>Ga0209737_10000248_pt1 | contig 47621 bp, 48 predicted proteins | sample TergutCu122P3_FD_187284 | JGI IMG/M metagenome (GOLD analysis project Ga0209737, IMG submission 187284) | Cubitermes ugandensis P3 segment gut microbial communities from Kakamega Forest, Kenya - Cu122 P3 (SPAdes) (version 2) | ecosystem: Host-associated > Arthropoda: Insects > Digestive system...
GGTTATCCATAAAATATCAAGCCTTCTTATTTTGAATTATCAGTTGGCAGGACGGGTAGCGGCGTTCATGATGCGTCCTTCCAGATGCGAAATAGATGTTCGGTATGTTATCAGAGTTCATGGGGCGGTGGTATAGGTCGCTGGTGAGCGTAGCGAACCGCGACGAGCGGTCTCACGCGGCGGCGCGGAGAGGCGCTTTGAAACGCTGTAGGCTGGGTTGAGCCAAAAGCGAAACCCAGCATTTTCTTTTTGCCCCCTCCCCCGCCCCTGTCTGGCACTGGATTCCCGCTTTCGCGGGAATGACGGGGCGAGGGGAGAATAGGCGGTCTCACACGAAGGCGCAATCAGGGATCAGCGTCGTAGCCTGGACAAGCCGCAAAGTGGCGCAGTCCGGGACGTGCGTTACGGGCGGCAGATTGCCGCCCCTACGCCGCTATCGGCGCGTTCTGTCCGTAGGGGAAGCAATCTGCTTCCCGTTACCGTGCAAAATGCCCCCTCTCCCCCGCCCCTTCTTCGCGCACTCCGCGCCTCCGCGTGAGAAGAGGTTTTTCTGATCCCTGATCCCTGACCTCTGACCTCTGAACCCCATCCCCATCCTAACCTTCCCCTTGAAGGGGAAGGAACTCGCGTTCCTCGCGGCTTCGCGTGAGAACAAACAGGGCGGGTTTGAAACCCGCCCCTACACGCGCAGAATGACGGTTATTCTTTGCGCTCTATGCGTTTCTTTGCGTTCTTTGCGGTGAAATTGTTTTTGCTGGGATTCGCTTCGCTTATCGCCAGCCTACGCGCTGACCTCTGATAACCCCTCTCCCCCGCCCCTCTCCCACAAGGGGAGAGGGGAGATTCGTTCCTTCGCGTCTCCGCGTGAGGCAATTTTTCGTGCTTTTCGTATCTTTCGTGCCTTTTCGTGGTTAAAAGGTTTTCTTTGAGCCTGTTGAAATCAATCCGCCTGCTTGCGCAAAAACGCCGGGATGTCGGAGGTGTCGAACGCGGCGACGCTTCCTCCCGACGTTCCGACGCGGCGACGTGCGACAGTCGGTTGGTCGTAATCGACCATGTCGATGGCCGGTCCGCCGTCGGTGCCGGTTCGCTCCAGCACGGTTTCAACGACTTCGAGTTTCGGCATGCGCTGTTTGGCAACGCCGCCCAAGCCGGTGGCGATGATGGTCACGCGCAGGTCGTCGCCCATCGAATCGTCGATCACGGTGCCGACGATCACCATTGCGTCTTCGGCGGTGAATTCCTTGATGGCTTTCATCACTTCGTGGTACTCGCGCATCTTGAGTCCGGTCGAGGCGGTGATGTTGACCAACACGCCGCGCGCGCCCATCAGGTTCACGTCTTCGAGCAACGGGCTTCTCACGGCCGCTTCGGCTGCGTCACGGGCGCGCTCGACATCGCGGGCGGTGGCCGATCCCATCATCGCCATCCCGACTTCGCCCATCACGGTGCGCACGTCGGCGAAGTCAACGTTGACGAGTCCCGGGTTGTTGATCACTTCGGCGATGCCGGACACGGCGCCGTACAGCACGTCGTTGGCCGCCGCGTAGGCGTCGAGGACGGAAACGTCGTCGCCCAGCACTTGCATCAGTTTGTCGTTGGGAACGATGATCAGCGAATCGACTTTCTGCGTCAGTTCTTCAATGCCCAGTTGCGCCACTTTCAGGCGCTTGCCTTCGAACGAGAACGGACGGGTCACGACCGCGACGGTCAGGATGTCCATACTCTTGGCGATGTCGGCGATCACAGGAGCCGCGCCGGTGCCGGTGCCGCCGCCCATGCCCGCCGTGATGAACAACATGTCGGCGCCGCGAATCAGTTCAACGAGACGGTCACGATCGGACAGCGCGGCGTTGCGCCCGACTTCGGGACGCGCGCCCGCGCCCAGTCCGCGGGTCTGGGTCGAACCCAGTTGCAGTTGAATCGGCGCGCCGGAACGTTTCAGCGCCTGCGCGTCGGTGTTCGCGCAGATGAATTCCACGCCGGAAAGTCCACGCGCCATCATGTGCTCAAGCGCGTTGCCGCCACAACCACCGACACCGATCACTTTGATCACGGCGCCGTCCACGGCTTGTTCAATCAATTCAAAACTTGCGTTCATGTTGCTCTCCTGTCTGGCGTTGCCTTTGGTTTTTTGATTACTTTGTTTTCCGAAGTCCGGATACTTCCGATTGAGTAAATCGTCCATTTCGATTCTCCACAATGCGCATTGTAATACCTAAAAGTTCGCTTTGAACCATTGTTTGACTCTTTGCATGCTGCCAAAAAGGCCAGGTGTCTGAATTCGCGCAGCTTGGGTACGCAGCCAGTGCTCGCGTCCGGCGAAAAGCAGACCCGTTGCCGCCGCGTAACGCGGGTTCCGAATGATCTCGGACAACGGCCCTTCGTACATCGGCACGCCAATGCGCACCGGCAAATGAAAAACTTCCTCGCCCAGTTCGACCATCCCCGCCAGTTGCGCGGTGCCGCCGGTCAGCACGAGTCCCGATGAAATCAGTTCTTCGTAACCGGAGTGGCGCAATTCCCGCTGCACCAGCGAATACAGTTCCTCGATCCGCGGCTCGATCACTTCGGCCAGCGTGTGCCGCGACAGTTTGCGCGGCTCGCGGCCGGACACGCCCGGCACTTCGACAAAATCGTTCTGGTTGGCCAACTGGCGCAATGCACAGCCGTGCAGGATTTTCAGATCTTCCGCTTCTTTGGTCGGCGTGCGCAGGGTCATCGCAATATCGTTGGTCACCTGATCGCCGGCAATCGGGATCACCGCCGTGTGCCGGATGGCGCCGCCGGTGAACACGGCCAGATCGGTGGTGCCGCCGCCGATGTCAACCAGGCACACGCCCAGTTCTTTCTCGTCGTCGTTCAGCACGGCCGTCGCCGCCGCCAGCGGCTGCAAAAACACGTCGCGCACTTCCAGCCCGCAGCGGCGCACGCATTTGACGACATTCTCGATCGCCGACACGGCGCCGGTCACCACATGGACTTTGACTTCCAGCCGGATGCCGCTCATCCCGAGCGGAACGTGTACGTCGTCCTGATCGTCAACGCGAAACTCCTGCGGCAGAATGTGCAGAATCTGCTGATCGTTCGGAATCGGGATCGCCCGCGCCGTTTCCAGCGCCCGGTCGATGTCGGCCTGCGACACTTCTTTTTCCTTGATCGCGACCGTGCCGCCCGAGTTGAGGCCGCGAATATGGTTGCCGGCGATTCCGGTATAGACTTCCGAGATGTGGCAGTTCGCCATCAACTCGGCTTCTTCCAGCGCCCGCTGGATCGAGGCCATCGTCGCTTCGATGTTCACCACCGCGCCTTTTCTCAGTCCGCGCGAGGGCTGCATGCCGAAACCGATCACCCGAAGCTCTTGTTCCGGCGACATTTCCGCGACGATCGCCATCGTCTTTGACGTTCCGATGTCGAGTCCGACGATCAAATCCTGATGCTCTTTTGCCATGATGCTCCCTGTTTCTATCGCCTTTCGCCGCTTGCCGTTGTCCGGACGGCCAATCCATTCTGGTACCGCAAATCGATGTAGTCGGATTGACGACCGGCGCGCGCCAGCACGTCCGCCGTTTTCCGATAAACCGAAACGAAGCGCTCCAAGCGCGCGTCCACCATGTCGCGCCCCAGTTCGATCACTTGCGTATTGCCGTTTTCGTCCACCGTTTCGATCTGCCAACTGCCGCGCGGCGAATGTCGCACGGCGTGCAGCGCCAATCCCAGCGTCGCCAGTTTCGTCGCCCAGCGCTCGAAACGTTCGACGACCGTGATCGCTTCATCGTCGCGTCCGCCCAGTTCCGGCAAATCGCCGTCGTAGGGCGCCACAAACACTTTGCCGTCGCGCGCCACCAGCGCCGTCCCGTTCCAGTTTGCAAACGGTTCAAATTCCTCTATCGACACGTCCAAACGATCCGGCCACTCCCGATGCAGTCCGGCGTTGCGCACCCAGGGCACCTGCCGCAACGCCTGTTGCGCGCCGTCCAGATCCATCGTGAAAAACGTTCCCTTCAGCTCACGGCGAATCACCGCCGCGACGTGCGCCGGATCGGCGCGGTGCAGATCGTGCACCACCACCTGCCGGAACGCGAACGACGGCTGCCGCACGAGCCAGTGTCCTGCCGCCCACAGCAACGCGCCGATCGACACGATCATCAGCGTCAACGCCACCGCGTTCATCGTTTTCGGGTCATGCCACATGTTCCGAAACGGCTCCTCTTAAAATCATCAAACACAAGGCTTCCATCGATAGACCCGACGCCCGCGCCGCCATCGGCACCAGGCTGTGCGACGTCATTCCCGGCACTGTGTTCGCTTCCAGAAAAAACCATTGTCCGTCGTCGCGCAGCATCACATCCAACCTGCCCCAACCGCGACAACCCAACACCCGAAACGCCGCCAACGTCTGCGCCCGTATCCGTTCTTCCAGCGCCTCGGGAAGCCCGGACGGACAGAAATACTGCGTGTCGTCCGAAAAATATTTGTGCTCATAATCGTAATTGCTGTCCGGTGCGACGATGCGCACCAGCGGCAACGCGCAATGATCGACCACCGCCGCCGCCAACTCCGCGCCGTGAATGAAGGTCTCGGCGATCACCAGCGGATCGTGACGCGCCGCTTCGGCGTAGGCTTCGGCCAGACGCGCCGGATCGGCCTGGTCGATTCTGGTCACGCCGATGCTCGAACCTTCGCGCACCGGCTTCAGGATCAACGGCAGACCCAGCGTGTCGATCAGCTCCATCCAGTCGGTGCGCGCATCAACGATTTGATACGGCGGCGTCGGAATCCCCGCCGACAGCCACACCATCTTGGTGCGCCACTTGTCCATCGCCAGCGCCGATGCCGCCACGCCGCTGCCGGTGTAAGGAATGCCCAGCATCTCCAGCACCGCCTGCACGGTTCCGTCCTCGCCGCCGCGACCGTGCAACATGTTGAACACCCGCGCGAATCCTTCGTCCTTCAACGCCCACAACGGTTTTTCCGCCGGATCGAACGCATGGGCATCGACCCCCTGTGATTGCAGCGCCAACAACACATTGCGCCCCGACATCAGCGAAATCTCGCGCTCCGACGAACGACCGCCCAGCAGCACCGCCACTTTGCCGAAATCCGCACTTTTTTCCCTGCTGCTCACACTGCTTCTCCAAGAATTTTTACTTCCGGCTGCAAACGCACGCCGGTTTTCGCTTCCACGGTTTGTTGCACCTGCACGATCAACGCCTCGATGTCGGCGGCTCGCGCCGCGCCTTTCGGATTGACGATGAAATTCGCGTGTTTCTCCGACACCGACGCGCCGCCCATCGTCAGCCCTTTCAAACCGCAGGATTCAATCAGCCGCGCCGCGTAATCCCCCGGCGGATTGCGGAACACACTGCCCGCATTCGGCCATTCCAGCGGTTGCGATGCCAACCGTTTCGCCAGCAGCGCCTTGATGTCCGTTTGCGCCGCCTCGACCGATGACGCATCGCCCGACGAAAAATGAAACCAGGCGCCGGTGAAAAATTCCGGCGACGATTTGTGCGGTATTTTACATGCCACTTCGCGGTAAGCGACTTCATACTCATCCGCCGCGCGGACGTTGCGCTCACCGTCGCGCGTCACCGTTTCGACGCGCGCCACATGATTCCAGGTTTCGCCGCCGTAACAACCGGCGTTCATCGCCAGCGCGCCGCCGACCGTGCCGGGAATGCCAGCCAGAAACGCCGCGTCGGTCTTGCCTTGCGCCGCTGCAAAACGTGCCAGTTTCGCACAGGTCAAACCAGCCGATGCGTAAATCGTTCCGTCGTCTTCCGTTCGCACCACCGCTTCGTTGTCGCGCATCAACACCACCACCCCGCGTATGCCGCCATCGCGGATCAACACATTGCTGCCCAACCCCAACACCGTCACCGGCACATCCAGCGGCAAGCGCCGCAGGAAAAGCGCGAGGTCTTCGACATCGGCGGGCACATAAACCGCATCCGCCAAACCACCGGCGCGCCAACTCGTGTGACGCGCCATCGCCACATCGAAGCGCAAATCACCGCGCAAACCGTCGAAAGTAAACGACGATTTCATCGCGTGTTTTCCTTTCCGGCATTTTCCTTTCCGGTATTTTGCTTTCCGGCGTTTTGTTGCAAGCGCGCCGCCACCGTGCCGATGTTGCCCGCGCCCATCGTCAACACCACGTCGCCGTCTTTCAGCAGCGACGCCAACACCTGCGGCGTATCGTCAACCCGCTCGACGAACACCGGATCGACCTTCCCCGCCACCCGCAACGCCCGCGCCAATGCGCGCCCGTCGGCGGCCACAATCGGCGCTTCACCGGCAGGGTACACATCGACCAACACCAGCACATCGACCTGCGACAACACCGCGACAAAATCCTCGAACAGATCGCGGGTGCGCGTGTAGCGATGCGGTTGAAACACCAGCACCAACCGCCGCCCATCGAAACTGCCGCGCGCCGCCGCCAGTGTCGCCGCGATTTCGTTCGGGTGATGACCGTAATCGTCGATCAAGGTATAAGCGCCGCCCTTCCGTTGATCACCACCCGATAGCGAAATTTCTCCGTAACGCTGAAAACGCCGTCCGACGCCTTTGAATCCGGCGAGCGCTCGCGCAATCGCCGCCTCGTCCACGCCGACTTCGCGTCCGACGGCAATCGCCGCCAGCGCGTTCTGTACACTGTGCCGTCCGGGCAACGTCAGCACCACCGGCAAATCGGTAAAGCCGCGCTGCGTCGCGGTGAAATACATCGTGCCGCGTTTGTTTTCCACATGCCGCGCCTGCAACATCGCGTCTTCCGAAAAACCATAACTCACCACAGGACGCCCCACCTGCGGCAAAATTTCGCGCACATGCGCATCGTCGATACACGCCACCACCGCGCCGTAAAACGGCAGGCGTTGAAGAAACTCGATGAACGCTTTCTTGAGTTGCGCAAAATCGTGACCATAGGTTTCCATGTGATCGGTGTCGATGTTCGTCACCACCGACAACACCGGCGACAGATGCAGAAACGACGCATCCGATTCGTCCGCTTCGGCCACCAGAAAATCGCCGCTGCCCAAACGCGCGTTCGCGTCCGCCGACAACAAACGACCGCCGATCACGAAGGTCGGATCAAAACCGCCTTCGGCCAACACCGACGCGACCAGACTCGTCGTCGTCGTCTTGCCGTGCGTTCCCGCAATGGCGATGCCGCGCTTCAAGCGCATCAACTCGGCCAACATCAACGCCCGCGCCACCACCGGAATGCCCGCCTGTTGCGCCGCGACCACTTCCGGATTGTCGGCGGCCACCGCTGTGGACACCACCACCGCGTCGGCGTCGCGGATGTGTTCGGCGGCGTGCCCTTTCCAGACTTCGACGCCCAATGAGCGCAAGCGCATCGTTGCGGCGTTATCGCTGAGATCCGATCCCGAGACTTGATAGCCGAGGTTCACCAGCACTTCGGCAATACCGCTCATGCCGACGCCGCCGATGCCGACAAAGTGCAACTGTTTCACTTTGTGCTTCATGAAGTCTCTCCGCTTTTACCTTCGTCCCGTCGCTCTTTGCTCCGATACGCCGAACCCAGCGCCATACATACCTGCGCCGCCGCGTCCGCCGCATCGGTTTTGCGCAATGCAAACGCCGCTTCCGCCATCGCCAGCGCCTTCTCGCGCGTCAACGCGCGCAGTATTTCCGCCAGAACGTCGGGCGTCAGCGCGTCCTGCGTTTTCTTGATCGCAGCACCGGCATCGACCAGACATTGCGCGTTGGCGCTTTGTTCATCGGCAATCGCCCCCGGCAATGGCACCACCAACGCGCCGATGCCGACGGCGGCAAGTTCGGCGACCGTCATCGCGCCGCCGCGACAAATCACGAAATCCGCGTCGGCGTACGCCTGTCCCATCTCTTCGATGAACGGCACACACTCGACTTCGACGCCCTGTTGCGCGTAAGCGGCGCGCAACGCTTCGATGTGTCGCGCCCCCGCCTGATGAACCACGCACGGGCGTTGTTCCACCGGCAACTGCGCCAACGCCGCCGGCACACAAGCGTTCAACGCCTGCGCACCCAGGCTGCCGCCGACCACCAGCAGGCGCAATGATCCCTGCCTGTCGGCGAAACGTTCCGACGGCGACGCCTGTTGCATCATGTCGTCGCGCACCGGATTGCCGACCCAGGCAACGTTCATCTTGCGTCCGGCGCCGAACACGCCGGGAAAACCGACCAGTATTTTGTCGGCGCCGTAACGCAATACCCGATTCGCCAACCCCGCCACCGCGTTCGCTTCGTGAAGCACCAGCGGCAAACCGCTCGCCACCGCCGTGAACGCGCCGGGGAACGATGCAAAGCCGCCGAATCCCATCACCACATCGGGTTGTCGCCGCCGCAAAATGTTGCGGCTCTGATGGCACGCCATCAACAGCGCCCAGGGTCCCAGCAGCAAGGTCTTGATCCCTTTGCCGCGCACACCGCGAAACGACACGCCCTCGAAATCGATGCCTTCCTGCGGCACCAGCGTCGCTTCCATGCCTTCGCGGGTGCCGAGCCAGAACACGTTCCAACCATACGCCTGCAAACGTCGCGCCACCGCGACGCCGGGGAAAATATGGCCGCCGGTGCCGCCGGTCGTGATCATCACCGTCCCTTTGACGGTGTTTTTTCCGACATTTTCACCATGCAGGCTCATACTTTAAGTCCGTTCAAAAGCCTGCGATTTTCGTAGTCGATGCGCAGCAACACCGCCACCGCCACGCAACTGGCGACGAGGCCACTGCCGCCGAACGACAAAAACGGCAACGTCAATCCTTTGGTCGGCAACACGCCCATGTTGACGCCCATGTTGATGAACGCCTGAACGCCGAGCCAAATGCCAATCCCGTGCGCCGTCAACGCCGAAAACGGTCGTTGCAAACGCGCCGCCTGCCGACCGATCATCCAGGCGCGAAACAGCAGCCACATGAACAACAGCACCACCACCAGCACGCCGACAAACCCCAACTCTTCGGCAATCACCGCCAGCAGAAAATCGGTGTGCGCTTCCGGCAGGTACAACAATTTTTCAACGCTGTCGCCAAGTCCAACACCGAAAAATTCACCGCGCCCGAAAGCCATCAACGAATGCGTCAATTGATAACCTTTGCCGAGCGGGTCTTCCCAGGGTTTCAAAAACGCCGTCAACCGTTCCAGCCGGTACGGCGCCGACACCAGAATCGCGCTCAACGCAACCGGCAACAGCGCAAGCAAACCGGCGATGATGCGACCGTCGAGTCCGCCGATGAACAACACGCCGAAACCGATCGCAACGATCACGACAAACGCGCCGAAGTCCGGTTCCAGCAACAACAAACCGCCGACCAGCACCATCGCTGCGAACAGCGGCAGGAAACCGCGCACCAGCGTTTTGCCCATCGGCTGATGCGCCGGCAGAAATTCCGCCTTGCGCACCGCGTAACTGGCCGCGTAAAAAACCACCGCCAGCTTCATCAATTCGGACGGTTGCACATTCGTGAAATACAACGGCAGCCAGCGACGCGCACCGTTCACTGTTTTGCCGATGCCGGGAATCAACACCAGCGTCAACAACAAAAGACAGAACAGGAACAACCAGGGCGCCAGTTTCTGCCAGGTCGCCATCGGTAACTGGAACGCCACTGCCGCGCACAACAGCGCCACCATCAGGAACGACGCTTGCCGCGCCAGAAAATACCAGGGACGGTAGCCGGTGAAGCTGCTCGCCTCGGCCATCGCGATCGACGCCGAATACACCATCACCAATCCCAGCGCCAGCAATATCAACACCGTCCACAACAACGACGCGTCGTAAGCCGCCATCGCACGTCGGCCTTTCTTCTTCAGCGTCTCGGCGCCGGTGCCACCGAAGATGCGTTCGAACGACGTGCGTGCCTGACTCATCGCGTGCCCCCCATCGTTCGCACCGCTTCGCCGAATGCCAGGCCGCGCGCCGTGTAATCGCTGAACTGGTCGAGACTGGCGCACGCCGGTGACAACAAAACAACGTCGCCTGTTTGCGCCAGCGCGCGCGCCCTCGTCACCGCCGCCGCCAGCGTACCGCAATGTTCAAAAGCCGCACCCTGATTTGCCAACGCTGTTTCGATCTGCGGCGCATCGCGGCCGATCAACAACACCGTCCGGCAATAACGCGCCGCCGTTGCCGCCAGCGGCGCAAAGTCCTGTCCTTTGCCGTCACCACCGGCAATCAGTATCACCGGTGAATGCATGCCGTCGAGCGCCGCCTGTGTCGCCGCCACCGTCGTGGCTTTCGAATCGTTGATGTAACGCACGCCATCCATCACGGTGATTTCTTCCATTCGATGTTGCAGCCCACGAAACGACGTCAATACCGCCAACACCGTTTCCAAGACCATCTCGTCCATCGTCACCGCGCACGAAGTCAACGCCAACGCCGCCAGCGCGTTCATCGCGTTGTGGCTTCCCGCCAACGCCAGCGCCGATGTCGGCAACAGCGGCATTGTTCCACGCATCAACCAGGTTTCTCCACGGTGCTCGGCCAAACGCCAGGAGGTCACCACATCAGCAGGAGCGTTTCGCCCAAACCACTGCGTCGGCAATCCTGCCGCACGCATCGCCGCCACCCGCGCATCGTCGGCGTTCAACACCTGCTGTCGCGCACGGCGGAAAATCATCGCCTTCGCGGCAGCGTAAGCATCGACATCGGGATAGCGATCGAGATGGTTCTCCGAAACATTCAACACCGTCGCCGCCGTCGGCGACAACGTGGTCGTCGTTTCAAGCTGGTAACTCGACAACTCCAGCACGAACACCTCCGGCCAGACGCCGCTGCGCTCGATTTTTTCCAGCACGTCGAGCGCCGCGTCGCCGATGTTGCCCGCCGCAACCGCCGTCAAACCCGCCGCTTCGCACAACACGCGCGTCAGCGCAGTGGTCGTCGTCTTGCCGTTGGTGCCGGTGATCGCCAGCACTTTTTGCCCTTTCGGCAGCGCCCGCGCAAACAATTCGATATCGCCGACCAGCTCCACGCCGCGCGCAACCGCCTGCTGAATCAACGGCTGATCCTTCGCCACACCGGGCGAAATGGCGATCATGTCGATACCGTCGAACAAGGTTGGTGTTAAGGCTCCGCAATGAACGCTCACTTGCGGCCATTCGCGCCGGACATGCTCGGCGTAAGGCGGCGTCTCGCGCGTGTCGGCGACGGTGACATTCGCGCCGCAGCGCGAGAGGTAACGCACCAGCGAAAAACCGGTGAGCCCCAGCCCCAGTACCAACACCCGACGATGCGACAATGCTTTCATGTTGATCGTTTTTGCCTTAGCGCAGTTTTAATGTTGATAATCCCACCAACACCAACAAAATCGTGATGATCCAGAAACGCACCACGACCTGATTTTCTTTCCAGCCCTTCAATTCGTAATGGTGATGAATCGGCGCCATCCTGAAGATTCGTTTCCCGGTCAACTTGTACGACAACACCTGCGCAATCACCGACAGCGTTTCGACGACGAACACGCCGCCCATGATGAACAACACGATTTCCTGGCGCACCGCCACCGCAATCGTGCCCAGCATCGCGCCCAGCGCCAACGCGCCGACATCGCCCATAAACACTTCCGCCGGGTACGCGTTGAACCACAGGAAGCCGAGACCCGCGCCGATCATCGCGCCGCAAATCACCGCCAGTTCACCGGTGCCGATGATGACCGGAAACTGCAAGTAGTTCGCAAACACCGCGTTACCGCTGGTGTACGCAAAAATACCCAACGCCGCCGCGATCATCACTGTCGGCATGATCGCCAAGCCGTCGAGACCATCGGTCAGATTCACGGCGTTGCTGGTGCCGACGATCACGAAATAACTCAACACCACGAAACCGATCATCCCCAGCGGATACGAAACCGTCTTGAAAAACGGCACGATCAGATCGGCGTTGCTCGACAACGTCCAAACGTCCGCGCTGCGCCACAAGCGCGCAATCACATCGAACACGTCGGCGTTCCCCGGCGCCGACAACGCCAACGCCAGATAAAAGGCCACAACAACACCGAGCAACGATTGCCAGAACAATTTGGCGCGCGCCGACAAACCTTTCGAATTGCGATAAACCACCTTGCGGTAATCATCGATCCAGCCGATCGCGCCGAAGCCGACCGTCACCCACAGCACCGCCCAGACAAAGCGGTTGTTGAGATCGCACCACAACAACGAGGTGACCACGATCGACACCAGAATCAGCGCGCCGCCCATCGTCGGCGTCCCCGCTTTGGCAAGGTGCGTCTGCGGTCCGTCCTGACGCACCGACTGGCCGATTTTCATCTGCGCCAGCCAGGCGATCATGCGAGGGCCGATCGCAAACGAAATCATCAGCGCGGTGATCGTCGCCAACACCGCGCGCAACGTGATGTAGCCGAACACATTGAAGGCGCGAACGTCGCGCGCCAGAAATTCAGTGAGCCAAAGCAGCATGAGAACCTTTCCGTTGTGCGTCATCCAACAATGCTGTCACCACTTTGTCCATTTGCATGAAGCGCGAACCTTTCACCAGCACGGTTCCGCTCGCTTCGCCATGTTGCGTCAAGCTTTTTCGCAGTACATCGAGCAATGTTTCCATCGTCTCGAAATGTTCGGCGCCATCGCCGAACGCCGCTTGCGCGTGACGCGCCAGCGTTCCCAACGTCAGCAAGCGCGTCACGCCTTTTGCTCTCGCGTATTCGCCGATTTCGCGGTGAAACGCAGCACCCGCTTCGCCGACTTCGCCCATATCGCCCAGCACCAGCCAGCGTTCATCGGCTTTTCCACCCGGGCGCGATGTCAACACATCGACCGCCGCGCGAACCGAATCGGGGTTGGCGTTGTAGCTGTCGTCGATCAGCGTCCAGCGCGCGTTCAACGAAACCGCGCTCAATCGTCCCGACACCGCGCGGAAAGACGACAACGCCGCCGCGCCGGTCGCCAACGGCACACCGAGCGTCAACGCCACCGCCAACGCCGCCAGCGCGTTCATCGCCATCGCCTGTCCCGGCAGCGACAAATGAAATTCGACTTTGCCTTGATCGGTGAACACCTGAATGCGGCTTCCCGTTCCTTCCGCAGTAAAAACACCGCGAACATCGGCGTTTTCATCGGTGCCGAAGCGGCAAACCGTCCGCCCCAAGCCCTGCGCCTTGTGTTCCCAGAAAGGTCTGTGCGCATCATCGCCGTTGATCACGGCGCAACCGTGCGGGCGCAGCGCTTCGAGCACATCGCCGTGTTCGTGCGCAACGTCCTCGACGCTTTTCATGAACTCCTGATGCTCGCGCTGCGCATTGTTGATCACCGCCACATCGGGTTGCGTCCAGGATGCCAGCGCCCGCGTTTCGCCGCGATGGTTCATTCCCAACTCGAACACCGCCGCCCGATGTGTTTTCCGTAGTTCCAGCAACATCAGCGGCGCGCCGATACCGTTGTTCAGATTACCGCGGGTCGCGTGAACAGCATCGTCGCCGAAATGCGCGCGCAAAATCGCCGCGATCATTTCCTTGACCGTCGTCTTGCCGTTGCTGCCGACAACCGCCACCACCGGCAACGTGAATTGTTTGCGCCAGCGTTTGGCCAGCGCCGAGAGCGCTTCCAGCGTGTCCGGCACAGCCACCGCCGGTTTTCCGTGAAAACGGGCGGCATGCACATCGTCCACCAGCGCGCTCGCTCCCGTCCGCAATACGTCCTCAACAAAATCGTGACCGTCGAAACGTTCGCCCTTGAGCGCGACGAACAATTCGCCCGCCTGAATCGTGCGCGAATCGCTGACGACTTTCGACACTTCGCTGTCGCAGCCCAACAAACGGCCTCCGGTCATCGCGGCCACATCACTCAGCGACAACATCGCTTTTTCTTTCATTTCCTACTCCATCCATTCAACGCCCGCGCCGCCGCGTCGGCATCCAGAAACGGATGACGCTCTCCGGCGATTTCCTGATACGGCTCATGTCCTTTACCGGCGATCAGCACCAGATCACCGGCGCGCGCTGCCGCAATCGCCTGCGCAATCGCCGCCGCGCGATCTGCTTCAACGCTCCACGAAGCGCCGTCCACCGAACGCAATCCTTCTTCAATCGCTTTCAGAATAAGCGTCGGCGACTCACTGCGCGGGTTGTCGTTGGTGATCCAGACACGATCGGCCTGTTTCGCAGCAATCGCGCCCATCACCGGCCTCTTGCCGGGATCGCGGTCGCCGCCGCAACCGAACACACAAAACAACTGCTGCCCTTCCGTTTGCGTCGCCCGCAATGTCCGCAACACATTGTCGAGCGCATCGGGCGTGTGCGCGTAATCGATCACCACGACCGGCTGACCTTCGCGTCCCAACCGTTGCAAACGACCGGGCGGCGGTGTCAATCTCGAAAGGCATTGCAAGGCTTCCGACAACGGCACTTCCTGCGCCAGCAACACACCCAACACACCCAACACATTCGCCCGATTGAATTCGCCCAGCAAGGCCGTGCGCACTTCGCCATTGCCTTGCGGTGTGCGAACTGTAAAACGTGTCTCATGAACGTTGCTGTCAACGCCGGTTATCGTCATCTCGGCATCGGGATCGCCGCTGCTGCTGTAACGCCACAGGTTCGCTTTCCGCAGATGAGCCGCCGTGATCATCGCGCCGCTCATCGGATCGTCGAGATTGATCACCGCGTGGCGAAGTTGCGGCCAGGCGAAAAGCCGCGTTTTCGCCGCCGCATAGGCTTCAAACGTGCCGTGATAATCGAGATGGTCGCGCGTCAAATTGGTGAACAGCGCGGTATCGAAGCGGCAACCGTTGACACGCCCCTGCTCCAGTCCGATCGACGACACTTCCATCACGATGGCCTGAGCGCCTTGTTGTCGAAGTTGCGCCAAAACGCTTTGCAAACTCGCCGCGTCCGGCGTCGTGTTCAGCGAGGGCGACCAGGCTTTTTCTTCCACCAGTCCGTGACCCAGCGTTCCGATCACCCCGGTGCGCGTCCCGCGCGCCTGCAACGCCTGCGCGATCCAATGCGCGCACGATGTTTTGCCGTTGGTGCCGGTCACACCGATCAACGGCAAATGCCAGGACGGCTGTCCATAAACCGCGTCGGCGATGATGCCCAGACAAGGCGCCAATCCGCTGATGTCCCAGCGCGGCACCGTGATCGTTTCTGCTTTGCCACCGCCGTTACCATCGCCGACTTCCTGAAGAATACCGACAGCGCCGCGCGCAATCGCCTCAGCGATAAAACGCCGACCGTCGTGCTTCGTCCCCGGCAACGCCGCGAACAACATGCCCGGCGTGATTTGCCGACTGTCGATGGTGATGCCTTTCGGCAGCGTCGGAAACTGCGTCAACCATGCGGTCAACGCTCCCAAAGAGAATGCCGGCGAAAACGGTGTATGCAACATCACGTTTCCTCCACAATGTCTTCACCGTCGGACGGCAACATCAGCGGAACCGCAGCGCGATCCGGCGGCACACCCAACATTCGCAACGCTTTGCCAACGACGTTGGAAAACACCGGCGCCGCCACGACCGAGCCGTAATACTTTCCGGCGGAGGGTTCGTCGATCATCACCGCCACAATCAAGCGCGGCGACGACACCGGCGCGAAACCGACAAACGAACTGACGTACTTGCTGCCGTAACCGCCCTTCTCCGGCTTGCGCGCCGTTCCCGTTTTACCGGCAACACGGTAATCGGGCACCTGCGCACGTGCGCCGGTGCCGCCGGGAAGCGCCGCCATTTCCAGCATTCGGCGCATCTCCATCGCTGTCTTGGGTGAAATCACCGGCTTGCCGACCACATCGCCGGAAGTCCGGTACAGCGACACAGGCTTCAGTTCGCCGTCACTTGTAAAAATCGTGTAGCCACGCGCCAGTTGCAACAGATTGACCGATACGCCGTGTCCGTAGGAAATCGTCGCCTGCTCAATCGGCCGCCAACTTTTCGCCGGACGCAAGCGACCCGTGCTTTCACCTGGGAAACCGGTATTCACCGGCATGCCGAAACCGGCGCTGGACAAACCTTGCCACATTTTTTCGGACGGCATCATCAACGCCACTTTCGCCGTCCCGACGTTCGACGAACGCTGCAACACCTGTTCGATGGTCAAATCGCCTTTGACCGAATTGTCGTGGATGGTCGCCTTGCCTATCGTCAACTGTCCGCTGGCCGTTTCCATCATCGTCGTCGGCTTCACGCGACCGGCGTCCAGCGCCATCGCAATCGTGAACGGTTTGAATGTTGAACCGGGTTCAAAAATATCGATCAACGCGCGGTTGCGCATTTTTGCCGGGACGAATTCATCGCGCCGATTCGGGTTGTACGTCGGCCAGTTGGCCAGCGCCAGCACTTCGCCGGTTTGCGCGTCGAGCATCACCAGACTGCCGGCTTTGGCCTTGTGTTCGGCGATCGCCGCTTTCAGTTCCATTTGCGCCAGGTATTGCAGACGAAGGTCGAGCGACAACGCCAGATGACGTCCTTCCTGCGGCGCCCGCACACCGGCGACGTCTTCCACCGCCTCGCCTTTGCGATTGATGATGACGCGGCGACTGCCCGACTTGCCGCCCAACCAATCCTGACGAACCAACTCCAAACCTTCCTGACCATAATCGCTGACATCAGTGAAACCGAGAATCTGACTGGTCAATTCTCCGGCAGGGTAAAAACGCCGATACACCCGCTCATCGTAAAGTCCGGGAATTTTGAGCGCCAACGCTTCTTCCGCCACTTCCGGCGACACGCCTTTGGCCAGATAGACAAAATCGCCCGCCGCCTCGATTCTTTTTTTCAACGCCTGCGGTGTCGTGTCGAGCACTTTCGCCAGCGCCTTCATCTGTTCATCGGAAGCGTTCAGTTTGCCGGTGAACGCCCACAACGATTTCACCGGCGTCGAAATCGCCAACGGTTCGCCGAAACGATCCGTGATTTTGCCGCGATGCGCCGGAATTTCGACATCGCGCACATAACGCGCCACGCCCTGCGTTTGCAAAAAATCACCACTTACCCATTGCAAGTACAGCGCCTTACCGATCAGCACGAGAAACAGCGCGCCGAGCACACCAAAAACGAGCAGCGCCCGCACCGGCGACAATTCCGGCATCGGCGTCTGCTTGCGACGTGAGGACAACAGACCGATGTTGAACGTCATGGCGTCACCTCTTGTCCGTTTCTTGCCCGTTCATTGCCCGCTCACTTTCCACTCGCTTTCCATTCACTTTTCACGTCCCCGCGAAAAAAGTTGCGACGACGGCACGTCGATCATCTGAATCCGCCCGGGTTCGGGCAACTGCATCGCCAACGGGCCGCGCGCCAGACGATCGATGCGCGCCGGAACGCTCCAGGTTGACGATTCGAGTTGCAGTCTGCCGTAATCGACTTCATACGCCTGCGCCTGCTGACGACCGCGTTCCAGTTCAACGAACAAAGTGCGCGCCTGATGGCGCGACGTGACCAGCGACAACGCGCAGACGATCAACAACAGCAACAGAACGCCGGCACGCGCCATCACGCCACCTCCGCATTGCCGAATGCCGCCGCATGCAGTCTCGCAACCTCGTGTGCAACATCCTTCTGTCCCCACGGCGCCGCCGTGCGTTCCGCCACGCGCAACACAGCGCTGCGCGCCCGCGGATTGGCGTTCACTTCCTCTTCATGCGCTCTGATCGCGCGACCGACCAAACGCAATGGCGGTTCCGGCAACGCCGTCTGCGCCAACGGCAAACGCAACAAGGTTTCATCGCCGCCGAACGGTTGCGCCGCACAGCGCATGAACCGCTTCACCAGCCGATCTTCCAGCGAATGGAAGCTGATCACCGCCAATCGCGCGCCGGTTTTCAAGTGCGCTATCAATCGCGGCAACAGGCGCATGATTTCCTTCAACTCCTCGTTCACCTGGATACGAAGGGCCTGGAAAGTGCGCGTGGCCGGATCCTGGTGCCAATCGCCGCGTACCCGCGCGCCGAGACTTTGAGCGACGAGCGCGGCCAGTTGAGCGGTACGCTCGATGGGGCGTTCCTGCCTAGCCTCAACAATCGCTCTTGCAATCGATGCAGCAAACCGTTCTTCACCATAATGTTTTAAAACCTCCGTGATTTGTTGTTGGTCGGCGCGCGCCAGAAACGCCGCAGCCGACTCGCCGCGCGTCGGATCCATCCGCATGTCGAGCGGCCCGTCGTGACGAAAAGAAAAACCGCGTTCGGCGTCGTCGATCTGCGGCGACGACACCCCGAGATCGAGCAACACACCATCGACTTCGTGGATCGCACATTCTGAAAGCACCTCGGGCAATTCGGAAAACCAGGCGCGTTGAAACGAAAAACGGGGGTCGTCCCGCATCAACGCGAAAGCAACAGATTCGGCATCGGGATCACGATCCAGCGCAATCACCCTGCCCTTCTCGCCCAACTGCGCCAACATCGCGCGGCTGTGACCACCGCGTCCAAATGTTCCATCGACGTAAACACCGTCGCGGCGTATCTGTAACGCCGCCAGTACTTCGTTCAACAATACCGGTGCATGGTGCAAACTCATCGAAACGCGCTTTACAGCGAAAAACCATCAAGAACCGGCGGCAGATCATCGTGCGTCAAACAAACCGCTTGCGCCATCTGCGCCTGCCACAATCCTTCATCCCATAACTCAAAATGCCCGCCCTGCCCGACCAGCACCACCCGATGCTCGAGTTGCGCGTATTGCCGCAACGCCGGCGACACCAACACCCGACCGGCGCCATCGAGCGCGACATCATCGGCGTAACCGACCAGCAAGCGTTGCAACGCACGAATGCGCTCGTCGAACGACGACAGCGCCATCAGCTTTTCCTGAATCGGCTCCCAAACCGGCTGGGGATAGACCAGCAAGCAGCGACTGGGATCGGCCGTAATCACCAGATGACCCTCGCCGTGCAGATGCAGCACCTCCCGATAGCGGGAAGGAACCGCCAGCCGCCCCTTCGAATCGAGCGCCAGTTGCGTCACACCGCGAAAAACGGGGGCGGAGACTTTCGGCAAGGGCGTTTGAGAAGCATCCATCACGCGACGACCGTTTAAAGAAAAAAGACCTGAAAACAAATACTTACAATCATTTCGCCACTCGCTGCCGTTGCCGTTGTCATTACCGGCGCGATGGCTGAGCGAAAAATACATGGCAACTGCTTGACGCCAACTGCTTGACGCCAACTGCTTGACGCCAACTGCCTGACGCCAACCACCTGACGCCAACTACCTGACGCCAACTACCTGACGCCAACCAGGAGCTCCCTCTCCCGATTTACCACAATTTCCCACTTTTTCACACCTTCCGCCACTATACGACCCGCTTCCAGGAACGTCAACGGTTTGTGTCGCTTTGCCGGAAAATTCCCCAAGCCAGAAAAAAACCGCTTTTCCTTTTAGAAATAGGCCGTTAAAACGCAATGTGAAAGTACTTTTTTAAGAAACTGTCGCAAAAAAACCACGATTTATTTTTTGCCCCGGTTTTCCTCGGGTTTTCCTCGGTTTTTCCCTCTACAGCCGTGATTTTCGGGAATTCGCCGCAGAGCGCCGATGACCGGTACTCCCGATTCTCCGCGCCAAAAACGGCACAAGCCGTCTCGAAAAATGACAAATTTCGGACAAATGCTACGCAAATGCCCGCAGCAATGGTAAGCTCATTGGCAGATCCCATCGCGTGTGCCCGCGCTTCCATCGGGAAGGCTCGCGAAAGGGTTGACAACAACGTTTTCGAGGTTTGAGCCATGACCCGTTTCTTTTCATTCCGTCCGCGCCATCTGCTCGTATTGCCGCTGGCTGTTTTATGGTTGTTGAGCGGTTGCGCGTCATTCACCGCCGACGATCCCCGCAGCAATTACCGGCATGAACTGTGGTGGCTGGGCGCCGAATCGCCGAACACCATGCGTTGGCCGGCGCGCGAAATCACCGAGCTGGATCCGATGCCGGTCGAGTCGATCCCCGCGCGCAGACCGCCGGAAGCAACACCGTCGCCGGGTTGGCCGCCGCTGTAAGCCGTTTTTCGGTCAACCAGTCAGAAAGCAAAAGGGCGGGTTTGAAACCCGCCCCTACTCGTTCACGGCTTTGACTCCTTATTTCTTCTTCTTGGCCGCGTTCAACGTTATCGCCGCCACCTCGGCGCGAGTCAATTCTGCTTCCATCTTGTCCTTCGGCAACGCGCCCGGAACAATGGTGCCATCGGCAAAAATCATTCCCGGCGTACCGCGAATACCGTAATCCGACGCCAGCTTTTGAATCTTCTCGATCGGCGTTTCACAATCACCCTTGTTATCCGGAAGTTTCTTGGTCGTCCAATACGCTTCCCATGCCTTTGCCGGGTCTTTGTCGCACCAGATCGTTCTTGACTTGCGCGCTGCGTCCGGATGCAAGCTATCCAACGGCAGCAGATAGGTATAAATCGTCACGTTCTCGATACCACGCAGCGTCTGCTCGATCCTCTCGCAGAACGGACAATCGATGTCCGAAAAGAGATGCACCACGCGCTCTCCCTTTCCTTTGACGCGCTTGAACGCATAGGAAACCGGAATCGCCGCCACATCAACACGGTTCAGCTCACGCATGCGACTGTCGGTCAAATTCTGCATCCCGCCGTCCGGCATGTTCCGCGTATCGTACAACGCGCCCGCCAGAATGTGCGTCGCCTCTTTGTTGGTGTAAATCATCTGGTCGCCGATAAGCACTTCGTAAAGCCCACCGAGATGCGACGTTTTCTCGATATGCCGGATCGGCGCATCGGGAAATTTCTTTTGCAGCACCGCTTTGACTGCCGCCGCTTCGCCCGTGGGATTCTCCACCGGCGCCGGCGACTGCGCGTTCGCTACCGTTGTCCACGCCAGCAATACCAGCGCCCAGATAAATCCATTTTTCCGTTTTTGCATCACTTCTCCAAATTGTCTGTCAAGCATCCCTGCCGGTTCGGTAGTTTATACCAATTTTTCATCATTGACTCGCCCTGTCGGGCTGTTGCGTTGTGTCACCCTGAAAACCTCAGTTGGGCGTACTTGCCAGCGCTGCTCTCGCCGTGTCAGGCAAGGCGCGACGACGACGCGGGCTGCCACCCCGCGAGGAGGAGCAACGCAGCATGGCGCGGCGAGCGTAGTGCTGGCAAGTACGTAGCGCACTCACCCAATGGATGAGTAGTGAGAAAGCAAGCCACCATGCGGTTTTCCACAGGTTTACGAGCGGTCAACTGGGGTTTTTAGGGTTATCGCCGAAAAAAGCATCGCAACACCCACGGAGGTTGTAAAGAACAGCCAGGAAAAATAGCGTAGCTCGGCGCTCGGCGCGACCAGGCACAAGGGCGCCACATATAAAAGACCAGAAAGCACGAGCATGAACGCGACTTTGCCTTGTTCGCGGTGCCGCTGTCGCCAAAGCAACGGCAGCAACAGCAGCGAAACGGCCACAGAAACGATCGGCGCCGACCACCATGTTTTGACCGCTTCCTGATAAAAACCAAGCGCTTTGTCGCGCAACGGATTTTCCGGCAATGCTCTTGGCGGATTGTCGGCATAAGGCCGGATGCCCGCGTAAAAAGTCATGCTTTTTTCGTGTTTGTAACGCCCAAAGAGATAGCGCGTTAATCGCCAACGGTGTTCAAGATACGCTTCGGGATGCTCCATCATTGCCGCGAGCAAACCCCTGTTGATTTCTTTCAATTGCGCTGACGTGTACGGCTGCGGGTAGCCGCGATCGTAAACGACCGCATATATCGGCGTGTTGCTGTCCTCGCGGAAATGTTCGCGCAGTTCTTTCAATGTTGTCGATGGATACAAGGCAAACGAAGGAACCCGCATTTCGTTGGTTGCCAGAGAGATCGCCGCCAAATCCCATAACGCCACCACCGCCCATGCCGACATCGGGATCGTCACAAAACGCTTTTCCAACGCCTTGTTGACAGCAAAAATGCCTGCCAAAAAAACGAGCGCCGCCACCAGCAAAACCGCACAACGCGCAGGCAAGCGCCAGCTTTTCAAAGTCCCTTCCAACATCACATACCACCAATAGCAGATGATCGGCAAAAGCGCCGGAAACGCGTTGAAGCGCACCAAGCCCGCGAACACCAGAAAAGGCAACGCCAGAACAGCCCATCCTTTTCCGCGCCCTGTTGCCGACAACAACATCAGCGCACACGCCAGCGACAAGGCGCCGGTCAACATGGCATCGCTCCACACATGCGCAAGCGTCAGCACGCACGGCGACAACAAACCGCAAAACACCAGGAAAAGAAGCCGGGCGTACCAGACCCGAAAAAGCGTCAGCGCAAAAATGCAGAGCGACAACCAGAAAAAAACATTGCCGAGCACAAAAAGCGGCGCGCCGCTGGAAGGATCAAGCGGCAGCAGCAAACGCCAGACAAGCGTCACGATCTGCGGCGTCATGCCAAAACCCTCGCCGTGCCGCGCCAGCCACAAACCGAGAGAAGCGTCGAAAGACATAAAGCCGGGATAGAAAGCCCAAACACTCCCGGCGCAAGCGACAAACGCCAACAGCACCGTTGGAAACGACGCCACCATCCGACGCTTCGTTATTTCTTCCATGCGCAATTCGGTGGCTTTGCTTTAGCGCCCCGGCAAGGTTTTCGCGTAATCGACAACATCCTGCGAGAAGCCCAACTGTTCGCGCACCACGTACAAAGGCCGCGCTTTGACTTCTTCAAAAATTCTCGCCAGATACTCGCCAAGAACACCCAGACCGATCAACTGAATACCGCCGATGAACAGCACCACGACCATCAGCGATGCGTACCCCGGCACATCAATGCCGAAAACCAATGTCCGCACCATCAGAAACATCATGTACAAAAACGCAAAAGCCGCGACGCCAAGCCCGAGATAGCTCCAAACGCGCAGCGGCAATGAACTGAATGAGGTAATGCCTTCCAGCGCCAGATTCCACAGCCGCCAGTAGTTCCATTTTGTGGTTCCGGCATGACGCGGCGACCGGTCAAACAACACCGTTGCCTGACGAAAGCCGACCCAGGCGAACATGCCTTTCATGAAACGCGAACGCTCCGGCATTCGTTGCAAGGCTTGCAACGCCGGACGAGAGATAAGGCGAAAATCGCCGGTATCGCGCGGGATCGGAATCCGCGTCATCTTTTCGAGGACGAAATAAAACCCGTTTGCCGTCGCTTTTTTAAACCTGCTTTCCCCTTCGCGTGAGCGGCGTGTGGCGTTGACCACTTCGGCTCAGTCCTTCCAGTAACGCAACAATTCGGGGATCAATTCCGGCGGGTCCTGAAGGTCGGCATCAATGGGAATGACCGCATCGCCCGACGCATAGTCCAGCCCGGCAGACAAAGCCACCTCTTTGCCGAAATTACGGGCAAGATCAATCACCCGCACACGGGCATCGCGCTGGTGCAACGCCGTCAGCGCCATCAAGGTTTCGTCCCGGCTTCCATCGTTGACACAAATCAGTTCCCAGCGCTCGCCCGTTGCCTCAAGAACAGCGCGCAGTCGGTCATACAAAGCAAGAACGTTGGCGGCTTCGTTGTACATCGGCACCACCACCGAAAGCGTCACCGAAAGCGTGGGAGAATTCCCGGAACCTTGCTCCGGCGTTGCGCCGTTCATCTCACGCCGCTCCTCCCGACACCTCCAGCACTTCAATCACATGATTCTGATTGGTGTAGATGCAAAGATCGCCGGCAATCGTCAGCGCGTTTTTGACGATGATGTCGGCGCTCAAGTCGGTGTGTTCGCACAATGCCCGCGCCGCCGCTTGCGCGTAAGCGCCACCCGATCCGATGGCAATGATTCGTCCTTCCGGTTCCAGCACGTCGCCGTTGCCGGTGATGATCAGCGACGCGGTCGCGTCGGCCACCGCCAGCATCGCTTCGAGTCGTCGCAGCACACGATCCGAGCGCCAGTCTTTGGCCAGCTCGACGGCGGCGCGCGTCAACTGTCCCTGATGTTTGTCGAGCTTGGCCTCGAAACGTTCAAACAGCGTGAACGCATCGGCGGTCGCTCCGGCGAATCCGGCCAGCACTTTATTTTGATACAGACGCCGCACTTTGCGCGCCGTTGCTTTGACGACGATTGAACCGAGCGTCACCTGCCCGTCGCCACCCAGCGCAACTTTGCCGCCGTGCGCGACGGAAAGAATCGTCGTCCCATGAAAAGGTTCCATTACCGTTCTCCAAGCAGGCGCTTTCTTACCGAAAAAGCGCGTTCATTCTTTCACTTTTTACGACGACGGAACACGCGCGGTGGAATGCCGACCAGCAACAACAGCGTCAGCACCATCGGGGATGTACGTATGAACACCACCCGTTTTTGAGCGCCCTCGGCGCGCGCCACCAGATTGGCCAGCGCGCCGCCATATGAAAAATCGACGCGCGGCACGTCGTGCATATCGATCACCAACTCATCGTACAACGGCAACCGTTCTTTGATCGCCGCCAACTGCGGCGCGTGCGCGCCTTGCAGCACGCCGCGCCAGACGATCATGTTCGGCGGCAAAATCACTTCTTCCTGCACGTCCGCAGTGACGGTTTCCGTTGCCTTCGTCGTTTCCGCCGCCGCTGTCGGCTGCTGCAACGGCAATCCTCGGGCCGGCTCCCAGGCCGGCGGCGAAAGCTCAAAACGCAACGCGAAGTCGAGCGCGCATACTTCAAACAGCGTTTCGTCCTGCTGCCATTGCAACAATTCGAGCCACAGTTGCCAATACCCCTCGCCCCCTTTGCCGACCGTGTTGACCGCGCGTATTTTCGCTTCTTCAACCAAATCCTGCGGCCAGGGCTCCAGCACAATGTTCAGTTGCAAACGACGAACTTTCGCCAAGGCTTGCGCCAGATAAAGCGCTCCTTCTTCGTCGCTCAAATCGAGATACGTCAAATCCACCTGATACGCTTCTTTTTCCGGCGCATCGAGAATGTGCAGCAACGGCTCTATCAGCGTTTTGTTGACGGCAGTAATCTTGCCGTCAAGCTGAATCCGCTCGCTTGTCACTTCCACTTTGGACGAAGCTTCAGCGCTCGACGGCCGCTGTCCCGACGCCAACGAAACGCGCGGAACCCACACCGGCGGCGATTGTTCAAAGCGCGCGGCGTACTCCATCCCATAGCGTTCAAACGCAACCTGATTACCGGATTGCTGATACAAGTCAAGCAACGCGAGCCACACCAGAGGCATCGCTGCTGTTTCCGGTTCGGTCGCAATGGCTTCTTCAAGCACCGTTCGGGCAGCTTCCAACTGGCCGCTCGCGTGCATCAGCGCGGCGGTTTCAAGCACCGCATTAAGTCCCGAGGCGGACGACATCGATCCCCCGACCGAGTGAGGCCGGGGCCCGATACGCTGCATCTGCTCAACGGCAGTCAGCGTGTGGCGAACTTCCTCCTTTGCCATTTCTTCGTCGTTCTGCGCTTCGCGCTGTTACGATCCTTCAAATGCGCCGCGAAAAGCGCGCGCGCTTTCCATCAACCGAGGCGCGATGCCGCGACATCCCAGTCGAGCAACTGCTCGATCACCGCCTTGACGTGATCGGCGCGGCGGTTCTGATAATCCAGATAGTACGCATGCTCCCAAACGTCGATCGTCAGCAGCGGCGTCATTCCGCGCGTGAACGGCACATCGGCATTGCCGGTTTTGACGACTTCCAGTTTTCCGGCGGCGTTTTTGACCAGCCAGCCCCAACCCGAACCGAACTGCCCGATCGTCGTTTCCGCCAACATCTTTTTCAACGCCTCGAAGCTGCCGAAACTCTCGTTAATCATCGCCGCCAATGTGCCGACCGGCCTGCGCGCGCCGCGCGGATTCAGCCCGTTCCAGTAAAACGTGTGATTCCAGACCTGCGCCGCGTTATTGAAAATCGCCACCTGATCGGCTTTTCCGGCCACCAATTCGATCAGCGACTTCAATTCGGCGCTCTCAAACTCCGTTCCTTTGACCAACCCGTTCAGATTGTCAACATAGGTTTTATGGTGCTTGCCATAGTGAAAACTCAGCGTATTGGCGCTGATCACCGGCTCCAGCGCGTTATCGGCAAAAGGAAGAGGGGGAAGCGTGAACATATGAAACTCCTACAATAAAACAGACATGAACAATAAAAACCAACATTCCATACCACCGTTTTTACTCCGAACGGCGGCGCCTGCGATTCGACAAAAAGACTGCCGAAAAGTGCTTCGCAGTTCAATCTTTGTAACCAGCCTACTGCAATCCAATCACGCCGCAACCGATCCGTGCGCCGCTGTTACCGGTCGGCTGCGAGCGGTAATCATCGGGAGCGCTGTGCACAACCAGCGACCGGCCGATAATACTGCGAGACCCCGGCCAGACACTGATGCCGTCCACCTCAAAAGACACCTTGGCAATGCCACGGCTGTCCGCCTTGAGATTGGGAAGATCGCCCGCATGGCGCGGCGAAGCGCCGTGATGACCGTGCGGCTGATCATCGGGATTGAAATGACCACCGGCGCTCGACGCATCGGGCGCCGAACAATTGCCCAGCTCGTGAACATGAAACCCGTGCTCGCTGTCCGGCGTCAACCCTTGCAGATCGACCATCACCATCACACGCGCACCGCGCTGCTCAAGCCAGACCGTTCCTCTCGCCTGATGCCCCTGAGTCGGCATGATCGTAGCGATCGCCCGATCCTTGCCGCCGAAAAGCGTCGCGCAACCGCCCAGCAACAACGCTCCCAGAACCGCAGCCGCCAAAACCGCCCAGCATCCAACCCGTTTCATGGTGTCACCACCGAAGAATCAATCGCCGTACAACTTCTGTACCCGTTCCCAGCGTTCCTGCGCCTCCAGCGACAACGTCGCCGTCGGCCGCGCCAGCAACCGCGGAATACCGATCGGCTCCCCCGTCTCCTCGCAGAAGCCGTACCCGCCGCCTTCGATCAGACGCAGCGATTTCTCAATCTTCTTCATCAGCTTATGCTCGCGATCCCGCGTACGCAATTCCAGCGTATATTCCTCTTCGAGCGTCGCCCGATCCGAAGGATCCGTCGTCACCTCCGTCTCGCGCAAGCGCTCGCCGGTGTCGTCGGCGTTTTGCAGCAACTGCGCCTTCAAGTCCAGCAAACGCTGCTTGAAGAACGCCAACTGCTCCTCATTCATATAATCTTTTTCGGGAGCTTTGAGAACAAGCTCCTCGGTCAATTCACGAATTTTCTTGGTGGCCGGTACCGTTTTGGCAACCATATTGACCTCGCTTTCTGCTCGGCACGGCAGCGGGAGCAAAGCCCGCCCGCCGTATTAAAAACTATAATTATAACGTGCCCTGCCCGTCCGTAACACCTTACCTTTCAAGCCGGTGAAACGTTCCGAAACACGAAATAACCTGATGTTTTTATGGGAATTTTCAAAAAATCAGGCTTTATGCCCTCGAAATCCCTTGCGCCAGCCCTTTTCTTTGAACGCCCACACCGAGGTAAGCCTGCGCCCCCTGCGCGAACCTTCATGCAGAATCCCCCGGCGCTCCCAGAAGCGGCACACCCAACGCGCTCGCCGCACCACGCAAATCAGCATCGAGCGTTGCCAACGGCAAGTCGAGACGCTGCGCCAATTCGAGGTAAGTCGCATCATAAAGCGTAAGACGATACCGCTCAGCGAGCCGGTTAGTCGTTACCCAAGCCTGCGTAACCGTTTCTGCATCAAGCGTGATCGGCAACGCATGAAGCGCATCAATCAACGCATACCGTTTGTATTTGTCAATTCGCTTGCGCTTCTCTGCCATCAGAAGCGCGTTCAAAACCTCCAACGGCCAAAGAGATGGAACAACAGCACCAGAGCCTTCGGCTCGCTCAAGCAAGGCCGCTGTTTCCGGCGTGCGCTCCTCCGCAAAGCACCACGTCAACGCCACCGAGCTATCGACAACGAAAGTCATGGACGCCCTTCATTAACCAGCTCTTTAATAGGTATCCCGCCCAAGCTCAAGCCCTGGCTGGCCTGCCGAAGCGCATTCGCCGCCTGCCTGGCCTTGGCGCGATCAAACGTCGGCTTGACCGGCGCGAGACGCGCAACCGGCTTGCCATGCCGGGTGATGAGAAATTCCTCACCGGCGGCCACCTGATCGAGCAAGCCGCTCAACTTGTTCTTGGCCTCAAACAACGCAACTTCACGCATAAAACCTCCTGATATAGCCAGACCGTGGCTAGATTGTAACACAAAGCGAACGACCTTATTCGTTTCAACTCCGCGCTTCCTCTCCTTCAAGGGCATAATTTCATTTTTACTTCAAGACAGCAACAATAATGCTCATCGTCATTCTGCGCGTAGCGAAGCGTGTCATCCTGCGCAAAGTCGCAGGACGCAGAATCCAGACGCTGCATGGATTCCGCGACTACGCGCGGAATGACGGGGAACCTCGATCATTTATCGCCTGAAGTGGAAATGGAATAACTTGGCGCCCTCCCCTTCAAGGCATAGGTATCCACACAAGAGCTGCGTCATGGTCTCTGATGACATGCTTTTCTCTCACATCCCAAGCAGCGCCGCAGGCGCGCCACATGAGTAACCGTCGGTGGAGCGTGAGCGTAGCGAACGCGGAACCGGCGGAGACAGACAGCACCATCGCCCAGCCCTGCAAGGGCTGAACAGACATTATTCAGCCCTTGCAGGGCTGGGGGAGTGTTGGAGGTTCGCTTTCCGCCGGTTTCGCTCGCGATGCTCGCCCCACCGACGGTTACTACGCCCCTTCGGGGCTACTCCCATACTTGTGTAGATACCCATGCCTTCAAGGGGAGGTTGAAGGGGAGGGAGCGTTCGTCCCTTCACGACTTCGCGAGAGATCATGTTTTTTGATCTCTGGCATCCGACATCTGACCGGCGCAAAGCTTTTGCGGTGTTCGGGGCAAGCGCCGTGCGTCGCCAGCGCCGCCAGATGCGCTGCCGTGCCGTATCCTTTGTGTTGTCGAAAACCGTAGGCCGGATAACGTGCATCCAGCGCCATCATTTGCGCGTCGCGTGTTGTTTTGGCGAGAATCGACGCCGCAGAAATCGACGCCACATCACGGTCGCCTTTGACGATCGCGCGAACCGAACACGACAACACCGGCGCCCGATTGCCATCGACCCAGACTTCGTGCGGCGTCACCGATAACGCTTTCACTGCCCGCTGCATCGCCAGCATCGTCGCTTGCAAAATGTTGAGACGATCAATTTCTTCGACGGTCGCTTCACCCAGCGCGAAAGCGAGCGCTTGATTTCGAATCTCCTGCGCCAGACGTTCACGCGCTTTCGCCGACAACGTTTTTGAATCGCACAATCCGGCGATGGGACGCGCCGGATCAAGGATCACCGCAGCGGCAACAACGTTGCCGGCCAGCGGCCCGCGCCCTGCCTCATCGACGCCGGCGATGAGCATGGGTGTTTGTTCCTTGTTCTCGCTATAACCCATCACGCACCTATCAGGAAAATCGTTTTAACCGAAACATTTAACCGAAAAGAACGAACATTTAACCGCAAAGAACGCATAGAGCGCAAAAAATAGCTTACGCGAAAGCGCGAAGAATGACGAAATTTGGAGCGCGGGGGTCCCGCCCGCAACAAACCCCCGTCGGCTTCGGCGGCCACCCCCTTTGAAAAGGGGGCAAGTCGGAGGCTTTTTCTTCGCGGCTTCGCGTGAAGTGGTTTTCTGATTCCTGACATCTGACATCTGACATCTGACATCTGACATCTGACATCTGACATCTGACATCTGACATCTGACATCTGACATCTGACATCTGACATCTGACATCTGACATCTGACATCTGACATCTGACATCTGACAACCCCATCCCCACCCCAACCCTCCCCTTGAAGGGGAGGGCGTTTTCGTACCACCGCGTGAGATACAAGGGCGGGTTTGAAACCCGCCCCTACGAACGGTAGGCATTGTCTGCCCTGCTCCACTTTCGTGCTTTTCGTGTTTTTCGTGGTTAAACGCTTTTCTTGGCGGCTCATCGGTTTAACTCTGTCGCCGCCAATTCTTCCAGCACCGCTGCCGCCGCCCGTGCGCCGGTATCGACTTTCAAGGTCTGCGCCATCTCGGCAAACGCCGCTTCGATTTCACGCCGTCGCGGTTCGTCGCGGTACAACGCCAATGCTTCGTCGGCCAGCGCTTCCGGCGTCGCCGCTTCCTGCATCAGTTCCGGCGCAATGAAGCGCTGCGCCAGCACGTTGGGCAATCCCACCCAGGGCACTTCCAGCATTTTCTTGACGATCCATACGGTGATGGCCGGGCCGCGATAAAAAATGATGTGCGGACAACGCGCCAGCGCCGCTTCGAGCGTTGCCGTGCCGGACGCAACCAATCCCACGTCCGCCGCCTGCAAGATTTCTTCGGCGCGTCCGTCGATCAAGGTCAGCGGCACTTCGGCGCGTGTGCCTTCCGCTCGCAAGGTTTCAAAACGCGCCCGCGCTTCCGGCGTCACCATCGGCACCAGAAAACGCGCTTCGGGCAACGCTTGCCGAATCCGTTGCGCTGTTTCCACCAACAACACGGTATGGTGTTTCAGTTCCGACATCCGACTGCCCGGCAACAACGCAAACACCGGCGCATTGCCCGTCGCATTTTGCAACATCGGCTGCAACGCCGCTCGCGCCCGCGCTCTCGATCCTTCATCGGCAGCGCGTTGCGCAGCCGGATGTCCCACATAGGTCACAGGAACGCCATGCGCTTCGTACAACGGAGGCTCGAAAGGAAACAGCGCCAACACCCGATGCGCCGATGCGCCGATTTTCGGAATGCGCCCGCGTCGCCATGCCCACACCGATGGACTGACGAAATGAATCGTCCGCATTCCCGATTGTTTGAGCGCCCGCTCCATGCCGAGTGTAAAATCCGGCGCGTCAATGCCGACGCACAGCGCGACGCCTTCGTCCTGCATTCGCTGAATCAACGCTTTGCGCAATCGAAACAATCCCGGCAAATGGCGGATCACTTCGATGAGGCCGTGAACCGACAAACGTTCCATCGGAAACCAGCTTTCCGCACCGAGCGCCTGCATGCGCGGCCCGGCGATGCCGACGAAACGCGCTTCCGGTAAATGCGGACGCAACGCTTCGATCAGCGCCGCACCAAGTTTGTCGCCGGACGCTTCACCGGCGACGAGGCCGATTTTGAGGGGTTGCGCGTTTTTCATGGATGATTGTTAAGTTTTAACCGAAAAGCTTTTTTAACCACGAAAAACACGAAAAAAAATCTTTGCGTTCTATGCGGTTAATTTCTTTCTGAATTCCGCGCAGAATGGGTGGTGACTGATTTCCGCCCCTCTCCCCCGCCCTTACCATGTACTGGATTCCCGCTTTCGCGGGAATGACAGGGAGAGGGGAGAATTCTCAGCGCCTTCGCGTGAAGTGGTTTTCTGATTCCTGACCTCTGTCCTCTGACAACCCCATCCCCACCCCAACCCTCCCCTTGAAGGGAAGGGCTTTTTGTTCCTTCGCGCCTTCGCGCCTTCGCGTGAAATAATTTTCCTGGATTCCCGCTTTCGCGGGAATGACGGCGAAAGCTGATCCCTGATCAGCGAACGATTCCGCGCCCTTCCGCTTCCAGAAAACGCAGCAACATTTCGAGCGCCGGGAATTGTGATACTTCCTGCGCTATTTTTTCACATGCTTCTTTCAGTGTCAGCCCTTCGCGGTACAGCGTTTTGTACGCGCGGCGAATCGCCTGAATTTCGTCCGCCGAAAAACCGCGACGACGCAATCCTTCGCTGTTGATCCCTGCCGGTTTTGCCGGATAGCCGACCACCGTCGTATAAGGCGGCACATCCTGCACGATGATCGTGCCGCCCGCCGCCATCGCGTGCGCACCGATCCGACAAAACTGATGCACACCGGAAAAACCTCCCATCGTCGCGTAATCGCCGACGTGTACATGTCCCGACAACTGCGCACCATTGGAAAACACGGTGTTGTTTCCCACCACGCAATCGTGCGCGATATGGGTGTAAGCAAGCAGCCAGTTGTCGTTGCCGATCTGCGTATCGCCGCGATCCTGCACGGTGCCGGCGTGAACGGTGACGTACTCACGAAAGGTGTTGTGGTCGCCGATGGTCGTTGTAACCGGTTCACCGTTGTATTTTTTGTCCTGCGAGATTTCGCCGATGGAGCAGAACTGGAAAACGCGGTTGTTGCGCCCCAGCGTAGTATCGCCGGTCAATACGACATGCGAGCCGATCACCGAACCGGCGCCGATTTTGACTTGCGGACCGATGATTGAAAAAGCGCCGACTTCAACATCGTCGGCCAGTTCAGCGCGCGAATCGACCAGCGCCTGCGGATGAATAATGGGCATCGTTGTCTCGTTTCAATGATTCAGCGATCAATCGATCACTTGTTGCTGGGCGTCAACAACTTTCTGGGCCGCGCTGCGCAGCGGCGGTCGCAGCGCCGCCATCAACACTGCTTCGCACGCCACTTGTCCGTCAACCAGCGCCCGCGCTTTGTATTTGCCGATCCCGCGCGCCGTTCGGATCATTTCGGCTTCAAGCACCAGCACGTCGCCGGGAATCACTTGCCGTTTGAACCGCGCTTCATCGATGCCGGCAAACAGGATGATGCCGCGTTCGCCGTTGGGCATTTTGGAAGCGCCGCTCTTGTACGCCAGAATCACCGCCGCTTGCGCCAGCGCTTCGATCACCAGCACGCCCGGCATCACCGGGTAATCTGGAAAATGTCCCATGAAAAACGGTTCGTTCATCGTGACATTTTTGATGCCGCGAATGAATGTGTTGTTTTCGATGGCGACGATTTTATCGACCAGCAAAAACGGATAGCGATGCGGCAACGTCGCGCAGATATCGTTAATGTCCATCAACACCTGATTCATGATTTTCCCTCAGTCCTCTATGTATTCTCTCTCTGTCGGCGCTCCGTCGGCCAGCGCTTTTTCGAGCGCCCGCACTCTTTTGTACAGTGTATCAAGCTGACGCAACTGCACGGCGTTTTTCTGCCATTGCCGGTGCGGTTGCGCCGGATAAACGCCGCTGTACATTCCCGGCGTTTCAATCGACGAAAATATCGGCGTCGCCGCCGCCACGACCGCGCCATCGGCAATCGACAGATGACCGCCGATCATCGCTGCGCCGCCGATCCGGCAATACTTGCCGATGTTCACCGATCCCGAAATACCGGCACAACCGGCAATCGCCGCATGCGCGCCGACGATGCAGTTGTGTCCGATCTGCACCAGGTTGTCGATTTTCGCGCCTTCTTCGACGATGGTGTCGTCGAGCGCGCCGCGGTCGATGGTGGTGTTGGCGCCGATCTCGACATCGTTGTGCAACACCACCCGACCGATCTGCGGAATCTTGATCCAGCGCCCGTCCTCATTGGCAAAACCGAAACCGTCGGCGCCGATCACGCAACCGCTGTGCAACACGCAACGGTCGCCGATCACGCAACGCGGATAAATCACCACGCGCGGATGGAGGCGCGTATCGTCACCGATCACCACCTGATCTCCGACCACGCAACCGGCGCCGATGATGCTGCGCGCACCGATCACCGCCTGTTCGCCCACCGTCACATGTGCGCCGATCACGGCATCGGGCGCGATCTGCGCCGTCGCCGCGATGGTCGCGGTCGGATGAATGCCTGCCGATGGCCGCGGTTCAGGATACAAACAGTTCGCGGCTCTGGCATACGCCGCATAGGGATTGGCGGCCAGCAAACGCGCTTTCGACGTTGTCCAGGCCGCCGCTTCGCGCGGCGACACAATCACCGCCGCCGCCTGCGTCGTTTCCAGATGAACGCGGTATTTGGGATCGGAGAGAAATGCGATGTCGTGCGCACCGGCGCGGTCCAGCGGCGCCGCGCCGCGAATCTCGATCTCTCCGTCGCCTTCCAATGTGGCGCCGATCGCTTCGGCCAACGCCGCCAGCTTCCAGGGCTGCACGGTAATGGCAGCCATTGTTGCTGTGAACGCAGGCTCAGGTTTCACCGGCGCCCCGTTATTTGCTGGCGTCAAGCGCCTTGATGACTTTGTCGGTGATGTCGATACGCTTGCTGGCGTAAACGACCGGCTCCTGCAAGATCAAATCGAATTTCTCATTTTCGGCGATTTCCTGAATCACTTTGTTGGCGCGTTCCTGCAAGCTGCTCAGTTCTTCGTTGCGCCGCAGATTCAAATCTTCGCGGAATTCGCGTTGTTGCCGTTGCAGATCGCGCGACAGATTCGCCAACTCGCGCTCTCTGTCGCGTCGCGTGCTTTCCGTCATTGTTGCGCCATCCTTGTCAAGCACCGTCTGCAAATTCTGCACTTGCTTGGAAAGTTTTTGCAGATCGGCATCGCGCGCAGAAAATTCTTTTTCCAGCTTTTGCTGCGCACGTTTGGCGTGCGCCGCTTCGCGGAATAATTTCTCGGTGTTGACGAAGCCGATTTTGTAATCTTCCGCCATCGCCGTTCCGACAAAAAACACGCTCAATAACGCCCCAAAAATCAAAGTCAGACGTTTGCTCACAAAACTCTCCTTTAAAAAAACACCGGTCGGGACACTGTCCGTCAACCGTTATTAAAACACAGATCCCATCTGGAACTGGAAACGCTGAATTCTGTCGCTGGCCTTGGAAGCGATCGGGTAACCATAGCTGATTTTAATCGCCCCGATCGGGGAATTCCAGGCCACCCCCACCCCGGTCGAATAATGAAACGACTCGTTGTCCGACTGCTTGCCGTTCTGGTAAATCTGACCGACGTCGAAAAACACGCTGCCGCGCACCGACCGATCCCCCGCGATCAACGGGAAAAAGATTTCAGCATTGCCGACGATTTTACGCTCACCGCCCAGCGCGTAGTTATCCTTGTCGCGCGGCCCCAGCGAAGAACCTTCGTAGCCGCGCACCGAACCGACACCGCCGGCGTAAAACGCCTTGAAGAACGGCAGCGGTTTTCCGCCATAACCCTGACCATAACCCAGTTCGGCGCGCAGCATCAACACCAGCGGATCGTAAATCGGCCAGAACCACTGGTGAAGGTATTGCGCCTTCCAGTAAGCCAAATCGCCCGGCGGCACCGCCACTTCGGTATAAATGGTTTGCAAGCGCCCGCGCGACGGGAACACGATGTCATCGCGGGTGTCGCGTGTCCAACCCGCCGACAGCATGAAGTTGTTGGTCGTATTACCGTACTCTTTGACAAAATCGAGGTAAGACTGCGAACTTTTTTCGTCATCGACCTTGAGTTTGGTGTTCTCGTAACGAAGTCCGACGTTGATGGTGTCGGTTTCGGTGATCGGCACGCCGAAGCCGACCGCCGCGCCGAGCGTATCGGATTTGTAATACGACACCGCCAAGTCCTCGGTATCAGTACGTGTTTTATACAATTCGATCGTGCGCGAGATGCCATCCACCGTCCAATACGGATCGGTGAAATGCAGCGAATAATTCTGGTTGCTCTTGCTGGTGTTCAAACCCAGGGTCAGCGAACTCCCCGAGCCGAACACGTTTTGCTGTGAGATCGACGCCTGCAACGCGATTTTTTCCGAGCTTGAATAGCCGATGCCGAGCATGACTTGTCCGGTGTTGCGTTCGACGACGGAGATGTTGACATCAATCTGATCGGGCGCTCCCGGCACCGGCGGTGTCTCGATGCTCACATCGTCGAAGTAACCCAGCCGCCGGATTCTGACTTTGGAGCGTTCGACCCGCGTCCCGTCGAACCAGGCGCCCTCCATTTGCCGGATTTCGCGGCGGATCACTTCATCGCGGGTTTTGATATTGCCGCTGATGTTGATCTTGCGCACATACACCCGGCGCCCCGGATCGATGAAGAAGGTGAACGCTACGGTTCCTTCTTCCTTGTTGATTTCCGGCACCGCGTTGACGTTGGCGAAGGCGTAGCCCTCGGCGCCCAGGCGTTCGGCGATGTCTCTTGAGGTGGTCTGCAATCTGGCGCGCGAATACGTGTTACCGGATCTGACCCGAATCAGTTTGCGCAATTCGCTCTCATCGACAGCCAGATCACCGGCAAGGCTGACGCTGGAGATTTTGTAGCGTTGTCCTTCGCTGACGGTGACCGTGATGTCGATGGCGGCCTTGTCCGGCGAGATCGACACCTGCGTCGATTCGACGGCAAATTCGAGGTAACCCTGATCCTGATAAAAACTGCGCAGCGCCTCCAGATCAGCCTGCAATTTCTGCTTCGAATACTGATCGTTCTTGGTGTACCAGGTAAACCAACCCGGCGTCCGCAAATTCATCTTTTTGATCAGCGTTTTCTCGGTGAACGCCTGCGAACCAACGATATGAATGCGCGCGATTTTCGACGGGCCGCCTTCGTCAACGAAGAAGCTGATCGCCACGCGGTTGCGTTCCTGCGGCGTCATCGTCATTTCAATCTCGGCATTGTAAAAACCGCGCGTGACATACTGCCGTTTCAACTCCTGCGTCGCCTTTTCCAGCACCGAACGATCGAAAATCCGTCCTTCGGACAAGCCGACATCTCTCATCGCATTGCGCAGCATGTCGGTCTCGAATTCTTTGTTCCCCGAAAACGAGAGCGCGCTGATCGTAGGCCGCTCGTCAACCACGATCAGCAACACGTCGCCCTGCGCGTCGATCTGCACATCGCGGAAAAAGCCGGTCGCGTAAAGCGCCTTGACCGCCTCCGAGACTTTCTCCTCGCTGACTTCATCGCCGACTTTGATCGGGAGGTAGTTGAAAACCGTTCCCGCCTCGGTGCGCTGCACGCCTTCAACGCGGATGTCGCGCACCACGAACGGCGTGAACGCCGCCACTGCCTGCGCAAAAAACAGCGCCACGAAAGACAACGCGCCCGCCCACAGATACTGCGGTTTCAGCGTCTTTTTCTTACAGCGATCAAAACAGTCGAGAAAAATCATTCAGTAGCGCCAATGCGATTAAGGTGACAATCAGGGCCAACCCGATACGTTGCCCGATTTCAAAAGCCCTTTCGGGCAGGGGCCGACCTCGTATGATTTCTGCGAGATAATACAGCAAATGGCCGCCATCCAGTAGCGGCACCGGTAACAGGTTGAGAACGCCCAGCCCGATGCTGATCAGCGCCAGGTAAGTCATGAACTGCTGGAATCCCGCCTGAATGGACTGTCCGGCATAATCGGCGATGGTCAGCGGCCCCGAAAGGTTCTTGAGCGAGGCGCTGCCGACGATCATCCGGCCAATCATTTTGAAGCTCAAAACCGTCAAATCCCAGGTTCGCAGGGCGCCCATCGCCAGCGCGTCGAGCGCGCCATGACGCACGGTGACCCGGTAGCGCCCGATTTCTTCCGGGTCGCTCATGATGGTGACGCCGATACGGGTGACCGGCCTGCCGCTCTCGTCCGTCTCCTCGCGCGGCACGATCGGCACCGTCATCGTCACGCCATCACGGATGAGCGTCAGTTCCACAGTCATCCCCGCCGACTGACTGAGAAGCCGCCTCAGCGCGGAAGGCGTATCGAGAACGGCGCCATCGATCGCCCGCAGACGGTCGCCCGCCCGCAATCCGGCATCGGTGGCCGGCGAATCCGCGATGACGCCCCTGACCATCGCACCCGCATAAGGGTGCAGGCCGAGCCGCTCCAACTGATTGCCAGCGCCATCGTCCTGCGCCATCGCCGTCAACGCCAACGGAATTTTGAGAGAGCGCCCCTCGCGTTCGACCGTCAGCACCGCTTCCGACGAGATATTGGCGTTCAGTATCCTCTGGTTGACATCCTGCCAGACCGCCACCGAGCGGCCTTCGACCGCCACAATACGATCCATCGACTGAAAACCGGCCACCGCCGCGGCCGTCCCCGCCGCCGGCTGCGACAACACCGGCTGAAGCCCGGGAACGCCCACCAGGTACATCGCCGCCAACAACAATATTGCCAGCAGCAGGTTCGCCAGCGGTCCGGCGCCGACAATCGCGATCCGCTTCCAGACATTTTGCCGATTGAACGCACGCGACAAATCGCTTTCGGTGACCCCCATCTCGCGCACTTCATCGTCCCGCTCGTCGAGCATGCGCACATAGCCTCCGAGCGGCACCGCCGAAAACGCCCACTCGGTCTGATCGCGCCCGAAGCGGCGCGAAAACAACACCGGCCCGAAACCGAACGAAAAACGCAGCACCTTGACGCCGCACCAGCGCGCCACGCCGTAATGCCCCAACTCGTGGAGCGTCACCAGAATGCCGATCGTGATCAGAAAACCAAGCAGGCTGTACACTACGCCCCCTTCCGCACGGCTTGCCGCTCTACTACGTGACGCGCTACATGGCGCTCCGCCACACGCCGCGCTACCGCGTCGAATTCCATCGCGTCCTCGACCGTCGTCGCCGCAGTTGTTATGGGCGATTCCGACAACACGGCATCGCAGACAGAAGCAATGTCGAGAAATCCGATCCGCCGGTTCAAAAACGCTTCGACCGCAACCTCATTCGCCGCGTTCAAAGTCAGCGCCGCGTTGCCGCCGGCATTCAATGCCTGATACGCCAGCGTCAGACAGGGAAAACGCCCAGGCTCTGGCGCGGCGAACGTCAGCGCTTGCATCGCGGAAAAATCGAGCGCCGTCACACCGGCGTCGATCCGCTCGGGAAACGCCAGCGCCTGCGCAATCGGTGTGCGCATGTCGGGCGAACCGAGTTGCGCCAGCGTCGAACCGTCGAGGTATTCAACGAACGAATGAACGATACTCTGCGGATGAATCACGACCTCAATCGCCGACGCCGGCATGCCGAACAGCCAATGCGCTTCGATCACTTCTAGCCCTTTGTTCATCATCGTCGCCGAATCGACCGAAATTTTGCGCCCCATTTTCCACACCGGATGCGCGCACGCCTGTTCCGGCGTCACCTCACGCAACGCCGCCAGCGGCGTCTCGCGGAAAGGACCGCCCGACGCCGTCAAAATGATTTTACGCACCCCCGGCGCCCGCGTTCCGCATTGCTGCGCAGCGCCCGGAAGGCATTGGAAAATCGCGTTGTGCTCGCTATCAACAGGCAACAGCGCAGGCAACAACGTCGCGCCGCCTGTGCGTACCGCCTCCATGAACAACGCCCCGCCCATCACCAGCGACTCCTTGTTCGCCAGCAACACGCGCTTGCCGGAACGCGCCGCAGCAAGCGTCGGCAACAACCCCGCCGCGCCGGTGATCGCCGCCAGCACCGTATCGACTTCCGGCAACGCCGCGAGCGCCTGCACACCTTCAGCGCCGGACAACACTTCGCTTGGAATACCGTCCTCGCGCAATCCCTGCCGCAACCTTTGCGCCGCCGTTTCGTCGAGCAATGCGGCGTAGCGTGGCCGGTGACGGCGACACAGTTCGCGCAGCGCGTCTGCGTTTTTGTGCGCCACCAGCGCGGTCACTTCAAAGCGTTCGGGATGACGCGCCGCCACATCCAGCGTTGACGCGCCGATGGAGCCGGTCGCTCCGAGTAGGGTTAAACGTTGGCGGGGCATCTCAAACCAGCAAACTCACCATCAGCGCCGCCACGGGCACTGTGGTCAACAAACTGTCGATCCGGTCGAGAATGCCGCCGTGCCCCGGCAACAACGCGCCGCTGTCCTTGCGATCCGCCATGCGTTTGATCAACGACTCAAACAAATCGCCGAACACCGACAACACGGTCAGCAACCAGGCCAGCCCCAACCAAATCAGCCATTGCGCCGCCACCGGCAACGCCCACAACGCCGATGCTTTCGGCAGCATGAACGGCGCCAACGCCAGCGCATACACCGTCACCGCCAGCAGCGCGCCGACCGCGCCTTCCCAGGTTTTGCCGGGACTCGTTTTCGGCGCCAGCTTGTGTTTGCCGAACGCGCGACCGGCGAAATACGCCGCGCTGTCGGCCAACCACATCAACACCAGCACCGCCAGCAACAACCAAGGCGACACCGATCGCAACTGCGCTATCGCCAACCAACTGCAAAACAACAGCCAGCCCCCGACCAGCGCGAAACCGGCACGGGTCAAGCGCCCTCCTTGCAAACGATCTTTTTCAAAACGAACGAGCCACCAGGGAAGCACCGTCAAAACCAGCAGCGTCAACAGCGCGTAACACGCGATCAAAAAAATCATCTGCTCCGCTTCGCTGTGCCGACCGAGAAAAAAGAAAAACGAAATCGCCGCAGCGGTCAACCCCAGCGGCAGCAGCCAGCGGTAATGCGGCGATGCCGACAGGCCGTAACGCGCGAAACCGTCGCTGCCCAGCAACCGCCCCAATTCGTCCGCCGCCAACAGCAGCACCAGCATCATCGCCAACATCCAGAAAAGCGGCGACAAGTAAAACAGCAGCACCAAAAAGACGGCCAGCAATGCCAGGCCGGTGATGACCCGCTGCGTCAACGGCGATACGTTCATAAAGCGTCTCTTTCCGATCCGGTTCGCGCCTGCACCTGTTCACTGGTGCGCCCGAAGCGGCGTTCCCGTTGTCGATACGAAGTGATCGCCGCATCCAGCGATTTCGCATCAAAATCCGGCCACAGTGTGTCGGTGAAATAAAACTCGGTATAGGCCATCTGCCACAACAGAAAATTGGACACCCGCTTTTCGCCGCCGGTGCGAATGAAAAGGTCAGGCTCCGGCGCATACGCCATCGACAAATACGGCTCGATTTCTTCCGGCGATACCGGCGCTTGCGCGTCAAGCGCTTCAGGATGTTTCTGAAAGTAAGCCCGCGCCGCCTGCACGATGTCCCAGCGTCCGCCGTAACTGGCGGCAATCGTCAAGGTCAATCGTGTGTTGTTTTCGGTCAGCGTTTCGCCTGCGGAGACCAACTCGCCGATGCGAGACCCGAAACCGCTCAAATCGCCGATCACTTTCAGACGAATCTGATTCTTGTGCAGTTGCTCGATCTCCTGCTCGAGCGCACTGAGAAACATTCCCTTGAGCAGCGACACTTCTTCGACCGGTCGCCGCCAGTTTTCACTCGAAAAAGCGAACAAGGTCAGGTATTCGACACCGCGCTCGATGGACGCCCGCACCAGTTTGCGCACCGTTTCAACACCGCGCTTGTGACCCGCCACGCGCGGCAGAAAACGCTGCTTCGCCCAGCGACCGTTGCCGTCCATGATGATCGCGATGTGACGCGGCACCAGCGGCGCATCGGGAACAGAACGGGTGGAGGAAGCGAACATGGGAGACGTTTCAACGGTTTGTTTTCCCCTCTCCCGCTTGCGGGAGAGGGTGGCTCGAAGAGCCGGGAGAGGGAATTCTGTTCACTTCAAATCGTCATCAATTCCGCTTCTTTGGCGGCAATCAGTTTGTCGATTTCAGCGATGGACTTGTCGGTGATTTTCTGGACTTCTTCCTGCGCCCGACGCTCTTCGTCTTCGGCGACTTCGTGATCCTTGAGCAGTTTTTTCAAATGGTCGTTGGCGTCGCGGCGCACATTGCGCACCGCTATCTTGGCGTTTTCGCCTTCGTGACGCACCATCTTCGCCAATTCGCGGCGGCGCTCTTCGGTCAACGGCGGCAACGGCAGCCGAATCACATCGCCCTGCGTGTTCGGATTGATGCCGAGGTCGGAATCGCGTAACGCTCTTTCGACAATCGGCACCATTTTCTTTTCCCAGGGCTGCACCGCAATCGTCCGCGAATCGGCCAGCGTGATGTTCGCCACCTGCGTAATCGGCGTTTGCGTGCCGTAATAATCGACATGAATGTGATCGACGATCCCCGTATGCGCGCGCCCCGTCCGCACTTTGCCAAGATCGCTGACCAGTGTTTCAATCGTCCGCTTCATTTTATGTTCTGCGGTGTTCTTGATCTCCGAAATCATGGTTCTCTCCTGTTCACAACGTTGACCTTTTGTCCTTCTTCACTGCTTGGAGCATTTTCGCTTCAGCCGCATTTCACCCTCTCCCCTCGCGGGAGAGGGGACCCCGAAGGGGGGGAGAGGGGGAAAACCGCCATTTTACCCCTCTCCCCTGCCCCTCTCCCACAAGGGGAGAGGGGAGCACAGCACAGCGCGCGCTCACAGACAAGCAAGCGCTTCATCTAAAAATGCTTTAGCAATGCACCAGCGTTCCCTCATCCTCACCCATCACAACACGCTTCAACGCGCCCGGCTTGGTGATCGAAAACACATTCAGCCGCATTTCCTGATCGCGGCACAGCGCCAAAGCCGTCGCGTCCATCACCTTCAGGTTTTTGGTGATCGCCTCATCGAACGTCAACGATTGGTAGCGCGTCGCCTTCGGGTCTTTGAACGGATCGGCGGTGTACACGCCGTCAACCTTGGTCGCTTTCAACACGATGTCGGCGCCGACCTCGCGTCCCCGCAACGCTGCCGCCGTATCCGTGGTGAAAAACGGATTGCCCGTTCCCGCCGCGAAAATCACGACTTTGCCTTCTTCGAGATAGCGCAACGCTTTGCCGCGAATGTACATCTCGGCCACCTGATCGATACGCAGCGCCGACTGCACGCGCGACACAATACCGGCGCGACGCAGCGCGTCCTGCAACGCCAGCGCGTTCATCAGCGTTGCCAGCATCCCCATGTAGTCGGCGGTCGCCCGATCCATTCCGGCCGCGCCCGGTGCGACGCCGCGAAAGATGTTGCCGCCGCCGATCACGATGGCGGTCTGCACGCCCATTCGGACGACTTCGGCGATTTCCTCGACGATCCGGTCGATCACCTTGCGGTTGATCCCGAACGGATCGTCTCCCATCAACGCTTCTCCCGACAGTTTCAGCAGAATGCGCCGGTAGCGGGTGCCGGAAGCGGATGTTGGCGAAACGGAAGACGGTGTGTTCATGATGCCCTTGTGTCGAATGTCGATCGTAAAAAACAACGTCTGAGGAAACGGTCACGCCGGATTTTTTCAACCCCCCTTCTTCGGTTCAGAAGAAAGGGACTTGTTTCATCGCAAAGCATCAGCCTTTCGTCATCGCCGCCACTTCAGCCGCGAAATCGTCTTTCTTCTTCTCGATGCCTTCACCGACCACGAGAAGATCAAAGGCCTTGACGCTGGCTTTCTTGCCTTTCAAATACTGCTCCACCGTTTCGTCGGGATTCTTGACGAACGGCTGACCCAGCAACGTGACTTCTGCGAGGTATTTGGCGACGCGCCCTTCCACCATCTTGGCAACGATCTCGGCAGGCTTGCCGCTTTCCGCTGCTTGCGCCGTGAAAATTTCGCGTTCCTTGTTCACCAGTTCGGCAGGCACTTGCTCCTTCGCAATGCACAAAGGCCGCGTGCCCGCCACCGACGCCGCCACATGCAGCGCGATGTCTTTGCCGGTCACCTCATCGCCGTCAACTTCAACGGTGACGCCGATACGACCGCCACCGTGCAAGTATTGCACCAGCCGCGCCGCCGTCGTCCGACGCGCAAAACGACGCACCGAAACATTTTCCCCGATCTTCTGCACCAACGCCTGACGCACCGTTTCAACCGTGCCCTCGTATTCGCCGCTCTTGAACGACAACGCCGACAAGACTTCGACATCCGCCGGATTTTTGGCCGCCGTCAACTCCGCCAGATCCTTGGCGAACTTGAGAAAATCCTCGCTGCGCGCCACGAAATCGGTTTCGCAGTTGACTTCAACCAGCGCCGCTGTCTTGCCGTCAGCCGCCACAAAACCGCCGACCGTGCCTTCCGCCGCAATCCGGCCTGCTGCCTTGCTCGCCTTCGCGCCGGATTTGATCCGCAGCAAGTCTTCCGCTTTTTCGAGATCGCCCTGCGTTTCCAGCAGCGCCTTCTTGCATTCCATCATGCCCAGCCCGGTACGCTGGCGCAGTTCCATCACAACACTTGCGGAGATTTCCGCCATCTTGGACTCCATTTCTTTTGTTAGTCAAAGTCCGGAGCCAAGCCCCGGACTTTTCAATTCATCACCTTACCGTGCGCTCGTTTTCACTGCGTCACTGCGGCTCTTTCGCCGCTTCCGCCGCGCCGTCAAACTCGACCGCCGCGTCCTCTTCCTCGCTCACATCGACGAACTCATCGCCTGCCTGCAAGAGACCCGACAGCGCATCGTTCTTGCCTTCGAGCACCGCGTCGGCGATACCGCGCGCGTACAAGCGCGTCGCCCGGCTCGAATCGTCGTTGCCCGGAATCACATAGTCGATACCGATCGGCGAATGGTTCGTATCCACCACCGCCACCAGCGGAATGCCCAAACGCTGCGCTTCCGTCACCGCGATCTTGTGATAACCGACGTCGATCACAAAAATCGCATCGGGCACCACATTCATGTCCTTGATTCCGCCGAGGCTCTGGCGGGTTTTCGCCAACTCGCGCGTCAGCGTCAACGCCTCGCGCTTGCTCATCTTCTCGAACGTGCCGTCGGCTTCCATCTGCTCGAGGTCTTTCAAGCGCTTGATCGACAACTTGACCGTCTTGAAATTGGTCAACATGCCGCCCAGCCAGCGGTTATCGACATAAGGCATGCCGCAGCGCGAAGCTTCCTCGCGGACAATATCGCGCGCCTGACGCTTCGTGCCGACGAACAACACCGTGCCCTTGTTGGCGATGAGGCGGCGCACATATTGCACCGCTTCGTTGTACTTCCCGAGCGTTTTCTCGAGATTGATAATATGAATCTTGTTGCGATGACCGAAAATATACTCGGCCATTTTGGGATTCCAGTAACGGGTTTGGTGCCCAAAATGCACCCCCGCTTCCAGCATTTGACGCATACTGACAGACATTTAAAACTCCTTCAGGGTTGACCTCCATCAGCGGCGTGTGGCTTTGCGGGACTCGATGGAACCCTTCAGCACCCTGAAACCGCCGATGTGTGAAATAAGCGCCGCATCCTTATCCGCTCTCAATCGCAAAACGGACAAAACCGGCGCCGGAAATCGCCTGCCTGACGTTGCCCGTCTTATGACGAAAGCAACCCACGCAAGCACCGCCCAAAAAAGCGGTTTGCCATTCTAGCAGATTTGGAGGAACAGAGATCAGAGGTCAGGAATCAGACATCAGAACTTCGTCATTCTACGCGAAGGCGTCGGTCGCTGGCGCCCTTCCGATTCCTGACCTCTGACACGCCATTGATATCTTCCGCCACCCGATATATACTCCCGATAGCTATCAGCCATGACGCAAAGAGAGGTTGAAAATGTCCGCCACGGCCAAACTCTTCACCACCGGACGAAGCCAGGCGGTACGCCTCCCGATGGAGTTCCGCTTTCAGGGAACGGAGGTGTTCATTCGCCGCAATCCCGACACCGGCGAGGTTGTGTTGTCGGCCAAGCCCGCCTCCTGGCAAGAGTTTTTTGATCTCGCCGACCGCACCGAGATTCCGCCCGATTTCATGGCCGACCGCGAGGACTTGCCCGCAGAAGAGAGGAACCTGTTTTGAGCCTTCTCATGCTGGACACGAACATGGCGAGTTACGTTATCAGGGGCAACCCGCCTGAGGCGCGTCAACGATTGGCAGCACTGCCCATGAGCTATATCACCGTCTCCGCCGTCACACAGGCCGAGTTGTATGATGGCTTGGCTCGCAAGGGGCATCCGGCCGCTTTGGCGACGCTGATACGGGAATTTCTGCGCCGCGTTCAGGTGTTGCCCTGGGACAGCGATGCCGCGACAGTGTACGGCGATTTGCGGGCCTCTTGCGCCACTTCCGGCATCGCGATCAGTGCGCTCGACATGATGATCGCGGCGCATGCCATCGCGGCCAAAGCGACCCTCGTCACCCACGACAACGCCTTCCGTCGTATCCCCGGCAATGTTCTCGCCGTTGAAGACTGGATAGTGCGCTGAAGCTAAAACCGTTCATTGATACTTTCATTTCCAAAACCATGCACACCCCACAAACCCTTTTCCTCGCCAGTCACGGTGGCCGCATCGTTGACGATCTGATTGCCGATTTCGGCGATGTCGCCGCCGAATACGATGCTTTCGATCGCGGCCTTTGTCTTGCCGATGCCGCCGATGTCGGGCTGCTGCGCGTGAGTGGCGCCGATGCCGCCACTTTTCTGCACAATCAGTTTTCCACCAACGTCTCGGCGCTCATACCGGGGCAAGGTCACTACAGCACGTACAACTCGCCCAAAGGGCGGATGCTGGCGAGCCTTTTCCTGTGGCGCGAAAGCCCGCCCCCTGCCCTCTTTTCAAAGGGGGTGTCCGCCGAAGAGCCTGCCCCCGAAGTGATTTTGATCGGGGGCGGACGGGGGTTTGTTGCGGGAGAGAGAGAAAGCTCTCCCCTTCCCTCCCTCTCCCCCTGCCCCTCTCCCGCGGAAAGCGGGAGAGGGGAGGCATTTCCCTCCTCTCTCCCGCTTGCGGGAGAGAGGAGGCGGGAGGATTGGGGCGGAGATGGGGTTTCAGCTTCCGCCCTCTCCCCCTCTCCCCCAACCCCTCTCCCACAAGGGGAGAGGGGTGAAAAGATTCCGGCATTTTTCATCTTGCTCGCCGCCGACCTGACTGAAACCGTCCGCAAACGCCTGTCGATGTACGTGCTGCGTTCCAAAGTGACCATCGAAGATGTCAGCGCCACATACGCCTTCCTCGGCCTCTGCGGCGCGGATGTTTCCGCTCAGGCGCATCTTCTCACCCTCTCCCCTCGCGGGAGAGAATGCCCCGACAAACCCCCGTCCGTCTCCGACGGACACCCCCTTTCAAAAGGAGGCAAGCACAACGTCCAGACGCAAAACGACATCACCACCGTCGCGCTATCATCGACCCGTTTGCTTTTGATCCTGCCGTTGGAAACATTGCCCGAAAATTGGTCTCAACTCACCCAAAACGCCCGTCCCGCCGGTCGCCACCTCTGGCGACGCGCCGCGATACGCGACGGCATCCCGCTCATCACCGCCGCGACGGCCGACCGATTGATCCCGCAATCCGCGAACTGGGACGCGCTGGGCGGACTTGATTTTCAGAAGGGCTGTTACCCCGGTCAGGAAATCATCGCGCGAACCCGCTATCTGGGGCGCACCAAAGAGCGGCTGTATCTCGCTCACTGCGACGAAGCCGCTGTCTTCGATCCCGCCACACCGCTGTACAGTCCGGCGTTCGGCGAACAAGCCTGCGGAATCGTTGTCAACGCCGCGCCCGACCGACAAGGGCAGATCATGCTCGCTTCGTTTCAAACCAGCGCCGCCGACAGCCCGATCCATGTCGCCCGCCCCGACGGGTCGGTGCTGACATTGCTGCCGCTGCCTTATGAACTGCCGGTGAATGAAACGCCGAATCGGGTCAAGCTGTGACGGGGATCAGGAATCAGAAATCAGAGGTCAGGTATCAGAAAAACCATTTCACCGCAAAGAACGCATAGAGCGCAAAGAAGAATTCTCACGCGAAGGCGCGAAGCCACGAAGGAACGAAAGCTCCCGCCCCCTGGGGTGGGGCTGGGGTTCTCCGGATGGCTTCGCCGCTTGCGCTCCTCGCAATGACACCGCTTTTTTCTTCGCGTTCTTTGCGGTTAAATTTTGCGGGCGGGACGCCCTCGCTCCATTTTTCCACTTCGCGTCTTCGCGCCTTCGCGTGAAACCTCTGACCTTTGATCCCTGCTCACTTCGTAGCGCCGAGAACCACCCCTGTCGGCTGAAAATCAACGAAGGAATTGAACTGTTCCGTTATCGGCGCACCCGGCTCGGCTGACGCGCCGAAATCCGCCGGCATTTCAACATTGAACGCATACCCTCCCAAAAACCAATCTTCGGCCAAAGCCTCCTCTTTGCTGAATCTGAACTTCCCCCGAAATTTCGTCCACCAAGTCGTGGTGGGTTAATCTATACGACATGGAAGGAGAGATGCAATGAGAATACCGAGGAAGGAATACACGGTGGAGTTCAAAGAGCTGGCTGTTCAACG
>Ga0209737_10000249_pt1 | contig 47598 bp, 41 predicted proteins | sample TergutCu122P3_FD_187284 | JGI IMG/M metagenome (GOLD analysis project Ga0209737, IMG submission 187284) | Cubitermes ugandensis P3 segment gut microbial communities from Kakamega Forest, Kenya - Cu122 P3 (SPAdes) (version 2) | ecosystem: Host-associated > Arthropoda: Insects > Digestive system...
ATTAGAAGACGTATCCGCTGTCCAAATTCAAAACGTCCGGGAGCGTTATGTCGGAGTACGTTATACGTTCAGTCCCAAAACTCCTTTTTGGCATGAGCCGGACAAAAACATGTGGAAAGATGAATGAGATTAAAATAGTTGTAGCCAAAAAGGAATTGATATACCAAGCGCCCGAAGCATTCGATGAGATGGCTCGCGAGCAGTTTATCCTAACCGCGGAAAAGATTATCCACACCGCCGCCGGAATAGATAACGACAACTATTATCTTGCCATGACCGGCATAGATAAAAAGGTTTGGGATAAACTGCACTTCTTTCAACGCTACAATATTAAACAGTTATTTGACTTTACCTTGCTTGTTTCACTGTCCATCAGCAAACAACTGTTGCCAAGCATTGAAATCAACGGGCAGCAATTCATCGGTTACCAGCCCGGATTTTCAAACACCACATGGGAGGAGTTTATATTTGCCGATCAGTATGTAATGAACGGCAAATATAAGGAAGCCGCCGCCTGCCTCTACCGCCCCCAACGTTCCGGCTACACAGGGGAGACAGACAGGCGTATCCTTTTTACCATTTACGGAACAAACAGCCGAATGCAATTTTTCAACAACATCCCTGAAGCCGAACTGTTGGCATTCGTTCTGAATTACAAAGCCCTACGCAAACGAAACCTTGAGGAAAAATACCCTTTTGTTTTCTCTCCCAAGGCGCAAAGCACATCACAAAATAATTCAACTTTCTCGTGGGTTGGTATTCATCGAGACCTTATGGGCGATCATTTTTATGATGAAACCAAGTTTTACGAGCTTAATGTGCACGTAATTCTTAACCGCCTAAACACTGTTATTAAAGAAAACAGGCACAGTAAAAAATAGTATATGGCTCATTCCGTCACTTCCACTATTAATGGCAAAGTTATCACCGCCGAAGAGTTTTACACCCAAACCCGAAAATGGGCGGCTATCGTGCGCAATGTTGCTAAAGCAAACGCAAGCCGTTTTAGTAAAGGCAAAACAAAGCAAAGCCACACCTACAAAACCGGAAACAAAGCAGGCAAGAGCGAACAAAAACTCCGTAACAGTATTCGATATAGCATTGCTCGCGATAGCGGCGTACCTGAAAATGTTAGCTTTAAAATACCGATACACGGAATTTTTAGAGAGTGGGCAGTGGGGTATGGGCAGCCGCGTGTTGTGGGGAAATATGTTAGCCCAAATAGTCGCGTGAAACGCACAATGGAGGATTGGGTGGATAAGCCCATTGAAAGAAATACGCAAAAAATATTCAATTTAGCTGTGGAATTTTATGGAGATTTGGTTGTGATTAGCTCGTTTGGGGCGAAAAGATGCTAAAAAATATCGTGTTTTTGCAATTTCATCTTTTTAATATTCAAAATATTGGTAAACTTATTTCATTTTTTTCGTACATTTTTTCAAGTGTGTTGGTTTTTCTCTATTTTTGGAGCGACTGAAGTTAGCAATTTTTATTTTTGACTGTAATGTGCTAATTAAGGAAAACCGACTTAAGGTACAGCACTCCAAAATGGAGGAAAAAAAATAGGCGCAATCGTTAAAAATTAGGTTTGTAATTCTGTGCAATAAGGTTGTTCCATTACTAATGTACAGCGGGTTTTAGTTAAAAAGGGGCAAAAATACGTTGTAGAGATACAACGGAGCGGATGCAGAAAAGCTAACGAGTATGCATTATATGTAAAGAAAATTACAATGAAATCATTAAAATTAACAAAATTGAACAAATTGGAAATTAACAGTATTAAAGGTGGTGCTAGTGTTGGTTCAGGCAGTTGTGCTTGTTACTGTCCTACAGCCGACGGTAATTCAACTAGCTTATGTGGTTGTAGTACAGGCAATCACAAGGCGCGTTAGTTATTCCATGATACAGGCAAGATGTCGTATTTGAATGAAATGACATCTTGTCTGTTTTAAACATAAAAGACAATGAGTTTAAATTATATTATTTTTAAAACAAAAGACAACTACTATTTATATAGTGAATATAAAAATCAAATTCTTTTACTACACCCTTTAATGTATTATTTATTATTACTCAATAAAAAAGGTATAAATTTAGAAGAATGGATAAGTACAGTTGTATCAGATATAAGTATTGATAATATAGGAACTTTTTCTCAAGAAGAAGTAATATATCAATATCACAAATTAATATTTTTAAAAGCAAATAAGTTTTTTGAAAATGTATCTCATAAATTGCTTAAGTATACAGCAAAGTATGTCAAACAGTTTGTAGCAAATACTCGAAATGTATCTTTTGAAGTAACGGATAATTGTAACCTATCTTGCGATTATTGTATTTATGGTAAATATTACAATATTTCTCGCAAAATACAAAATAAAAAAATGAACATAAATGTTGCAAAAAAGGTAATTGATTATATACTTTCTTTAAAGAACTCATCGTTTAACAGTTCATATAATCAAAAAATAGGAGTTGGCTTTTATGGCGGGGAGCCTTTGTTGAATTTTGATTTTATAGAGTATGTTGTAAGTTATTTAAAAGAACAACCAGATTATCAGCAAGAGAATATTGAGATCAGAATGACAACCAATGGTGTTTTGCTAGACAAATATATGGATTTTTTGGCAAATAACAACGTTATACTTAAAATAAGTCTTGATGGAAATACTGAAAAAAATAATTCATATCGAAAATATCATGACGGTACACTAGCTTTCAAAAAAATAATTCAGAATGTAAAACTACTTCAACAAAAACACCCTGAATATTTTAAAAAATACGTAGATCTTTTTTCTGTCTTGCATGACAAAAATTCGGTTATGGAGATTGAAAAATTAGCACAATCTTTTGAAAAATCTTATAACATTTCCGAACTGTCAACAGATTCTTTAAATTCGGCATTTCAAGAAGATTTTTGGAAAATGCACAAACCAACGCCTGTAATTGTATTGGATGAAGAAAAAGATAAACCCTCTAATCCAGATCAATTAAATTTTCATAATTTAATAGGTTTCGTTCGCGATTTTAGTGGCTATGTCAAGCATTCTTACTTAAGTTTAATGCAGCATCAGGATGTTGATGAGATAAAATTAACCCCTGCTGGTACTTGCCAAATTTTCTCAAGAATGTTTTTTATTACTGTAGATGGACTAATTTTACCTTGTGAAAGAATAGATCATCGTTACAGTATGGGTTCTGTCGATGATTCGGGAATAAATTTGGATTTTGATAAAGTTGCAAATAATTTAAATACATACTATTCTAAAGTATATGACCTATGCAAAAAGTGTATTCACAATTTTAAATGTGAACAATGTATGTTTCATTTAGGTGTTGGAACACCCAATTTTCGTTGCAATCACTTTTTGGCGAACAACGATGTTGGTTTTGCTAAATTTTTGTCGAACCATATAACTGTCTTTGAACAAAAACCTGATCTATATTTATTAACAACACAATATAAATTTATATGAGTAATAACTATTGGCTATTTATTGAACCCTATATTCATATTGAAAAATATAAAAATAACATACTTTTATACAATACTTTAAGTGGAGTAAATTTGGAGTATCAGCAAGATTCTATCTCTAATTTAATTCAACAAATTGATAATGATATGAATTTGTTAGTTATTCCGTTATCAGACAATGATTTGTTAAATTCTGAAATTCAACAATTTATTATGGATCTGAAGAAATTCTATTTTGGAGATATTATTCCTATGATAAATGGCGGAACTAAACCCATACAATTAAAACCTATTTTTAATATTCACAGAAATATTCAAACATTACAAACATCAGAAGAGATTTCGATAGGAACAAGTATAATGTTGAATTTAACACAACTAACATTATACATAAATAGTCATTGCAGTTTACATTGTCAATATTGTAGCAGTACTTATAAACAATTGTATTGCTGTACAAAATATTCTGTATCAAAATCTGAAATGTCCTTTAATATGATCACTAGTATTATAGAATCATTATCTGGAAGTTCTGTAAACAAAATAAATCTGATGGGTGGAAATGTATTTAAACATCCTTGTTTTTGCGAAATATTATCTTTAATAAATAATCATAATATTGAAATTGAACTTTATGCTCATTATAAACATTTATTGAATTATACCACTCCTAATTCTTTGCCCATTAGTGTTTTGAATGTTATTATTGATAATGAAGTAGATATGATTGCTTTAACAAATGTGATTTCATTAATTAACAATGCTCAATTTACCATAAAATACCACTTTTTTGTTACCAATGACAAGGAATACGAAAATATAATAAACAAATTGCCGACCTTAGACATAGAAAATTATATTTTTCATCCGTTGTTTAATGAACATAATTTTGATTTTTTTAAAGAGAATGTGTTTGTAAATAAAGATGATATTTGTGGTGAAAAAACATCAATTACGGACATTTACATTCGACAGGTTGCGAATCCTATTTATTTTGGGAAATTATATATTATGTGTAATGGCGATGTTTTTGCTAATTTGAATGCAAATAAAATAGGGAATTTGGAAAATCAAAGTTTAGCAGAAATAGCCAACAATGAAATGGATAAAGGAACAAGTTGGCGGCAGACAAGGGACAAAGTCAAACCATGTAAAAAATGTTTATATAAATTCATATGTCCACCAATATCCAATTATGAATATTGTTTAGGCAAGTTTGATTTGTGCACAATAACCGAATCGCATTCCGATTAAAAAAAACATTATTTCGCTAATGAAAAAAATGTTTATTATTTTAATACTATTATCAAACTGTTTTTATTACATTAAAGCACAAAATATTATATCTAGATTATCTGGAACAATTATAGATAGTGTGCAAAATACCCCTATCCCTTATGTGCAAATTTTTTTGTTTAATACAAATGATTCTATTGTTTCGGTTGCTCTGTCTAACGAAAAAGGTAATTTCTTTTTTCAGAGTATTCATTATACAAAGGACTTATATTTATTAATTCACGGCATCAATTATGAAGAAAAAAGAATAGATTTACCTTATATTGAAAATATTACTCATAGTAAATTGGATTTTGACAGCCTATTACTTCAGCCGAAGATCAATCAATTGGGATCTATTGGAATAAGCTATAAACAAGATTATATTGAACAAAAATTTGATAGGACAATTTTTAATATTTCAGAAGATAAAGCCGCTGCCGCTATAACCATACTTGACCTATTGCGTACTCTTCCGGGAGTAGTAGTGGATGAAGAAGGTAACATTAGATATAAAGGAGGAGCACCAACTATTTATGTGGATAATATTTTGATGAAATACAGATATGCCAAAATAGAAATGATACCTGTACATCAAGTAGAAAAAATTGAATTGGTAGATAACATGATGCAAACGGGAGAAGATGGAACAGGTGGAATTATCAATATTCTCTTGAAAACAATAAATAAAGATGGTTTAAGTGGTATGATTTCTATAACATCTGGAACTATTCGATTTAAATATCTTGGGGCTTCTAATTTATTTTTAAATCTAAATTATAAATATAAACGGTGTACTTTCTTTTTAAATTCTACTTTTGATTATGCTCCAAGTAACGAACTTATTTATACACAAAGCACCGTGCGTTCAAACAATGATACTGTTTTTCAAAGTTCGGACTTTAATCAATCGTTTCAACAATTTTTCACCTCAACTTATGCAGGTGTCGTTTATAATCCTACCTCAAAAACACGTCTTCAAGCCAGCACTTTTATTATATATGCACCATCAAAAGCCAGTTATGTAGATAACCTGTATAATTACAGTGTACAACGTCCGGATTCTTCATTATATCAATGGACGGATAACTCTATAAACCAAAGCACACAATTACTTACAGGATTAACGTTATCTTTTTACCATAAATTTGATACACTTGATACTTATATTAGAGGACTTATGGGTTTTACCTATGTCCACCAATTTTCAAATACTTTCTCAACCTACCACTATAACCAAATTAATTCTACATTGACAGATAGCACATATATTTTTAATAATACAAGTAACGCATATTTCAAATATCCTTGGTTAAGAGTAACATATAATCATTCTATAAATAAAAATTTAAGATTGAATTTATCTTACAGTCTTTACGTTTATGTAAATTCTACACAGAATATGCATCATGTAGACAATACCTTAATTTTGCCGCAAAGTCAATTTGCCCACTATATTAATCATAGCCATTCCGTGCCACTCAGAATAGGAGGAAAAATAAATAAATGGACACTTGATGGGGGCATTAATTTCATCGCAGACTGTTATGATGGTACATATCTCCGGTATCAACTCGATGATCAAGACACCTCATTTTTTTTTAAAAAGAATTATATTAAAGTACTACCCTCTTTATTAGTAGGTTACAATTTTAATAATAATTCTATGATTAAACTCTCTTTTGATAAAAGAGCTAATATGCCTTATTTTCGATTATTAACAGACTATATTGATAAAAAAAATCCATACCAGTGGTATTCTGGCAATTCAAAACTGAAACCCGTTGATGTTTATTCATTCTATTTTTCGTACAATTATAACAAGGAAAAATTTAATTTATCAACAGAATGTTTTTTTAATTATACCAACAATCAATTTGTAACGATTGCAATACCTATTTCTTCGCTGATTTCTTTAAATAGACCTGAAAATCTATATCAACAAACAAACCTTGGTATAGATGCGTCTTTATGGTTTTCTGTTAAAAGCATTATTAATTTTTCTTTGTCCGGAAATTTGTTTCATAATTTGTTTAATATTGATACACTCAACAATTTGGTAAAACAATATAATTTATCTGAAAATGATTATAAGCGAAGACAGCTTGGTTATTATGCAAAATTTAGTACGGAAATGAATTTTAAAGGTTTTAATATGATGTTATATATTAGTTATTATGGAAAAGAGATAACATTCAACGGCTATAAAAATGGATATATGAGTTCTTCTTTTAATATCAGCAAGAAATTTTTAGATAATAAACTGAGAGTTACTCTTGGTTTGAATCGTATTTTTGACGACTTATTACCCCATAAATCTTTTTCAGATATGTTTGGCATTACAAGCCGAGTTACTTCAAGGGGTACGTATTACGAACGATATTATTATTTGACATTACAATACAATATAGGACAAGGAGAACGTGGAACGAAAAATTTAAAATAAACGGGTGATGGAACAATTGAATTTATGTAATGTAAAGCAATAAGCAAAATGTCTCGAAAATTTCCTTTTTATCAACAACCCGATACCATGGACTGCGGTGCTACTTGTTTGGCAATGGTCGCCAAACATTACGGTAAGACCTATACCATACAAAAGTTGCGAGAAATGTGCTCCGTCACCCGTGCAGGCGTAAGCCTCTTGGGTATCAGCGATGCAGCGGAAAAACTAGGATTTAAAACCGTCGGCGTAAAGCTGAATTTTGAAAAATTGGCAAAAGATGTGCCATTACCGTGTATTGTGCATTGGCGACAAGAGCATTTTGTTGTTGTTTATAAAACCAAACTTAGAAAGGGGAAATCGACATCGGAGAATAGTCTTCCAGAAGGAATTGTTTATGTTGCTGACCCCGGACATGGATTAATTCAATTTACCGTTCAAGAGTTTTGCAACAGTTGGCTCAGTACGAAAAAAGACGGTGAAGAAGAAGGAATAGCATTATTATTAGAACCAACACCGGCATTTTACGAACAAGAAGACGAAAAAAGCGACAGAACAAAATTCTCGTACATTTTTCGTTATCTAAAACCTTATCGAAAATATATCATTCAACTTTTTCTAGGCTTGTTGTTGGGTTCGTTGTTGCAACTTATATTCCCATTTTTAACACAAAGCATAGTAGATTATGGTATTAGTAACCAAAATTTAAGTTTTGTTACATTAATCTTAATTGCTCAGTTAGTTTTATTCACAAGTCAAACCGTTGTCGAATTTATCCGAAGCTGGATACTGCTACACATTACAGCAAGGATAAATATTTCAATGATTTCAGATTTTTTGATTAAACTGATGAAACTGCCTATCCGTTTTTTCGATATTAAGATGATAGGAGATATTATGCAGCGAATTAATGATAATTCCAGAATACAGAATTTTCTTACATCAAGCAGCATCAATACGTTGTTTTCATTTTTCAATCTCATTATATTTTCCATTGTTTTAGGATTGTATAACTTAAAAATACTTGGCATTTTCTTATTAGCAAGTGTATTATATGTACTTTGGATTGTCATCTTCCTAAAAAGACGTAAAGAATTGGACTACAAACGCTTTGCGCAAGCATCAGCAGAACAAAGTAATCTTTACCAACTCATTACCGGCATGCAGGAAATAAAACTAAATAACAGTGAAAAACAAAAGCGCTGGGAATGGGAAAATATTCAAATAAAGCTGTTTAACGTCAGCATCAAAGGCTTGGCATTGAGTCAGTACCAACAGGCAGGAGCGTTTTTTATAGACCAAACAAAAAACATTGTCATCTCATTTTTTGCTGCCCAAGCGGTAATTAACGGCAATATGACTTTGGGTATGATGATGGCAGTGCAATACATCATTGGACAGCTCAATGCACCTATTGGACAACTCATCGGATTTGTGCAATCGGCGCAAGATGCCAAAATCAGTTTAGAGCGTTTGGGTGAAATCCACAACCGCGAAGATGAAGAAAACCCCAACGCAAGCAAAATTATGTTGCTTCCACAAAATAGGACTGTCTCTGTACAAAACCTCACTTTCCAATATGATGGACAGTATAGTGAAACTGTTTTGGATAATGTTAATTTAGAAATTCCAAGTGGAAAAGTAACTGCCATTGTGGGCATGAGCGGTAGCGGTAAAACCACATTAGTAAAACTGTTGTTGGGTTTTTATCTACCTGTTAAGGGTGAAATTAAAATTGGCGAATATAACTTGCAAAATATCAACGCACATGTATGGCGTGGGCACTGCGGCGCAGTAATGCAAGACGGCTACATTTTTTCCGATACCATTGCCCGCAATATTGCCGTAGGCGATGAAATAGTAGATACCAACCGTTTGCTTCATGCCGCCAAAGTTGCCAACATTCAAGAAATGGTAGAAGGCTTACCATTGGGCTACAACACCAAAATAGGGCAAGAGGGACAAGGCATCAGTCAAGGGCAACGGCAACGGATTTTAATTGCACGCGCTGTTTATAAAAATCCGGAATATATCTTTTTCGATGAAGCTACCAACGCTTTGGACGCCAACAATGAAAAGGTGATTATGGAAAATCTTGATGAGTTTTTTGAAGGTAAAACAGTAGTAGTTGTTGCCCACAGGCTAAGTACAGTAAAAAACGCCGATAACATTGTGGTGTTGGAAAAAGGAAAAATAGTGGAACAAGGCACACATAAAGAACTTACAAAACTAAAAGGAATTTATTATGAGTTGGTGAAAAATCAATTAGAATTGGGAAATTGATATGGAAGAAGAAAAAGAAATAAAGCAAGAGAGCATCCAAAAGGAGATTGAGCTCAAAAGTCCTGCCGTGCAGGAGGTTTTGGGTCGTCCGCCCCGTTGGATTATTCGTTGGGGGATTAGCATAATATTCATTGTCATAGCAGGCTTGGTTGTCGGTAGTTATTTCTTCAAATATCCTGATATTATTGAGGCACGCATAGTAGTAACCACAGAAAATCTTCCGGCAGGGCTTATGGCAAAAAACAGCGGCAGGATAGATACTATTTTTGTATCTGAAAAGCAGTTGGTAAAAAAGGGTGATTTTATTGCCCTCATTGAAAACCCTGTCCGGTTTCAAGATGTGATAGAGTTAAAAACAGCGTTGCAGGATTTTAACTCCCAATACATTAATTCTACAACCCATGACTCGCTTTTTGGTTTCCGCTTTCTGTTTTCCGCTCAATTGGGCGAAATTCAACCCGCTTACGAACATTTTGTAAAAAGCTATCGCGATTATCTCTTCTTTTTAGAAACGCAGTTTAATACTAAAAAAATTGCCGCTATTGAAAGACAGATTGCGCAATACAGAAAAATTGTTGATAAAACTAAAACGCAAATTCGTTTTGCAGCAAGTCAGTTGCAGAGCAACGAGAAATTGTATGCCATAGATTCTGTGCTATTTGCAAAAGGCGCTATTTCTGTTGCGGAGTTCGAGCGAGCACGAGGCGTTTACTTGCAACAACTTCAATCTTTTGAGAGTACCAAAATGTCTTTAGAAAACCTGTTATTGTCCATTGCACAATTGGAACAATCCATTTTTGAGCTACAACAACAGGATTTGGAACAAAAAACACAATTACAACTAAACCTTAGTAGCAGTTTTAATCAGTTACAAACACAATTAGCGCAATGGGAGCAAAGCTATTTATTAATCAGCCCAATAGATGGTTTTTCCACTATGACCAAATATTGGCAGCACAACCAAAACATTGTTGCCGGCGAAGTGCTGGCAACGATAGTACCACAATATAAAACCAAAATTATCGGGAAAATAGAGTTGCCCCCACGTGGCGCCGGAAAAGTAAAAGAAGGGCAATTCGTAAACGTAAAATTCGACAATTATCCTTATATGGAATATGGCATGATGAAAGTACAAATTGCTCATATTTCGTTAGTTCCCATAAATAGAGATAATCAAAAATATTTCGTATTGGAAGTAGTCTTCCCCGATTCGTTAGTTACCAATTATGGTAAAACGTTAGAGTTTAGCCAAGAAATGACCGGTACTGCCGAAATCATCACAGAGGATTTGCGGTTGTTAGATAGATTTTTAAATCCTATAAAATCAGTAATTAAGAGGTAGGAACTCTTACCTTTTGTCCTATTCCCTTTCTTTTCCCCACCTTACCTTTGCTGTAAACACTTAAGTTTATGGCAAAACGCACCCACCGCATCAATATCTACATCAACGGCAAGGAGCTGACAAGAGAGTGGGAACGGTTTAAAAAAGAGATAGATAAGCTCAAAGAAGAAGACCGGTTATTGTATGTTCTGTTGGACATACTATCGCCCTTGCGTCCTTTACGTTCATTATAAACGTAATCCATGAATTTAGCAACAAGCGCATGAGTAACCATAGAAGAATAAATATTGGGGGATACTTTTTCCAGCCACTCACCAAAAATACTCACAAACGAAGAATAAGACCTATATGTGGCTGCCCGGATATTGCGCTTTACTTCTTCTAAATATTTCTCCGTAACCTCTTTTAAAGGTATGTATAAGCGCGAATCCTCTCCCATAAAATAAGGATTCCAACCGGTGGACAGTTTCATGTTGAGCGCAACAATAATATTATTGATGTGCCTTCTGGCTTCCATTTTTGATGGATAACGCTTTGGTAGCCTTTGTAATCTTATCATCTTTCTAGATAAAATTTGCGTTTGTGGATTTTCCACATAGTACTCAATAATCCATCCGGATTTGTTGGTTTTTAAAGTTGCCGGCAAGTAATTTGCAGCAGAATTAGCAGTTGATACTGCTAAGCGGGGTGATTGTACTGGCATTTTTTTTTTAGATTTGTGAGATATCTAAAAAAAGTTATTTGTTGCGATACTGTTACGATTTAAACATAATAGCCAACAGTCTGCTTTTGCAAACTATTGGCTATTAATGCCTTTCGAGGTTTTGAGCGGAAGACGGGGCTCGAACCCGCCACCTAAAGCTTGGAAGGCTTTCGCTCTACCAAATGAGCTACTTCCGCAATTTACAAGAGTGGGGAGAGAAGGATTCGAACCTCCGAAGGTATCACCAACAGATTTACAGTCTGCCCCATTTAGCCACTCTGGAATCTCCCCATTATGTTGAGCCGGTGGACGGATTCGAACCGCCGACCAGCTGATTACAAATCAGCTGCTCTGGCCAACTGAGCTACACCGGCAAAGTACAAAAAGTCAAAGTACGTGTCCCGTTTGGGGCGGCAAAAATAGTTTTTTTTTTGTTACTTCGGAAAACAACAATTATTTTTTCAAACAATTCAATACCGCGGATGAAATTGCGCAATAGCGCTCCGAATATAATCCGTATCTAAATGTGTATAAATCTCTGTAGTTGTAATACTTACATGTCCTAACATTTCCTGTACAGCGCGTAAGTCAGCACCGCCCTCAATTAAATGGGTGGCAAAAGAATGGCGAAAAGTATGCGGACTTATGTTTTTCTGTATTCCGCCAAGTTGCGCAAATTCTTTAACCATTATAAAAATCATAATACGCGTTAATTTACTTCCTCTACAGTTAAGAAACAGCATATCTTCCATCCCTTTTTTTATTTTTAGCTTTGAACGACCTCCGTCAACATAGTGCATCACTGCTTTTTGCGCCGTCTCTCCAATGGGAACAAGCCGCTCTTTATTTCCTTTCCCAATAATTCGAATAAAATTATCGCGGAAGAATAATTGAGATAGTTTTAGATCAATCAATTCACTCACGCGCAAACCACATCCATACAACACTTCTACAATGGCTTTGTTACGATGTCCTTCCGGCTTACTAAGGTCAATAGTTGCAATAATCGACTCAATTTCTTTAACCGAAAGCACTTCAGGTAAAGTTCTTCCAATTTTAGGCGCTTCCAACAATTCCGTAGGATTATGCTCAATTATTTTTTCATATTGCAAAAAACGATAAAACGCCTTTAAAGAAGAAACTGCTCGCGCTTGTGAACTGGCTTTCGCCTTTTTTTTAAAAAGTTGCTGTAAATAGTTTTGAAAATCTACTAAAGTTGCCTCTTTTAGCAGTTGTTCATCAAGTTTTTCATCATTCTGAGAAAGAGAATGAGCAAACTTTTCAATATCAGACAAATATGCTTCCACTGTTTTGGGAGAAAGCGATTTTTCTAAACGCAAGTAAGATTGAAACAGCGGAAGGTATAACATTAAAGAAGGTAGCACTAAAAAGTAAAACCTACTTTTACTTCAACACCTCCAAAATATTCATTATTCCACGATTTCATGAAAAGGCCCGAAGTAAAAGAAAGCGCTCTAACTTTAAACCCTGCTGCCATAGTAGCGTATAGCCCCGGTGTAACTCTTTGTTTTGAATACCCATACCACATATCATACAAATAAACGCCATTTTCATCATAGTATGGTTCGTACCAATTAGTCCAATCTTGCCAAAAACTGACTCTTAGACCAATTCCAACATTTACAAGCGGTTTAAGCTTTTTCTTTCCGGGAAAATAATGACGATAGTTGACAAAAAAGGGAACGCTCTGTTGCGATCGAAAATCTGCCTCGTAGCCTACTCCAATACCAATTAAATCCTGCGTCTTGTTAAAACGAATACCATTAATAAAAACACCTGTAAATCCGAACGTTCCACCACCAAAAAAACCATATTCGTTAATGAATGAGTAAGAGATCCGCTTTTCAGCGCTCTCATTTGTTTGAACTTCCTGTTGTCCATAACTCAATATGGGCATTGCCATAAAGGCGGCTGCAAAAATGACTAATAAGAAATTTTTCATAGGGTTTGAAATTTTTAATGTAATCTTAACGCTGTGGCATTCAATTTATTTTATCAACTTCTTATATCTAATTCGCTTCGGTTCCACATAGCCCAACCGTTTCTTTTTATTTTCCTCATATTCGGTATAATTTCCTTCAAAGAAATACACTTGCGAGTCGCCTTCAAATGCCAAAATATGGGTGCAAACTCTGTCTAAAAACCAGCGGTCGTGCGAAATAATTACAGCGCAACCGGCAAAGTTTTCCAATCCTTCTTCCAAAGCGCGTAAGGTGTTCACATCAATATCGTTAGTAGGTTCGTCCAATAACAACACATTAGCCTCCGATTTGAGCGTAAGCGCCAAATGCAAACGATTGCGCTCGCCGCCCGAAAGCACGCCTGATTTCTTATTTTGGTCTTGTCCACCAAAATTAAAACGGGAAATATAGGCACGCGAATTAATAAGGCGTCCGCCCATCATCATCTGCTCGTTTCCTTCCGAAACCACTTCCCATACGGTTTTTTCCGGATCAATTTCCACGTGTTGCTGGTCAACGTAGCCTACTTTCACGGTTTCACCCACTTTAAATTCGCCGGAGTCGGGTTGTTCTATACCCATAATTAAGCGGAATAATGTGGTTTTTCCTGCACCGTTTGGTCCAATAATACCTACAATACCGTTAGGAGGAAGTGAGAAGTTTAAGTCTTCAAACAGTAGTTTGTCGCCGAAGGCTTTTGAAACGTGCACCACATCAATTACATTCGTTCCTAAACGTGGTCCGTTCGGAATAAAAATTTGCAACTTTTCTTCACGTTCTTTTACATCTTCATTCAACAATTTATCGTACGCATTCAAACGCGCTTTTCCTTTCGAGTGGCGTGCTTTGGGCGACATGCGCACCCATTCCAACTCACGTTCCAACGTCTTCATTCGTTTAGATTCCTGTTTTTCTTCCTGTGCCAAACGTTGTGTTTTTTGCTCTAACCACGAAGAATAGTTGCCCTGCCAAGGAATGCCTTCTCCCCTATCCAATTCTAAAATCCAGCCGGCTACATTGTCTAAGAAATAGCGGTCGTGGGTAACGGCAATCACTGTACCTTTATATTGTTGCAGGTGCATTTCCAGCCACTCTACCGATTCGGCATCCAAGTGGTTGGTTGGCTCATCCAACAACAAAATATCGGGTTCGGAAAGCAGCAGTCGGCACAATGCCACACGGCGACGCTCGCCGCCCGACAAGTTTTTTACCGGTGTATCCGGATCGGGGCAGCGCAGGGCATCCATAGCACGCTCCAATTTGTTGTCCAATTCCCAGGCATCGTATTGATCAATCAGCTCCGTCAATTCACCCTGGCGATCAATAAGTTTTGCCATTTCATCATCGGTCATCTCTTCCATAAACTTCATATTCACCGCTTCATATTCGGCTAAAATATCCACCACTTTTTGCACACCCTGTTTCACCACATCAATTACGGTAAGTGAGTCATCCATTTCTGGTTCTTGCGCTAAATAACCCACCGTATAGCCGGGTGAAAACACAACTTCTCCTTGATATGATTTATCCACGCCGGCTATAATCTTTAGAAGTGAGGATTTTCCGGAGCCGTTCAATCCCAACACGCCAATTTTTGCGCCATAATAAAAGGAGAGGTAAATATTTTTTAATACTTGTTTTTGAGGCGGATAGATTTTACTCACATTCACCATGGAGAAGATAATTTTTTTGTCGTCGCTCATAAGAAATTTAAAGATTTAAGGTTTAAAAATTTAAGGATGCAAAAGTATTCAAAAAAAGATAATAATGCTTCGACTCTCTTTTTCATCTGAAATCTACGAGTAATTCATAGTTTAATTATGTTCGCTATATAATTTTTTTATATTTTTGCAGTCATTAAACATTATTTTTATTAAAAATTATTATCCATGGAAAAGAAAATTTTACTTTTTATCGCAAGCATATTGTTAAGTATGGCAAGCGTCTTTGCAGAATTTGATATTACTTTATCCTCAAATCCACCCCAGGGTGGCTTTGTTTCGGGTGGTGGAAACTACACTCATGGAGAAACAATAACCATATTTGCTATTCCCGATAGCCTTTGTTACACTTTTATAAATTGGTCTGAAGACGGTGTCATTGTTACTACTAGTCCATTTTACACATTTCCTGTAACTCAATCGCGCAATTTGGTTGCTAATTTTGTTGAGACGGGAGGATCTCACACCATTACAGTAATGGCAAATCCTGCTCATGCCGGTACAATTCTTGGCACCGGTGCTTACTCTTGCGGAACAATTGTTACCATGTGTGTAACCCCATACGATGGTTACCAATTTATAAACTGGACAGAAAACGGCATTGTGGTTTCTACCGACCATTGTTATACATTTCCGGTATTTTATCCTCGTAATTTAATTGCTAATTTTGCGCTTGCAACATACAATGTTACTGTAACAACAGAACCATCCGGATGCGGCGAAGTTACCGGAGGTGGAGCAAATCTTCCTTACGGAACAAGCGTTGCCCTATGCGCAACACCCAGCATTTGTTGTGATTTTTTATACTGGGCTGAAAATGGGGTTATAATTTCTGTTGATCATTGTTATGCATTTCCCGTAACCCGACATTGCAATTTAATTGCACATTTTGCAGTGAAAACCTATGATGTTATTATTTCATCAAACCTACCGGAAGGAGGTACCATTTCCGGTGGCGGTAATAACATTCTTTGCGGAGATTCAACTTTCGTATGGGCAGTTCCTAATCCCGACTACGAATTTGTAAATTGGACAGAAGACGATATTGAAATTTCTAATACTGCTTTGCATGCGTTTCCCGTACTCCGATCGCACAATTTGGTTGCTAATTTCGAGAAATCAAAAACAATGGTTGCTGTTACTGAAACCATAGGAACCTCTGCTATCAAAATCTATCCTAATCCAACAAGTGGTGAGTTGAAAGTTGTGAGTAGTGAATTGAAAGTAGAAAACATTGAAATATACGATGCTTTTGGGAAAAAAGTAGGAGTAACTCGTGCAATTGCTCCTGAAACTGCTATAGATATTTCGCACTTATCGGCGGGAGTTTATTTTGTGAAAGTAATTACCGATGCCGGAGAGGTGGTTCAGAAAGTGGTGAAAGAATAGCATTACATTTTCCCCACCACAATTGTAGTAAACATTTCCGGCACAAGATATTGTTTCGCTAATGTTTGTATTGTTTGCGACGTAATGGCATGTATTGTGTCTATCATTTGCTGCATTTCATTTTCATTCAATTGAAAATCATTCCAATAAGCATATCTCTTTTGGTAAGAAACAGAACCATCCACTTCGCGAAGGAGTTCGCCCAACATATATGTTTTCACTAACGACAGTTCTTCTTCGCTCACCAATTTGTTTTGCAGCAACATCATTTCATTAAAACACTCGTTAATAGCGGCTTTTGTTTTCTCTACTACTACATCGGCTTCAATATAAAAAACAGATTCGTTTTCATAAAAGAGGCTGCTACAAAAAACGCCGTAGGTATAACCGTTCTCTTCACGAAGATTCTGCATGAGACGCGAGCCAAAATAACCTCCATATAATGTACTTAATATCTCGAAGTTACGTCGGTCTTCATGGGTGTAACCTATACTTTTTTTGCATAGGATGAAAGAGGATTGCAGGGCGTTTTCGCGGGTTTCGATGATGAATTTTGAATTTTGAATTTGATATAAACTACCCCGTCCGGCTTCGCGGTCCACCCTTTCAAAATTTGAAGGGGATTTTTCTCCTTTCTCCTTTCTCCTTTCTGCCTTCTGCATCATCTCATCACCGCATCGTCTTATCATCTCATCATCTAAGTTTCCTGTTGCAAAAATCCTAATATTATTTTCCGTAAATGTTTGCTGATGATATTGTTGTAATTGATCTATTGTTAATGCCTCAATGTGTTCTTTAGTTAAAATAGTTCCAATTGGAGTTTCGGATGGAAACATTTCGGCAAACATGAGTTGCGAGGCACGATAGTTGAATTTCGCCGTGTTGTATTCTAAATCTTTAATTTTTGATTCTTTAAAACGTTGTAAATCATCGTTTTTAAAACACGGATTGAATATTGTTTCCCAAAGGATAGGCAACACTTTGTCTATATTTCTTTTTGGAATAATCCATTGAATGGCAATGCATTGAGTATGAATATGGGTTTTCCATGAAGTGCCATGGCAAGCTAAAAAGTCATCCATTTCGGTGGCAGACAATTTTGCATTACTTTCTTTTAGAAGCTGATAAGAAGCATGTGCCAAAAATTTTACCGGCTCATAAAGTGCACCTGCTTTCACTTTAGTGATAATATGGATCAAGTCTAAGTTGGGATTTTGAAAAAGATAAAACGGGATTTCTTTTGAAATTATATGGTTTTGAGGAGTTTGTAACGAAATAGAAGTTATTTCATGAATAACAGGCGGCGTTTTTCGATTAAGTTCAATTTTTTTGAGAAGCCCCAATTTCTTTCCTTCTTCTAACATCATATTGTAAGCGGCGCCAAACTCGTTGGGAATAATTCCGTCTAAAATAGCCTCGCGGATGGCATCTTTAATTATGCCTACTTCGCGGCAAGGCTGCAGCTGAAAAGCTTGCATAATCAGCTCACCATCAATGGGAGGCTGCCAATTGCGCAGGCGGTCTTTTTCTTCAATTTCTTTGAGCTTTACGCGCACGTTTGCAAAATTTTCCATGCAACGTTTTATCTTTTCCGGATTTTTTGAAGTAACATCGGCTTCGCAAAGCAACATGAGGTCGTCAACATCGTCGCCGGCATCAAACAGTAAGCGTCGTACGGCGGAATCGGTAATTTCGTCTTCTACTAAAGCTATAGGACGTAGATGCAGCGCTACCATTTTTTGAACATAGCGCATTTTTTCGTTGGTGGGCATTTTTAGATCATTGAAAATGCGTTTCACCATTTTAGAGCCAATGTATTCGTGCCCGTGGAACGACCACCCCACTTTTTCATCGTATTTTTTTGTAACCGGCTTGGCAATATCGTGCAACAAGGCACCCCATAACAACCATAGATTTGGCGAAACCATCGCAATTTTATCTACCACTTGTAATGTGTGTAAGTAATTGTCTTTGTGTCCTTTTCCATCCATTATCTCTGCACCTTTTAGAGCGGATAATTCCGGAAGAAACTGCGCTAACAGTCCGGTTTCCTCACATAATTGAATGCCTACCGAAGGTTTTTTGGAGAGCAATATTTTATTAAACTCATCAATAATCCTTTCTTTTGATATGATTTCTAAGCGATGCGCGTTGCGTTTTATAGCTGCCCATGTTTTTGGCTCAATAGTAAAACCCAATTGCGAGGCAAATCGCACGGCGCGCATCATACGTAATGGATCATCGGAAAAAGTAATGTCAGGATCTAACGGTGTGCGCAGAATTTTTGCCTGAAGATCGTCAAATCCGTTGAACAGATCTACCAATTCGCCATTTTTTTCGCCGGAGATTCCGATTGCCATGGCATTTATTGTAAAATCGCGGCGCGAAAGATCATCCTCTAAGGTTCCGTTTTCCACAGTAGGTTTGCGGGAATTTCGGTCATAAGACTCTTTTCTTGCACCTACAAATTCAATAGCTGCGCCTTCAAAAACAAACTGCGCTGTACCAAAATTTTTAAAGACATTCACTTCCAACGTAGACGAAATCTCTTTGGCCACCGCTTGCGCTAATTCTATACCGCTTCCCAACACCAGAATATCAATATCTTTTGAAAAACGGTTTAAAAACAGGTCGCGCACCACGCCACCCACCGCAAAAGCAGCCAGCTTCTTTTCCTCTGCTACTTTTTTAACAATTTTATAGATAGGATGTTGTGAGTTTAAAATATCATTTTTCATCTTTCTCTATTCCACTACCGAATCACCCAATTTACATTATAAACATCCGGCTGTTGGTTCTCTCCGAAAGCCACTCCTACCCTTCGCCAAGCGTTGATGCGTTGCGATTCCAAATCTATGCCATCTTGATATACTTTCATTACAAAATGCCAATCATCCAATACTTTATCTTTTATTTCTTTGTATAACATTTGCGCCTCGCTGTAGCAATACGCGTCAGGATAGATATAACTCAAATATTCCCCCGCTTTTTGCGCTCCCGATGCGTCTTGCCCTGCTGCCCATGCACTTTTGGCATGCGCCAAGTAAATATTGCATAAATGATCTATATACTGTTGGTAAATACCTTCTGCTACAACCAAAGCTCTTGAATAACAATCAGGAACAGCTTCCGGAATAGAGGTCAACAAATAAATGGCTTCTTCATATTTTTTTTGGTTTGCCAAACTTTGAGCTTTGTTAATAATGTTATCACATTGTGTTACATAATAATCAATAATTTTTTTCTTCCCGTTTTCTACAAACGCTCTTACTTGCGGAGCGTTGGCACTTATGTTTTTCACAGCTTCAATGTAAGCTTTTGTTTCATTGGTGCCTACGCCTTTGCAGCTAATGCTTGTGCTTGCAAAAATCTTTTGATCAAAATAGTCTCCAATGTAAAGCGTAACCTCCATGTTTTGGGCAATTTGCTGCGGAGGTCCCGGCACAATATCTTTCGTCATGAGCGCAGGAACCGCAGTGATAAAAAACCTGCCAAAACCCTCTTTTGCCGATATGCCGTTAGCAGTGGCTATTTGTATTAATTTGTTGGATAACACAACTTTTGCAGCATCCGAAAGTCCGTCTATCTCTTCCGGAATCATCACAGACAATGCAATAGCAGAAGGCTCATTTTTAGTTTGTGCCTGTAACAAAGCAGGACATATGACCATGGCAACTATTGTTGCGAATATTATTACTTTTTTCATTTTTTCTATTTTATTAGTTTATAAATGATTTGCATTTTATTTCTCGCCAATAACCAAAACTGCATTGCCCAATCCTCTGGTCATCACCTTGGAATTAATATTGTATTTTGTGCGCAAATGACGTGACAGTTCTCTTACAAAAAATTCGGTATCCATAGCTGCGCCGTTAGGTCTGAAAAGCGGAACTCTAACTTGTTCAAAATAGATAAAATTATGCGAGCCGTCGGTCTTATTATACCTGCCGGATACGGTATTTTCAGCCATCCACTCATCAATAATTTCTGCCAACTCGTAACCGTTAAATTCGGTTTCCAAATCAATTCCCGAACCATCATCAAACACTCTGATGTCTATTCGCACTTCTCTTCCGTTGGTTAAGAGATCATCGAAATGGTTTTGTAAACGTGCGTTAAAATTATCAAGATGAGACAGTATCGCTTCTTCCAATAGCACCGGAATTTCGGTAGAGAAAGAAGGTGCACCCGTGCCTGTTGCGCCGGCAATCTGCTTATCGGTATAAGCATCTAATCCTTGTAAATTAAAAGTGATCGATTTTTTGGGACCTGTCGTGTTCACCGTCCATGTTAACTGTAAGATAATGTCGGCTTTAGCTATTCTCTTAAGCCTGTCTAACGGGCTTTCCGCCAACTCTGCTCCCGATTTGCTGGTCGTCATGTTATCTTCTGCCGCACGTTGCTCTATTGATTTTAGTGTTGACTCTAAATTTTTCAAGGGAAATCCTCTGTCTGCCATTAAATTATTGATGGTAGAGATCACCAATAACAAGTTGGCGTCCGTTTGCAATGCTTTTTTATAATCAGGAATTTTTTGGATGGTTCCCATGTTGTCGAAAGTCATCATATATCCATTTTGATTGCACCAAACATCGCTGGGCACTATCATAATGGTAGGTTTTTTTGCTTGTCCGAATGAAGTCATAGCCACAAGGAAAGCGCAAGTTAATAGTAATAATTTTCTCATGTTTTGCGGTTTTAAAATGTTATTTTTGATTATTTTTTTTAAAATCCTGACGATAATTCTTTGATGATACCGGCAGTTTCAAGATCTTTTCTTAATTGATCTTTCGCCACGGAAATAATGGCGCTTACTTTATATTCTTTTCCTACTTTTATTGTTTCTCTGGCACTATTTCCCGAGGCATTTATATATTTCAAATATTCACCGCCATCGCGAAAGAAGTGTCTAAAAAATTCAGCTTGCTCCTGCTCTACACCGGGATTTGCTATAGGTCTTTGAGCCTGGCGGCAAGCGTTAGAAGCGGGAAATCCTTTAAAAAGAATCCCATGCACTGCATTTTTCTTTGCCTGATCGAATGCCACGAACGGTTTTTTTGAATAACTCCATACTTTTACCACATAGGTTCCGGCAGTGCCAACGCCCGCGCACTCAATTTCATAACGAAAAATGTGTGTATCCTTATCCGCCTTTTTCTTGGCTTTTTTATTTTGGGAAAAACCCGTTACAGTACATAAAGCAATGATAATTAGCAAAATAAATTTCATCTTTTTCATAAGCCATAAGATTTTGTTTATAATTAATTTTTGTTTATTTGATTTCGCGTATCAACATACCGGGATAAAAATCGCTGCCGCTCACTTTTTTAAACTCAGTATAAGCAAGATGCGCTGTGGCAGATTTTTCTTCTGCTGCCATATAGCGGTTATCCCAAATTTTACCCACAGGCTTAATAACGCCCACTCTTTTGTATTGCGTTCTGCCATCTTTATCCATACTTTGCTCCAATACTTCAAATTTAGAACCTGAGGTAACGCCCTCTTTCATCCCAATTTTAGCTTTAACAGTTTTAGCAACAGAAAATATCGGTGTTTTTACCCTAAATTCTTCATGCGTTCGCTGCAATTCCGCAATAGATTTGTCAATGGCTCGAGTGCAAACTTTACGAATCATTTGTTCGGGACTTTCTAAGTTTACGCCTTCTATAGAAGTTTTACCGCTATTTACCGATTGTTTACCAATGTATTTCAATCTAAACAACTGATTATTATTCTCAAACGCTTTTTTCCTTTGAGGATCGGAATCGTTTTCCGTCATATAATATGATTGGTATAAAGTTCCCGCTACCTCATCATTCCATTCCAAGCGGTACAAGTAGGAAGTTACCGTTACTTTAAAACCCTTAATCGTCGACACCAAATCACCAATGTCGTTACCCAAGCTCCTAAAAACAGTGTCTTTTGCAACTTCACTTGCAACAGCGCCTACCAATTTAAAAATGTCTCCGGCAATTTTGGCGCCGGTGCTTTTGTCCACATATTTAATATCGTTAACAATTAAAAACGTATTTCCGATCAGCTCTTCGCCGGCATCTGCCAATTGCCCTACACCTCTTACCGTTTGCTTGGCAAGTTCCACGTCAAAATAAGTGGCGTCGTAATTTCCGCGCGAAGCGATCAGATGCATATCAAAATATCCGGTTTCGGGGTCTCGATCGAACCATTTTGACATCATTCTACGAGCCAATGCGTTTCTAACAATAAAATCATTAATATTATCTAATTTTTCTTGTTTCTTTTCATCAGAAGAGACTACTTTTACACTCAAATCATGATTGTTAAATTTTTCAGGAATAGGAATAGAGAAAAAAACTTCCGTAATATCTTTATGAAACTTTTGCGAAGGATGCGCTATCAACATGGAGTAAAGCGAACTACGTCTGTAATTCGACGTTTCCTCCTGCAATTGGGCGTAGGCGCTGAAAATGAAAGAAATTAGTAAAATTGTAATGATATATTTTTTCATAATAACGTCATTTTTAAGTTAATTGGATTAAAAATCCCACATATCTTCAGGTATTGTATCTTTCACCTTGTATTTATCTTGCGGACGGTTTTTATGCAGCAAATACTGTTTCACATGTCGCTTAGTGAGAGGTTTTTGTCCATACCGGGCATAAACATCAACTGCTTCCCGGTAGGAATCTGCAATAAGTGGTACTACGATATTGCCTTTTTTGTCTATGCTGCCCCATTTTCCATATCGATCTTTAACATAGGCTACGCCATTCTCAAAATAAGTGGTACCTGTATAATCTGTTTTCAAAACAGTTTCATTTTTTGCATTGATCCAGTTTACTTTTCCGTTTTCAAGAATGGCTGCCAAGCCTTCGTTAAAATCGAGTACTTGTTTATGTTTCAAGGGGATTATCTCTTCGCCTTGCATATTCACCCATCCCCAAGAATCTCCGGATGAAACCAATATTAAATTTTCATCATTAAAATTTCGAATTGCATGATATTTTAAAGGTGTTATCAATTTGCCGTCATTATTCATAATACCCCAATTACCGCTTTGTATGCCTCCTTCATTATCTTTTGCACCATCTTTGGTAACGATGATATATCCTTTATTTTTGGGAGAAATAATAACATTCAAATACTCAAATCCTGTAATTTGTTCTCCTTTGGTATTAATAATCGCCCATTTTCCGTCTTTTTTTATGGCTGAACGTCCGTGGGCAAACCGGGCTATACAATGTTCGTAAATCGGTTCAACTATCTCATTTCCGGCTGTATTAATATAGCCGAAAAGAAATTTGTTTTTTTCTTTTACAACAACGGCAGCACATCCATCTGAAAACGGATACGCATTTGCATACTTCAAAGGAATTATTTGATCTCCTTTGTTATTCACATATCCATATTTGTTTTTCAATTTTACCCACGCCAAGCCATCGGTGAAGCCATTTTGAATAGCCTCATATTTTATATCAATAACCGGATTTCCCTGTATATCAATATATCCCCATTTTTTCCCTTTTCTCACGCACGCTATGTCATCTGAAAAATCGCCTGCGTAATCGAATTGTGGCTTAATGATAAACTCTCCGTTCACATTGGCGTAACCGTATTTACCTTTATTATTTGCTTTCGGAGCCAATTGCGCATAAATGGGCAAGCTTACAGCCCAGGCAAATAACACGAAGATTAAAGTAATTTTTTTGACCGAACTTATTTTTTCAAATAGTTTATTCATTTTCTTTTTGGTTAACAAATATCTTGCAAAAATAGAAAAAATATTACAGTGTAGTATTTTTGAGAAAAAAAAGGATAAGGCATAGTGGTATCAAAAAAAATATATTTTTGCCGCCTCAAATGAACAACTGACCAATAGTGTAATGGTAGCACTCCAGGTTTTGGTTCTGTCAGTCTTGGTTCGAATCCAGGTTGGTCAACTCAACACTCACTCTCACTACTACCGGTGGGAGTTTTTTTTAGAAGAAAGTGAAAGTGGGGTCGAAAGCCCTTCTTTTTTTTAGATAAATAAACATTGTAATATAACAAACAAAAGAACGTCATGGAAGAAAGTTTAAACTTATTGGAAACCTTAGCCGAGTTTAAAGATTTTAAAAACATTGAAAGAGAATCGTTGATGCGAATATTGGAAGATATTTTCCGCTCAGCGCTTACTAAGAAATATGGAGCAGACGCTAACTTTGAAGTGATTGTAAACGTAGACCGCGGTGAATTGGAAATTCAACGTTATAGAGAAATTGTAGAAGATGGACATGTGAAGAACGAATTTACTCAAATTGCACTTTCCGAAGCTATTAAAATTGAACCCGACTTTGAAGTGGGGGAAGAGGTAATGGAAAATGTGCGTTTTTCCGACTTTGCGCGCCGCGAAATCCAAGCATTACGCCAAAATTTGATTACCAAAGTAATGGAGTATGAAAAAGATCTCATCTATAAAAAATATGAGCATAAAATCGGGGAACTCGTTTCCGGCGAAGTAAGTCAAGTGTGGAAAAAAGAGATTTTAGTCATGGATGAAGAAGGTGTAGAACTTATTCTTCCTAAAAACGAGCAAATTGCCGCCGACAAATACAAAAAAGGCGATAACCTTTCTGCCATAGTGCTTCGCGTGGATATTAAAGGATCTTCCCCGCAAATTATCATTTCGAGAACTTCACCGTTATTTTTGGAAAGATTAATGGAAACAGAAATCCCTGAAGTGTACGACGGTCTCATCACTATTAAAAATGTAGTGCGCGCACCCGGTGAACGTGCAAAAGTATTAGTAGAATCTTTCGACGATAGAATTGACCCTGTGGGCGCCTGTGTAGGCGTAAAAGGTAGCCGTATCCACAGCATCTTCCACGAGTTACGCAAAGAAAGCATTGACGTTATCAATTATACCGGCAACACGCAACTATTGATTAGCCGGGCGCTCAGTCCCGCTAAAATCTCTTACATTGAAATTGATGAAGAAAACAAAACCGCAAATGTATACATGAAACCCGACCAGGTTTCGTTAGCCATTGGAAAAGGCGGATATAACATCAAATTGGCAAGCAAATTGGCGGGCTACGAAATCGACGTTTTCAGAGATGATATTAAAGAAGAGGAAGATGTGGATTTGAGCGAGTTTACCGACGAATTCGACCAATGGGTAATTGATGCGTTTAAAGCCATTGGCTGCGACACCGCTACCAGTGTGCTTAAATTAAGCCGTGAAGAATTGATTCAACGCACCGACCTTGAAGAAGAAACTGTAGATGATGTGATTGCGTCAATTAAAAAAGAATTGGATATAGATTAAATGATGGATAATTTAAAATTTAAAGATTTAAAAATCTAAAGCTGCACACCTATAGACCTATAAACATTAAATTCTTAAATTTTCAAACCAAACAATCAAATACACAAATATAATAATATGTCTGACGAAAAGAAAATACCACGCTTAGGAAAAGCCGCCGGAGAGTTTAACGTGGGGTTATGTTCAATCGTTTCTTTATTAAAAAAGCATAATATTGAAATCGTTGACAATCCGAACACAAAACTCACTCCGGAGATGTATGAGATTCTTATAAAAGAATTTCAGAGTGAAAAAATGGTAAAAGAAGAATCTAAGAAATTAGAAATCGGCACTTTCTCAAAGTCAAAAACAGAAACCGAAGAAGTTAAACATCCGGAAGAAGAACCGCAAGTTGCACCTCCTGTTAACATAAAACCTCCTGTAGAAGAAAAACCTGTAGAGAAGATCAATGTTACGATTCAAGTGCCAAAAGTAGTAGGAAAAATTGATTTGGAACCTAAAAAAGTAGTTAAAAAAACTACGCCCCCCGATGTAATTGAACCTAAAGTTGAAAAAATACCGGTGAAACCCATTGTTTCCGAAGAAAAAATAGAGCAAAAACCGGAACATATTAAAACCGTTGTTGAGGATATTTCAAAAAACATCGTTGTTAAAGGAACTATTGATTTGGCTGCCTTTGAAGAGAAAAAAACGAGAAAAGAGAAAGGGAAAAAAGAGCAAAAACAAGACAAAAACGCACAAGATAAAGGAAAAACGCAAGTAAAAGAAACTGTTAGAGAAGAACCTAAAGAGGAAATAATCACTAAGATTGTTGAAGATACGATTACTGCCCCTGAACAGCCTGCAGTAACAGTGCAAAAACCTGCAATTGAACACATTGAAACCAAACACATCAAAGTTGATGCACCTGTAGTGTTGGGCAAAATTAATTTGGAAGCCTTTAAACCGAAAGAGCAAACGAAGAAAGAACAAGAGCAAGCGAAAGATAAGTCTAACATTGAGAAAAAACGCAAACGGAAACGGATCAAACAGCATACCGGAAAACAGGATGATGATAAACAAAAACAAGCAGTAGCAAAGGTAGAAATATCCGATGAAGATATTCAACGCCAAATAAAAGAAACCATGCAACGCTTGGAGCCGCTTGGCAAATCTAAAACCTCTAAACGAAAAAGGGAAAAACGTGCACAGTTTCAGTCAGATATGCAGGAAAGCGAAATGCAAGAAATGCAAAATCAAAAGAAACTGAAAGTTACGGAATTTATCACAGCGAATGATTTGGCAATATTGATGAATGTTCCTGTAAATCAGATCATTTCTACTTGTATGAGTGTTGGACTTTTCGTTTCTATCAATCAAAGATTAGATGCGGAAACGATTGCACTATTAACAGAGGAGTTTGGTTTTGAAGTAGAATTTGTGAGCGCCGATATTGAAGAAGTAACTAAAACAGAAGAAGAAGACAACCCCGAAGATTTGGTTTCGCGCCATCCTATTATTACGGTTATGGGGCACGTGGACCATGGTAAAACATCGTTGCTCGACTATATTCGTAAAGCTAACGTTATAGCCGGAGAGGCTGGCGGAATAACACAGCATATTGGAGCTTACTTGGTTAGCCTTCCGGATGGAAGAAAAATCACATTTTTGGATACTCCCGGACACGAAGCATTTACTGCCATGCGTGCTCGCGGAGCAAAAGTTACCGACGTATCTATCATTGTGATTGCTGCCGATGACTCGGTGATGCCTCAAACAGTAGAAGCCATCAATCACGCACAGGCTGCCGGAGTTCCTATGGTGTTCGCTATCACTAAGATAGACAAGGGCAATGCCGCTCCTGAAAAAATTAGAGAAGCCTTAGCTAATTTGAATATTTTAGTAGAAGATTGGGGAGGAAAATATCAATGTCAAGAGATTAACTCCAAACAAGGACTCAACATAGATACACTGCTTGAGAAAGTGCTTCTTGAAGCCGAGCTATTGGATTTGAAAGCCAATCCCAATAAACCCGGAAGCGGAACCGTTTTAGAGTCTTCTTTAGACAAAGGAAAGGGATATGTGGCTAAAGTATTGATTCAAAACGGAACTATCAAAATTGGAGATCCTATCTTAGCCGGTAATTATTTCGGCAAAGTGAAAGCGATGTTTAATGAACGCAATCAATCGCTAAAAGAAGCAGGGCCGGCAACACCGGTATTATTGCTTGGACTTAACGGTGCACCGCAAGCCGGCGATATTTTGAAAGTGTGTGCCTCCGAATATGATGCTCGGATTGCCGCTACAAAACGTGCACAATTGGCGCGTGAAATGGGGCTTCGTACACAAAAACATATTACTTTGGACGAAATCGGAAGAAGAATTGCGATTGGAGATTTCAAAGAGTTAAATATCATTGTAAAAGGAGACGTGGATGGTTCTGTAGAAGCTCTATCCGACTCATTATTAAAACTTTCCACCGAACAAGTACAAGTAAATGTAATTCACAAATCGGTGGGCGCCGTTACGGAAAGCGACGTATTGTTAGCCTCTGCATCTAATGCCATTATTATTGCATTCCAGGTGAGACCTTCGCCCGGCGCTAGAAAATTAGCTGAGCAAGAGCAAATTGACATTCGCATTTATTCAATTATTTATTCTGCTATTAACGAAATCAAAGACGCCATTGCAGGGATGCACACGCCGGAAATTCGTGAGAAAATATTATGCAACCTTGAAGTACGTGAAGTGTTTAAGATCACAAAAGTTGGAAATATTGCAGGATGTATGTCACTTGACGGGAAATTACAACGCAATACAAAAGTCCGCTTAATTCGCGATGGTATTGTAATTTATTCCGGAAAATTAGGCTCCTTGAAACGTTTTAAAGACGATGTAAAAGAAGTAGTTGCAGGTCAAGACTGCGGACTAAATATTGAAAATTTCAACGATATTAAAGTGGGCGACATTATCGAAGGTTACGAAGAATACGAAGTAAAAGTTACCTTGTAAATTTATGATTCAATCCGACCAAATTAAAGAGATTCAAGCCAGACTCAGCGAGCTAAGGAGGTGTCTTTGACGTTGATGTCAAGTTAGATGAGATCAAGGCAAAAGAAAAAATTACCCATGAAAATGATTTTTGGGACGACCCGAAATCTGCGGAGAAACTACTGAAAGAGATTAGTTTAATTAAATCTTGGGTACAAGAATATGAACTCGCCGCTATTAAAGTAGATGATTTAATGGTATTGTACGATTTTTTTGTAGCAGAAGAAGCCACGGAGCAAGATGTAAATGAGGCTTCTAAAGCTGCATTCCAAACCATTGAAAAATTGGAATTTCGGAATATGATGCGTGAAGAGGAAGACCCCATGAGTGTAATTTTAACCGTCAATTCCGGTGCAGGCGGCACGGAAAGTTGCGATTGGGCAGAGATGCTGCTTCGCATGTACATACGCTGGGGAGAACGTAACAAATATGCTATAAGATTGTTAGACAGACAAGAAGGCGATGTTGCCGGCATCAAATCTGCCACCATAGAATTGGATGGAGCTTACGGATACGGCTATTTAAAAAGCGAGAACGGCGTACACCGTTTAGTACGTCTATCGCCTTTCGATTCGGCAAATAAGCGACACACTTCTTTTGCCTCCGTTTACGCCTATCCTGTAATTAACGATGATATTGTAATTGAAGTGAACCCTGCGGATATTTCGTGGGATACTTACCGTTCCAGCGGACCGGGCGGACAGAACGTAAACAAAGTAGAAACGGCGGTACGACTGCACCATCACCCTTCCGGAATTATTGTGGAATGCCAAGAGACACGTTCGCAACTTCAAAATCGCGAAAAAGCGATGCAGATGTTAAAATCGCAACTATACCAACGTGAAATGGAGAAAAAACGCGAAAAGCTCTCCGAAATTGAAAGCACTAAAAAACGGATTGAATGGGGTTCGCAAATTCGCAGCTACGTAATGCACCCTTATAAAATGGTGAAGGATTTGCGCACACGATTTGAAACCTCCAACGTTAATGCGGTTATGGATGGGGAGTTGGATGATTTTATTAAGGCGTATTTAATGGAGAATTAATACATGAAAAATGAATACATCAAAAAACGAAAAACGAAAATTTAAAATTGCAGTAATAGGTGCTACGGGATTAGTAGGCTCTATTATGCTTAAAGTTTTAGAAGAAAGAAACTTAACGGATAATGAAATTATTGTAACGGCATCGGAAAGATCAATAGGTAAAAAGCTTACAGTAGCCGGAAAAGAACATACCATTGTTTCAGTGGAAGATGCAATTGCAGCCGCGCCCGATTTTGCGCTGTTTTCTGCCGGAAGCGGCGCCTCGCTAAAATATGCGCCTCTGTTTGCTAAAAATGGCACCATTGTTATTGACAACTCTTCCGCATGGCGCAATTTCGACGAAATTCCCTTAGTAGTGCCGCAAATTAACGGCGAGGTGATCAAACCTACAGATAAAATCATTGCAAACCCTAATTGCTCTACCATTCAAATGGTGATGGCGTTGGCGCCGTTACATCAAAAATACGGATTAAAACGGATAGTAGTTTCCACTTACCAATCGGTTTCGGGAACCGGCGTACAGGCTGTAAATCAACTCATGCAAGAGCGTGCCGGTGAACCATGCGGAAAAGCATATCCGCATCAAATTGACTTGAATCTTTTTCCGCATGGCGGAGCTTTTGAACCCAACGGCTACACCACCGAAGAGATGAAGTTGGTACACGAAACGCGCAAAATTCTACGCGCTCCGCAAATACAAATTACGGCAACCGTAGTGCGCGTGCCTGTAATTGGCGGCCACTCCGAAGCCATTAACGCAGAATTTGAAAAAGAGTTTGAAATAGATGAAGTTATACGTTTGTTAAATGAATTTAACGGCATTAAAGTCATTGACAACCCTACTCAAAACGAATACCCCATGCCCTTAACCGCACACGAAAAAGATGAAGTTTTTGTAGGACGCATCCGCCGCGACGAATCACAGCCTAAAACGCTTAATTTGTGGTGCGTAGCGGATAACCTTCGCAAAGGCGCTGCTACTAATGCGGTGGAAATTATGGAGTGGCTGATGGAATAATTATACTACGCCCCATCAATAACCCGCAACAGCTTCCCATTTACCCCAATCGGCGCCCTGTTTCTTAAATTACTCAACACAATAAAAATGTATTGGTCGCTGGGACGATACACCATGTTGTTTTGAAATCCACGCCACAAGCCGCCGTGGTAAATTAAATATCCGGTAGGTCCATCTGCTTCAATGCGTAATCCATAGCCGTAATATTCTGAAGGCTTCCCTTTTAAAAGTTTGTTTTGAGGCTGTGTGGCTTGCTCCACTACATCTTTTGGAAGTATTTTATGATCAATAAAAAATGCTTTCATCCAATGGTAAATTTCATTTACATTAGAATATATGCCTTTATCGCCGATAACGCCGTTTTGAAAATGAAACGGACGCTCGCTCAAATTGGCTAAATGCCCTTTGGTATAATTAGTTTTGTTATCTAATTCTGTGGCAAAACAGGCAAATTGCAATCCTACAGGTTCGAAAATATTTTTTCTAACATATTGTTCAAACGGAGTTTCTGTTATTTTTTCAACAATTAATGCCAATAAAGCGTAATTGGTATTAATGTATTTGAATCGGGCGCCGGGTGCAGATAAAATCTTAGGCCTTTCTTGTTCTAAATAACTGTATAGCTGAGCATTGCTTAGAGGTTCATGCTCGTCAAAATCTTTTTCAGGAAAGTCCATGTACTCCGGCAGCCCTGAAGTGTGCGTTAGTAAATGATGTATGGTAATATTCTCATAGGGAAATTCAGGCAGAAACGTTGTAACATCTTCATCCAAGGTTAATTTCTTTGCTTCATTTAATTGCAATATGGCAACCGCCGTAAACTGTTTGGAAATGGAAGCCAGCTCGAAAAGCGTTTCATGATCAATCGCATTTTCAGGTATCTTTTTTGCCAAACGCTTAAAACCGACCTCCTTTTTATAAAAAACTTGGTCGCCGAAAGCTAAAAGCACGCTGCCATTCAAAACTTCGCACAAACTGTCCAATTCAGCTTCAAGCGCACGAAATTTGAAAGTTTTATTGGCTTCTTGAAACAGATTATTTATTTCAATAGTAGAAAGTTTCGATAGAGATTGCTTTGGTTTTTCAACCGGAGTGTAGATTCCTAAAAGGATGATTTGCAGGAAGATGAATAGTTTGAGCATGGTTGAAGTATTTTTTTTAATAATTTTGACGAAGCCAGGGGTTTCACTGATTGTCTGTTATAATTTTCAATTCCCTAAAAACTTCTTTTGTTAATTCGATTCTCACTTGACCAAATGTATTCAAATCGGTGTCTTTATTTGGGGCAACATTTGTCGCAAAGATATATACACTATTTTCTGTTTCTATATAGCCGACAAACCATGTTACACTTTCATCTTGTCGAATAGCCCAACCTGTCTTTCCACTGATTTTATAATTGTTCGTCGTTTCATACAACATCATTTCTTTTGTCAGTTTCATAGCACTTTCGCTAATCGGTAATTGCAGATTGTATAGTTTTTGAAGAAAATGAACTTGTTGATACTGTGTTATGCTTGATTTCCCTTCCAACCAAAATCTATCAAGGTTTTCGTCATTTATGTCTAAATTACCATAATTGAAAAGTTGTGTATAATATTTCATTTTTTCAATTCCAATTCGTCGCGCTATCTCTTGGTAAACAGAAACAGCCGATACCCGAAACGCTTCTTTAATGGTCATATCTTTTTCCCAATTCGGAAAAGTTCTTTTTTCGCCATTCCATGTAAAAATAGTTTCTGTTGTTGCAATACCACTTTCAAGTGCAATCAGTGTATTCGGGATTTTAAATGTCGAAGCGGGGCAAAAAGCGATATTACATCTCTCTAAGTTATATCCCATGTAAGCATTTTCATTCTGATGATAAATCAAAATAGAACCGTCAACTTTGTATTTATCAAATACCTTTTTCAGTTCGGAGAGTTCTTTCGGTTGGTTTGAATAACAACTTACTACAAAACTAATTATTACTATTATCAGTCCTGCTTTTTTGTTCATTTTTTTGATTTCTAAATGCTTTTTGTATTTTCTTTATGCAACTTGTTATATATTTCAATGTCTGTAAATAAGTTTCCGTTCAATAATTCACCATCTCGCTCTTTCGAGTTCAAATTCATATTTATACTTTTCTGCGTTAACAGTGGAAGTTTTTGAGAGAATTAATTTATGTCCATCAAACTTGTATTTATACTCACCTTTAAGGAACCAATGATCGAAACCTTCAATCGGATGAGGAAGCATTCCTTCCGGAACATGATAGTATGTTAATTCAAATATGATTTTATTATCTTTAATTGTAAAATTTCCATAACCACTATCAAACAAAGGATCATCATTAGCAAATCCTTGATAAGTGTATTTCCCATTGCCTAATTCAATTGTTGGCGTACTACTCCACGACTGATTATGAGTAAGATTTTTCCATGTATAAGTTCCAATGTAAGTGCCTCCTATTTTATTGATATCTGTTACTTTACTGCAATTTGTGAGTACAATTACGCAAATCAAAGCGAGAATATTTGTTAAAACCTTTTTTTTCATTATTAAATCCCTAATTCGTGTCGGGCGCAACTTTTATATTTTGCTTAACGTTCAATTACATTTTTCATTGTTTGCTACGCGCTGGCTGTCACTTGTAGTTAGCATGGTAGCATATTGCCACAGGCGGGGTTTCCAATTTGTATAGAGTTATTTAATTTCAATTTTTTCTTCTGAGATAATGAAAGTATAACGATAATCTCTCACTTGGCTATTTCTCATAGTATGCTTACTCCATTCTTCTACTTTATAGTCCCATATTGAGTTTTCCGAAAATATGTTTTCAAAATAACCTACCACTGAATTATGTGTGAATTTGATTATTGTATAAAACTCGCATTTACGCACACAACCTCGTGTTGTATAACCGTAATAAGCGTTATTCATAGGATATTTGTAGGCAATTTCGTCTAAAATGGAATAGTCAAGGGTAAGTTGTCAATTATTTTATCATCGCCTTTGTCAAGCTGTCCGGGAATATTCAAAATGCCTTTGTGTGGTTTAATTCCAGTGATTTTTTCTATTTCTTCGGCTTGTAAAGTAGCCAATACACCACCAACCATTAAGCCAACTGGTTTCTTTTCGGATTCTATTTTATCCATTTGTAACCAGTCTTCGTAATTTCGTAAAATTCAAAACTTTTCCGTTTTTTCCTTTCAGAGTAATAATTTCATCATCTATCATTTCGGAAAGACTTCTGGATAAAGATGGACGGGCAACTCCGAAATATTCTGCCAATGCTGTTTGGCTCATATCCAAGGAAAAATCCATGTTCTCGGTTCTTGCCAAAATATACTTTGCCAATTTTCCTTTGATGGTTTTTGTCGAAAGAAATTTTAAACGTTCAGACAAAAAATGTGCGCGATTGGAGTTAAATTTCATAAATCCTTGCAAAAACATTTCATTACAGGCAAGTTGTTTCATAATTGATTCTTTGGAAATAACAATTATTTCACAATCTTCAAGCGCCACTACATCAACGGGAAAGTGATTGTTTTCAGCAAATAAAAATGCAGGAGCCAAGGGATTGGGAGCATTAATGGTTTCGATATTCAAAACAGTTCCTGCATCTGAAATCATTTCTGCTTTTACGCTTCCCTTTAATAAGATATATAAAGCCTTAACAATATCTCCCTGCTGAGCAATCCATTCTCCTTTTTTGAAATATTTAGCTTTGAATTTCAACTCATTAAGAAAATCGTCCCGCTCATTGACAGGTATATTCCCGCATATCGGACATAAAATCAAATTGTCAATATCCATATAATTATTTTTTGCAAAGATACATTTTTTTACACTTGTAACAAATGTTACACTATTTTCGATTTTAAACTTCTATTTTTGCAGAAATTTATTAATCTATAAGAAATGAATAGAACAAGAATAAAAATAGACGAAAATCGCTGCACAGGTTGCGGCGCTTGTGTGGCAGGTTGCCACGGTGGGGCTTTGCAGATTATTGACGGTAAAGCACGAATAACCAACGAAGATTATTGCGACGGATTGGGTATTTGTATCGGAACTTGCCCCGTTGGTGCGATAGAATTGGAAGAATGCGAGGTTGAGCCGCAAAAGGAAATGTCTTGTTGTAATGTTTCGTTTGAGGTGCAGCAATTTCCGATACAGTTGCGTTTGGTAAATCCGAATGCAAGTTTTCTAAAAAATTCGGATTTGGTATTGGCAGCAGACTGTACGGCATTTGTTTACAGCAATTTCCATCTGCAATTTATGAAAAACAACAGCATAGTGATTGCCTGTCCAAAACTTGACAATGCAGCAGAATATTATGTTGAAAAGTTGACTTCAATGATTGATAATTCATTTATCAATACATTGACAGTCATTTTGATGGAAGTGCCTTGTTGCGGAGGATTATTACATATTGCAAAGCAAGCACAAGTTAATGCAATTCGGAAAATACCAATCAAAAAAGTTGTAATCGGAACAAAAGGAAATCTTCAAAGTGAAGAATGGATATAGTTAAATTAATTGTTTAATTTTTTAAAAATAGTAAAAATGTTTTGTTATCAATGTCAAGAAGCAGCCGCAGGTAAAGGCTGTACAGTAAAAGGGGTTTGCGGAAAAACCGATGATGTGGCGAATCTACAGGATTTGCTGATTTACCTGATGAAAGGGGTATCTGCACTCTCTGTTCGCCTGCACGAAACGGGCGAGGAAATGCCCGAAGTCAACAAATTTATTACCGACGGTCTTTTTATGACCATTACCAATGCCAATTTCGACAAACAACGCTTTGTGAAAAAGATTGAGAAAGCGTTTCGTTTGTGTGAAAAACTGAGAAACAGGCTTGCCGAATTGGGGGTGTTGTATATTCCAAACCATTGTAAATGTTTGGATTGGAAAACCAAAACGATTGAGAAAATGGAAGAAAAAGCGAAATTAGTCGGTATTTTTTCCACACAAAACGAGGATATACGCTCGTTGCGCGAGTTATTGACCTACGGCATCAAAGGTTTGGCTGCCTACGCCGAACACGCCGCCAATCTGGGTTATGAAGATACTGAACTTTACGCTTTTATGCAGGAAGGTTTGGTTGCTACACTAAACGATAATCTCTCTGGCGACGAACTCACAGGTTTGGTGTTGAAATGCGGAAGTATGGGCGTGAAAGTGATGGCTTTGTTGGATAAGGCGAATACGTCCACCTACGGTAATCCCGAAATTACGAAAGTAAATATCGGCGTTCAGAACAATCCTGCAATTCTAATTTCGGGACACGACCTTCGCGATTTGCACGATTTATTGGAACAAACCGAAGGCACAGGCGTTGACGTTTATACGCACAGCGAAATGCTTCCAGCGCACTGCTATCCCACATTCAAAAAGTACAGCCATTTTGTTGGAAACTACGGCAATGCGTGGTGGAAACAGACAGAAGAATTTGAGAAATTCAACGGAGTAATATTGTTTACGACCAACTGCTTGGTTCCTCCGCGTTCCAACGCAACGTATTCAGACAGAGTTTATACCACCGGCTCGGCAGGATTTGCAGGTTTTCCGCACATCGCAGATCGCATAAACGGACAACCCAAAAATTTTTCCCAACTGATTGAACATGCCAAAAAATGCAACGCCCCCACCGAAATCGAAAAAGGCGAAATAATGGGTGGTTTTGCTCACGCTCAGGTACTTGCATTGGCTGATAAGGTGGTAGATGCCGTAAAATCGGGCGCTATCCGCAAGTTTTTCGTTATGGCGGGCTGCGATGGTCGCATGAAAAGTCGTGACTATTACACACAATTTGCGGAAAAATTACCTCACGATACCGTCATTCTCACAGCAGGCTGCGCCAAATATCGTTACAACAAATTGCCTTTGGGCGATATTGGCGGAATACCGAGAGTTTTGGATGCCGGTCAGTGCAACGACAGTTATTCATTGGTAGTAATCGCCTTGAAATTGAAAGAGATATTCGGGCTGAATGATGTAAACGACTTGCCCATTGCCTATAACATCGCCTGGTACGAACAAAAGGCGGTCATCGTGTTGTTGGCGCTGTTGTCTCTGGGCGTGAAAAACATTCATTTGGGAAGTACGTTGCCCGCATTTCTATCGCCAAACGTAGCGAAAGTGCTTGTGGAAAACTTTGGCATTGCAGGAATTACTACGGTAGATGAGGATTTGAAGTTGTTTTTAGGGTAAATCCATCAATGAGTAATTTTAAAAGACTGTTCATTTTCTGGACAGCCTTTTTTCATTCAAGTATTCTTGTGTGTTTTTCGGTTTTTTTCAAATAATTCACACTATCGTATCTGCTACATCTCTCCGCATGACAGATAACGTGGTGGCGGCTTGGCGCAGTGGCGGGCTACATACACTTGCCACGAGCCACTTAACTTGCTGTTTCTCAACACCTATTCAACGGGGTACACCCGCCATTGTGCCAAACCGCTCGTTGCCTGCTGTAGCATGCCATTCCCCCTTTTTCCTTTCAGCCGTATCTTTCAAAGTTACCGATTTTGTCAATTTCGGTATTATTATGTTATATGTCTCTATTTCAGGTGGGTGGGCAAATGCCTCAAAAATTGCGTTAGCAATTTTTGGGCATGAGGCTTGCTTTTCGGTAGGAATTGAGTTTCACTTTTCTGAGCAAATCCCCCTGCATTGTTTTGAGCGTGCGCAGGCAAAAGCAAGATAATGGAGGCAAATATGGGGCGGCGCATATTGTAACTTTTTCTGTACAATATGCTTGTGCGGGGATTTGCCGACATTTTCTTGCGTGGGGTTTTCAAAGTGGTGTGAACGGAGTGAACACGACTTTGAAAACGTGGCAAAGCGACGGGTATTATTTTCTCGAAAGTCTGTTGCACATTGTCCATTTTTCTACTTTTCGTTTTCTCCTTTCGTTTTTTCTTCCAACATTTTCAAACTTTCCAAATAGTTTTTTTCCACTTCACTTAAAGTTTTCTGTTGGTATTTTTTGTATTCTGTTTTGGCTTTATCAACGGCTTGTTCGTGGCTAATACTTCCGGCGCCGAGCAATAAATTTTCGCCGCTCATGGTCAAAATTCTGTCTAAATGCTTTGCCCAATCTTTCATGGTCATGGCTTCTTCTCGCTCGGCTTGTCGCTCTGCAAAATCTAAATATCCAGAAACGATTTGTCCGAGAGAGCGTAACTCTTTCTCATCTAAGTAATTTTTTGCAATTACCACATCTTTCAAATAGGGACGGTTGCCCGAAAATGTCATCAATCCCATAAACTCTTTTTCAGCATCGGCGCGACTGTAAATTACTTCTGCGGCAGTTTGTCCATGAACAGCAAAATGAATTTTGTTTTGTACTTTTTTGAAAAATTCTACTGAAATTTCTGCTTTGGGGTCGTAATCAATACTTGTGGCGTAAATATCCAATACTTGACGATAAAAAACTTTCTCGGAAGCGCGAATATCACGAATCCGTTGTAAAAGTTCTTTCCAGTAACTACCTCCACCAAGATTTTTCAAACGTTCATCGTCCATAGTAAACCCTTTGCGAATATATTCGTTCAGCCGTTTGGTTGCCCATTTACGAAACTGTGTCCCTCTCAATGATTTAACACGATAACCTACCGAAATAATGACATCAAGATTGTAAAAATTAGTGGGTTTGGTAGAAAAATCGGAATTTCCGATTTTTCTCACACTATCACTTTCCTGTAATTCACCTTCATCGTAAATATTCAAAATATGCTCGTTGATGGTAGAACGCGATTTCTCAAACAGTTGTGCCATGGCATCTATGGTTAACCACACTGTTTCATCTTCTAAACGAACATCCACAGAGATTTTTTCATCTTCGGTTTTGAAGATTAAAAATTCGGAATCTTTTTTGGTTATTGAGGTTTTCATAGTTTATTTTTTTTTCATCTAATTTATTCTTTCTTAGCAATATCAAGTTTGAGCATATCGGTATTATAAGCAACATACATATTCTCTTTAATATCAGTTTTTAAATTTTCATCAATACCTGTTTTGGATAAAAAGCGATTTTTCACTTCTTCTTTTTCTTTTTTTAACGCCGGTCCTTGATTACCATTAAATGTCTTATCGGGATTGTATTCAAACAATATAATTTTGCATCCCTTTTGAAGTACATTACCTACTTCAATCCACCAATTTTTATCTGTTTCTCCAAAGGATAATCCAAATAAGCAAATTAAATGTGCTTGATTTATCCATTGTTGGCATTTTTGGTCGTGTTCTAATCCATAAGTACCATTACATTGAGACTAATAGTTTTCGGCTGACATTCACGAATTAACGCCATTACAGCACCTACTTTGTTTGGTCTTGAAAGTTGATAGGTTTGTGTGGCATAGTTGAGGATTTTCTCTTTTTTGCCGAAGTCGAGGGAGTATTTTTCTTGTCTCATAATGTCTGAAATTTTTCTTTATATTTAAAATTCAATGAATTATCTACATCTGCCAATTTTTCTTTTAGCAAATGAGCGTTAATAAAAGTCTTATTTTCAAGGTACAGATAAACTAATAAGCGGTTTTGATTATCGTGTTTTTGTTCATCATATCTCAAAAAAACTCGTTTACCGTACAATTTTCGTTTTAAATATTCCGTTGCTTGTCCATTTATTTGCGGATTTTGTTTTATGCCTATTAGCCTTACAATTAAATCGTTATTCAGTTTTAGAAGTTCGGGACTAATGATTTCTTTAACAGAAAATAATTCTTCTCTTTTTGTCGAACTTTCAGTGTCTATTTTTGAGCCGTATTGTAACTTTTTTACATCTATTTTCTTATCTAACTTGTGAACATCAACAAATTGATAGGGTAATTTTTCAAAATCAATTTTCGTTTCGGATTGTTTTATAAATTCCGTTTCAACTTGCATAAAAGTGTCGTTTCCACCGATTCTTTCTTTGATAATCGGAATATATTCGGGATTTATTTCGTAACCAACCGAATTTCTGTTTAGTTTTTTTGCAACTAAAGAAGTCGTTCCACTACCTAGAAAAGGGTCTAAAATTATTTCATTTGGAAAAGAAAACATTTTTATCAGTCGCACAGGCAATTCTTCGGGAAACATCGCCAAATGTTTGTCTTGTTTCGCACCGTTGAAATACCAATGTCCGTTGAAGTAAGTGTTCCATTCTTCGTTGGTCATTGCAGAATTTTCTTTCTGTTCGACAGTCGGTTTCGGTGCATTTCCTTGCTTTTTAAACAACAAAATATATTCAAAATCTAATTTTACAATTCCATTTCTGGGGTGCGGAAAACTGCCCATTACAGCACCTCCGCCTGTGGTGTTCATTGTTGTCGCTTTCTGCCAAATAATCTGCCCCATAAAGTCAAAACCAATGGTTTCGCAAAATCTGATAATCTCTGAATGTATTGGAATAACTTTGTAACGACCATAATAAACCGACCGAGCAAACTGGTCGCCAATGTTTATACACAAACGGCAGCCTTCGTGTAAAACCCTATGACATTCCGACCACACTAAATTCAGATTATTGATATAGTTTTCGTAACTGTCGTTGAAACCGATTTGGTTGTCAGTTCCGTAGTCTTTGAGTTGCCAATAGGGCGGGGAAGTGATAATCAAATGAACGGAGCGGTCTCTTAACTCGTTCATTTTGCGGCTGTCACCATTGATTATTTTATGTATCGTCTTCATCTAAAACTTTTTCGCAAAGGTACATTTTTTTTTCGAGACTTCAACTTAAAATTTTATCTCGATTTTTCTGTCGGGTAGCGCACCCCACGCCTTGCATACAACGTGGTGGCATATTGTCGAAGTTGCTGCTTCCCAACACTTTATCAACGCGAGCAACGACGGCGAAAATAGCAAAATATTTATCCTGCGAGGTAAGGCAGCAATTTTGGCAATATGCTCGTTGTGTGCCGTTTTAGTATTCACGCTTTGATGACCTTGAAAATCCCCCAAGCCCAATCGTAACTGTGTGCAATTGTCCGCTGATAGCATCATACTTATTTGGATAAATGGGTAAACAAAAATTATATCTAATTCTTAAAAAAAGGTCAAAAGAATTCGGGTAATATTTATATTGAGGTTTTTTACTAAACCGAATATCAAAACTTGCTCCAAAATTAAAAGCAAATGCAGATGCAGAAAGTTCTTTTAATTCCGGTATCTCTTTTCTTTTTTTCGACGTTGTGTGAATAAAAAGTCCTCCAATACCTGCAAAAGGGGCTAACTTGATTCTATGATTTTCAAAAACAGCATAACCAAAAGAAAGTTCTGGAAGAAATACTGTCATTGCGGAATCTTTAGGATAAATTCCTTTCGAAAATTCTATATCTTTCTTTAAATGATAAGAACCTCCGTACATTCTCAATATAAACTCAAATTTTTTATAGTAAACATCCAATGCAACTCCACCCGCCACGTCATCAATAAATCTTTCTCTCAATCCTCCTGTAGGAAAACCCATTCCGAAGAATAGTTCAATAGCTGCGCCCCAATTTCCAAGAACATATTTATATTTGATGTATTTCCCAATGTAATCATTGAATTCAGATTCAGGAAATGCTTTTCGAAAACTTTCTACCTGCATATTCAAAGTATCTTGATATGAGGGACTTTTCTTTATCATTGATTCAAAATTCAATTGAAGAAACTCTTTTTTTTCCATATCAATATCGGAGAATTGAATCTGCGTAATTATTTCATCTTCTTTCTCTTTTGAATACTGAAGTAATTTTGTATAAAGCATATCAGGCAAAGGGTAAATACGATTGTCATATCTTGAGGAGTAGTGTCGGCTTATAGATGTTGGATAAATGTGATATTCTACAAATGGCGTTGGCATTTGATATTCCTTAAGACTTGTTAGTAATTCCTCATATTCATTTGTCCAATACAATATCAACCAAAGTTCAGCGGTATAAAGTGCAACATAATTTTCACCTTCTCCTTTTTCCATCAGATAGTTTTTTATTTCTTTCACCTTTTCCTTGTCATTTTCCAAAAATTTATCCAACAATAGGCTTCTCCCTTTTGAAATAATTACAGACTTAGAATCGTCATAATTAAGAATTTGTCGTTCAATGCTATCAACTTGGCAATAAAGTTGATAGGTAGTAACTGTTAAAATAATCGCAATAAATATCCTTTTCATTTTTTCGTTTTCGCTGTCCCAAAATGGCACACAACCGTGGTGGCATATTGCCGAAGTTGCTGCATTTCAACACTTTATCAACGCGAGCAACGACCGCGAAAATACACAAATATTTATCCCGCGAGGTAAGGCAGCAATTTTGGCAATATGCTCGTTGTGTGCCGTTTTAGTAGTCACGCTTGAATTTTCTTATATACATTCCAACTCCAAATGTAATTGAATGCATTTGTCCATTAGAGCCTAAATTATTTGAAAGAATGGGTAGCCCAAAATTATATCTAATCCTAACAAAATAATCTCCATAAATCTGGTTATATGAGTGATTCGGTTTCTGAGTCAATCTGATATCAAAACTGATTCCGCAATTAAAAGTGTATGAAGCAACTGAGAGTTCTCTCGACTCAGGCGTTTTTTTCTTTCTGACGAGGGTGGAAAAAAATAGAGTGCTCCAAAACCCGAAAAAGGAGCTAACTTGATTCTATGGTTTTCATAAGCGGTAAATCCAAAAGAAAGGTCATAAAAAAAAGTATTTATGCCCGAGGAATAATAACCTTTTGAATATTTTAAATCATTAATTGTAATAAAACCACCTCCGTATAGTCTCAGGATAACTTCAATTTTTTTATAATAATATTCAAATGCTCCACCAACGTGTACAAATTCTTTATATTTGTTAGATAAACCTCCTGTAACAAAACCATATCCCCAAAAAAGTTCAAAGGCAAATCCTCTATCGTCAAGTACAAATTTATACATAATATGATTTCTGATAAAATCATTATATTGAGATACCGGAAATTCTTCAAGGAAAGACTTCCCTTTCATATTTAAGGTGTCTTGGTATTTATTATTCTTCTTAATCAAATTTTCAAAATGCAACTGAAGGAATCTTTTCTTTTCCATATTCATATTTGAATTTTGAATTTGGGTGATTATTTTCTCTTCATTCTCTTTTGAATATTGAAGTAAAGTATTGAAAAGCCCATATTTCTGTAAAGGAGCAATACGTGTATCATTTTTTAAGGAGTATAAGCGTGTCATAGCATTTGGCGAATACATAGTAATACCATAATTAGACACAAACTTTCTTGGATTATAGTTTTTTATATTGAACAATAACTCCTCAAATTCATTCGTCCAATATAATATTAACCATTGTTCTGCAGGATAAAGTGCAATGTAATTTCTATCTTCTACTTCTTCAATGAGATAGTCTTTTATTTCTTTCACTTTTTCCATATCATTCACTGAAAATTTATCCAACAACATACTTCTCTCTCTTGCTATGACCACGGATTTGTCAACTTGGCAAAAAAGTTGATAAGCAATAAGTGACAAGATAACCGTAAAAACTATTTTTTTCATTTTTTCATTCTTTCATAACCCACTGTCCCAAAATGGCACACAACGTGGCAGCGGCTTTGCGAGGTGGCGGGCTACCTACACCGACAACGCGAGCTACCAGCGGCAAAATTACAAAAAAATTGTCCACGCGAGGTACACCCGCCATCTTGCAAAACCGCCCGTTGTGTGTCAGTGGCTGCCTTCTCACTGCACTTTCCTATGAAACAAGATAACCTTATTAGCCTGTCAAATACCGATGATTTGTCAATAAAAGCAAGATAAATCCGAACAAGCCCCAAGTTCTTGCCGGAGCGAGCGCGGGGACAAGACAAGTAAATGGCGGCAAATTTTGGCGCAGGGCATATTGTATATTTTCTTGTACAATATGCGTGTGCGGTGGGAAAATTTGCCGCCATTTGCTTGTGTGCGGTTTGTTTTATGATGCGAACTCGTGAGCATGATAAAACAAACGCGGATGAGCGACCGCCACTACTCCCTCTTTATATTCCGCATCTTTATCCATGCTTTGAATACATTAAGCGTGCTGAATACAGATACCGGATCGCTGTTTGCAAAAAACGCTCGCAACTCAACTGGGTATGTTCCATTGGGGAAAACCCTGTCCCATGTTGTTTGGTTTCGTGCTGCAACTTCCTCAACGCCGCCAATCCACCACTCCAAACTTTCCCAATCCTCTACTTCGGCGCGGAAATACATCTCGTTCTCGCAGAAAGTAATATCGGGCAACTCTGAATGATGTATTTCGTTGACGTAAAAATCTGCATCAAAACTGCAAATCTTTAGCGTGCCGGTTTTAGAAACTGTGTCGTTGTTTTCGTAGCGTACCAACATTCTAATTTCATATTCTCCAACGGAAAAAGTTCTACTCCATGATATGTTATTTTGTTCCGCATACTGTTCCGCCCCATCAATAAACCATCTTATTTTGTCCGCCGCTGTGGGATGCAGCCCCTCTATTTTCGCCCGAAAGGTAATCTCACTTTCACAAATGGGATTATCTTCCAAATCCTGAAAGTGAATATCGTTGGCAAAAAACGCCGCATCCAAATCGCGCATGGCGGAATAGGCAAGGTAGTAATAGGATGCAGGGGCATTTGTATTATTAAATCCATATCCAAAAATAATCACACCTTCAAGGTTGGAAAAAATGTAAGTGGCATTGGGGTTTGTAAGCGGCATAGAATAGAACGACATTCCCGATATGGCATTATCGTGCCAAATACCACCACTTAAAGCCGTTGGCGTTGCGCCTCCAACAGATACCTTTGTATTATTTTTTGTTGCAGAGGGTGTATAAATCAGAGCATAGTGATGAGTTATAGCAGTACCGCTAAAAGCAACAGGGGCTATTTGCGCAGTGATAACACTTTGGTTAATTCCCGGCACCCAAGTTTGAGAAGGTATGGTAAGTACACTACCAAAATTTATATTATAAGTAATATATGAACAAACCCCAACAGGATAATTGGTTTCAATATAACAACCATTATTACTCAATTCTATTTCTAACTCAACAAAATCTCCGGCTTGTAGATTGGTAAGGCTTGTTTGTGCGCCCGGTACTCCAGTGCGAACAGTTCCCCCTGTTTGCGTAATATTGGTGCCGTTTTTAGAGACAACAACGCGAACAATATCCTTTTCTATTTCAGTAACAGGAACAAAAAAAGACTTATCCCATGTATTTACAGGAGCCAATTGTTGAAATAAAGGTCCAGCACCCGAAGGCCAAATATAATTATGAGGGATGTCAGCACTTTGGTTAATTGCAAAAAATGCAACCGGGTGATTGGTAGTAATATGTGCGCCGGTCATATCTGCATACTCTGTTCTATAATATACATCACCTTCATTAAGTGTTGCTTCCAAATTACCATTATGCCATACCTGCGTATTATTTTGAGTAGCCAACACAGCGTATGCGTCTAAACCACTTGCGCCGGAAACAATAGTAGGCAAGTAAGATATTTGGTAATATTCTGTACCGAATGCAGTTACAGGCAATACATTAGTAACAGGGCAATAATTTGCAAGACCGCACATTGTATAAACCGTAACCGGTTTTTGGGTGGTAATCCGAATACTGTAATCTGTTATTCCCGTGGTTTTATTATACACAGCGTTTTTTTGAGTGTTGTCAAGAATATAATCATATATCTGATGTGGGTTAATATTAAAAACATCATGTGTACCCAAATGAGTAAAATCAATTCTTACAGAGGTTGGTTCATACCCACCAACTATTCTAATCCTAAAACTAAAAAAACTTGGATCATCCCATATTATAACTCGTCCAAATGTTAGCCAAAAATCAGTTCCGGAAGTATTTTGGGCGCGGATTGGAGAAACTGCCAAAAGCGCACCCAACACTATGAAAAATATTTTTTTCATTGCTTTACTACTTTTTTTACAACTTGACCAATGTCTGAAGATATTCTTACAAAATAAATGCCTGCTTGCAAATGAGAAACATCTATCACAGATTCGGGGGACGATAGGGACACAGAGGACAATACTTTTCGTCCGAAAACATCAAGCATTTCCACGTTGCTAACTCTCAACTCACCGCTTTCGATTCTCAATTCACCACTGGTTGGGCTGGGGTAAATTTTAATATTTATGAACTCAAGGTCATTTATTCCAACTGATTCTACTACCTCAATAACAAAATTCTTAGTAAAACCATCTCCCGTCATGGATTCTACAATTTTCGCAGTAATAATTACTGTTCCTTCGGCATCGGTGTGGAGTGTATTTCCGGTAATTGTAGCTCCTGTAGTACCCGCATCGAAAATAGTCCATTCTATATTTTGAAACGTTGCGTTTTCAGGGATAACAGTACCGGTAAGAGGAAGAGGTATTCCTGCAATTGCAGTGTCTGGAACATCAATAATATCTTCAACAAAAATTTGCGCAACAAGATTCAAGTTGGAGATAAATAAAGAAAGGCACAAAAACAGTGTGATTTTTTTTAATATCGTTTTCATTTTTTTAGATTTTAGGTAATTAAATAATATTATTCTAAATTAGGATTTGCAAATTAACTATTTTTTTCCTTTTCCTCAAACGTTTCCTTAATTGCCGCGTGTCCGCTGTGCACTTCATCAACTACTTCGTGCACGCCGCCGGAAGTGGTTGGATTTTCGTTTTTCACAATAATTTCGCCGTCTTTTGTGCCGTGAAGCAACGCTTTAACATCGCGTTCAATCTCCTTTTCTGTGGGTTCGTCGCTTCTTCTGCGCGAACGGCTGAAAAATGGTCTCAACATATTCAACAACGCCGCAGCGCCGGGAACGCGTCTGCGGGCTGCATCGCGCACACTGTTGTAGTACATCAGCGCAAGGCGGTACGCTTCATCGCCATCAACGAGCAACTCATCGTTTACCATGCGAAGCAACTGCTGCAAATTTGCCGAAGTATTGCGCAAGATTTCAATTTGCCGTATCAAATCTTTCAAGTCCTCCAAGTTCATAAATGGCGGAACAAATTCTGGATTTCCGGCAGCAAGGTCACTCACCTTGTCAATGAAGCCGTATCTGCGAATGCCCGAGCCGAGCAGCCTTCGCCGTTCAGCATCCGCAAGGGCAACGTCTTGTGAAATTTCCGGAAATTTTTCCATTAAATTATACACTTCATCGTGTATTGCTTTCAACTCATTCATTGGAATAAGCAGTTTTTCATTACTCACTTTGTGAGTTCCATTTTCGGCGGTAGCCGTTGGGGTTTTCTGTTGAGTAGCCATAAATTTAATTGTTTAATTGTTAATGTTTAATGATTAATTGGTGTATGGGGTTTATTGGTTTATAAGTTTAACGTTAAATGTTGGGCAAAAAAGACGGAACGATGAGCATAAAAGACACAACGTTGAGCATCGGAGACAAAACATTTAGCGTTGGAGACGAAACGTTGAGCATAAAAGACGAAACATTTAGCGTTCAAGGCTAAACGTTTAGCAAAAAAGACAAAGCATTTAGCATTGAAGGCTAAACGTTTAGCGTAAAAGACAAAACGTTGAGCAAAAAAGTGCAAAGTTGGAGCGTTCTTTTTCGCAACGCCGTTATCGCGGAATGATGTAATTAATTGATAATCAAACGTAAAATGGGGGGGGG
>Ga0209737_10000250_pt1 | contig 47525 bp, 46 predicted proteins | sample TergutCu122P3_FD_187284 | JGI IMG/M metagenome (GOLD analysis project Ga0209737, IMG submission 187284) | Cubitermes ugandensis P3 segment gut microbial communities from Kakamega Forest, Kenya - Cu122 P3 (SPAdes) (version 2) | ecosystem: Host-associated > Arthropoda: Insects > Digestive system...
TCTCGATTTTTCGCAAAAGCAAACGGTTGAATTCCGTTGCCCCGACTGCTCGGCAGATATTTATTTGCTTATGGCAGGTTTGGTTACGGCAGCTCGCCACGGTTTTGAAATGCCCGATGCGCTTACCGTTGCCGAAAAAACATACGTTGACGTGAATATTCACAAAGCCGAAAATAAAGCAAAACTCGAAAGTTTGGCACAATTGCCCGATTCATGCTGGAGTTCAGCCGAAGCGCTTGACCAGCATCGTGCAATTTTTGAAAAATACGGCGTTTTTGAAAGTGATATGATAGATGCAATTATCAATAGTCTTAAATCGTTCAACGATAAAAATATTCGTCAAGAATTGAAAGAAAATCCTGATAAGATGATGGAATTGGTTAATCGGTATTTTCATTGTGGGTAAAGAATTTAAAACAAAAATTAAACAATTAAAAACAACAAGCCTATGATATAAAAGCGTAGCAATACGCACATTTTATTGAACATATAACTTTATTCTCTCTCTTTTGAAGTCTGGTAAATTTTAAGTGTGTGGGAATAAGTTGCGAAGGTTCACGCTGTAAAGGCGTGAACTATTCGTTTACTTATTTACATACAACGGTTTACCAGAGCCGAAAAGAGAAAATAAGTAATTAACGAATAGTTTACGCTTTTTTTCGTGAATTACACAAAGAATAGAAAACTTTATAAACAATTAAATATTAATCACTTAAACTTAAAAATTATGCAAACACATGGAAATTTAAACAGAGCAATGGAGACAGAAACCATTTCAAAAAACGGGACTAGTTTGAAAAGCAAAATGAGTAGAGTAATCGCAATTATTGGAATCGCAGTATTGTCTTCTTGTGGTACTTATTCGTATTCGTACACATCTGCTCAAACGATTCCTTCGTTGGTAGCACAAACACCGCAAGTAGTTACACCTTCCCCCATTGTGGGAACTAATGTTCCTGGAACAAGCCTTATCGAGAAGTTAACATGGCTGCAAAGAAACGCAGATAGCCACAACACCTATATTGTTGAGGTAAACGCCAATGAGAACATCGCCCCCCATACGCTTGAGTACAAAGGCGCAATCAACATTACCGTAGTTCTCAGAGGTGATAGCATAAACAGGACTATCAGACTTTCATCACACGGAAGTATGTTTACGGTAAATTCTAATGTTACCTTTATTCTGGATAATAATATTACACTTCATGGACACAACCAAAACACTGATGCAATGGTTCGTGTGCACGGCGGAAACTTCAAAATGAATGACGGTTCGACCATTACTGGTAATAGTAATAGCGGGGTATATGTGGATAGTCGTGGAACTGGAACCTTTGAAATGACCGGCGGAACCATATCTGGTAATACAGCATCTCAAGGCGGTGGGGTGAATGTATGGGGAACCTTTACTATGACTGGCGGAATTATATCTGGTAACACAGCATCTCAATATGGCGGCGGGGTGAGTGCGGGTAACACTGCCACCTTTACTATGACTGGCGGAACTATATCTGGTAATTCTGCAAATACTGGTGGCGGAGTGTTTGCAAGAGGATTTTTTACCATGCGCGGCGGTATCATCACAAGTAATACCGCCAGCGAATATGGTGGTGGGGTATATGGAAGTCTTATTGCCAAAACAGGTGGAACCATTACTGGATATAAGAACGATGAGAATGAAGGAAATGTGGTAAGGGATATAGAGGGCGTATTATCCCGCAGGGGACATGCGGGATTTTGCGAGTTGAAGAAGTGGCGTAGAGAAACCACCGCTGGTCCGCGCGTGAATTTATCGTATAACGATTCGGCTAATTGGGAGCAATAATCCCTATATCATGCTAACCCCCGTTGGTCTAAGGCTCATGCCTTAGTCTGCTTTATCAAATAAGGCTCTGCCTGTTTCACAGGTTTTGAAAACCTGCGAGGTTTTTTTAGTCGAAAAGAATTTGTTTTTCGGGGAAAAGGAATTATTTTTGTAAAAAAATAAAATAGTGCGATTATGGTAGTGGTTATAGATAAAAAATATGACAAACGGAAAGTTGACAAAATGCTCAGCAGCATAAAGCCAACTAAGATTTTTGACGCACAAAAATTTGCCGGAAAAATTCAATGGAATGAAGACCCTGTTGCGTACCAAAAACGAGTAAGAAATGAGTGGAATTAGAATTCTTTGCGATACCAATACCCTTATTCATTTATTGGGCAACAATAGAGAAGTGCTTAGTCTTTTGATGGGCAAACAAGTTTCCATTTCAGTAATTACGGAATTGGAATTGTATGGCAAGCAAAATATGACTTCTCATGAAATTTCCATAATTGAAGTGTTAGTTGAGAGTTGTTTTGTAATTGATTTGTTGCCGGAAATTAAACAGTTGGTAAAAAATATCAAGCAAAAACACAAAATAAAATTACCCGATGCAATTGTTGCAGCAACGGCTATATATTTAGATATTCCGTTGATTACTTTCGATACCGATTTTAAAAATATAGAGAATTTGAAGTTGATTTTATTGGATTTATAACACTTGGCGCGGCGCAAGCGAAGTGTAACTTGTGCCCTTTAAAAAAAAGTCCAAGTTACGCTATACTTCGACAGGCTCAGCAACCATCGCTAAACTTGAACTAACGAAGAGTTTTCAAATAAGGCTTTGCCTGTTTCAAACTAAACCTCACAGATTTTCAAAACCTGTGAGGTTTTTTTAGTCGAAAAGACTTTGTTTTTCGGGGAAAAGGAATTATTTTTGTAAAAAAATAACACTATGTCATCTATCATTTCCGACAAATTAGTACTCTTGAAAGCCTTGTGTATAGCCTACGATGTGAAAACAATGTATGCTTTCGGTTCTGCCTGTACCAATAGGTTTAATGCCGATAGCGATATTGATATATTGCTATCGTTCAAAGAATTATCTATTGAAAAATACACCGACAATTACTTTGCACTACACGAAGAACTCGAAAAACTGTTTGGACGAAAAGTAGATTTGGTAACAGAAAATTCGCTTTCCAATCCTTATTTTATTCAAAGTATTGAAGAAACAAAACAACTTTTGTATGTAGCGTGAAATTTTAAAGTATCTGCTTGATATTCAAATAGCCGTCAATTCTATTTTTGATTATTTGGGCGAAAATCGTGATTTCAATCACTACAAAACAAATAAATTACTTCGGCGTGGTGTTGAGCGCGAATTGGAAATTATTGGCGAGGCAACCAATCGTATTTTGAAAATAGATAAAACCATTGCCTTGTCAGATGCGAAACGCATTGTTAGCCTGCGCAATTGGGTAATTCACGGCTACGACAAAGTGGACGATACAATTATTTGGGGTATTATTTCTCGTGATGTACCATTATTAAAAACAGAGGTCGAGCGATTATTAAACTTGGCAACCGAGTAAAAATCTAAAGGTTAGGCTAAGGCTGTGTTTTTTATCTGTATCAAACTTTTTCTAATTCAAAGATTTTTGTAATGCTTTATCAAAAGTAAAAATCTCATAATTTTCAGCCTTGGCATAACCGACCAACATACAATCAACAAAATCTAACTTTGTATCGGCAAAAACGTCAAGAGCAATACTAACAACAGCATGAGAATTAACACTAACATTATGCATCTTAAAAAAATCGCCTAATGTTTTGGCAATTATCTGCCTGTCAATTTTATATACTTTGTTTAAGACATACACCAATTCGGCAACAACTTCGGTTGGAACAGTACATACGACTTCCGAAAGCCGCTTTTCTGCCATATTTGCCATATCTTGAACATCTTGCAGAATATAGCGTAAAATGGTATTCGTATCAAATATTACCATATTTCTCTTTTACATTCATTTCCCAAGCGAATTTTTCCTGCTCAATTAATGCAGGGTTTGCGTATGCTTTCAATGCCCCCTTCATACTTTTTGGCGTTGTTGACTGCACTTTCTCTTCCTTTGATTGAAAAGGAAAAACAAGAACTTCAACCCACATGTCGCCATTATTCTGCCAAGGCAAATTAATAAACGGCGAAACATCTGACATATTCATTATTTGTCTAACTGCTTGCATAATTAAAAATATCAAGTTTCTGCAAATATACACTATTTTAATCAGTCTTGCAAAATTATTTTTTCTTTCAAAAAATTATACTTGCTTGTTGAGCATTTTTTAACAGTATCAATGAATAAAATTTACACAACCTCTCAATCAAAACAAAAATATTCTTACTTTTGTTGTTATTAATTTTTAACACACAAAAGTATGATACCAAATTATTTCAAAACATACCCTAACGCCGAAGGGTTTTTCAACGAGTACGGCGGCGCGTTTATTCCGCCTATTTTAGAGTCGGAAATGAAAAAAATTGCCGATGCGTATTTCACTATCAGCAAATCGCACAATTTTATTTCGGAATTGCGCAGTATTCGCAAACATTATCAAGGTCGCCCTACACCGGTGTATTATTGCAATCGCCTGAGCGAAAAATATCACGGACGCATTTATTTAAAACGTGAGGATTTGAATCACACCGGAGCGCACAAGTTAAATCACTGCATGGGCGAGGCGTTGCTTGCCAAATATTTGGGCAAGAAAAAATTGATTGCCGAAACCGGAGCCGGTCAGCATGGCGTGGCGTTGGCTACGGCGGCAGCGTATTTTGGTTTGGAATGTGAAATTCACATGGGTGAAGTTGATATTGCCAAAGAACACCCCAACGTTGCCCGTATGAAAATTTTAGGCGCAACCGTTGTGCCTGTTTCTCATGGTTTGAAAACATTGAAAGAAGCGGTAGATTCGGCTTTCGAGGCATATTTGAAAGACCCTATTAATACTATATATTGTATAGGCTCGGTGGTTGGACCGCACCCATTTCCTATGATGGTACGTGATTTTCAACGAGTTGTGGGTATAGAAGCCCGCGAACAATTTTTTGAAATGACCGGCGAATTGCCCGACAGCGTAGTAGCCTGTGTAGGCGGCGGCAGTAATTCCATGGGATTGTTTTCGGCATTTTTAGACGACAACGAAGTTGCCATTTACGGCGTAGAACCGGGCGGACGTTCGCTCGACAAAGTAGGCGAACACGCTGCTACAATGACTTTTGGCACACCGGGCGTTTTGCACGGCTTTAAATGTTACACTTTACAAGACGAACAAGGCAATCCGGCGCCGGTGTATTCCATCGCGAGCGGCTTGGATTACCCGGGCGTAGGTCCCGAACACTGTATGCTGCGTGATATGAAACGTGTGAACTACGATGTAATTTTGGACGAGGAATGTATGCATGCATTTTTTGAATTGAGCCGTTTGGAAGGTATTATTCCTGCGCTCGAAAGTGCGCATGCCGTTGCGTATGCTTTGAAATTGGCGCAAAAGAATCCGCACAGCTCTATACTTGTCAATTTGAGCGGACGGGGCGATAAAGATATTGATTTTGTTTTGGAGAATTATGAGTTGCCGAAATAAAGTTGACAAGGGAACGAGTTGACGAGGAAACGAGTGAACAAGGGTTTTGTTTGCTCGTTTTTTTATTGTGAAGGTTAAAAAAATCTACTTTATTTTACGTGCATACTGTAAACTTGTGTACTTTTGTGCTATACTTTCTAAAAAACCATGATAAAAAAACTAATAAACTCCGACACCTACCAATGGCGTTTCGCCCGCATAGGCGGTACCAACCGAGTAGTAATAGAATGTGCACAGGATTTACTGAATTTGCACACGCTCGACCAAAAATTGTGGACGGCGCTTGCGTGTCCGGCAAGTAATTTAATGATAGACCATAAAACCTTGCGCTACCTTGATGCCGATAGTGATGGGCGCATACGTGTGCCCGAAATTTTGGCTGCCGTAAAATGGTTGTGCGCAATGGTAAACGATGCCGAAACATTTTTTGAGCAATCACCGGAATTTGCGTTGAGCAACTTCAACGAAAGCAATCCCGATGCTTTGACGCTGAAAAATTCGGCTCTGCAAATTTTGGATTTTTTGTCGGCGCCGTCAATGGAAACTATTTCTGCCGAACAAACGGCAAATGTAGAAAATATGTTTGCCAACACCGATTTTAACGGCGACGGCATAATCACCACAATTTCGACCGACAACGAAGAGTTGAAAAAAGCGATTGAAACCATAGCTGCTTGTATGGGCTCGCTTACCGACCGCTGCGGTTTGGAAGGAATTTCGGAAGAAAAAATAACCGAATTTTTCACGGAATGTGCTAATTACACACAATGGTGCGCAATAGCCGAAAGCAACAAAACCGAATATTTCCCTTTTGGCGAAGAAACTGCCGATTTGTTCGCAACATTTACTGCGGTGCGTGAAAAAATAAACGATTTCTTTTTTCAATGTAAGTTTGCTCAATACAACACAGAATTTGCCAATACAAGTTTGCCAATAAATTGTGCCGATGTATTGCAAACGCCACAAGAAGCAGAATTACAGACAATTATAAACAAACTACCCATTTCGCCCATTTCAACGACTGCACAACTTTCGTTTGTTGAAAAAATAAATCCGGCGTGGGAAACTCAGCTCACGCAATTTTACACAAATATTTTTAGCAAAGCATATTCGCAAACCTTCATGACCGAGCAGCAATGGCGCACGATAGAGCAAAAATTTGCAAAATACGCCGAATGGCTTGGTCAAAAACAAGGCGAAAAAGTAGCACATTTGGGCGAAGCGGCAATTCATGAATTGCAAAATTTACAAGCTCCGCTGCTCGACCTTGTTGCCCAAGATAATGAGCAAAAGCAAAATGTAGATACTATATTATTGGTCGATAAATTTATGTGTTTGCATCGTGATATTGTACGTATTTTGCGCAATTTTGTAAATTTCCACGATTTTTATTCGGCTTCCGATGCGGCAATTTTTACCAACGGAACTCTTTTTATAGACCAACGCAGTTGTTCGCTTTGCATTCCGGTGCAAAACATTGATGCTCACACAACATTGGCTTCCAATAGTGGAATGTTTTTGCTCTATTGCGACTGCACACACAAGCAAACAAAAGAAAAACAAAGTATAGTGGCAGTGCTTACCAACGGCGATATTGATAATTTAATGGTTGGGCGCAATGCTCTGTATTACGATAAAAACGGCGGTGACTGGGACGCTACGGTAGTAAAAATTGTAGATAATCCTATCAGTATTCGTCAAGCGTTTTGGTCGCCCTACCGGAAATTTTCGCAGTTTATAAGTAACCAAATTCAAAAATTCGGCAATTCACGCGCATCTGCCGTTGAGGAAAACACCGTAAAAAATGTAGAATCTTCCGTGGGCAATATAACAACTCCGGCAGTTTCGGGCATTCCGGCACCGGCTGCTGTGCCTTTTGATATTGGTAAGTTTGTGGGAATTTTTGCTGCTATTGGTTTGGCTATTGGTGCTATTGGCGGCGTGTTGGTTTCGGTAGTTTCGGGATTTTTGAAATTAAAATGGTGGGAAATGCCGCTTGCCATAGTTGCAATTATGCTGGCAATTTCGGGTCCGGCAATGCTTATAGCGTGGTTTAAATTGCGTAACCGCAACTTAGGCCCAATTTTAGATGCCAACGGCTGGGCTATCAATGCGCGGGCAATTATTAACATTCCGTTTGGCAACACACTAACCTCTATTGCACAAATTCCGCACAATGCAAAAATCAACATTCACGACCCGTTTGCTGTGAAAAGTATGGTGTGGTGGAAGAAAGTGTTGATTGCGGTTGTGATTTTGGGTGTTGCTTTTGGGATTTTGTGGTGGTTTGGGTTGATGCAAAAATGGTTTTGCATTGGGTAATAACATGAATAACTGAGTAACTGAACCTTTAGCTCGGCGCAGCCAATAACTGAAAGGGGAAAAATTGTAAAAGCCTAAGAATCTGTTTAAATTTTAATCAAAATATTATGAATTAGTCCAATAATATTAACTTCGTGTCTTCATGTCTTTCTGTCTTCGTGTTTACTAAAAATGCGCTTGCGCTTAAAAAAATAAACACGAAGGCACGAAGACAAAAAGACACGAAGAGTAAGAGTTAAATAAAATTTAAACAGACTCTAATATTCCACCGGCAAATAAATTATCTTTTTCGTTTCAAAAAACTCATCGGTATAAAAATTGCTGATATTGAATATTTTATATTTTTTAAAACCTTTCATTTCTTCAAAAAAATCGCCACCTTTTAGGTAAATTATTCCATTGTGTAACTTATTGTTACAAATAGTACTTACCGAATTACGGGCAATTTTGTAAAATTCCGGAAATGATGTTACTGCCCGGCTCACAACATAATCAAAACGTTCCGGAAAATTTTCAACGCGCATTTGCAGCGCCCGCACGTTTTGCAAACCAAGCGACCCTGCCACTTCGTTTACTACTTTTATTTTTTTCTCAATAGCATCAATCAAACAAAATTGCACTTTGGGGAACATTATAGCCAGCGGAATACCCGGGAATCCGCCACCAGTACCCACATCAAGTATTGAACTATTTTGTTTAAATTCAAAACAACGGGCAATTGCCAATGAGTGCAACACATGGTGTGAATACAGATTATCAATATCTTTTCGTGAAATTACGTTAATGCGCTCATTCCAAAAACGATACAATTCGTCTAATTGTGCAAACTGCTCGTATTGCACTTTGGTTAAATCGGGGAAATATTCGTAGATTTCTTTCATTTTCTTTAGGTTTTTAGGTACGAGGGTTTAGATACGAGATACGAGGTTTTTAGATACAAGACACAAGACTTTTAGACTATAGATACAAAATAATTTAGGGACACGAAATAAACAATTTATAACAATATTACGGTGCTCTGCACCTTGCTAACAACAAACATTTATACTACAAATATTGCGTTGCTACGCAACTTTTTCGTTTGCATTTAAAGGTGCAGAGCACCGTTAATCTTTGTAGTAAAAATACATAAACGCAACATAAGGTGCGTAGCACCGTAATATTGAACTGCTATAAATTTTTTATTTCACATTACCTAATCCCTAACTCCTAATCCCTCGTCCCTAATCCCTTGTCCCTTGTCAACTCGTCCCTAATCCCTCGTCTCCTAATCATTTACCACCGCAACTGCCGATTCCTCCTCATTTTATTCTGCACAAAAAACCACGCCGTACTCAGCGGCAAATATATATCGAAAAGCACAATATAGGGGAATAAACCTTTTTCGTTAAGGCGTTTTGCCGTAAATCCTACAATTATATGTTGCAACACAAAGCGTAGCGCAACTGCCGAAACCACAAACTCAAATAAATGCGACCAACCGGCAAAAACGTATAACAGCGCATAAAAAACCGCAAACAAATAAAACATTTCCCGTGAAAATGGTTCGAGTGCTAACAAGAATTTATGAATAAATCTATATTTTTTGGAACTTGTCAAGTGGCGGCGTTTTTGAGCGCACCACTGCGCAAAGGTATCAACCTGCAAGGAACGAGTAATTGATTGCGGCGAAATTTCTATTGCCGTATTGTGTCGTCGCCCAATTTCGCTTACAAACAGGTCATCGTCGCCCGAAAGTATATGGTAGTGTTTCGTAAAACGGCTGCTTTTCATATACGCCTCACGAGAGTAAGCCATATTGCGCCCCACGCCCATGTAGGGCAAGCCGGCGTGGGCAAACGATAAATAATTCATGGCAACTTGCAAAGTATCGTAGCGTACAAGTTTGTCCAACATTCCCGCTTTGCTTTCGTACCCACCGTAGCCTAGCACCAATTGTTTGTTGTTCCGGAATTTATTGCTTATTGCCTGTAACCAATCGGCGCTTTCGGGGTAACAATCGGCATCAATAAACACAAAATAATCGTAACGGGCAGCTTTTATTCCTATGGTTACGGCAAGTTTTTTTCCGTGTTTAAATCGTGTATCTTCTTTTATAAAAGTGGAACGCAGGTGTGCATATTTTTTTTGCAATTGCGGCAGCAAAAATTCGGTATCGTCTGTGGAACAATCGTTTACTACAACTACTTCATAATTTTTATAATTTTGTTCCAACACTATGGGAAGAAATTTCCGCAAATTATCTTCTTGATTTTTGGCACAAATAATTACCGAAATGGGTACTTGATTGTTTTCTGCCGGTTGCTTGCGTTTTGCAAACACCAAACGCATATAAAAGAACATATAATAAAACACTTGCAGCGCTGCAAAAGCTAATAGTGCGTAAGTAAGCGCTATTTCTATGGTTATGTATTTTATTTCAATCATGGCGCAAAAATAGACTTTAATTATAAATTATGAAACAAAGTTCGATGAAAGTCAATTTAAATTATAAATTATTTGCACGATGTAAAACTACCGAAAATAAATTATAAACAAACTCCATATAATTAAAGTATGATTATTATCATGTTTTTACATGAGGTTTCTCACAACAATTATATGGGTTTTTTCACAATAAAAATATAAGCGTTTATGCTCAAAAAACAGTAAAAAGCAAAAATAACACAAAAAAAACTTGCATTTTGTAATAAAATATTGTACGTTTGTACATTGGTAATGAACACAATAAATGCAGACAGCTTGCATTGTTTTTAAAAACACAAAGAATATGAAATCTCATAAAACACATATTCGCTCGCCAATTTCCGGCTCGTGTTACTGTAACGGTAGTAAGCATACAGTTGTGCATACATATATATATTATTAACTCTTTAAATTTATAACATGATTAAACACTTACTAACAAAAACATTTGGAATCTGCCTATTGCTCGTAGCAATGACGGCGGGAGCGTTTGCACAAATGGACTTTCCTGTAAACGCAACTACTTTCCCCGACCCAATTTTTAGGGCGTGGGTAGCAACAACGTACGGAAATCCTATCAAGAATTCCGATTTGCAGGGCGGTAAAGCTTCTGCTACTGTTATGGATTGCTCCAATAAAGGAATAAAAGACCTAACCGGAATTGGAATTTGGACACATCTTAAAACTTTGAATTGCTCCGGCAATGCGATTACTATGCTTGATTTGTCAGGAATAAATGGTGGAAGCCTCGAAACTATAAATGCAAGTAATCAGCAAGTAACCCTCGTTATGGTGGGCAGACCCGGTTCGTACCGCGCACCTGTTGCGTTGAATAATCCTCAGATAGCGCTGTTTGTGCCCGGTATCTCATACAGTGGCGGCTTTTTGATAAGCACCTCTAACACTATTCTCTCTACGCCTTTTTCGTCAGAAATAATTCTAAGCGACAATACAAACATATCCCGCCCCCAATGGATAACCGGTACAATTACCTTGATTTATTTACCATGTGGACACGACGATGGATTTACCGATTGGGATACTACGGTATTCCCTACTTGTACAACCACCGGTTTAAAATGGGAACAATGCCCTATTTGCGGAGACCACGGACCAAACTCCGTAGTAATCCCTGCGTTAGGACACGATTGGTCTGAACCTTGGACTGTACGAGACCCTGCCGACTGCGAAGTTGCAGGTTTAGAATTTAAAGTTTGTGCTCGCGACGGTTGCAATGTTGAAGATACACAAGTAATTCCTGCATTGCCTCACAATTACACCGGTGTTGTAACTCTGCCAACTTGTACGGCACAAGGTTTCACTACCTATACAAGTGCTTGTAACGGCAGTCAATATATCGACAATTATGTTGCTGCATTGGGGCACAACTATCCCGCAACATGGACGGTACGAACCCCTGCCGGTTGCACAACTACCGGTTTAGAATTTAAAGCCTGTACTCGTGCCGGTTGCACACACGAAATTACACAAGTAATTCCCGCTGCGGGACACAAATTTACCGAATGGCAAGTTGTAACACCCGCCGATTGCGGAGTTGCAGGATTAGAAATCGAAAAATGCGCCGTTTGCGGAGCTACCGGAACAAAAACACAGGCAATTCCGGCATTAAACCACGGTTACACTGGTGTTGTAACTCTGCCAACTTGTACGGCACAAGGTTTCACTACCTATACAAGTGCTTGTAACGGCAGTCAATATATCGACAATTATGTTGCTGCATTGGGACACAACTATCCCGCAACATGGACGGAACGAGCAGCTGCCGACTGCGAAAATAACGGCTTAGAATTTAAAGCCTGTACTCGTGCCGGTTGCACACACGAAATTACACAAGTAATTCCCGCTGCGGGGCACAAATTTACCGAATGGCAAATTACAACTGCAGCCACTTGTGCAACCGACGGTGTGAAAACCGAGAAATGTTCGGTTTGCGGTAAATTGGGTATAGAAACAGAAGTAGTTCCTGCATCGGGTTATGATAAAGTTGTAATAACTCCTCCGACTTGTACCGGAGATGGTTATACAACATCTATTTGCGGCGCTGTGGAAGTTATCAGCGATGTGATTGCTGCTTTGGGACACAACCATAGAGTTACGGCAATAACAGCACCAACGTGCGATGAACAAGGTTTCTCAACCTACACTTGTTCTCGTTGCGGCGATTCGTATGACAGCGATTTCGTTGCTGCTTTGGGACACAATTATACAATTATAACAATGCCGCCAACTTGTACCCGAAAAGGCTATACGGCTCGTGTAAGTAATTGCGACGGTCATCGAGATATTCTTGACGAAGTTGAAGCCTTAACTTGTCCTCCTCCTGCCGACGTGTGTGTTATTGCTCTAAACGAAGTCAACTTCCCCGACAATAATTTCTATGAGTTTGTTGCAACTAAATTCGACACCGACGGCGATGGCTATATTACTTGCGAACAAGCACTAAGCGTACAAAAATTAGATATTTCGAATTTAGGCATTGCCGACCCAACAGGTCTTTGCTTTTTCGACAACATTAAAGAATTGTCGGTTGAAAACAATAAGCTCACTTGGCTCGATGTATCGTGCTTAGAACATCTTCAATCGTTGAATTATTGCGGTAATCCGCTTCCGGTTGATGCGATTAATAAAGGCGCAGCTAAATGGGTTTTAGATTGCGAAAACAGAGGTGGCGAAGGTAATGGCAATGGTAACGGCAATGGCAATGGTAACGGCAATGGCAATGGTAACGGCGCCGGCAATAACAAAGGTAAGGGCAATGAACTTACTTGCAATTGCACCGGTAATGAACCTTGTGCACACATTTTCTCGGAACTTGGTGCACTGATAAGCCCTGCAACCTGCGAAAGCCCTGCTAAATACGAAGCTATATGCGAAATTTGCGGCGTACAATACTTAGATGCGTTCTTGTACAGTGGCGATGCTTTGACCGTAGGCTGTAGTACTTCTAAGGTTCTTATTCCACAACCTCGCGAGTGCGTTATTGCTGTAACCGCAGTAAACTTCCCCGATGTTAATTTCAGAGTGTTTGTTTTGGCTAACTTCGCTAAAGACGGCTACATTACTTGCGACCAAATGCAAGGTGTGAGAACATTGAATCTTGCGGGATTGGGTATTACCGACCTTACAGGTATCTGTTATTTTACCGGTCTTCAATATTTGTATGTGCAAAACAATAACCTCACTTCGCTCAATGTGTCGTGCTTACCATATCTTATGGGATTGGATTGCAGTAGCAACCAACTCGGTTCACTCGATGTTTCGGGAGCTAAATTCCTTAAATATTTAGATACTCGCAACAATCTGATAGTAACGCTTAAAACGGGTGATGTGGAGAGATTCGACCAATACTTCCATGATGAACTCCTTACATCGGCAGAAGGCGTAAACGCTGTTGATATCAACGTGTATCCAAACCCAACTTCCGACAAAGTGTTCCTTTCAGCTGAAGCCAAAGTTAAACTGCTCAATCAACAAGGCGGATTGTTATACAGCGGTTTCGGCAACGAAATAGACTTGTCGAACTATGCGAAAGGAGTGTATTTCTTGCAGATAAACGGCAAAAAAGTAGTAAAAGTGGTGAAACAATAACCGATATTTCGGTGCGCAACCGTAGAGACGGATACTAAAATTATTCGTCTCTACAACCACTTTACAAACACAAAAACGGCAAACCATTTTCAGGTTTGCCGTTTTTGTTTTTAATGTTTCCTAAATTAATTGTTAATTATTCATTGTTAATTGTTCATTGATTTGTATTTTTGTAAAAAACTACGCAGTATGAACAAAACAACCCGCTTGCTCGATTACGAACAAATTACCCGTTTGCTCGAAGATTTCGACGAAAAATATGTGTTTGAAAAAGTAAATCTTATTCCCAAAGAATACGACCTCAAACAACGCCTAACGCAATATGTTGATATTGAAAATATTAATCGTAAATCAGTGTTGGGTATCGACATTTACAAATACAGTTCGTACGAAAAATTTGAACAATCGTTGGTGCCGTTTATGTTCAAAATTTTGTTTAACGAAACCATAGATATGTGTTTCAAAAACCACGCATTTTTGTTTCAAAAATATACGAAAAACGAAATCGAAGAAAATTTTATATCAACCGGAGACGGCGGTTTTGTGATTTTCGACATTCCGCTACACGCATTGCTCTTTGCCTGCAATTTTGCAATTGTGCTCAGAGCTTACAATTCATATCACTTTTTTCCGAAACTGCGTAAAATAGTGGGCGGCGCAAGTTTGCGTTATGCTATTACCTACGATAGTTTGTATTATTTCGACAAAAGTCATTACGGCTCGGCAGTTATAAACAATGCCCGTATTTTGACCAAAGATACGCTCAACCGTTGCATTATCGACCAAAATGTGTACGATTGGTTTACACTCAATATCGACGGATTGGAAAACCTGCAACTTATTACAATCGACGATGTTGCCAATATCTACGACATACAAGGCAGTTACGATTTCACTATTTTGGAACACAATCCCGATGCTATTTTTGCAAAACACAGCACCCGTGAATTTGGCGTTATCAATTCCGATGTGCTCAAAATCGGCGAAATCAAATCAAAAGAATCGGAATTGATTGTATATAATGTGCACATTCAAATAGCAAGCCGCTGGCAACGAGCCGAATCGCAACGTATGATAACCGTTAGTCTTGGAAACTTAAACACCTCACATTTGATATAAGGAAACGAGGTGTTAGGAGACGAGGAGACGAGGCAACCTAAAAACCTATTACCTAATCCCTAAAAACCTAATCCCTACAACCTAAAAACCTAAAAAAATGGAAACAGTATTAAGCGGCATACGCCCCACAGGAAATTTACATCTCGGAAATTATTTCGGCGCATTGCGCAATTTTATAAAAATGCAAAACGAATATAACTGCTATTTTTTTATAGCCGATTATCATTCGCTTACCACGCACCCCAATCCCAAAGATTTGCACGGCAACGTGCGGCAGGTGCTTGCCGAATATTTGGCTGCCGGCTTAGACCCCGAAAAAGCAACATTGTACATTCAAAGCGATGTGCCCGAAACGGCGGAATTGTATTTATTTTTAAATATGAACGCTTATATGGGCGAATTGGAACGCTGTACATCGTTCAAAGATAAAATTCGCCAACAGCCCGAGAACATTAATGCCGGACTGCTGACCTACCCTACCCTTATGGCTGCCGATATTTTAATTCACCGCGCTGCAAAAGTACCTGTGGGCAAAGACCAGGAGCAACACTTGGAAATGACCCGCACCTTTGGTAACCGTTTCAATCGTATGTATGGCGTGGATTATTTCCCCGAACCGCAAGCATTTAATTTTGGCGAGCAATTGGTAAAAGTGCCCGGACTGAACGGCGCAGGCAAAATGGGCAAATCGGAAGGCGAAGGCAATGCAATTTATTTGGCAGACGATGCCGCAAGTATTCGCAAAAAAGTGATGAAGGCAAAAACCGATGCCGGACCAACCGAGCCAAATCAAACCAAATCCGAAGAAATCAAAAATCTATTTTCACTTATGAAAATAGTTTCTACACCCGATACCGTACAACATTTCGACGATTTGTACAATTCCTGCGCAATTCGTTACGGCGATATGAAAAAACAGTTAGCCGAAGATATGATTGCTTTTGTTGCGCCATTCAGCGAAAGAATCAAAGAAATTTCCGCCGACGAAGCGTACTTGCAACGCGCCGCTCGCTTGGGAGCAGAAAAAGCGCGTGAAAGTGCGCGTAAAACTGTGCGTGATGTGCGTGAAATTATTGGGTTTAAGGCGTTTTAATTAAAGCAATCCATGTTTTTTAACATGAGAATCGTTTTATTCAATAAGAAATTTGTTTTTTTGTTCTCTATCTAATAAACAATGTGTATACTTGCATAAGTATTAATCATAAACCTACCCTATCATGAAAAAATTTTTATTATTAGCACTAATTTGTGCGGCTACCAATGCCTTTAGTCAAGCGCCAACCAACATTCCTCTTAGTAAGGAACAAGAAAAACAAGTGAGTAAAATAAACAAAGAAACGGCAAAGCAGGTCAATGCTGTGGTAACAAACGACAAACTGTCGGCAGAGGAAAAAAAAGCTCAACTAAATAAATTGAAAAACAACCGCGATGCACAAGCTCGTCAATTGTTAACTCCCGAACAAATAAGCACTTTTGAAGCTAACGATGCAATTAACTGGGATAACGAAATCAAAAAAATTGACAAAATTGATGCAGCTAACAAAAAAGCAGAAATGAATGTAAAATTATCGGAAGTTAATAAGCAAATGGACAACCTGAAAAAACAAGAAAAAGACATTAAGACACAGATTGATAAATTGAAAAAACAACAAAAAGACATACAAAACCAACAAAAAGGGTTGAAAACCAAAATAAAAAATATACAAGCTCAATACAAATAAATTTTTATCATGAGAGCTGTAATACAACGAGTAAGCCGAGCATCGATAACTGTCGATAACAATTGTATAGCAGCAATTGACAGTGGTTTGCTCATTTTACTCGGTGTAGAAACCGCCGATACTTCTGCCGATGTAGCATGGCTCTGCGCCAAAATTGCCAAACTGCGCATTTTTAACGATTCCGCCGGTTTGATGAATTGCGATATTTCGCAAATCGGCGGTAAGTGCATTGTGGTAAGTCAATTTACGCTGCACGCTTCTACAAAAAAAGGCAATCGTCCATCGTTTATTCGTGCCGCTCGTCCGGAACAAGCTCGTGCGTTGTACGAAGAATTTGTGGCGCAACTTCGCCATGAATTGGGAAATAACGAACTCGTGCAAACCGGTGAATTTGCCGCCGATATGAAAGTGGAACTTTTAAATGATGGTCCGGTAACAATTTGTATTGATACGCAGAATAGAGAATAGTTTTTAGTGATTAGAGTTTAGAGTATAGTGATTAGAGAATAGAGATTAGTTGTTAATTATTAATTGTCAATTATTAATTAATTATATCTTTGTCGGCGAAAATTACGTTAGCTCAAATGAACACTCTACGGCATTATTTTTTTATTGTTTTGGGATTTTTTCTTGTGTTTTTCGCAACATCGTGCGAAGAAGAAATGAAAGATTTTGAAATAGAAAGTGCGCAAGAACTCCTTGTAATTGATGCCGAGTGTAATGCAATGAACAATTCGATTACAGTGCGGCTTTCAAAAACCGTTGATTTCTTGGGTAACGAACAAAATCAGCCGGTGCAGGGTGCCACTATTACTTTGCGCTACAATTCCAGCAAACAACCTCTAAGCGAACAAAGCGGCGGATTGTACGTTGCCTACACCATATTTCCCGAAGAAACAACCTACGAACTCACGGTAGAAGTTGAAGGGAAAACCTACGTAGCAACCTCGTATATGCCTCGTAAAGTGGCGTTTACCAACATAACGTATGAAAAAATTACTGAAAATCCATACTTTCCCTCAATACAGTATGGCGACACTACCTACAACGTAACACTCTCATTTTTAGACCCTCCAAACGAAGAAAATTTTTATCGCTTGATTATTCTTAGAAACGATACACTTACTCGCCGCAACGATTTGACCGTGATAAACGACCAGTATTTTACCGCCGACACTATACAATATTCGCCATGGCAGAATTTTTATGAAAACGATATACTCACATTTGAACTGCGTTCGATTGACCGTGCAGCATATCGATTTTACACAACCATGCAGGCTGCAATGGAAACCGGCGGCGCATTTTCGGTGCCCGACAATCCTCAATCAAATTTTTCTGGCGGCGCATTGGGGCATTTTACCGCTTTTTCGGGCGATAGAAGAATACTGCATATAGTGCCAATCCGGACAGAAGACGATGAATATCTATGAATATCAATTGAATATCTCAATATCATAGGGCGAGCACACAGGCATCGCCCCTACTAACCACTAACCATTAACCACTAATATATGAGCTGTTTACACCTTAAATTATACAACGAAAATCCCAACGAGCGGCACGTTCAACAAATTGTTGAAATTCTGCGCAGCGGAGGTGTAATTATTTACCCAACCGACACTGTGTATGGCATTGGGTGCGATATTTTCAATAAAAAAGCCGTAGAACGGGTTGCTCGCATAAAAGGCATAAAATTAGAAAAGGCTAACTTTTCGTTTATCTGCTACGATTTAAGTCATTTGTCGGACTTTACAAAAGCTGTTTCAAACACAACCTATAAATTAATGAAACGCAACCTGCCGGGAGCTTTCACGTTTATACTCAATGCCAACAATAATGTGCCGAAATTGTTTGAAAGCAAGAAAAAAACCGTAGGTATTCGTATTCCCGACAACAATATTTGCCGTGCCATTGTAAAAGAACTTGGTAACCCTATACTCACAACTTCCGTACGTACCGACGATGCAATTGAAGAATACATAACCGACCCCGAATTGTTGCTTGAAAAATTTGAAAACGTGGTAGATGCTGTTGTTGATGGTGGTTATGGCAACAACACCGCCTCTACTATTGTTGATTGTTCGCTCGGCGATTTTGAGATTGTGCGGCAGGGGATTGGGGAATTGTCTTTTTGAACGCAGATGACACAGATGACGCGGATTTTTTATACCAAAAATTAAAATCTGCGAAAATCTGCGTTATCCGTGTCATCTGCGTTCTAAATAATTTGTATTTTTGCAAACAAAATAAAACAATCGCAATGATTTTTGAAATACAATCGCAAGATTCGCAATCGGCAGCTCGCACCGGAACAATCACAACGGCTCACGGAAAAATAGAAACTCCTATTTTTATGCCGGTGGGAACTGTTGGTTCGGTAAAAGGCGTTCATGCACGTGAACTCAAAAATGACATTGAAGCACAGATTATTTTGGGCAATACCTACCATTTATATTTGCGTCCCGGATTGGAAACATTGCGCAAAGCCGGCGGATTGCACAAATTCAACAGTTGGCACAAACCAATACTTACCGATAGTGGTGGCTATCAAGTATTTTCGCTTGCACACAATAGAAAATTAAACGAAGACGGCGCAGTTTTCAAATCACATATCGACGGCTCAAAACATTTATTTACTCCCGAAAATGTAGTTGAAACACAGCGCATTATAGGAGCTGATATTTGCATGGCTCTTGATGAATGTACTCCCTACCCCTGCGATTACGATTATGCGAAAAAGTCAATGGAACTTACGCACCGCTGGCTTGCACGAGGTGTTGAACATTTCAAAAACACCGAGCCTATTTACGATTACGACCAAACATTTTTCCCCATTGTGCAAGGCTCTGTGTTCAAAGATTTACGTGCGCAATCGGCGGAATTTATTGCATCGCAAAACTGCGAAGGCAATGCCATTGGCGGTTTGAGCGTGGGCGAGCCGGTGGAAGATATGTACGCCATGCTCGAAATTGTAAACGGAATTTTACCCAAAGATAAACCTCGTTATTTAATGGGCGTAGGTACTCCCGTGAATATTTTAGAAGGTATTGCGCTCGGCACCGATATGTTCGACTGCGTAATGCCCACTCGCAACGGCAGAAACGGTATGCTTTTTACATGGAATGGCATCATTAACATAAAAAACAAAAAATGGGAACACGATTTTTCGCCACTTGATGCCGATGCGCACACATTTGTTGATATAGATTATTCCAAAGCCTACGTGCGGCATTTATTCCAAGCAGGCGAAATGCTTGGTGCGCAAATTGCGAGTATTCACAATCTTGGTTTTTATTTGACTCTCGTTGCCGAAGCTCGCAATCAAATAGCGCGGGGAACTTTTACTCCTTGGAAAAACAAAATGGTACAACAACTTGCTCAACGATTGTAAAAATTATATGGAAAGAATTAACTGGCTAAGCAATGTACGGGTATTTGCCCTTGTAAGCATGGTTTTGCTTCACATTGCGGCAGGACTTTTATATAATTTTTCTACCTCGCCAAGTTTCTACTGGTGGATTGGGAATGTGTACGACGGCATGGTTCGTTGTTGCGTTCCTTTGTTTGTTATGATAACAGGTGCGTTGCTGTTGTCGAAAGAAATTGACTTGAAACGTTTTTTTCAAAAAAGATTTATGCGAATTGTAATTCCGTTTATTTTTTGGAGTTTTGTGTATGTTTTGAATAGAGTATTTTGGAAGGAAGAAACAAACTTTTTAACAGACCTTTGGAATTCAAATTTTTGGGAACGGTTGGTCAAAGGCGATATTAGTTTTCACTTATGGTACGTTTACATGCTTATTGGCTTATTGTTTTTTGTACCCATACTCAATAAATGGATACGCCACTGCACCGAAAAAGAAATTGTATACTTTCTCTGTATGTGGCTGATAAGCCTCATTTTGAGTCATACATTCATACATAAAGATTTAAAGTTAGTTTATTTTTCGGGTTATGTGGGTTATTTAGTGTTAGGTTATTATTTAGCACATGCCGAAAAATATAGAATTAGCAATTTACGATTAAAAACCGGCGGCAAGTTGCTGATTTCCAATAAATTGATTTTGGGAATTATAATAGTAATTGCATTTTCGACAACTATTTTGGGGACATATTTTAATTCAGTTAGAATGAATAAATTTGATAGTTTATTCTATGAATACTTAATGCCCAATGTTTTATTGGCTGCAATAGGAATATTTCTATTGATAAAGTCGTGCACATTGAAAAATAAAATAGTGCTGAAAATAATACATTTTTTAGACAGATATAGCTATGGAATATATTTGATACATATACTCGTGTTAACCTATTTATGGAAATTTTTAGGAATAAACGCATATTTTATTCACCCTTCGATAGGTATTGTAATAACAACAATACTCTGTGTAGGAGTATCGGCAGGAATAATTTACGCGGTTCATAAAATTCCTTTTATAGGGAAACATATTTCGGGGTAATAGGGTAAATTTTCACAAAAAAGCACATAATTTATAGTGCATAATAATATCTTTGCGGAAATTTAAACAGGTTCGTCATTATGCTAAAAATAATAGACCTCTATATAATCAAAAAATTTCTGGGTACGTTTTTCTTTACCTTGCTCATAATCATGTGCATAGCCGTAATTTTCGATATTCAAGAAAAATACGAAGATTTTGTACTCAACAATGCGCCGCTTAAAGAAATTATTATTGATTATTATCTCAATTTTATACCCTACTACGCCAATCTGTTTACCAACTTATTTGTGTTTATTACCGCCATATTTGTAACCTCGAAAATGGCAAACAATACCGAAATTATTGCAATTCACGCAAGCGGCGTTAGTTTCAACCGTTTTCTACTCCCCTATTTTGTGGCAACTACGGTTATTGCGGTGCTTTCGTGGGTGCTTATTATGTACATTATTCCGGTTTCCAACACTATTAAAATTGATTTTGAGGACAAATATGTGTTCAACAAAGTGGTCAATTGGGAACGCAATATTCACAGGCAGGTACGTCCGGGCGAATTTATTTATATTGAAAGTTATAATATCGACAGCGATAATGCTTTTCGTTTTTCAATGGAAAAATTCGACGAAAATGGCGTTTTACAATCAAAACTCACGAGTGATTATGCCCGTTGGAACTCCGAAACCGAGCGTTGGGACGTGTATAATTACGTGATACGCGATATGCAGCCCAACCAACAAATTATACGCAAAGGGCAATTGTTAGACACGGTATTTTACCTCACTCCCGAAGATTTCAAAATGCGTAATGTGTATGTTGACCGCATGAATATAGACGAACTCAATGCTTACATAGAAACACAAAAACTGCAAGGAACCGACAATATTGACCGTCTGTTGGTGGAAAAACACAAACGGTGGTCGTTTCCGTTTTCCAATTTTATACTTATGCTTTTGGGTGTGTGTTTGTCGAACAAGAAAAAACGGGGCGGCACGGTTGTGAATATTGTGATTGGATTTGCCCTTGCATTTATGTATATTATGCTTTTTCAAGTAACCACCACCTTCACTATTTACGCCAACTTAGACCCATTTATAGCGGTGTGGTTGCCCAATTTCCTCTATGCTATTGTTTGTTTTTTCTTGTATCGCAATGCTAAAATATAGCCTGCATTATTCATAAGAGGCGCAATTTTATTGCCTTGCACAAGCCTTCAAAAAAGACCGTCATTCCTGCGAAGGCAGGAATGACGTAAAACCGATAAAGTCTCGACTTTTATGAATAATGCAGGCTAAATTACCCACGTCCACAATAAATAATTCTTAACAACGTAATAAAGATTTTAAATTTTATTGTATCTTTGCTCTCTTCAAAACTATTCACACAAATCCATGTCAAAAGGAAAATACAGATTTAATCCCGAATCGTTAACCTACGAGAAAATAAACCATTCAACAAAAAAAATAATTTTGTTGGTGCTCACGTATTTTTCTATTTTCGTAACTATTGGTTTCGCTTTTATGTTTTTGTGGCTGCATTTTTTTCCGTCGGCGCGCGAATATTCGCTTATTGAAGAAAACAAAGGGCTGCGAGCACAATATAAAATACTCAATGAAAAAATTAACCGTGTGGAATTGGTTATGAACGACATAGCCGACCGTGATAATTCTATTTACCGTGTGGTATTTGAAGCCGACCCAATTCCCTTAGAAGTGCGCAATGCCGGTTTTGGCGGCGTGAACCGCTATGCTGAATTGCAAAGCATACCCAATATGGAATTGGTGGTAGATGTATCGAAACGCATTGATATATTGCAAAAAAAATTATACATACAATCGCTTTCGTTCGACACCATTATACATTTGGCAAAAAACAAAACCGAAATGCTTAAATGTATTCCGGCAATTCAACCCATACGCAATGGTAAATTGGTGTCGGGATTTGGTTATCGTATGCACCCGATTTACAAAACCGTGCGCATACACACCGGTATAGACCTCACGGCTCCCACCGGCACAAAAATTTATGCCACCGGCGACGGCACTGTGAAAAATGCCGATTTTGAGCGAGGTTACGGCAAACAAGTAGTTATCAATCATGGCTATAATTTTTCAACAGTGTACGGACATTTAAGTAAAATACTTGTACAAAGAGGTCAAAAAGTAAAACGCGGCGATTTAATTGGGCTTGTGGGAAATACCGGCACATCAACCGGCTCGCACCTGCACTACGAAGTGCGCCGCCACAACACTCCGGTCAATCCTATCAACTACTATTTGAACGACCTTACGCCACAGGAATATGCCGACCTTTTGGCACAATCGAAACTGGCTAATCAGTCGTTTGATTAGATTTAGTTGACGAGTAAACGAGTTGACAAGTTGACGAGAAAATACACTTTTTATGAAGACAATAATAACGATAATTTTCACACTCTTTGCAACGGCAATTTATGCACAAACCAATAGCTACCAAGCTCTTTTAGATAGTGCAAAAACATTATTCAAATCAGACAGAAACCTTACCCAAGAAGAATTATACAAATTTGACTACCGGCAAATAGCTTCGATGCTTGAAAAAGTTGTTGAAATAAATCCGAATGATACCGAAGCAAGGTATTTTTTGGGATATACATACGGTCGCATGAATTCTCCCGACGGACAGAGTATGACAAATGTGGATTTAGATTTATTGTACAAAACAAGCGAACAATTTGAAAAAATTATTGAATTGACCCCCAAATACACAGGCGAAATCATTGCTCTCGACCCGTATTCAAAATTGGGTGCCGAATGGGGTTCACTAGCTGTGGCTTATTGGTACCGAAACGACGTTGATAGTGCAATTTGGGCTTTTAACGAAGGAAAAAAACGAGGTGGCTTTAGCGATTTTATGCTTGAAACGCATAGAAAAACCCTAGATAATTGCAGTGAAAATGCTATTCTTATTGCTGCTGCTGATATTCATTTTTATTCGCTTTTGTTTTTACAAATTGTGGAAAATTACCGACCGGACGTTGCTGTGGTTGAAATTAATTTATTGAATACAACGTGGTATCCTGCATTTTTATCCAACAACAAAATCGTTTCCTTCGACCTTCCGAGTGAAGTGCTTGATACGGTGGACTACGCCATATGGAACGACAGTGTTATTACAATCAACGATTTTTCGTGGACTGTACATCCAACCTACCGCTATTACAACGACACATGGCTGATACGTGGCGATATAATTCTTTTAAGTTTGCTCAAAGCAAACAAGTTTCAAAGAGATGTGTATTTTACCACAGGATTTGGCGAAAATCAAATAGTGAGCTTAGACAAATATTTACTCCCACTTGGTACTGTCTCTAAATTATCAATTTCCGATAGAACTTTGCCGTCGTTTGAAGATTATAAAAAGAATTTTACTGAATTATTACGTTTAGTGCAAGTGTTGAATTTGAATAGTACAGATGAGCATAGAATATTTGAATATGATATTCGAGGCGGTATTTACGATGTCATTCGCAATTATTTGATTGCAGGCGACAAGAAAGAAGCAAAAGAACTTATGAAATTGTTAGATACATTGGCAAACGAAAAAAAGTACCCTTTTTACGGTGAATATGCAAAAGAATATTCGGATTGGCTTAGAAAAAACATGTAATCACAATGCGAACACTCTTTATTTTTTCTGCTCTATTTTTTCTAAGTATTGCTGCGCTCCACGCCCAATATTTCTCATGGGGCAACGAACGCGGCTCCACAAAATGGCAACAAATTGAAACAGAACAATTCCAAGTAATTTACCCACAAGGCTACGATAGTGTTGCACAGCGCTGTACTCGAATTTTGCACTATGTGTATTCAGCCGTTGGCAAAACTTTGGAACACAAGCCGGCAAAAATTTCGGTTATTTTGCACACGCAATCGCGAATTTCAAACGGTTCGGTGGCGTGGGCTCCAAAGCGAATTGACGTGTCCGATGTGGTTTCGCCTACGCAAACTCCCGACGATTGGTGGGAAAGTTTGATTTTGCACGAATATCGCCACGTGGTGCAAATGGACAAACTCAATGAGGGTATGACCCGAATTTTATATTTCCTGTTGGGCGAACAAGCGCTAGGTGCCGTTGCCGGATTGTACCTGCCCGATTGGTTTATGGAAGGCGATGCTGTGGTGTGCGAAACCGCTCTTGGCACTGCCGGACGCGGACGAACTGCCGATTTTTCAATGGGACTACGAGCGCAACTTGCTCAAAAAAAGCAATTCAGCTATGCAAAAGCATATTTTGGCTCGTATCGTGATTTTGTGCCAAATTCGTATGCAATGGGCTATGTGGTAGTTGCCAACGCTCGCTCGTTGTACAATCCGTATTTATTTGCAAAAGTTGTAGAAAATGTTGCGCTGCGTCCGCTTTCAATTCGTCCGTTCGACAATGCGTTGAAAGCACAAACAGGCAGCGGAAAAATAAAACTCTACGATACAACATTCAAAGTGCAGGCTTTGGAATGGCGATTGCTGCGTGAACGTGAAATTCAAAAGCCATTCGACACAATTATTTCCCCTGCAAAAAAAGGATTTGTAAATTACAATTTTACACAGCAAATAAATGACACACAATATATTGCCGAACGTAGCGGACTTGCTAATCGCCGCCAATTGGTGCTGATTACCACCGGCGAAAAACGAGCAAAACCAATTGCCAACACGGCATTGAAACCGGCAAACGAAGCATTTTCGACCAACAACAAACTCGTGGTATGGGCAGAAACAAAACCGCACATTCGCTGGGAATTGACAAACTATACCTATATATATATGTATTCGTTGGAAACGAAACGCAAGAAAAAAATCAGTACTCCCATGCGCTTATTTGCTCCGGCAATTTCGCCCGACGGCACACAGATAGTTGCAGTAGAAATTGGTGCCACAGGCACTTATGATTTAGTGTTTTACACGATTGAAAATAAACAATGGAGCAAAATTCCTTTGCCGCAAGGCGAATATGCACTTGCGCCTACATGGAACACCGATGCCTCAAAAATTGCCTATGTGGGCGTTTCGAGCAAAGGCAAACGTTTGGTAGAATACGATGTGCGCACACAATCGTTCAACGAAATTCTGCCCCACTCTACCGAAGATTTGCGTTCACCGGTGTATTTCAAATCCTATATTTTATACACATCGTCATATTCCGGCGTTGATAATGTATATGCCGTACACACCGAAAATAAGCAACAATGGCGTGTTACGGTTTCGGAATTTGGTGCGCAATTTCCACGGGTGTATGGCAACAAAATTACATTTAGCGATTATAGCGCCACCGGTTTTTGCGTTGGCAGTTTGCCAGCAGAACCACACCGGTGGCATACTATAAATGCCGTGCGTAAATATTCCTTTCCGCTTGCCACAACTCTTAACTGGCAAGAAAATACGTCGCTTAATTTTGCAAAAATGCCCGATACGGTGTTTTCCTCACGCAAATATTCAAAATTGGCGCATTTGTTCAACATTCACAGTTGGAGTCCGTTTTATTTGGATTATTCGCAGAATACTACCAATTTTGGAATTGGCGCACAGTTAGTTTCACAAAATAAATTAGCAACAGCAGTTTCGCGATTTGGCTATAGGGCAACATTCGACAGTAGTCCCAAACAAGTTGGTTTTGCAGCATTTCGCTATACCGGATTTTTTCCGATTATTGATATAGAAACTGAGGTTGGCAAGCAGGAAATTCCGATTGACTCTTTGCTGAGAGTTGATTTTAATATCATAAATAGCAGTGCGGCAATTTCGCTGCCTTTTAATTTTTCACGCAATGGATTTTCTCGTCTTTTTGTACTTCAAACTCAATTACTACATTCATATATGCAACCTCACAGCAGCAATTTTTTAACTTTTTCAATTGTAGCGTGCAAATATGCAGCCGTTTTTTCAAATATGAGCAGCGGTGCGCCTCGCGATTTATTTCCTGTGTGGGGGCAACGCTTGGAAATTGCTTATTTGCACAATCCCTATTCAACCGCCGCACTTGGTTCCGATTATGTGTATTCACGAGTTGATTTATATTTCCCCTCGATTTTCAAAAATCATTCAATTCACGGTGCAATTGCCGCCGATTGGCACGCGAATGAAAACGCCCTGCTTTTCAATCGCGAAATTTTTGTGCCGCGAGGCACTGAAACTATGATTTTTCAGCGAAAAGAAATGATTTCCACTCGTTTGGAATATACTTTGCCATTGTGGTATCCCGATATTGCGTGGCGAGCGGTGTTTTACGGTAAACGATTGTGGACTACTGCATTTTTCGATTACGCCTACACGCGCAGCAAAATTAGCAACAGTACGCAAAACTACACCAGCTACGGATTCGACCTCAATGCCGAAATGCACTTGTTTCACTTTCGCGCACCAATTACCGCCGGAGTGCGCACAGCTTTTGTGCAGCAGACACAAAAGTGGAGCGCCATAGGTTTGTTGTCATTTAATTTTGGAGCAATGTAATAATTCGGTTACTCCGTTATTCAATTATTCAATTATTTTCGTTGTTTTTCAATAAAAAATGAAAAAAAACACGTAATACATTGCGGAATAAAAAAACATTTGTAAATTTGTCGGTATAAATTTTAAAGAGTATAATATTTAAAAATAATTTATGAAGATGAGAAAATTACACATTTTTACCGTAGCGTCAGTTGTTTTATTGTCGGTTGGTTGTGCGGGACCAAAAAAAATGCTTAAAGATGCTAACACAGTGCGTTACCAAGTAAGCCCCAATCCTTTGGAAATGAAAGGCGATAGCGTAGAAATTACTATTCGCGGAACATATCCTGCGAAATACTTTGCGAAAAAAGCCGAAATGCACATTGCACCTGAACTTAAATGGGACGGCGGCAGCGTGGTATTGAAACCAAAAGACCTTCGCGGCGAATCGGTTCAATCAAATGCAACTATGGTACCGTATGCAACCGGCGGAAGTTTTGCTTACACTGCAAAAGTGCCTTATAATGATGCAATGATGCAATCGGAATTGGTTGTAAATTCAAAAGCATCGGTAAAAGGTAAAGGTGTAACTATGCCTACCGTGAAAATCGGCGATGGTGTGATGGCTACTGCAGCGTTGTTGCAAAACGATGCTATGGCAATTGACGTTGACCACCAATTGAGACGCAATCAAATAATTACTGCCGAGTCGAACATTATGTTCCAAATTGAGCAAGCCAACATTCAAAGCCGCGAAATGAACAAACCGGAAACAAAGGCGTTGAAGGATTTTACAAAAAAAGTTGAAAAAGATACAAATCTTATATATAAAGGTATAGATATTCACGGTTATGCTTCGCCCGATGGTCCGTTGGATTTGAACCACCGTTTGGCATCGCAACGTGAAATTGCTGCCGGAAATGCAATCAAACGTGAATTGAACAAAAAAGAATTTGTTGGTACATATACAAAAGAAGACTGGGATAAATTCGTAATCTTACTTCAAAACTCTAATATTCAAGACAAAGAAGTAATTCTTCAAATATTGAGCACTTACAGCGACCCAGACGTTCGTAAAGCCGAAATGAAAAAAATGTCGGTTATATTTAAAGAACTTGCAGAACAAATCTTACCACAACTTCGTCGTTCGGAAGTAGTTGTTTCGGCTACTAAAAAAGACAAGTCCGATGATGTGATTTTTGCTGCTGCCTTAGGTCAATCAAATGTTGTACTTACACTGCAAGAATATTTATTCGCGGCAACTCTTGCCAATTCTCAAAACGATGCAATCACTATTCTTAAAAATGCAACTGTGAAATTCCCTAATGAATGGGCTGCATTCAATAACTTGGGTGTTGCATACATTGCCGCAAATGATTTCAACAACGCATTGAAAGCATTAAACAAAGCAAATGAAATTTCGGAAGGCGACAATGTTGTGAAAAACAACTTGGGTGTGCTAGCCGTAAAACAAGGTAATTTAGCAAAAGGTCTTGAATATTTTGAACTTGCACAAGGTGCCGGAGCCGAAGTTCGTTACAATTTAGGTTGGGCAAAATTCAAAGCAGGTAACTACGAAGAAGCAGTTGTAATGTTTGGCAATGCTCCACGTTTCAATACTGCTCTTGCACAAGTAATGACCAACAACAACGACGTAGCTCTTCAAACACTGAACCGTGCCGAACAAAGTGCAGTAGCATTTTATTTAAGAGCGGTAATTGGCGCTCGCGAAAAAAACCTTGATATGGTAACTTCTAACTTGCAAAAAGCAATAAATGCAGACCCAGCATTACGTCAACGTGCGAAAAAAGATATTGAATTTAAAGCATTTGCACAAGACGCAAACTTTAAAGCGATTGTACAATAAGCGAATTTGTAAAAATAAAAAAGGCGATTTGGAAACAGGTCGCTTTTTTTAATGTGCCAATTTGATAATATGCCAATGTGCTAATACGATAATGTGCCAATAAGTCAATTAGAAAATTAATACATTTCATTAACACATTGGCATATTGGCATATTGAAACATTGTCATATTGGCACATTGGCATATTGAAACATTGGCATATTGTCATATTGGCACATTGAAACATTGGCATATTTGTACACACTCCACCGCCTCTTTCACATCATGCACACGCAAAATATGCGCACCTTTTGTAAGTGCAATTGTATTGAGAATTGTTGTTCCGTTAAGAGCCTCTTGTGGCGTGCACTGCAAAGTTTTCCAAATCATTGATTTGCGGGAAACACCCACCAGCAACGGCAGATTAAAGTACATAAATTCATCGAGACAATTAAGCAATTCATACTGCTGCTCAATTGTTTTGCCAAATCCAAATCCGGGGTCTATAATTATATGTTGTATACCATATTTGTGCGCTTCGGCAATTTGTGTTTCAAAAAACTGCTGCATATCGGCAATCATTGTTTTGCTTTGCGTAACATCTTGCAAGTGCATACAAATATATGGTAACGAAAGTTCTCCGCAGGTTTTGAGCATTTCGTTGTCGTACAATCCGCCCGAAATATCATTGACAATAAACTCCCCTATTTCGCCGAAAACTCGACGAACTACCGCTGAACGAAAGGTGTCGATAGATAATGTAGTAGTTGGGAATTTTCTGCGAATTTCTCGAACTACAGGCAAAAGCCGCTGCAATTCTTCATCTTCCGAAATTTCCGAATAACCCGGACGGGTGGAAAATGCACCAATATCAATAATTGCTGCGCCTTCGGAAATCATAGTTTCGCAGTGCTGCAATTGCGCATCAATCGAAATGCGCACACCGCCATCGAAAAACGAATCGGGGGTGCAATTGAGTATGCCCATTACGAGGGGCGTTTTTTGTATGAATTGGTTATTGTTCAAATGCTTTCGATTTAAAAACTCATTTGCAGAGGCATCGCATTTTCTAATTTTATACTAAACTGAATATCAGCTTTTAGAGCTTTAAATACTCGTATAATTGTGTCAATAGTGGCACTATTACTATGATTTTCGAGTTTTGAAATTTGCGATTTGTTCACGCCGACAATTTCGCCCAACATTTCTTGGGTCAATCCTCGTTCTTTTCGTGTTTTTTTTATCATTCGCGCCAATAAATCCATACGCAATTCATATTCATACTCATCACGTTCGGGAGCACCTATTTTTCCTATGTATTTGTCTTCCATTTCCGACAAAGTACGTTTTTTTAAGCGTTCCATATTCTATAATTCAGGGTCATTAGTTTGCTCGGCAAGACGCACATTATAAAATATCTTTTTTCTCGTTTTTGCATCCAAAGAAAAAATAAATTCATCAGCTTCGTCCAAGAAGATAGTTTCAAAAAATTGCATACAATATTTTAGGATTAATTTTTATTTGACAAATATAACAAAAGTTTCAAAATTTTGAAACTTTTTATGCGGAAATTTAATAAAAAAGCCGTTTGGTATAAGCATGCCTTGCAAATGCAAGGAGCGGTAGTACGTGACTGCAATAATCGGCTTCACTCCAACGACCGCTATTCATCCATTGAGCATATTGCATCATTTTTTTGTGGAAACGCTTTTTACTGCGGCTATTCAACAGTATTTTGTTGGGAAACAATTGATAACCCAGAAAAGAGATGCCCTGTCTGCATTTACAGATGGAATACGGTTTGAAATTTAATTCTAACGCAGAGGAAGCCCTCACCGTCAATTCGACAACCCATGTTTTTATCATTTCTTTGTCGTTTCCAAAAAATAATATATCATCCATATAACGAATATAAACAGGGATTTTCAATTGTTCCTTGGCATAATGGTCAACAGACGACAAATAGTGATTGGCAAAATACTGGCTGGTAAGATTACCTATGGGAATACCATAACCCGCCTGTGTATCATAACTGTCAATTATTTTATCAAATAATTTCAATAAATCGGCGTCCTTGAATAAACGGCGAAGTTGCTGTTTCAGTACGATATGCGAAATGGAACCAAAATACTTGCGTACATCCAACTTGCATACATATTGGTATCGGCTCATGGCGGAAAACGCATTATCAATAGCTGCATAAACACCCTTGCCAATCCGGGTAGCATACGAACCGGCAATCAAATGCCGGTCGAAATAGGGGTGGCAAACATTCATCAACGCATGATGCAAAACTCTTTCTTGAAAAGCGGCGGCGCAAATTGTACGCTGCTTAGGGTCGTAGATGGTAAAATAGTGGTAATTTCCTACCTGCACCTCTCCTGTCTGCAATTGTTGCCGGAGTAAACGAATGTTTATATCCAAATTGCGCCCGAAATCTATTACAGCCTGTTTCACATGCTTGCCTCTACTTGCCTTATAATAAGCCAAATACAGATTATCGGTGTCGTATATTTGCTCTATTAGATTACCTGTTCTGTTCATACATATCAATTTTAAAAAAACCGGAGTTTTCGACACTGCTATCCGGCAGAGCTACCGACACCGGTTTATCAGGCAGTGCACGACTGCTCATGTTTGTTTCCGCACCGAAGGCAGAAAGCGCGATAAAAGTCTGTTTACCACTATGAGGACATCCATCCATGTTGTAAGCTAGAGGGAACGCGCCAAGCGGAACCCAATGTTGTTGTTGCAGTTGCCCGGCTCGTAGTTGTTGCGGTACGACACGCGGCAGTTCTCGGCGTTGTTGTTCCAGCTACCGCCGCGCAGCACACGGTTACGACCCTTCGACTTTATCGTTAGTAACGGCATTATTTTCCAATATCATTTGGCACATTTGTTTGCCGTATTTTTCCATTTTTTTGCTTCCGATTCCATGAATAGAAAGCATATTCTTTTCCGTTATTTCGTCTAAACGGGCTATTTCTGCCAACTCGGCGTCAGTAAAGACGGCATAAGCGGGTATAGCCTCATCATCGGCTATTTTTTTGCGACAAGCGCGTAACCGGCTGAACACAGCAAAAGTCGCCTCGCTAAGTTCGTTCTTGTAATCGATTTTTCCTTTACGTTCAAACTCCTCTTTGTTGGTCATAACGGCATTACCGATATATTGAACGCAAAAACTCCAATAAGCTCCGCCGCCATTAAGCGTAACTAACTGTTTATCTACATTAACCACCTTGTTTCCACGCAGAAAACGATTCATTTCTTCTACTATTTGCCCATCATCGAGCAATGGAATTGTATAAATCTTAAATTGCATTTTTAAAAAAATTTTCGACCGCCACAGGCGGTATTTATACTATTCTCGTATTTGCCCTTCGGCTTCGTTCGTCCCTCACTTCGCCTCTTTGCAAATACTCTTTTTTCCTTTTAGCTTACAACATGGATAAATGCCCTCTCGTGGTAGAACTAGAGGGAACGCGCCAAGCGGAACCCAATGCCGTTGCTGCAGTAGCCCGGCTCGTAGTAGTAGCGGAACGACACGCGGCAGTACTCGGCGTAGTTGTTCCAGCTACCGCCGCGCAGCACACGGAAACGACCGTCATTATCGTACCAATCCTCGCACCACTCCCAAACATTGCCGGACATGTCGTGAATTTTTAATTCATCTGCTTTTGGTGCAGTACCAACTTCATGTGCTTCGTTTTCGCTATTCTCAGAATACCAAGCATAATTCTTCAATTCGTCTTTACTATCCGTTCCAGCATATTCCTTCGTCTCTGTCCCATCTTGACGGCAATACCGCGCTGCATATTCCCACTCGGCTTCGGTAGGCAGGCGGAAACCTTTTGCATTTTTATTTATCTCTACATCAGTCCCTCTTATATCATAATATTTTTCCAATTCATATCTTTCACTTAAACGATTACAAAATTCAATCGCATCAAACCAACTGACAGATACAACTGGGAGTTTATTTTCTTTATATTTATTACTCATCATTTCTTGCCACTGCCTTTGGGTTACTTGCCATTTTCCAATATAAAAACTACCATTAATCTCTCGTTCTTCTCCATTTTCCAACAATTTATATTTATAATTATCGGGAACCTCCATTTTTTCAAGTCTTTCTTTTTGAAATGTTACTAATTCTTTTGGTTCTCTATATTTAACTAAAGCATTCTTTTTTACAACTCTACTTCTAAATAAATCCTTTTTGCCAAAATTTCTAGAAATATTTTTCAAAATATCAGTATAATCATCATGAATATTATTTTTCTGCCAATAAAATACTTTTACATGTTTGCAATTATCATGCTCAAACAATTTATTTAATAGAGTGCGGTCACTGTTTCCACAAGAGTGACCAAAAATATAAATATCAAAATCATTAGAATCAATAAAATTCAACAGATTTATATAATTTTTGGTTTCGCAATATTTAATTGACTTGGTATATTCTAAAAATTCATTGTCATTTAAGTTTTCAATATCTTTATAGTTTTCCGCCAATTCATCCCCATAGCCAAAAATTATTGGATTTGTTTTATCTCCTAATTTTCCATGTATATGAATTACGTTTTCATCAAAAATCAATTCGTTCCCTTTTTTAAAATTTTCTTTGTATTCTTTTGTATTATAATGTTGTTCTGTATCTGTATAATTAAAAGACAGAAAAAGAGTTTTATTATAAGCATTCTTTTCATCTTTTAAGTTATTATCGATATCTTTTTGTTTTAGGTTTTTTAAAAATGAACTGTTATCTATAGTTACTTGACATTTATCTCGAAGATAATTTTCCAACTGATTCTTAATCGCCTCAAAATCGTTGTTCAATTTTCTAATTGAAGAATTAAAAAAATCTTCTTCCAAATTATCTTTTTTTATTTTCCAGCACTTGATTAATTCTTTATAGTAAACTTCTTCAACATCAACCCAATTTCTAATGTGTTGTTCTTTTACAATAGCACTTAAAAATTTATTTTTATAATTGACAATTTTCAGTTTTAATTCATCTACACTATCAATCTTTTCTTTTTCTTTTTTTACAATTATAAATTCATCTTCGTATGCAGAATAAGTTTTTTCTTTCCGATTACTAATAATTTTCGTTGAAGTAGAATTAACTAAATTTAATTCATTTTTCCAAAAATTACTTATAAAATGCATGTAACCAGTCTTTAACCCATTTGCTTTTAAGCTATTTTTTTTATGCGCCAAGTCAAACCCATTCCCAATTAAAATAATACGATTTTTTTTATTTCCTGCCATTTCTCAAGATAATTTCAAATTCAATCCACAAATATAGAATTTTTCAGAGAAGTGATTGTTTTTTTACTGATTATTCGCAATAACACCTGATTTATACCTGATTGTTTTCTAACAAAACAACCTAAGTAACACGTGACACACATATAAAAGACCTAATTACCTGATTTTTCAATAAAAATTTTTAATGAAAGGTAATTAGGTTATGTGTGTGTATCTATCTGTTACTTAGGTTGTTTTGTTTTAAATTAGGTGCAAATTAGGTGGTCATTGAGCGTAGTCGAAATGTTTGTTTTTGCTATAAATTTAACTTGCGAAAGTTGAATTCCAATGCAATTTAAAAAATCACATAAATCAACATAATCATTTTAAAATCACAGTTTAGACAATAAAAATGAATTAAAAATTACGAACGTGAGTTTTTTGCATATTCCACAGCCTTTTTATTCAATTCGCTTAGCGACATATCGGCATAGTGTTCTCTTTGCCATTTTGTGTAATCAAGTGGTTCACGAATGATTTGAGATATAAAAATTTCCGTTTCAATAATCCCCAATCGTTCTACAAGGCAATTTATGCCGTCGTTCATAATGGTTGCTGTGCTGTACATAAATAATCCTCCCAAATAGTAATAAAATCTATCGGCGAACACACTTGTATATCGCCTGTTTTGTGTTTTTTCAAAATCCCGTCGTCGGTAGTTATAAAATAATCGCATTGTGCCTCTATTGCGCACGAAATGTGTAGTGCATCTTTTGCTTTTATTCCGTATTTCATAATTCCAGCTGCTCTTTCTTCAATTATATCTGCTTTGTCAATATCAATATATGTTGTTGCATTCTTAAAAAATCTTCCAATTGCTATTTTGTTTTTTGAATAAGGACTATTTCCGTTCTCATAACGAGAAACATAAGAAACAGCCAATGATAAACGACCAAAACATATCAATTGCTGAACATATAACTTGGATTGCGTTTCCAAGTAAATACGCATCTGACTTTGGTCGTCAAAAGGGCGGTTGTAAGAACAATTGTCAAGATATACTTTCATCAAAAATGTTACATTGAGCACAAAAATAGACATTTTTTAACTGCACACAGTAAAAACTCACAATATTTTTTTACTTTTGGCAAAAATAAGATTTTTTTACTATGTCAATGGAATTAACCAAAACGCAATTTGCGGAAGTTAAAAAAATATGTTTCGATATTTTTGAAAAAAAATACGACGACTATGGCACTGCGTGGCGCATAATGCGTGCAGAATCTATTACCGACCAAATTTTTATAAAAGCGCAACGCATAAAAAGCATTGAACAAAAAGGCATTTCAAAAGTAAACGAAGGCATTGTGCCCGAATTTATTGCCATTGTCAATTACGGAATTATGGGTTTAATTCAATTGGAATTAAGCGACGATGCACCTGTGGAAATGGAAAAAGCGGCAACAATGAATTTGTACGAAAAATATTACGATGCCGCCACTACGCTTATGCTTGATAAAAATCACGATTACGGCGAAGCGTGGCGCAGTATGCGCACAAGTTCGTACACCGATTTGATTTTGATGAAAATACACCGTACAAAACAAATTGAAAACAACAACGGCGCAACAAAAATTTCGGAAGGAATAGACGCAAATTATTATGATATGATAAATTATGCTATTTTTGCATTGATAAAATTAGTAATAGAAAAGCAGCCCCTCCCAACCTCCCCTCAAGGGGAGGAGTAAAGAAACTGCAAGTTTCTTAAAGTCCCCCCTGAGGGGGATTTAGGGGGCTTTAAAATCTAAAAATTATGAAACAAAAAAATTACATCCAATTCGGCATAGGTTTAATGCTGATTTTTGCATCGCTCACAGCGGTTGCGTTTTTCGGAGTTTTTGAAGATGCCACGTGGACAAAACTGTGGGTACTTTTAGGAACAATTGCAGCAGCATCGGTTGGTTTGGCTTTGATTTTTGAACAAAAAAGCTACGCAATTTCAATTTCTCGATTTTTTACCGGTATTTTATTCGTTTTCTCAGGTTTTGTAAAAGCTGTTGACCCGCTTGGTTCAAATTATAAATTTATAGATTATTTCACAGCGTGGAACATGGATTTCTTGGCTCCGGCGGCTCTTACGCTTGGTATTATTATGAGCACTGCGGAATTGTTGGTGGGTTTGTGTTTGCTGTTCAAAATTTACCCGAAACTTTCGTCGCTCGGCGCATTGATTTTTATGCTTGGGTTTACGCCGGTTACGCTCTATTTGGCGTTTCAGCAAAATATTACCGGTAAAGAATTGGTGCACGATTGCGGTTGTTTTGGCGATGCTTTGGTTCTTACCAATTGGCAAACGTTTGTAAAAAACATATTTATTTTAGTGCCGGTAGCGTTTTTATTTTTCTGTCGCAAAAAAATACAGCCTTCGCTTACTCCGGTATTTTCATTGATTGCAACAATTGTTTTAACACTTTCCATTGTTGGACTTTCAGCGTACGCACTTATTCATTTGCCGCCGATTGATTTCCGTCCTTATAAAATTGGAACACAATTAGTTAGCGAAAGCTGCGGACAATCAGTTGCACCCACTACCAAAACTTATATGTATGCCGAATTTGTAAACAATCAAACCGGCGAACGCAAAGAATTTGAAATTACCGAAAATTATCCCGATTGGGAAATTTGGGACATAGATACCCTAAAACCGTATCGTAATGAAATAATCCGCTTGAAAACCGAAGAAAAAGTTTTTAAACTCGACCCGTTTTTTATTTCTTCGCAATCTCGCGAAGATTACACCTGCAATATTATAACAGATACATCATTTGTATTTTTATTGGTGCAATATGATATAAAAACAAGCTGCACAAAGAATGCACAAGCAATAAATGCGCTTTACGATTGGGCGCAACAACATGATTTTGCGTTTTATGGATTAACAGCAAGTCTTGCCGAAGATGTGGCGGCATTCCGCGAGAAAACGCAGGCACAATATGAATTTTTAATTGCCGACCCCATTGCATTGAAAACAATTGTGCGGGCAAATCCCGGATTGGTGGTGCTTAAAAATGGTGTAGTTATTGCTAATTGGAATGGAAACGATATTCCGCCAATTGCGAAATTTGAAAAATTAATGTTAAACAATAAATAATAAATTTTATACAATGAGAAAAAAAGTAGTTGCAGGTAACTGGAAATGTAATACCACTGTTGCCGAAGGAGTTGCGTTAGCAAAAGAAGTAAACGATGTGGTTACGGCACAAGGTGTTGTGGTAGTTTTAGGAACACCATTTACCCACATTACCGAAGTTGCAAAAACAGTAACAAACAAAGCAATTTCAGTTGCCGCACAAAACTGTGCAGCCGAGGCAAAAGGTGCATTCACCGGCGAAGTTTCAGCCGCAATGGTTGCTTCAACAGGTGCGAAATACGTAATTTTAGGACACAGCGAACGCCGTGAATATTATGGCGAAACAAGCGCAATTTTAAACAAAAAACTTGCTCTTGCATTGGAAAACAACCTTACTCCAATTTATTGCTGCGGCGAAGCATTGACTATTCGCGAAGCAGGAATACAAAACGAATACGTAATCAACCAATTGAAAGAAACTATTTTCACGCTTTCGGTTGAAGATTTCAAAAAAATAATCATCGCTTATGAACCAATTTGGGCTATTGGAACAGGTAAAACCGCCACAACTGCACAAGCACAAGAAATGCACAAAGCAATTCGTGATGCTATTGCAGCACAATTTGGCAACGATGTAGCACAAGAAATTTCAATCCTTTACGGAGGAAGTTGCAATGCGCAAAATGCACAGGAATTATTCTCAAATCCCGATGTTGACGGCGGTTTAATTGGTGGTGCATCGTTAAAAGCTGCTGATTTCAATACAATTATCAACGCATTCTAAGAAGTTGTTTTTTCATAGTTTTCCCGGAACCGATTTGCTACTCCCTTATAGCAAATCGGTTTTTTTTGTTCAAATATTTCCCAAAAAGAGATTGCTTCGTTCCTCGCCAATGATGTTCGCAGTTGCCGTCATTCCTGCGTAGGCAGGAATCCCCCTAAATATGCACATTTTTGAGGAGATTAACTTCGTTGAGGGCTTCGCCGTTCCTGCCTGCGCAGGAATGACGTAGGAGAATAAAAAACTCGTACCAAATACATGATACGAGTTTTTAAAAATCAGTATAAAATTATACTATTATTTTCTATTCAATACTTCTTGCACTTGTGCATTAGGTACCATTTCTTCTTTAAATGTATAAGCTCCGGTTATTTCCGATTTAATAGAACGTACTACCTTGGTAAATTCTTTACCGGCACCTTTTTGGAGCGTTGCAACTACTTTCTTTGCCATATCTCAAATTTATTTAATTTCTCGGTGAATAGTCATTTTTCTAAGGATAGGATTGTATTTTTTCATTTCCAATCTATCCGGTACATTTTTTCTGTTTTTGGTAGTTATATAGCGTGATGTACCTGCCACACCGCTTTCTTTATGCTCTGTGCACTCCATTATAACTTGCACTCTGTTACCTTTCTTTGCCATTGTTGTTTAATTTAGAAAGTTTGTATAAACCCTTTTGCTTTCGCATCTTTCAATGCGTTGAATAATCCTTTTTTATTGATTGTTCTAATACCATTAGCCGACACGCGAAGTGAAATCCAACGGTCTTCTTCGGCTAAGTAATATTTTTTATCGAACAAATTTACATCAAAAACTCTTTTGGTTTTTGTATTTGAATGCGATACATTGTTCCCTGTCATCGCTTTTTTTCCTGTTATTTGACAAACTTTTGACATTTTCGTGTACTGTTTTTGTAACGTTTTCTTAAATTGAGGTGCAAAATAAGTGAATTTTTCGCAAAGAAAAAAATTTATTGCAACATATTTTTTAGTTTTTTTCTAAACTGTTGAACTTTTCTTCGTTAAAACTCTTCCAAAGTTCTAAAACTTTGGAAGAGTTAGTTAGGCATTTTCGAGTTTACTCAAAATCCTTAAAAGTTTTCTTAATAATTTCAATACACTCGCGCAATTGCTCTTCGGTTATTATCAACGGCGGAGCAAAACGTATAATATGTCCGTGCGTTGGTTTGGCAAGCAAACCGTTTTCTTTCATTTTCAAGCAAAAATCCCACGCAGTTTTTCCTTTGTGAGGCTCTATTACAATTGCGTTCAACAAACCTTTTCCGCGTACCAATGTTTTCATTGGGTGCTCAAATTTCGATAATTCTTCACGGAAGATTTTACCCAAATATTCCGATTTTTCGGTCAAATTTTCTTCTTTTAATACTTCCAAAGCGGCAATTGCTACTTTTCCGGCAATTGGATTTCCGCCATACGTAGAACCGTGTTCGCCCGGCTGTATGCCAAGCATTATTTCGTCGTCAGCCAATACGCACGATACAGGGTACACGCCGCCGCTCAATGCTTTCCCTAAAATCAAAATATCGGGACGTACATCTTCGTGGTCGCAGGCAAGCATTTTGCCGGTACGCGCCAAACCGGTTTGTACTTCGTCGGCAATAAACAGCACGTTGTGTTTTTTGCACAAATCAGCACAAGTTTTTAAATACCCTTCATCGGGTACAAACACTCCGGCTTCGCCTTGAATTGGCTCTACAAGAAACCCGGCAACAGTTTTGCCGTGTTCTTCAAGCACTGCCCCCAAAGCTTTGGTATCATTATAAGGTATGCGAATAAATCCGGGCGTAAGCGGACCATAATTTGCAAACGAATCGGGGTCGTTCGACATAGAAACTATAGTAATAGTACGTCCATGAAAATTACCTTCGCAGCAAATAATTTTCACATCTTCGTTTTTGATGCCTTTTTTCTTCACACCCCATCGGCGAGCCAATTTCAATGCCGTTTCGTCAGCCTCGGCGCCGGTGTTCATTGGCAATAATTTATCATAACCAAAATATTTTGAGGTATATTCTTCAAATTCGCCCAACACATTATTATAAAATGCACGCGATGTCAAGGTAAGTTTTTTTGCCTGTTCAATCATTGCATTCACAATTTTCGGGTGGCAATGACCCTGATTTACAGCAGAGTACGCCGAAAGAAAATCGTAATATTTATTTCCTTCAACGTCCCACATAAAAACACCTTCGCCTCGTTCCAAAACTACCGGTAACGGGTGGTAATTATGAGCGCCGTATTGGTCTTCGAGCGCCATATAATCTTGTGAAGTTAATTTTGTCATAGTTTTTTACTGTTTAAAACGGTTAGTAAAATTTGAGGTGTAAAAGTAATATTAATTGTTAATTATTAATTATTAATTATTAAAATATTTCAAAAAATCGTATATTTGGGAATTGAAAATTACCCTATATGACAAATAAATTATCAGTCCGATTTTTTGAAGACAGAGATGTACGCGCTGTTTGGGACGAGGAAAGTGCCAAATGGTGGTTCAATGTTGTAGATATTGTTTCTGCAATTAATGAACAAGACGATTATACAAAAGCGAACAATTATTGGCGTTGGCTAAAAAGCAAATTTGCCAAAGAAGGAAATCAACTCGTGAGTGCCACTCACAGTTTCAAGTTCGTTGCGGCAGACGGTAAAAAACGTTTGGCTGACACGCTTGATAGTGAGGGTGTTATTGCTCTCGCAAGGGAATTTCCAAATACCAACGCAATGAAATTCCTCGACTGGTTTGTTTACAGCGACAACAGCATTGACGGACAAAGCAAGAAAAAAGCATACGCATTTTTCAAAAGCAATCTTGTTGCCGACCACGAAATTGGCACGACAAAAAGTTTGCAACAAATTCACGCCTACATTTTTGGCGGATTGTATGATTTTGCAGGAAAAATACGACACCGGAATATCGCAAAAAATGGTTTTCAGTTTGCAGCAGCAGGGTTTTTGCACCAAAATTTATGGCAAATTGAACAAATGCCCGAAACCACACTCGACGAAATTGTAGATAAATACATAGAAATGAATATAGCCCACCCGTTTATGGAAGGCAACGGCAGAAGTACCCGCATGTGGCTCGATTTGATTCTAAAAAAACAATTGAAAAGATGTGTAGATTGGAGTCAAATAGACAAAAACGATTATATGAAAGCCATGCAACTAAGCCCGTATAAAAGCGCAATGCTCAAAAGATTAATTTCCAACGCCTTAACCGACGATATTCACAGCCGTGAAATGTTTATGAAAGGGATTGATTATTCGTATTATTATGAAGAGGAATAGATTGTGATTTATCTATTTTTCTGCCTCGTTTCCTTGTCTCCTAAAACCTTGTTTCCTAAAAATCTACTCCCCAAACAAAGAATCAACAAATTCCTGTTTATTAAACAATTGCAAATCATCAATCCCCTCGCCCACTCCAATATATTTTACCGGAATTTTAAATTGGTCGGAAATTCCGATAACCACGCCGCCTTTTGCCGTGCCGTCTAATTTTGTGATTGCCAAAGCATTAATTTCGGTGGCTACGCTAAATTGTTTTGCCTGTTCAAAGGCATTTTGCCCGGTAGAACCGTCTAACACTAACAAAATTTCGTGCGGAGCTTCGGGAACAAGTTTTTGCATCACTCGCTTGATTTTCGAGAGTTCGTTCATTAAATTCACCTTATTGTGCAAGCGTCCGGCGGTGTCAATTATTACCACATCGGCATTGTTGGCTATTGCCGAATTAAGCGTGTCGTAAGCCACCGATGCGGGGTCGGAGCCCATTTGCTGTTTTACGATTGGCGTTTGCACACGGTCAGCCCAAATGTTGAGTTGTTCCACTGCTGCGGCTCTAAACGTGTCGGCTGCACCCAAATATACCGTTTTACCGGCTTTTTTGAAAGCGTGCGCCAATTTTCCTATGGTTGTAGTTTTTCCCACACCATTTACTCCAACCACCATAATTACATACGGTTTGGTGTTGATGTCAAGGAAATTATCGGAAATATCGTTTTTATTTTCCGCCAACAAAGCGGTAATTTCTTCTTTCAAAATAGAATTTAGCTCACCTGTTCCAAGGAATTTATCGCGAGAAACTCGTTGCTCAATACGTTCAATAATGCGCAAAGTGGTATCAACGCCCACATCGGACGTGATAAGAATTTCTTCCAATTCATCGAGCACCTCATCGTCCACTTTGGATTTCCCAATAAGCGTGCGTGAAATTTTTTTGAATACCGATTCTTTTGTTTTTTCAAGTCCTTTGTCGAGAGTTTCTTTTTTTGCGCTGCCCCTAAAAAAATCGAATAATCCCATAGCTTTGTGTTTTAATTTATTATCGTTATTGAGTTGGCAAAGATAGGGAAACAATTATTAAATTATTGGTGTTGAAAAGAAAAATCGCCAAAGAAATCAATACAATTTAAAAATCCTGCCAAAATTTCACGTTAATTAGTAAGTAGTCATGGTAAAAATATTACTTTTGCTGCAAAATATGTCAGTTTGACATAAAAACAGCAATGGCAAATTTTTTGATAGAGCGAAGTTGAAAATTTTAATGTATTGGAAAAATGACAAATACAAAACAAACTACAAACGATGCTTCGGCAGGCTCAGCAACCGAGGAAATTATAGAACAAACTGATGCTTCGACAGGCTCAGTAACCGAAGAAAATACTGAGGATACGACAGGTTCAGCAACCGTTGAAGAAGAAGCAAATTCAATAGAAAAAGAACTTGCCGAGATGCAGGATAAACATATTCGTTTACACGCTGAATTTGACAATTTCCGCCGCAGAACTGCAAAAGAAAAAATTGAATTAATGAAAAACGGCGGCGAAAAAGTCTTAACTGACTTATTGCCCGTGATTGACGATTTTGAGCGTGCCATGCAGGCAATGGAAACTTCGAACGATGTGGTTGCTTTAAAAGAAGGCTTACAATTGATTTACACAAAATTCCAAGCCTATTTGAAACAAAACGGCGTGCAAGAAATTGAAACACAAGCGCAAGATTTTGATACCGATAAACACGAAGCTATTACAAAAATTCCTGCGCCAAGCAAAGATTTAAAAGGAAAAATTGTTGATGTTATTCAAAAAGGCTATCAATTGAATGATAAGGTAATACGATTTGCAAAAGTGGTAATTGGAGAGTAGGTTTATGGCAACAAAAAGAGATTATTACGAAGTATTAGGTGTTTCAAAAAGCGCATCGAAAGACGAACTGAAAAAAGCGTATCGCAAACTTGCAATTCAATACCACCCCGACAAAAACCCGGGCGACAAAGCGGCAGAAGAAAAATTTAAAGAAGCTGCCGAAGCTTACGAAGTGTTGAGCACCGACGACAAACGCCGTCAGTATGACCAATTTGGTCATGCAGGCATGGGTGGAGCCGGTGGCGGCGGCTTTAGCGGTTTTACCGATATTAACGATATTTTTGAACATTTCGGCGATATCCTCGGTGGAATGGGCGGCAGATTTAGCGGTTTTAGCGGTGGATTTGGCGGAGGCGGTCGCAGTCGTGGCGGCGCTTCGAGAGCAGTACGTAAAGGTTCTAACCTGCGTGTAAAAGTTACCCTTACACTTGCCGAAGTTGTGCAAGGTGTAGAGAAAAAAATAAAACTCAAAAAGAAAATTGCCTGCAACACTTGTCATGGCAATGGCGCTGCAAGTGCAAGCGATGTACAAACCTGTTCACACTGTCATGGTTCCGGCTATGTGATACAGGACGTAAACAGTATTTTCGGACGTATGCAACAGCAAGCTCCGTGTAATGTGTGCGGCGGCGATGGCAAAGTGATTACAAAAAAATGCGCAACCTGCCATGGCGAAGGTGTAATAGACGGCGAAGAAACCGTTTCGGTAAAAATTCCCGCAGGCGTTGCCGAAGGTATGCAAATGAACGTTCCGGGCAAAGGAAATGCCCCTCAGCGTGGCGGAATTAACGGCGATTTGCTGGTGCTTATAGCCGAAGAAAAACACCCCGACCTTGAACGCGAAGGCAATGATTTGATTTACGAATTGGAAATAAGCATTCCCGATGCCGTGTTGGGAACAACGGTAGAAATTCCTACAGTAGAAAACCCTGTAAAAATAAAAATTGAAGAAGGCACACAAGCTGGGAAAATCCTGCGCCTGCGAGGCAAGGGCATACCCGATGTGAATGGTTACGGACGTGGCGATTTATTGGTGCATATTCAAATTTTTATACCAAAAAGCATATCGAAAGACGACAAAAAACTGTTTGAAGAATTAGCGAAATCAGAAAATGTAAAACCGAAAAAACGGACGAGTTTTTTTGATAAGATGAAAGACTTTTTTTAGACTTTTAGACGTAAGACCGATAGAAAAAAAATCTCAATTCAGTTAAACCGAATTGAGATTTTTTGTTGATGCAATTTCTAATTGTTAGAATTTATATCGAATACCTAATTTAACACCTTCGGCACCAAAATGAGTGCTTGGAATAATTCTGAAACCCGGTGTCCAATCGAGAGCCAATTGCAATGGAATGTTGAAATTGTACTCAATACCAATATTACCCAAAACTGCTAATGAAAGGTTGCTGTCGTACACTCCAACACCAGCTCCAACGCCAGCGTACCATTTGAAACCATCAGATAATTGGCTTAAATCCCATACCCACTGATACAATCCTTGTAAACCTACATTTCCGTGATAGTCGGTCAGACCCAAGTTGAACTCTAAACGATTGCTACTTAACGACCTTTGGTATGATAAATCAACCCCATAGCCAAACTTAAGACCAATTGCATTGCTTTGTGCATTTGCAAAGCTAATAGCTGCAACTGCGAATACTAACGATAGAAAAATTTTTTTCATAATGATTATTGTTTAAATTGATAATTATTTTTGGCAAACATACTAAAAAATATTTATCAGGTATCGAAAAAATAATATTTTTTCACCATTTTAAAATATGCTTTTCGTCATGTTTTCCCCTATCATTCCCAGCAACACCCTCACCGCCTCACGTTCATCAACATTTTTATGCACAAGCGTTTGCTTACGGTATAAATTCACTCGTCCGCGACCCGCACCCACATAGCCAAAATCGGCATCTGCCATTTCACCCGGACCATTGACCACACAGCCCATAACGGCTATTTTCAAACCTTGGAAATGCGCAGTTTTCGCTTTTACATCGGCTAAGGCTTTTTCAATGTCGAACAATGTGCGTCCGCACGAAGGGCAGGAAATGTATTCGGTTTTGGAAAAACGGGAGCGTGAGGCTTGCAAAATTGCAAACGATAATTCTACCAATTTTGAGGTACCTGCCGGTGCGCTTAACATCAAACCGTCGCACAAACCGTCGAGAAACAGTGTGCCGCAGTCGATTGCGGCTCGTATTTGCAGCTCTTCAAAATCACGTTGCTGGCAATTCAACAGCAAAATTACCGGATTGTATAAATCCAATTCTATCATACGGGCATAGAATTTGCGCACGCCGTTACACGCCAGCAAACCGGAATATTCAAACAAAATAATTGTATTCGGGTGCAATTCAATTTCGTCAAGCATATCAATAAAGTATGCGTTCAAACGTAAAACACAGGGCTTCTCTTTATCGAAACGTGCGTAGCGACCGACTGAAATGCAGGGCAATTTCGTTTTTTTATTGTACAAACTTTTTTCCGTCAAAACCCAATCAGCACCACAACCATCGTATCTCGCAACTACTACCGGCAAGGCATCGCCGCCAATTCCGGCAACCGGCTTCGATATGTATTTTTCGTAAGAAAAGAGTTGTTGGTAATCGTCCACATAATCCATTGCTTTTTCTACAAGCGCCTTAGTAACGGCGTTGGTATGCGCCACAATTGCTTTACACACAGGAATTTCCCGTTCGGGTGCTTCGGTAAGCGACACGCGAATGGTATCGCCAATGCCGTCGAGCAACAGTGCACCAATGCCCACCGCCGATTTTATTCTGCCTGCCTCGCCTGCGCCGGCTTCGGTTACGCCCAAATGAATTGGAAACACACAATCCTGCTCACGCATCAAGTACGCAAGCAAACGAGTGGCATACACCATAATGCGCGTATTGCTCGCCTTGATGGAACACACTACATTGGAAAAATTCGCTTCTTTACAAATATGTAAAAATTCCATCATACTCATAGCCATTCCGAGCGGCGTGTCGCCATATTTGCCCACAATGCGTTGCGAAAGCGAACCGTGATTGACGCCTATACGAATAGCGGTATTATGCGCTTTGCACACTTCCAACAAAGGCAAAATATTTTCTTTTATTTTTTGCAATTCCTGTGCATATTCCTCATCGGTATATTCAATTTTTGCCATTGAGGCAATTGTGCAATAATTCCCCGGATTGATGCGTACTTTTTCAACATAACGAGCCGCCACAATTGCCGCCTGCGGATTGAAATGAATATCGGCAACCAAAGGCTGATTGTAACCGCGCGCACGCAACTGTTCTTTTATAATCCGCAGATTTTCAGCTTCTTTTATGCCTTGCGCCGTCAAACGCACATAATCGGCGCCGGCATCGAAAATGCGAATACATTGTTCTACGCTTGCATCTATATCATTGGTATCGGTGTTGGTCATTGATTGCAGGGCAATGGGAAAATTACTGCCGATTGATACGTTGCCGATTTGGACTTCGGGGGTTGGGAATTTTTGGAATTGCATATTTTTTTATTTTTTGATATTCGGTTGATATTCAATTGATATTTTTAGATATTCGTTGTTTTTTGTCTGAACCACGATTTTTGTGCTTGTTGCGCAACTTTTAGTTTACAATCCGCAATACACAGCTATTTTCAATTGTTTTGTTGTTTTGTAATTCAAAGTTAAGTACATACTTTCCATAAGTAATGAAATTTGGTTTAAAACAGTTA
>Ga0209737_10000251_pt1 | contig 47460 bp, 34 predicted proteins | sample TergutCu122P3_FD_187284 | JGI IMG/M metagenome (GOLD analysis project Ga0209737, IMG submission 187284) | Cubitermes ugandensis P3 segment gut microbial communities from Kakamega Forest, Kenya - Cu122 P3 (SPAdes) (version 2) | ecosystem: Host-associated > Arthropoda: Insects > Digestive system...
CATCGTTCCGTCTGGACTATCTTGAAAAACATTGGCACAAAATGTGGCCAAAGCTAAAGCAATCTACGCGAAAAAGGTTCATGCAAAGAGAGACAGGCTTATGCCTTAAATTAAGTTAGCGCTTATGCCGCAACGCCCCGCTTTTTGTGGGGGAGCATTGCTCCCCCACACCCCCTGCAATGCTACGCATTGCTTGGTGGGGAGTTCATTCTACAGCCGAAACACGACGCTAAAAGCAACGTTGAGTTCGTGCAATAACGCGCCACGCTCACCACTGCTAAGCATTGGCGCAAGGGTGTAATCAATGCCAAGACGAAGCAGGAGCAGGTCTGTGATGATCCAGCCGAAACCCATTCCCAAATCGAAAGCTAACCCGTGTGCTTCAACGCCGCCAGGGCCTGTGTGATGCCGATCTGAAGGCACTGCTGCAATAATAAGCAAATAACCAATGCCAACACGTGAAGTGACTTCAAACCCTTCGGAACGCCCGAGGACAAATTCATGTGTCCACGTCGTTGTAAAAGGCAAATGAACCATAGGGAGGTAACCCAAACGTCCTTCGATGCCCATGCGATAGAAACTGCTGAATGCATATTGGTAGCCTAAATACAACCTTGGCATAGGATAGAGCCCTGTTGCCTGATTTAAGAACAACCCCAATCCAACGCCAAGACGCATTTTATCATAGTTGTCCTCATCGGCCTGTGCTCGCAAAGGTGCACTCAGAACAAGGAGGAGGGCAAAACACATCAGGGTAGCAGCGTAGCATTTTCTCATGACCTTGTCTCCTGAAGCCAAGGAAGTAAATGTCTTAATGACATGTCCACCATCCTACCGATTACAGGCGAAACACAACGTTGAAAGCAACGTTGAGTTCGTGCAATAACGCGCCACGCTCACCACTGCTAAGCATTGGCGCAAGGGTGTAATCAATGCCAAGACGAAGCAGGATCAGGTCCGTGATGATCCAGCCGAAACCCATTCCAAAATCGAAAGCTAACCCGTGTGCTTCAACGCCGCCAGGGCCTGTGTGATGCCGATCTGAAGGCACTGCGGCAATAAAAAGCAAATAACCAATGCCAACGCGTGATGTCACTTCAAACCCCTCGGAGCGCCCGAGGACGAATTCATGTGCCCACGCCGTTGTAAAGGGCAAATGAACCAAAGGAGCGTATCCCAAACGTCCTTCGATGCCCATGCGATAGAAGCTGCTGAATGCATATTGGTAGCCTAAATACAGCCTTGGCATAGGATAAAGCCCTGTTGCCTGATTTAAGAACAACCCCAATCCAACGCCAAGACGCATTTTGTCATAGTTCTCCTCATCGGCATGTGCTCGCAAAGGTGCGATCAGAGCAAGGAGGAGGGCAAAACACATCAGGATAGTAACGTAGAATTTTCTCATGACCTGTCTCCTGAAGCCAAGGAAGTAAATGTCTTAATGACATGTCCAACATCCTACCGATTACAGGCGAAACACGACGTTGAAAGCTGGGTGTACTTGGTGGTATATGTACTCTTTTTTGCGACTGCGCTTGTCAAGCAACGGCACGAGGACGTAATCAAGATTAAGCTGGAGTAAGATTAGGTCTGTAATAACCCAACCGAAACCAATCCCAAAATTAAAGGCAAGTCCATGCTCTCTAACAATACTCTTCCCGTCGCCATCCTGTGAGCTCCAAACGCCGTTAGCCATGGTGAAAACCTGATAGCCAATGCCAAAACGAGGTATCAACTCGAACCACCTCCCCTCATTCCTCCATACGAATTCGTGCATCCATAATACTGTAGGCATGAGAAAGGCAGGCGGATAGTAGCCCAGGCGCCCTTCGATGCCCATGCGATAGAAGCTGGTAAACGAATATTGGAAGTTCAAATGCAGTCCTGGCAAGGGAAATATTATCAATGGACACCCTAATCCAACGCCAAGACGCATTTTGTCATAGTTCTCCTCGTCGGCATGTGCTCGCAAAGGTGCGATCAGAGCAAGGAGGAGAGCAAAACACATCAGGATAGCAACGTAAAATTTTCTCATGACCTGTCTCCTGAACCCCAAAAAGTGAATACCTTAATGGCACGTCCATGAATTTGGAATTTTGCAAATAGGAACATCCTCAAGACAGCAACGCTTATCCACATTGTTCGAACAATAGAAAGCTCTGTTGGGGGCTTTAGCCTCTGGATCATAAAAGCAGGCATCCTGCCATATTCTCTTGCCCGAAAATCCGAAGTTGTCCAAAGCATCCATGAAACCACTAAACTTATCCCGGCTGCCCACGTTGTTATAGTCCCAGAGATCCCCCCAGCCAACTGGAGAGCGCAATTCGAGGGGTCTTTTGGGAAGTGGTGGGTTCGCGTTTTCACCCCGGCTATTGATCCAAGCTTTTGCGAGTGGGGACCAACACCCGGGGTCACGTTGACCTGCCCACCAGCCGTCTTGAAACTCATGGTGTTTGCCTTTGGTAAAATAGATCACCAGGTGCTTGGGAACAATTGAAGTGGGTTCTGTGTTCAGCCGTTCGAAATGGGGCTTGCGAAGTTTGATGTCACCTTGTTCCCAGTTAAACTCATCCGTCGATGCACGCGTTGCCGTTGGCACCTTGTCAGCGTCTTTTTCGCTGGCCGATGGCTCGATCTGACTGCTGGCCTCGAACAAGATAAGATCTGAGTCATCGTAAAATTCGTAAATGATGCCTGAATCCAGGAGTTCCTGGCGCTCTCTGAGCTCCTGGACTTCTATCGACTCGCTGGGCAACACTTCGTTAGAGACAGCTGCATCGACACGTTCCTCTGTTCCGTTGGTATTGGGTGCTGTATGGCGTGCAGACGCAAGATCAACATAGGTGCTGTAAAGCCACCAAACCTTGCCAGCATCACTGGTGCCTATGGGTGTTTTAAGGTGGAGTGTGGTTCGTTGAGTATCTCCAGGATGTTCGCCACAACCCTCCAAAAATGAGGGATTTTTGTCTTCTCTCCAAAGCTTCATGTAGACGATTGTAATCGCCCCCTCATCAATGTTTGATTGCCTGACCTGGTAAGCCACCACGGGCTCAATCACGCTGTTGCCATCCACCGTGGTGTAGACATTGACGCGGGTGGCATGTTCGGCAGAATCATTAACGGCAATTGGGCGGAAAGCTTCGGCGAGTTCGTTTTCGAGCTGGTCGTTCAGGCCATCGCCATCCCTGTCGAGCAGTGGATCGGTTTCATAGATGCTGCGTGGCAGGGTGTGGATGGGCAGGCATCTTCCGAAATCATAGTTGGGCGAGTTTGGGGTGCAGTGGTGATTGCCCCAATGGGTGATGATCATGGAACGCACGCGAAAATAGGGATCAAAAACCGGCCGGGTTTCTCCCTCTGTCACATTTGTGGCATTGGTCTGTATGGCGGCAAATCGGTTATTGGGGTCGAGGACGCCATACGCGATATCGTTCCACAACTTGGCTTCGCAGTTGCCGCCGACGAAATAGTTCATCCTGTCCATGGCGGGCGTCTTGGCATAAGAGCCTGGGTAGTAGGTCATCCTTACCTCGTTGCCGCCGATGCGCAAGTGACAATCCAGGTTGTTAAAAAAGCGTACGATTCGCACCGAGCGAATCCTCCATGTTTCGCCACCGCCGTCGTCTTTGTAGCGCACACCATCCTCGCCAGCCCGAATCCTCATGTTGAGATCGGTGCCGAGATTAACGTAGCGCGTGCCTGCCCCATCGACATTATTGTAGACGGTAAAGTGACATGGGCCCGAGGTCGAGCGAATAAAATCCCAGTTTGCCGACGTGTTGACCAGAAGGACGGAGGGCTGATTGGCATACAGGTCAATGTACTCGGTTTGACCACCACCACCCACGGCGATCCTGCACAGCGGTTGGAGCGCCTGTTGCGTGCTTGCGAAATCGTCGCTCAAATCGGATTCGATGCAGCCGGGCAGCTGAAGCAACCAGCATGAAGCCAATGCCAGTATCAATGGCTTGCGGATTTTGTTTAATTTTTGATTTTGCTTAGACATGGGCCTCCTGAGTGCGCGCTGCGAAGGCGCAGAAATAAATAGATCTCAAGCAAATCACAGAACCGATGCGGTGATCAATTCCGAAAGGCACAAGATACAGCAAAATCGATATATTATACTTCATTTCGGGCGATTGACCAAGCCATAAAGAAACACAAACAAAGATGCATTCCTCCCCACACAAAAATAAAAGGCGCGGCGTATCTGCCCATTGGCAGATAGCCGCGCCCGGCCGCGTATTGCTCGCCCGGGCGAGCAATAGCGGGCACCATAAAACCATAGGGTGTTTTCAGGTTAAGTGACGACACAAGCAAACAGTATTTTTTCTGTTCGCTTTGGCGAGGTATATCGCCAAAAACAATAGCCCTTCGCCCTTCACCCACAAGCAATGCGCAGCATTGCAGGGGGTGTGGGGGAACGGGTTCCCCCATGAAAAAAGAAAATAGTCTAAAATCAGAGGGCAACGAGTATGACGGCGATGTTGTCGCGCCCGCCCCGTTTGTTGGCTGTGTCAATGAGCTGGGTGACGGCTTCTTCGATCGAGGGGGCTGCGAGGATAATGGCGAGTATCTGGTCGTCCGGAACCTCGTCGGTGAGTCCATCGGAGCAGAGCAGGTAGATGTCGCCGGGGTGCGGAGTATCAAAATAGACGTCTGGTTCGACGATGGGCTGGGTGCCGAGCGCTTGTGTCATGATATGTTTGTAGGGAAAATGCTCGATTTCTTCCGGCGTTTTGAGGATGCCCTTGTCGATGTAATTTTGCAAAAGGGAGTGATCGCGCGTGATTTGAACGAGGTGGTTGTTTCGGATTCTGTAGGCTCTGGAGTCGCCCACATTAAAGAGGAAGGCGCCTTTTGGCGCGAGCATGAGTGCGACGAGTGTGGTGCCCATGCCTCTTTGTGCCGGGTTTTCGGCAGCAGTTTTAAGGATGCGAAGATTGGCGGCATGGTAGCTCATGACGAGCCAGTCCCGGGCAAGGGCTGGAAAATGGCGCTGAAAGACTCGCAGGGCCGGGTGCGTTGCCCAAATGCGGACTTCGTCGACTGCCAGCGCGCTTGCGACTTCGCCCGCCGGTGGCCCCCCCATGCCGTCGGCGACGACATAGACTTTTGCCTGTTCGAAGATGGCAAAGACATCCTGGTTAATGCTGCGCGTGCGCCCGATGTCGGTTTGTCCGTGAACCACGGGAGAGGCCTGGGCAACGGCTGGCACGGCAAGTATGATGGCCATAAGCGTCATGGCTGCAAGCCGGGTAATACGTAACATGGAAAGCTCCTTTTTTTCGTGGGGGAGCATTGCTCCCCCACACCCCCTGCAATGCTGCGCATTGCTTGTGGATGAAGTGGCAAAGTACATCATTTGGAGCCACATACCTTGCATTGCAAGCAGAAGCAAAACAATCAGCTTGTGCTCAGAGAACGAATACTGAATCGTTGAGAGAAGAGAATCAGCGCTCCCTCCGGCATGCACCCATCATTCAGCGCACATGACCATGAAATGGCGCAAATTCTTACAGAGTCCATGAAGTGTGCTGCAAGGAGCATCCGCCATGCGTGTTCGCCATCTGCCAGCGTGCCAAGCGAATTATGCTTGGACATCGTCACAAAATGCATATAAGCCGGGAAATGCGGTGTGTTTTTTCGCCCAACAAGGAGTCATCATGCGCACGATAGAACTACAGGAAATGACGCGAGGTTCAGAATTCGTTAACGTCAGAAGCTGTCTGGAATCGGGGGGGCTTGTCTGTTTGCCGTGCCGTTCGAGCTATCGTATTTTCGCGGATCTGACGAACGGCGAAGCGGTCAATCGGCTGCTATTTTCGAAGCACCGGACCTCGAAGGCACCATCTCTTGTTTTCATCCCGGATTTCGCGATGCTGAAACGCGTTGCGGGTCATATTCCTTCGAAAGCCAAACGGCTGGCCAAACAGTTGTGGCCGGGCGAATTGACGATAAGGTTTGAGCCCAACGAGGAGACAATCCCGGGGCCGATACTTCGCCCGCTGACAAAGGCCGGCGGCAAGCTCGGGGTGAGGGTGCCGTCGGAGCCATGGATATTGCGCCTGCTGCATGAGTTGGATCGTCCTCTGCTGGTGTCGAGTGCGAACCGGGAAAAGAAACATGGTGCAACGAGTCCGGCTCTGATTCGCAAAAATTTTGTGTCTTCAGTGAGTATTTTTGTCAACGCAGGAGACATCCCGCCGTGCCCGCCTTCGACTGTTCTCGACTTTCTGGATGACGAAGTGGTTATCAAGCGCGAGGGTTCGATTACGAAGTCCCGGATCGATTCCGTCCTGCTGCTGGATGAAAGCTAGCGTGCAAACCGTTATGTCAGTGGGATACCTGACCGGGCAATGCCTGGCCGGGCGGTACATTGTCGACGATGTAAACATAAGTTTTTGACCATAGTGGCTGTTCTTGGTATAAAAGCCAGCAGGGGCTGGGCGGTCAGTTGGGTGGGATGGAGGTGCGCGGTGAGCAGCCTTTGGCGTGTCTTATGGCTTTCTTTGATTGTGCTTTGGCCTGCACAGGTTTTTGGCCAGGATATCATTGAGGAGAAGTTGTATAATTTCGACGACATGCTGATAGATGGCGCTTTTCGTGATCCCCAGGGCATGTTTGAGCGCGCCCGGACAGAAGTTGTCTTTGAAGGTGCACTGAATTTGCGGCGGAGTTTTTTGCGACTGTCGGAAGAGGATGTGCAAGAATCCTCGATGCAGCCATGAGCGATCACAGGGTGAGGCATTAACGGAGTGGACGAATGAAGATTGTTTGCGGTGGTTGTAGTGCGAGACATTGGTTGCCCGATGCGAATCTGGCGAGTGGTTCATGTCGCGTCGTGTGTCCGCGTTGTTCGACGGAACGGTATATTGATGCCTCAATGCTGGATCCGCAAGCTCTGGAGCCTCGCTGGTACGTTGCGGTCAACGATGAGTCGGTGGGTCCGCTGTCGGCTCAGGATCTGGAGCTGTATTACCAGAACGGTCAGGTCACGCTGGACTCATATGTCTGGGCAGACGGGTTGTCGGACTGGACGGCGTTGAGCGCCCTGGAAGAGTTCAGCTATCTGGCATCCGTCGTCAATGGGGAAGCTGTGGTGGATGACGCAACGCGCGTTGCCGCCAGACCCCAGGGCGGAGGCTATGCGGGTATGGGGTATGCGCCTTTGCCCGACTACGGCCACGGCGGTGACGAAACAGCAGCCATTGATATCTCCAGCTTCGAGCAGGAGCACGGTGGTGGCGGTTACAGTCCGTTCGATGGCCACCATCAGGCCGGCATCGTGGGCATGGATGGCCATGCGGCATCCATGGAGGACGATTTCCAGCTGGACATGAATATGGGCAGGCAGGCGCCTGCACCAGCGGCCGGCAGTGGCTTTGGCACGGCAAACGACCTGATCGGCGCCCGCAGCGAGAACTCCGTGTTGTTCAGCCTGAGCAGCCTCCAGGCCGTAAGCGCCGGCGGCAAGTCTCCCACCGCTTCCAAGGCAAACGTTCCCGTCACAAACGGTTCGGGCCTTATTGATGTCAAAGCATTGGCCTCAACGGGACCGGCGCCGCGACGGCGCAACTTTGAGCAGGCGAACAGCTACGATCCCGGGGCCATGATGCCCATGACGCCCATGCTGCAGCTTGGCACCAAAAAAGACAACACAGTGCTCTATGTCGTCCTGGGGGTTGTCGGTGTTGTTATCGTGGGTCTCGCCGTGGTGGTCATCGTTTTAATGACAGGCGGCAGCAAGGAAGAACTCCAGCAGGCAGTCGACGTCAATGCCGTCAAAACCACTGACGATTTGGGCATTGCCCCCCCAACCATCGCACAGCAGGCCCCCACTCAGCCCGCCGACACAGCAGAGTCCGCCGGCCAGGGGCTTGCCCCTGTGCCAGATCAGGAAGCCACCAAACCCGTCCAGGACGAGCCCAAAGAGCCCGCGGTGCAGGAACCCAAAGTTGAGCCGGCACCCGTCGAACCCACCCCAGCCCAAACCGGCACAGGCTCGACCAGAACGGGTTCGGGTTCAGGCTCAGGCTCAGGTTCGACCAGAACGGGTTCGGGTTCAGGCTCAGGGTCGACCAGAACGGGCTCAGGCTCAGGCTCGGGGTCGACCAGAACGGGCTCAGGTTCGGGCTCGGGTTCAACCCCAACCCCAACCGAAACCAAACCTGTCGAAACCAAACCCGCAGCAGCTTCAGACAGTTTGTCGAAAAACGAAGTCCAGGGTGTCATCCGTTCCTCGTTTGGTGATGTCCGAACATGCAGCCGCATGTCAGATCAAAAGGGCACCATGAATGTCTCTTTTGTCATCAAAGGCAATGGCCGCGTCAGCAATGCCCGCGTCGTAGGCGATTTTGCAAACACACCGGTCGCTTCCTGCGTGCTCAAGGTGGTCAATGGGCTGAAGTTCCGAGAAACGGGTGGTGCCGATCTACCGATTACCTATCCGTTCTCGATCCAATAGCCGAAGCGTTTACACGCGGCCCGTGTGCCGCGCCCAGCCTTCACATGGCAACACCCGACCCCTGTGCCCGAATGAGCGCAGGGGTTATTTGTGTGCAATACCCGTGAAGCAGGACTTGCCTTTGCATCAATATTGGTGATAGCAATCAGGGTGCCATACAGCAGGACTTGCGCTGTTTACATGATTTCGTTAAAACCATGCTGAATCGGCCCGATGCCTGGGAGACTGTTCTGTGACTTTCGTGCATTTATCCTTGAACTGGGGCTAGAGTGATGAGTGGTACACCACATTGGCAGACAGACTCAGAAGTTTACCCGCCTGGAACGGTTATCGCAAACCGTTATGAAATTGTCAGCCATTTGGCCCAGGGAGGCATGGCCCACGTTTACGTGGCCATGCAGCATCAGCTTCAGCGACGTATCGCCCTGAAAGTTCTGTCGAGTGATTCCTGTTCGGACAAAGGCGTGATGGATCGCTTTCTGCAGGAAGGATTGGTTGTCGCCAATCTCTCGCACCCGAATACCGTCCGGGTCTACGATATGGGCGAGACACCCGATGGCCGTCTTTTCATTGCGATGGAGCTGCTCAAAGGCATTGGGCTGGGTGATCGCATTGGCCAGGGATCTATCTCTCCCGCCGAAGCCCTGCCAATTGCAAAGCAGGTGGCAGGCAGTCTCTCTGAAGCCCATCAAAATGGCATCATCCATCGGGATCTCAAACCAGACAATATCTTCATCACGGATCTCAATATCACCAAAGTGCTGGATTTTGGCATTGCCAAGATCCGCAGTGACAATGAACAAAACGAGAAACGCCTCACAAAAGCGGGCACGGCGCCCGGCACCGCACAATACATGAGCCCAGAACAGGCGCGGGGCAAAGATCTGGACGCTCGCAGTGATCTCTATTCGCTCGGCATCGTGCTGTACGAAATGCTCTGCGGCCGCCCTCCCTTCGATGAGCCGACTTTTCTGGCAACGATTCTCATGCATGTTCAGTCCCCTCCCCCTCCCCTTCCAGATGCAGTGCCTCTGCCGCTGCGCAATTACATCTGCAACCGCCTCCTGGCAAAAGATCCCAATTGCCGCCCCGACAATGCCGAGGTCTTTATTCATGAGCTGGACGAACTGTCCCGCAAACTCAAGCTCACCAAAGCAGATGCAGAAATCGCAGAAAATACAGAGGCCCTCCTTAAGGCACAGGAAGAGATAGAAAACCTCCGCTCGCAGCTCGCCAAAACAAAAATGGAACTGATGATCTCGTCAGATCTGGCTGCCATCGAAGACACACAGCTCCCCCACGTCATGCCCGTGCCAGCGCGCGCACCTGTCGAACCACACGCCGTAGGCCGTGCCAGTGGGGGCGTCTCGCCTGGACACGTCCCCCCCCATGGTGCGACACCTTCGCGAGCCGGTGCTTCGACGCCAGGGCTTCCCAGACAAATGCCGCCTACGCCCTCGTCCAGCCAGCTGCCACGCGCTGCCATGCCGCCAAGACAGGGACAGCCGCCGGTCCCCCCCCCAGCGCTGCGCCACCCCAGCCCCCAGGCGCCACCGCAACGCCAGGCTCACCCACAGAATCAGGGCGCAGCGCCTGCTCATCCGCAGGGACGGGGCTCACAGCCCATTCACCCGCAGGCACAGCCTGTCCAGGGCATGCCTCAGCACCTCATGCCTTCGCCTCAAAACGTCCACCCCAGTGCCCCACGTTTGCAACCTCCTGCACCGCCTCAAAACCGGCCCTATGAAGACAGTCACCCTGGCGCTTACCGCAACCGGGCCCTGGCCGAAGTCGAAAAAGAAGAGCAAATCGTGGTGCCTGCACCAAGGCTGGGCGGCTCAACGGCCATGCGCCCACAGGATCTGGCCGCATCAGAGCCACAGGGACGCGAAGCCTCTCACAGCTCACAGGCACACCCGCATGTATCACGCCATGACTCAGCCCTCCGCTATACCTCTTCCGTATCGGCGGCCTTATCGGATGAATCGGACGACGACATCAACCGCCTGATGCGCAGTGCCCCCAGGGACAGTCTCGGAGGCCGTCGAAAAGCATCCACCCATGCCATGGCACCGCAGCAAGTTCTTATGGCGTATGCCGATCCGCTTATCCGAAAGTTTGGGCGCGAGAGAACCAAAGACGCCCTGACCATTGCACAGATGGTGTGGAACGCCACCATCGCCGGCTCAGGCGCCCTGCGCGAGCTGCGCCGTGAAGTGTCTGACAACAAGGTGATCGCAGGCTTCGTCGAGTTAATGATAGGGCGTAAACAAGACCGCTTTTCCGATATGCAATGGACCATCGAAAACCTGCACATATCTTTCGACGCAGAAGGTCAGCTATCGATAAGATTTGACACGATTGACTAAAGCAGAAGGCAGACCTGCATGTCTGTGCAGAGCGCCCGCTATTGCCCAGCCCTGACAGGCGGGCAATACGCGCGGCTCCGCGCGGCTATCTCCCGTTGGTCGATACGCCGCGCCTTTTATTTTTTGTGGGGGAGCCCCGTTGCCCCAAAGCGATATACCGTAGGGGCGACCGTCCCGGTCGCCCGATTGCAGATTCCTACGGATGGTCATTGGGGCAACAATTGCCCCTACAAAAAAATCTGTAGGGGCGACCGTCCCGGTCGCCCGTGCGACGCAGTCGCCCAAGCGGGGCGTTGCGGGGCGGCGTTTGAGCCCCGCAAAGGGGGTAGACGCGTATCGGCCGCTGCCGCCGGTGGTGGCAGGCGACGGTGGATTGCGGCCGATAGCGGCGCAGGGGGCGCTGCCCCCGACAGAAAAATCTGGTTGACGCCTGTTGCCGTGCAACGTACAAGCGCGCGTGGGCAGTGAAAAGCTCATAAACGGCCGTTGTAAATGGTCACCAATATGCCTGATTTCGAATTTTCTTCACCAGCATCCCTTTCAGTCCATGTCGGCCGACATCGAAATTGCCAAGATAATAGAAGGCCATTAGCCTTTTTTTAGAATCTGTCGGTTTTGAAGCAGACTGAAAAAAATACAAATAATTCTGGACAAAAGATGGAATATTTCTGTATGTAGGTCAATGTGGAACAGTCGCCGCCATGTGTACGACATCTTATGATGCCGTTGCCTTGAAAGCGGCACAGGATTTGACGCGTCGCACCATGCATGGCCATGTGGGTGCGAAATGAAACAGAGAAAGGAGCAAGACAATGAGTATTCAATGGAAACGCAGTTCGCTGCTCGCGACGCTGTTAATAGCGGCAGCGGCGAGCGGATGCGCGCAAGATGTCGGCGATATTGACAGAACACAACCAAACCGTGTGAAGAAGTCCGACCTGACGGTCGGAACATGGTGGATTGGCCAAAAGGTCACCAAAGTTAATTCGACAGCGGGTGAGATGGCAGGCTTCGAGGGTCTGATGATGGAGCTCGACAAAATTGTTTTTGTCGCAGAGGAAGACTACCTGATTGCGTACAAGAGCTATCCTTCGCTTCCTGGGTCAGACGATACGTCGCTGAATTTGTCGGGTTCAAACTCCTACGAGGAGCTGTACGACGAGAATTACAAGGGTTCGATTCGTGCCATGTTCCCGATTCAGTCGCATTTTGACGTGCAGCGTCAATATGACACGTCGACGGGCGAGCAATCCAATGTGATCCTTGAAAACACAACGGACAGGCATTGGTATGAGCGAGACTACATCCGTGTTGACTGGCAATCCAATCCGCTCGTCAACCTTGAGTGGTGGTTCTGGTACGACATGCCGCCAACGTTCAAACTCGGACTTCAGCAGGTTGCCGAAGTTGATCCCGTTCGGGCGCCGTACTTTGAGTACGACGAAAACGGTACGCTCGTTTATTTCGATGCGCCTGGCAACTATATCATCCAGCCTACGATTTGGGACTGCCTTGCGGGCGAGATCATCGGGTGGTGGTTTGGAGATTGTGGTTCGGCCGAAACGCGCATCGTGACGAGTTTTGTTCGCGATCTGGGCGACCGCAATTACGAGCCTGTCACGTATTCGAACCAGGATATGAACCGTTTCGGATATTTCCGAACGGAACGCTACACCTACGATCCGCAATTGGGCATCATGAACGCCGGCCGCATGGAACTGGCCAATCGCCACAACATCTGGCAAGAAAGCTACAAGATGGAAGGCGGGAAGCGCGTTGCCATTCCCATCAAGGATCGCAAGGTTAAAACTGCGCCTTTCTATATCCGCGGGTTGAGAAATGATGACAAAGTTGAAGCAGAGCTTGCAAAAGCAGCCATCAGTTCTATCGAGGAGTGGAATGAGGCTTTCAAGCATGCCGTCCGCGTCATGCAGGGCAAAGAGGCGAACGCACAGGTCGACGATATCTTCGTAGCGTGCCATGTTCCCGTCATTGCGAGTGATTCCCGCCTGTGCGGACCGGTGGGTTACGAGATTCGCGAGGGCGACTTCCGCAAGAATGTCCTCTGGATTGTCAATCAGCGACTGGATGCTGGCTTGCTGGGCTATGGCCCTGGTGCAAGCGATCCGCTCACAGGTGAGACGCTGTCCGCGCACTCCCACGTCTATCTGGCAGCCGTGAATCATCAGGCAAATGCTGCTGTGGATTACATTAAGTTCTACAATGGCGATCTGACACCAGAGGGTGCACGCACCAACGACGTGGCAGTAGCACGTGCGAAAGCATCGGGCGCCAGGCTCGTTGATCTGTCCAAGCTTCCGGACCAGGCCAGAACAGCACAGCTCAATTCCCCACAAAGGCGTGCCGAACAGGAAAGGCGCGACATTCAGATACAAAGCAAAATGGCGAATCTGAGGAAGTTCGACTACACCTCAGCAGATGCTAAGCTTAAGGCCATTCATGACAGTGGGTTGGTGAACACTGACATGGATGATGCCATACAGCGTTCGGTCGCTAAGAGGCTTGGCGTCAAACCTTCGAACCTCCCTGCAGCAGCTGCAGAAGCAGCCTCACCTTTCAAACAGCTCAGTTTTAAGCGAGAGCAAACCGCCGAGGCCATGAAGGCTGCGATGGGCGCAAGGGGCATCTGCTTTGCTGAAGGTATGTCGGATCCGAACATCGCCAGTTTGGCAGAAAGATTTAAAGGCCGCTACGACTATGACAACATCTTCTACGAAGTGCGCGCTGAAATTTTCCGTGCGACAGCACTCCACGAGATGGGACATAGCCTCGGTCTGCGACACAATTTCTCAGGCTCCTTCGACTCGCTCAATTATTTTGACGAGTACTGGGCACTGCGACGTGGGGGCGAGAACAACGTATTCAACAAAGACATCAAAACTGTCGAGGATATGTATGCGCTCTATAACTACAGCGATGCACAGCTAAAAGGTGGCATGCTCACCAACATGTACTCCTCGATCATGGACTACAACCCCATCGTTAACGATTTCAGTGGGCTTGGAAAATACGACATCGCTGCCATCGTCTATGGCTACAGCATGGGTACCAATGTCACGAATGAGAACGAAACCGATTGCAGGGGCAATAACGGTTCGATGGTCAATGGCCAGTGTGTCCGTCAGACAAAGGGCTTCGTCGAGGTGTTCACGCATCCTCTGAGCCAGTTGGGCAAAGCGGGCCAGATCATGACTCATAAAGACACAACAGGCGCGATTTCCGGCAAGGTCTTTGTAGATGGCGCGCAAAAAACGATCTACAGCACTTTCGACGATCAAACCACAGTTGGCCAGCCCTACCTTGAGCTCATACACTATCAGGATTTCGTACGAAGCTTCCCAGAGGGTGTCGACTTCATCAACGATCGGCAATACATTCTGCTCGACGATTATCTCGCCGACAAGGCCAGAGGAAGCGCAAACCGGTATGTCCGCGTCCCCTACCTCTTCTGTACTGACGACAATGCACGGTGGCTGACATCGTGCCGGCGCTGGGATGCGGGCGCTGACCTCTTCGAGCAGGTTCGCTATTCCATCAACCAATACGAAACCTACTACTGGTTCGCTGACTTCGCCAGGGGCCGCGCCTACTGGGATAGCTGGTATACATCCATACGGTATGCAGTACGCACATTCGACGAGCTGGCTCACCTGTTTAAGCAGGGCGCCGTCGCCAATGATCGAACAGCGCTCCAGGCCTACAAGGGCCATCTCAGCAACGATGTACGCAACACCGCTCTATACTCAATCTTCAACTTCCTGGCTTCTGTCGTTTCCACGCCCGACTATGGTCTGTACTGCAAGAGCAAACAAACGGGACAGCTGTTTGGGCTTTCGACCAGTGCATCCCGTGAAGACACATCCGAATACTACCGGCGCTCCATCTGCGGAAGCAAGGATGCCGAGTATTTCTATGTTCGTCAGGGCCAGGGACGCGATCGCTTTGGCAAATACGATGTTAATTCCGGCTTTGACTACTCCGAGTACGATCTCGAAGCTGCGCACCTCTGGACATCGTTCTTTGCACTCCGGGCCATGTTCGACAACCGGCTCATGATGCTCAGACCCAGCAATGGTGACGCGGGCACCTACCTCTTCGGCATGTACGACTACTTCCCGGAAGAGCTGGCCTCGCTCGTCAATGCCGTCATGGCCGACGACTTCAACTACTACAGCCCGCGCCTCGACAGAAGTGGCAATGAGACGGAAACCATCAACGGCATGGTGACACGAACGGGCAATCTCATCTACCCGCCTCTCGTATCCACCCGGTTCGACGGGGTTGAGCTCGACCCACTCACGGGCCAGAGTATCGAAGAGTTCTACCAACATACGCGTTCAGTGCCCCAGTACGGCGCGTGCAGGAATAGCCAGCAATGCCTACTCCTCACAGGAGCAAGCGAAGCCTACTGTGGCCAGATCTATCGGGAGCAAATCGTCCGCGTCTGCTTCTCCATCTTCCAAAGCCGCCCCACGAACTGCCCAGCCAACACCAACCCAGAGAGCATTGGGGGAGGAGAATGGGTATGTTTGCCCAGGATACTCGTCACAGACAACATTGAGGAGGTGTTTGCAAATCTCGCCGCTGTACCATGCTCTGCAACCAATACTGCTGGGGTATGCCAAGTGGGCAGAACCTGCAAAGACGGACAGTGTGTGGCAAGCAATACGCCAATCGTCGAGTCCGGCTCCTCATTGAACCAAAAACAGCTCTTCCCCATATACGCGATGCTGTACACTGGCCCCATCGGCATGAATTCCTCTTTCTATGACCAACTCAACGTCTGGCGCGTGGGCTCGGGCGAAACCATCACCCCAGCTGCGGGCTTCGAAGTTGTGAAGTTTGAGAACCCCTACACGGGCGAGGTTTATGCCGCCAACAAACTCAACTGTTCGAAGCGTTTGCCATCGGGAGACATGCCCATGGCCTGCAACCCCAACAACAACTTCATCTATGACAGTGGCGGTTCGATGCTCATTGAGAAGGCCAACGAAAGACTACAGGCTGTGAATGATGCCTGGGACGCCTTCGTAGCTGTCTGGAATACTATCACTGATGCCGACATCGCACAGGAGAACGAGAAGTACCAGCTGTATATGGATCTGCTCTACGAGTGGTTCATGGCCAGCAACGAGCTTGAGGACTCCATCCGCGACATCAACTGGATCCGGAGCGTCTACGAGTTCCTTGGGACACTCTGGTAACAATGACCAACGCTTAGTTTGGAGCCCATCCCCTGAGGGGGGTGGGCTTTTTTCTTGCCCCAAAGAAGCCAACCATGGCACATGGCGCATACACAGGCACAGTTTATACGAGCTGATGCCGCCTGCCCGACACACAAACGCCCCTGCGCCGGCTTTGCACCTGCTGATCTGAAAACATGTCTCCGTTTTCGCAGGCTTTAAAGACGAATGGGTCTGATCACGGCTTGACGAGGTTGTCAGCAATGGCTTTATAGTATAATTATTGTACTGCTTGATCGCGGCTGAAGTGGAGGGTGAGGATTCGTCAGATGGACAAAGATATGGACGAAAATAAAAATCTCATAAGCACAACAAAGAACAACAAAGTTCCTGACAAAGGCACAGACATCAAGATGGGGTTTTCCTTTGATTTCCTCACCTCTTTGGATTTGCCCGACGCAACGGATCGAGAAGGACAGCTCGATCCGGCGAAAGCCGTTCAGGATGAATTGTTCATACCTGCTATGCCGGAAGACAGATTGCCTTCGTTTAAGTCAGCACCGCTCACTCCGCCACAAGCTGGAGAAAATAGCTTTTCTTCCCGCGTACAGGAGCAGACAATTCTTGGAATTGGCACTGCGGTTGATCTCCCCTCGCTTCCAGCCAAAAACAACACGCCCGTTACCCAGCAGGATGAACGCCCTGCATTCAAGGCAACACAGAACCAGCAAGATGAGCGCCCTGCATTCAAGGCAACACAAAGCCAGCAAGACGAGCGCCCTGCATTCAAGGCAACACAAAGCCAGCAAGATGAACGCCCTGCATTCAAGGCAACACAGAACCAGCAGGATGAACGCCCTGCATTCAAGGCAACACAGAACCAGCAAGACGAGCGCCCTGCATTCAAGGCAACACAAAGCCAGCAAGATGAACGCCCTGCATTCAAGGCAACACAGAGCCAGCAAGATGAACGCCCTGCGTTAAAGAAACGTCCTCCCTCGATCGTCCATCCTTTTGCTGCCCTTAAAACGGAAAACGATTTTCTCCCTCCTCAATCAAAAATTCACCCACCAGCCCCAAATCAGCTGTTGCCTGATTCAGCACCTGCTGCGGAACAGACGGTTCTCCCGCTGGTGCCGCCAAATGAAGCCATGCGTCGTCAAACTGTCGATTTTGGCCGGTTCAACCTGCTGCTTGAAGATAATCATCTCCCCCCAGCCCCTTCGCCTGCCAATCGTGCGCATGTGCCTACCGTCGATTTTGGCGCCTTTTTATCGATAGACGATGAAGCTGCCTCCCCCCGCGGCATTTCAAAAGCAACACCCGATCCCATGGCGGATCGCTACGAACAGTCTGGCCTGGGTGTTCCAAAAATCAAACTCGACGGTGCCAACGTTCATCCGCCGCTGCTGCATCGTGAGCGAACAGTCACTGGAAAGACACCGCATCGTGCTTATGATATCGACAACGATTCCGGTTTGCCGCTCAATGACGATCCTCTCAGCATCAGCGCTATGGGTTCGTCCCTCGGATTGGCCGATTCAGAGAAGACGCCCTTCCCTTCCCAGGCATTTGGCTCTTCCCTGACAAACGCAGCTTTTGGAGCGTCCGAACGCTCCCCACAGACATCTGTTTTTGCGCACAGCGACGAACTCAAACCCAGCGACCTGGATTTGCCGCTGGGGCAGGTTGTCGAACTCCCCAATGCCACAGTTCGTCCTTCCGAAGAAGTGGAAATGGTCTTCAACCTCGACTCCATACGCGCACAGAGTCCGGTCGCCGTTCCACTGACATCACCTGCTTCTGCTTCCCATCAATCCCCCAAGAAGTCATCGCTGAAGCGCAGGCAAACCATCGGCGGAATAGCCGCAGGCTGTGTTTTCGTTGCAGCCATCGCCTTCGCTGTCCATAACTACTATGCCCAACATGTGGTGCCTCCTGCCAATCCAGCCCCGCAAACCTCGAAACTTGAGGTCTCAGAACTTAACTGGACACGAATCAAGCGCGACTCACTCAACGACTACACTCAATTTCTGCGAAGTGCCCGTGAGAACCTCCGTCAGACCTCACTCTCGCCGCAAGAGCGCCTGGATACACAAGGCCAGTTCCTGACAACCCTCGTTCTTGCTTCCACACGCTATCAGACGCAATTCGAAAGCGAGTTCGATGCAGCCGATAACCTTGCCAAAGAAATCGGCCAAAATGCGGATTGCAGCGGCGGGTGGTGTGCGGCCGGCCTCTGGGCCTGGCACCTGTTCAGAAATAATACAGGCAAAGACGAGCCGTCTGCCGAGAACAAACTGTCTGCCGAGGAAGATCCATCGGCTGAGGGCGAATCGTCTGTCAAGCTGGCATCCGAAGATGCCGAGTTTTCAGACCTCAGGAGAGTCATTCGTGCGGCCGTTACTTACGCACATTGGAAACCCTATCGGCAGAATAACAAAGACTTCACCCATACCGCACAAGCTATCCTTGATGAGCTTCAGGAAGATTCGCAATGGCCCATTGCCAGCTGGCTCAAAGCACGTGCCCATTTTGTGATCGGGAATTTCGACCAGGCTTCAGCGCTGTTGGAGCCGTATGTTTCGCCACAGCCTCCCTTCGTCTATCCGCCTGCCCAAATACTCTACGCTCAAACACAGTTCGAGCTTGGCATGTTCCAAAAGGCTTTTGATCTCTCAGAGACAATTCTCAATGCCAAGCAGGCAGAGCCAGACGACATTGAGCGAGCCCATATCACCAGGATGTATGCCCAGGCCTACCTTGCCAACTGGGATCTCACCCAGCCCATCCTCAATGACTTCATCACTGCCAACAAAGACAATGCCCAGACCCTTGATGTGGCGGTTTCTCTTTGTAGCCAATTCGGACACACCGACACATGCCAGGTCGCTTTCCAGCGTATTCTCGAAACTGAACCCCAAAACCCCGCCGTTCTGTATGCCCTCTCCAATATACTCATTTCTATCATTACAGTAGACAATCTCATTAATGCGCAGATCAGGAAACATCAGCCCGCCTTCGATTACCTGAAGAATATCGTTGACCAGGCCATTGAACTGACACCAGGCAACATTCGGCTCTGGGTCTATCGCTCCCTGATACTTATCGCGCAAAATGACCTGACTGGTGCAAAAGCTGCCCTGCTTGAGGCAGAACGAGACGAACGACACGCCGGGGCACTGCGACTGAATGAGATTCTCACCGCCAAAATTTCCAACGACAAAACCAGACAGGATACAACACCTGCCCTCTATGCGGCATGGGCCAATGATGTTCATTTGCTCCCCGATGCCTATCTGCTGTCCAATCTGCTCAGAGCCCACCAGATGTATGACGAAGCCTCTCTGGTCATCGAAAGGATGCGTGTCCGGTACCCACAAAACCTCAGCCTCCTGGGCGAACGTTTCAGAATTGCCATAGCACAGCATGATCTTGCCAAAGCGGAGGACAGCTTCGAGAGATTCAGATCCGCACGGGCTCTGACGCACGACCATCAATTCCAGATGGCAATCCTTGCCGTCAGCCTGGGAGACGCAGATGACGCACTCAAGCGCATGAGCACCCTCGTAGCACAGGCACCCAATCATGATGACTATTTGTTTAGTTTAGGTATGCTCTACTTTAATCGGCAGGACTTTGGCTCGGCAAAGGTCTACTTCGACCGTGCCCTCCAGATCGATATCACAAACGCAAAGTATCACTTCTACAAAGGACGCAGCCTCTATGAGGAAAAAGCCTTCAATGAGGCACTCCTCGCCTTCAACGAAGCGAGTCGTCATGACGAATCCAACAAAGAATATGTCTTCTGGATTGGACTAACCCTCGCCGGACTCAACCACTACGAAGAAGCGCTGCGCGCCTTCACCACTGTCATTGATACATTCAATGCCAGGCCAGATGCAGACAGAACCGACAGAGATCGCGCTGATGCCGCAGAAGCTCACTTCTATCGCGCAAATCTGAACCAGCAGCGACAACGGCGCTTTCATGCCGAAGAGGACTTTGTCGCTGCCAACCGGCTCGCCCCCCTCAACCCACGATACGTTCAGGGTTATGCCACCTTCCTGTTCGAAAGTGGAAAACTGAATGCCGCTCTGGCTGAAATCGCTAAAATCGAAGCCATTCACGGAACAAATCTTGATGCCGGCCTGTTCTTTGCCAAAGGCCTGGCTCTGCTCAAAATCAACAAACCCAAAGAAGCTCTCACTGCCTTCGAAATTGCACGCGACAAAGGCTTTGCCGAACGCGCCAGCACTGGTATCATAGGATTCAAAGATCCCGCTGAAGTCTACGAAAGGTTAGGCTATCTGTACCGAGATTTCGGAAGAAAAGCCGATGCTCGCCAGGCCCTTGAAAAATACCTCAATACTTCTCAGCACCTGTCTGCCACAGATAAACGCGAAATCACACTTCAATTGGAGAGGCTCTAACCCCATTCGACGGAGCAAAGTCAAACATGAGATTGTTATGTGTTGTTGATAGTACCCTAAAGACCGTGCTTGAGCAGGGCCTGCGAGGTGCAGCTTTTATCTGGTGCAAATCCTGGACAGAAGCAAGCCAGGCCCTTGCCCGGGAAACTATCGACTTCATCATCGCACTGGGACGGCTCGTTGAGAATGATACTGCCGCACTCCACATGTGGGCCGCAGCAAGCCAAATCCGCTATTTCGCCACACAGGCGGTCTTTGTCGACCTGTCTTACCATGCTGCGAATCTCATTCAGAGCTTCTATCCACAAATCAAACTCATCTCCTACCAAAACAACCCCTCACAATTCTTCCTCCAACTCCAAACCTGCTGGCCCGAATTCATCACAGAAGTGCATTCATCCTCCGAAAGCATCAACTCCGCTTCTACCAATGCCAAACTCTATGCCAAATCCCAGCTTGGTTCCAACCGCAGCGAGCAAAGCCACTCAGCCGTTGCCCAACTCGCCCCCCCCAACGAGCTCCAGGCCCGCTTCGAACCACCCTCAAAACAGTCCCGATACACCGGCAGCCTTGCTGCTGTCTCATCGATTCCTTTGGGAATACACACTTCCAAATCTGCACCCCCCACCACGCGAACTGCTACCCCCAATCCCTTCCATGTCCCACATGCAAAAGAAGACTCCTCAGACATCGAACTCTCCCTTGCCGACATGTCGAGCATCTCAGGGCTCACCCCTATCTCCTCCATCTCCGGCATCGACCACATCCTCTTCGCTGCCAGTGGAGAAGACGACATTGCCCCAGTGCAAATACAAGCATCACCTTACCAGAGCTCACCTGCCGCAACGGCATCAAAATCCGAATTCGAAGGTACCCTTTCCCCCTCCGAATTAAAGGCATCCCCTCCCAAGAAAATCTGCCTGAAACGCGATGCCAGTGACGTCCTCATCGGGAGCCTCAACTTCGGCACCCTGATGCGCGTTATCGTCACCATCTCAAGACTGGAACTCACCGGAATCCTCACCATTAAAAACAAAACGCATACCGTCAACATTGAGTTCAAAAACGGCAGCGCATTCTCAAACAGCAACCCTTCCCTCATTATGGGCGCTTTGTCCTGGGCCGTCGGCGACTATAGCTTCAACCCTCAGAGCATGCTCTCCCATAAAGCTGAACCCATCAATCTGAACGTGCTCATTACCACCACGCTCAAAGAGGTTTTCTCCCTCAGCCCCATCCTCAAAGCACTCGGTTCAGAACTCCAAAAATATGTCCTGCTGACAAATTGGTTCAAACCACGGCAACACGAAGCACAATGGTGGGAAAAGTGCAGCGGACTGACAAAACTCACCGATGTCATGCTTGTCGAAAATGTTTCCGTCGATATCATCGCCAGAGACATCTACCTGGCCTGGCTTTGTGACGAGATCGTCTTCATCAATGCCCCCTTCCACGGAAAAATCTCCATCGTCTACGACAAATCACGCGCTCAATCCAGCCTGCCCGACAAACGCGAAAAATCCAACTTCGGCGCAAGCAATCCACCCGAAGACGCCCACCTGAACTCCATCAAGGTCGAACTCGCACGCATCAAGCACAGCTTCGAATCTGCCGACGGCTACACCATTCTCGGCCTCAAACCCGGATGCGGCACAAAAGCTCTCGATGACGCCTATTACGCATGGATCAATCGTTACCATGCCGATCGCTTCGTCCGCTACCGCGACGAGGCTGTCATCAAGCTCGCCAACGACCTTCTTGTCATGATGAACACCATTTATCCCAAAATTTCTAAAATGGAGCGCCTTGGGTCATCTGCCTTCCGATCATCCAACAGTCAGCTGAACACAAATACACCCGCCCCCTCCTCGCTCGGAAACCAACGCATCGGCAGCGGAAGAAATCGGCCTCCCACCCTCCAGCCCACACCACCTCCCTCAGATCAGCGGCACAGAACCAGCTCTCACGAATTTAACACAGCAGAAAACCTGAATTCTGCCATCAACACCTCACGCACCAACCGCGTCCACATCCGGCCAGCATCCACGACGACCGGCCGCACGGTTCCGAGATCCCCTGCATCCACCACTGCAAACGAAAATCCGCCCCCCCTCAAGATGAGCGACTACCTGGCGAAACGCACCAACTCATCCCCCTACCTGAATACCGTAAACCCTTACACCGAAACTGTCAGCCCTACGACTCAGCCCAATACCGCCGACTCAGCACCACCCAAATACACCCCCGCCGGGCTGCCGCCCATCTCACCTGAACAAGCCTTCAAAACTGGCCGAAAAAGACTGCTGCTTGGACTCAACCAGGACGCCCTCGACGCCTTCGCCCAAGCACAGAGCGGTGACCCCACAAACCCAGACTACATCATTCATCATGCCTACGCCTCGTTCCTGGTAATCCCCTCACACGCCGATAATGCCATCACCACCATTCGGGAACAAATCGAATCGGCACAGGCAGCCGCCAAACTCAATCCCTCCGAAACACAAAAACAACTCCTGTTCTCTGCCTACTATTTCCTCGGAAAAATACTGCTCGCCCAGGAAAACTACCCACAAGCCGCCGAGTACCTGAAACGCGCCAACAAAATTAACCCAAGCGACGTCGATACCCAACGATCCCTTCGATATGCCACGATGCAAATCGAAAAACTCTCCCAAAAAGCCACCAACAAAGGCCTGCTCGCTCGCTTCAAAGACTCCTTTGGAACAAAATCCTGACGCACGGTTCAGGCACCCACTGCCGCGTTCGTCCCGCCAATCTCATCCACAAACCGCCCCCTTGTGTCAAAGCGGCCGCTATTGCCGCACCACCGGGCGGCAATACGCGTCCGGGCGCGGCTATCGCGCACAGCACAATACGCCGCGCCTTACCCATGGCTTTCGGCCCACATGCTTCCCCCAACACATCCCCCCCTAAAATATAAAAGGGCATTTTTTCCCACAATGGATGAAAAAATCGTCACAGAGGATGATATTTAACCAACCGTAGGGGCGAACTGCGTTCGCCCGTGCGCCGCAGTCGCCTGAGCGGGGCGTTGCGGGGCGGCGTTTGAGCCCCGCAAAGGGGGTAGACGCGTATCGGCCACGCCCCCTTTTTAAAGGGGGTGGCGCCGCAGGCGACGGGGGTTTGTGGCCGATAGCGGCGCAGGGGGCGTTGCCCCAGACTTGGATCGCTGCCATCGCGCTATGCCCTGACAGGTCAGCGGCCCAATCGCCCCATCTACCGTAACACCAACCAAAGCCTGAATCTCGCATGCAATCGACTGATTGGTTCTCCGATTGTAGGTCTTAGCAGCTTCAACCTGACCCGCCGTCAGGAGGTTCTCCGTGCTGGCGGCAAGCAAAGACGCATTCGAATCCGACCTGGCTGCAACCTGTGGCATCGACGACGAAACTGCATTCTCTAACATGGCGCTCTCCCAGTGTGGTGACGCTGATACCCAATCCCCTGTACTCAGAGGCATGGGCACTTTCAACATACGTTCGGCGATAAAATTTCGCAAACTCTGTGCCAGTCCACTGTTCGATGTCCAGTGTCCAGACCTGGGTTACTATCTGGCAACCGGCCGCTCGCAAAAAAATTCTGTTTCCTGCGTCACACAGCCCGTGAGTTTGGCAACATTAGGATAAGCGCTGCAGGGAGAGTCCCGTCACGCGTCTGGGCAGTCGATCCGAAAGAAGGAGACAGGCATATGCAGAAATGGATGACAGTATTGGCGTTGTTTGTTGGCATGATGATTTGCGGCGAGCTTGGTGCCAGAGAAGATGCCGCCGCTGACTCAAATCAGGCACGGAAACATGGTTCAGCGATGCCCGCCGTCACTCAGGCCGATTCCCACACAGCAACGCGCCAGCATGACGAAAGCATCCTGGTGGTTGACAGGATTGAGGGCGACGATGCTGTCCTTGAAACCGCCTCCGGCGCCATCCGGGTTCCCTGCAGCCTTCTTCCATCCAATGGAAGACGCGAAGGCGCCGTGCTCATCCTGACGATCAATGCCAGCGAAGAACAGAAAAGGCTCGAAGAAGGGCAGGCTCGAATCACACGGCTGCTGGCAGCAAGCCAGTAAACATCGTCCATTCCCGCAACACGTCTTCAGTCACAGACGAAGAATACCCCATGTCCTGCTATCGCTGGGGCATCCATGGACTGGAGCCCGCGGCAGCATCGGGAAACCGGCACCGCAGATAATCCTGCAGCGCCATGGGAAAGTGCCTCAGTGCCTGTGCCTGCGACATCCGATCACGTCCTTCGGGCGTGATCTCCAAAAGGCGTGCAGGTGTCTGCACCATCAGCCCGGTATCTCGCATGACCGCGCACAGGACCTGGATCTCTGATGCCGGGAGATAAGCCAGAAGGCCGTATGTCGTTGCACAGGGCATTTGAAGCGAGCGATCGTTGCCCGTGAGGACATCGGCAACCTGGCGAGAGGTTAGCCGAATCGATTGCTGAGCGAATCGGGCAATGGTTGACAAAACTTTAAGCGGAAGAAAATGGAGAGACTCTGGCGGCAAAGGCTCTGCCAGACCAGGCACACCCGGCGCAAAAGATGCGTGGCACAAATCGCAGTGGTGGCAACGGGAAAACCGGCGATACTCCTTGCTGCCGAAATAGCGCAGAATGAACCTCGTCCGGCACTTGTCGTCGTAAGCATAGGCCATGAGAACGCGAAGTTTGTCCTCGGATACGGCTTTCTGCTTCTCACTCTCCTGCGCAAGTTTTCTCAGTTCCTGGGAAGAGGGCATGGTGCGGCACAAAACGCCATTCTCAGAACTGATATCGATCAACGCCATGACGCGAAGTTTGCGCAGGGCCGTTTCAATGAGCGAAGGCGTACACTTGTCATCGCACACTTCGCGCACGGTCTTTGCCAATTCTTCAAGGCGGATCGGCTGATTCGAAGGAGCCTCGCCCAATACCTCAAATATCGCCCGGTATACTTCGATACCCGGGGCAGCATTCTGTATGAAATAGTCCTGAATACGGGCATCCCTTTTCGTAAACAGGAGCACGCACTGAGCGGGCATACCATCCCGGCCGGCACGGCCCGACTCCTGTGTATAGGCCTCCAAACTCGAACTCAGCGCCAGGTGCAGGACATAGCGAATATTCGGTTTGTCTACGCCCATGCCAAAGGCCGTCGTCGCGACCAGGCAATGATAGGCGTCGTTCATGAAGTCATCCTGAACACTGCTTCTGCGCTCGGGAGAAAGTCTGGCATGGTACAGGCCCGCACGAATGCCATGGGCACGAAACGCCTCACAGGCCGCCTCGGCCTGCTTAATCGTCGCGGCATAGACGATACCGCACCCCTCGTAGGCACTGCGCTGAAATGGCCTCTGCGAAAGCGTGCCTTTGACAAAATCAATGGCATAAGCCAGCTTTGAAGCTTCGGATCTGAAATGCCTGACACAAAAGAGAAGATTCCTTCGGTCAAACCCAAGAATGTGCACGCTCGGTTTGCTGAGGTGAAGCTGCTCAACGATGTCACGCTGCACCTGCGTGGAGGCCGTGGCTGTGAGTGCAATCGTTGGCGGGCCATCAAGTGAATCGCGAAGCTGGCCAATGCGCCGATAGTCCGGTCGAAAATCGTGCCCCCACTGACTGATGCAGTGCGCTTCATCGACCGCCAGCAAGCCAACCTCCACCTGACGCAAAAGCGCCTGAAAATCCTGATTTCGAAAGCGTTCTGGCGCCACGAAAAGAAGCTTAATCCGTCCTTGCGCCACATCTTCGCAGATAGCCTGCTGCTGCGCAAACGACAAACCAGAGTGCAGCTGTGCAGCGGGAATGTTCCTGGCAAGCAGCACATCGACCTGATCCTTCATCAGCGCGATAAGAGGGCTGATGACCAGCGTCAGACCATGCATGACAACTGCCGGAAGCTGATAGCACAAACTCTTCCCGCTCCCCGTGGGCATGACAGCCAGGGTATCGCGGCCAGAAACAATATCGCAGATGATATCGCGCTGCCCGCTGCGGAAAGCCGCAAGCTTAAAGATGCGCTCCCGCGCATCCTCAATCCTGTTTTGAATATCGTCAGGTGTGGCCATAAATCAGTGACTCAGAAAAAATCGCTCGACAGATTCATGCCCGCCATGACCCCCATCGTCTCTCAGCGTGCCTTTACCATGACCGATACCGCGCGTGAAGTATTGCTTTATCGGCAGGTTCTGGCTTATGAATGCAGCCACCCATGGCCCGGCTGAGGCGTGGCCATTCATGACCAGAGAGCACGATAACAATGGTGACAGACAGCCCTTTGCAGGCAGTGGCATTCCTTAAAGGGTGGTGCCAAAACCACGGCATTCCGTGGCATGAACAAGCTGACGAGCATTTCCTGATCTATCTCGCACTGCTTGAGCACTACCGCCATCACACCAACCTGGTAGGGCCATCCACGCCCATGGCCATCGTTTCGGATCTCATCCTCGACTCCATCCAAATTCTTCGCCATACAAAACTTCCCGACACCATCATCGACGTAGGAAGCGGCGCCGGATTCCCGGGAATCCCCCTGAAAATTCTCACCCCACAGGCCTCTGTCCGCCTGGTAGAACCGCGAACCAAGCGCTACGCCTTCCTGCGCCTCGCTGTCCGCGAGCTCGATCTCAAAGACACATGCGTGCACAGCGGCCGCTTCGAATCCATGACACCCGAACCCACAGGCATGATGATATCCAAAGCCTTTGCCCCACTCCCGCAATGGCTCGACCTGTGCGCGCCGTGGGCACGATGCGGTGCAAGAATCGCCTGCCTGTGCGCTTTGTCGGATTGGAGCACGCTCACAGAGCGTTTCGATGAGGATGGCGCCCGTTATGCTGTCGAATCGATTGCCTCAGAAGGCGCTCGCCTGTATGCCGTACTGCGGCCCAACCCCAATGCCATCACTCACTGACCCCCACGCCACATCCACACGGATGCGACAAGGAATGCAATGTTTAAGCTCATGACGCTCGGCGCCTCGGCTATTTTTGTCATTGTCGTCTACACAAGACTCATTCGGCTGCTCAATATCAGAAAAACCGCGAAGATCCTGCTGCTGCTGTTAACCATGCTGTTTGCCGTGTCGATACGCGGTTCCCTGATTATCAGCCGGGCCATTGCCCAGGACTCACCATGGCACTGGCTCGTGTGGGTTGCCTATGGTGTCGTCACCTTCTGTGCCCTTCTGTTTGTCATCATCCTCATTCGCGACATCCTCTGGCTGGGTGTCCTGCTGATATCGAAAGTGAAAAACCGCCTGTCACGGCGCGGCATTCCTACTCCCGGCGACGCCCCTTCCTCTGTCGAAGCCCACCTCAGACACCAGTCCCGGCGAAACTTCCTGCTCGCGACCTCCTCCATCGCTATAGGCGGCATTGCCCTGGTTGCCACGCCCGCCGCCATCTACAGCGCAAAAGCATGCCGAAAGATTCGCCACGTCACCATCACATTTGACGACCTCCCCCATGATCTTGATGGCCTGCGCATCGCTCACCTGGCAGACATTCACGTCGGCAACACCATCACGAAAAACGATATCGCCAACATCGTCAGAGAAACCAATGCTCAGTCCCCAGACCTCGTTGCCATCACAGGCGATATCGCCGACGGCCTGCCGGAAATCATCGGCGACGATCTCTCCCCCATGCGCGATTTCCAAACAAAGTACGGCACCTACTACGTGACTGGCAACCACGAACACATATGGAACGCCCCCGGTTGGTGTGACGTCATCGCAAAGCTCGGCATCCATGTCCTCAACAACGAATCCCGCATAGTCCAAGTCGGCGGAAGCCGCCTGGCCGTGGCAGGCGCGACCGATCCTCGCGGCGTTCGCGACAACATGCCATCCGATCCCGCCGCCGCCCTTGCCGGCATCCCCGAAGACGCCTTCCGGCTCATGCTGGTTCACCAGCCCATGTCGGTCGACATCTCACTTGAGCATGGCGCTGATCTCGTCCTGGTCGGACACACCCATGGCGGACAATTCTGGCCCGTCAACTTCATCGTCGATGCCATACACAAATACTCGCGCGGACTGTACCGAATCGGACAACAAGCCGTCTTTGTGAGCTGCGGCACAGGCTATTGGGGCCCCCCCATCCGACTGGGCGTCCCCCCCGAAATCTGCATCCTGACGCTCAAACGCGCCTAGCAGGCCAGCCGCTCGTATGGGCGCCTGCTATTGCCGCCCATACGGGCAGCAATACGCAGGTCGCGCGCGGCTATCTGCCAGAAGGCAGATACGCCGCGCCTTTTGTGAGGGATCGTATTGCTAATACAGGATTACTGTGCCTTGACGCTGTCTGATGATCTGGCCCTAACCGCCCGAACAAACAGCCCCCGGATATGGCGCATTTCATCTTTGGAAAAGCATTTGCAGGAAAGCTCAGCTGATACTTTGGCTATCATTGGACGGTCATACTCTGGAGGAACGGTTTTCTGAGTTGAAAAATGCTGAACCAACTGCGTCAACTGTTCAGATGTAACGCCCTCCAAGATTTCTCTGATGACGGCATTGGCGACATCATCCATGCCGGGCATAATTCCACTGGCTGGCAACTTGGGTGTTGAACTCTGAGCTGTCTCAACTTTCTGTACTGCTGAGAGCAGTTCCAAGTGGCTTAAAAACCAAGTTGCATCAAGAGTCGCCACAGAGTCGGATTCCATCTGCAAAGATGGGCTGACGTTTTTCGATGGATCACCGGCCGCGAGAATGTGCACACGAACACCAAACGACTGCGCCACTTGAACAGCAATACGCAAATCTTCGTCGCCTGTCACCACAACGGCATCGGCAATGGCACGATTCCGGGCAAGTTCAATGAGGTCGGTCACGATCAATGAATCGACGCCCTTCTGTTCACCGGCATTGTTGAGTGCACCAAGCCGCAATTTGATACCAGGTAGCATGGCAAGTGCAGACTGCTCCATCGAGAGGCGCGGGCCAGGCATAGCATCGTACCAGTAAATACGAAGAAGCGAAAGATTGCTGGCCGTTGCCGATGCTCTTACACAAAGATCTTCCAGCATCACTCTGGGCGATTTTAGGACAACTTGTTTGCGGGGAGTCTTATTGACGAAGGCTGCCTCAGCACCAGCAGCAAAGAAATAACCAGCGTCTACAAAAATAGCGTAACGATCCATAAGGAGCCTCCTTTCGGAGTTAAGAATAAAATAAAGCCCCTTTCGGGGCTTCGCGTAGGCTGCTGCGCCAAATATCGTAGTGGTCGCAAGCAGCAATTGAAGAAATGTTAGCAGTTGTTGACGGCATCGTCAACAACTGCGTCAGGTTTGTCGTTCAGATAAAAAACTCGAAAGCGCAACAATCTTATCCAAAGACGGCACTTTGCCACTTCACCCACAAGCGATGCTTGCGCATCGCAGGGGGTGTGGGGGAATTCGTTCCCCCACAAAAAAACCAAAAAGCGGGGCGTTGCGGGGCCGGCGACTGAGGCCCCGCACAGGGGGTAGACGCGTATCGGCCCGACGGGCCGATAGCGGCGCAGGGGGCTCGGCCCCATAAGCGTTAACTTAATGGTGAATATTTAAGTTTGATTTTCAGAACACCAATAATTCCTTTGCTAATTCGTTAATTGATAGCAGTTCCACTTGAGCTTGAGCTTGAGCTTGAGCTTGAGCACATAGCTAGTAGCTAATAGATCGCGATTAAGAGCCGAAAGACAAAAGAACAATAAAGTTAATAATCAGATTAACGCCTATGGGGCTCGGCCCCCACAAAAAAAACAAACCAGTGGAGAAAAGTTCGTGATGCCGATAAATAAAATAGCCGGGCTGGGTGATTTTGGAGGGCTCAACCATGTGCATGGTCGTGCTTTATGACGCCAACGCAAGTGTCTGCGCGTTGCTGACAACAAAGCTTGAAGGACTTGGGCTGAAAGTCGTTTCGCTTCCCAATCTTGAGGCCTGCGAGCCGTTCTTGCGAGGCGGGAAGCCGCCCCTCCTGCTTATCCTCGATTTGTCGAGACACCCCGGCTACCTGCCAGTGCTGCAGGCTTTTGTTCCCAGGTACATCCCGGCTTCATGCTGCGTGCTAACATCATTGATTCCCACGGCGCTGGCCGACTTCCTCCCTCAGGACATCAAAAGTTGCTTCTTCGAGCACGTGGTGGAGCGGCCATTCAAAACGCCCGATTTTATCCGATTGCTGTCAGATATCGTCCGCAAGCAGGCCACCCCTCCCCTCTCAGCGCCCGATACGGATGTCAGCCGGGCTGTCCTGAATTCGAGTGTCCGGCAGATTACCGGCCCGACAAATATCAATACGCTGGACAAAGAGGTTCAGGCGCAGGTGGAGGCCTTCGTGAGCAAGAGCCAAAACAACCTGCCCCCTCTTCGCCAGGAGTCGCAGGCGACAAAATCTTCCTCCGGCCTTCAGCCGCCGCCACTGCGGCCACCACCGCAGCCTCAGGCTTCCTTGTCGCCCTTCGATTCCGCCCTTCCTCTCCAGGGGGCAAATTCCAGCCGTCCAGGGCGAGTATCCCGCCATGCCGGTCCACTTCGCACGCGCACAACGACCCCCACACTGTCTCCTCCCCCCGACCCCGTGCAAGCCTCCTCTGCAGCGCTGTCTTCCAAGGGGCGAGGGCCGGCTCGCCATCGCGCGCCCACCTGTCTGCCTCCTTCCGAACGCGAGCTGGGCGTCCTGCATGCCATCGAAAGTGCCCACGATGAGGATGGCGAGAGTACGATTGTCGTCTCGGCGCTCAGCGATGCTGTGCTGCCAGCGCCGTCTGTCTTTCCAAAGCAGGCGCTCATATCCGGGCAATATACTGCGGATGTGCTCATTCATATCCTCAAATTCAGCAGGCTCATGGGACAGAACATGGCACTCGAAGTGACAGACGCCCCACGCACAATTGTCCTGCTCGTGGATGCGGGGCGTGCTGCCTGGGGTGAAATCCTGACTTCGCCCAATGTACAGGGGTATTCGGAATTTCTGAGAGGTCTGGCGTTTGGCACCAGCCTGTCGGCCGAAGCCATTGAGGGGCTCATGCACCAGGGTTTGGACATGCTCACTGCCGTCACTTCACTCGGCATGCAGCCCGCTTATTTCTCCGTCTGCGAACGCTTCATTATGGAAGCGATCACCACTATCCAGGCATTGCATGGGAAGCCTTATGCCGTGTATGAGGGTATTCCCGAACGATACCACAGGCTTCAGACCGAACGCCCGGCACTGGGAATAGATGTCAGCCAGCAGGTGTTTGATTTATGTCGCACCGGGCAGGATACAATGTCCGTACCCAATGCCTTCAGGTTTGCCAAATTCGTCGCACGGCCCCATCGAACGCCATGGAATGCTTCCATACAGCTCAACCCCCAGGAAACTTCCGTCCAGGCATCGCTCCAGTCTCCAACGGCGCTGGAGCGCATCCAGTCCCACGATGCACTGCCATTGCCAGGCCTGTTGTACCGCCTTGTTCTGTTCGAATTTGTCGATGTTGCCATGGGTGTGGTAGACCAATGCTGTCGGATTGTGTAAGACACACGAAGCTAAACGTGCTGAGTCCATCCAGGCGGCATGTATCAATCACGGACGATGAAGGATGATCATGAAAAATCTGGCAAGATTACTGACAATCATATTGCTGGGCTGCCTCTTCTCGGTTTCCCCTTTCTGGCTCGCAGAAGCTACACCCCAAAAATCGACCGCACAAACTGCCAAAGTGACGATTACCTATGTCGTCAAAAAGGGCGACAGTCTCGATAAGATTGCCAAGCAATACGGCGTTCCCGTCAACGACATTGTTCGATGGAACAATCTCTCGGATGCTTCACGTATCCAAATAGGCCAAAAGCTTAAAATACGCGTTCCAAAGGGATCAGCCGCCGCCAGCGCTGCCAGCGCCGCCAGCACCGGGGGATCAAGCGGAACAAAATCCGGAGGAGACACCAGGGCTGCGGCTGCCGCTACACAGGACATGTTCTATATCGTCAAAAAAGGCGATACCCTTGGGAAGATAGCCAGAAAAACCGGCGTCTCCGCCGAGCAGCTCAAAAAGCATAACCCTGATCTGCGAAAGAATCCTGACAGACTGCGCGTCGGCCAGAAACTCGTCCTTGAGGTTAACCGATTTTCAGGCCAGACAGGCGTCTCCCGGGGGCTGGCAAACAATGGTTCCCTTGTGGGTGGTATCCAGTTGCCCGCGGGATCAGGCTACATCGTGCGCAATCCCAAACGCAGCTACGGCACGGCCCTCACCGTTGGCATCATCATGGATGCCATGGCAGACTATGCCCGAAAGTATCCTAAAGGGCCTCGCTATACTGTGGGTGACCTGTCAGCAGAAAAAGGCGGCAGACTTGTCCCGCACCTGTCGCATCAGTCAGGGCGCGATGTCGATATCAGCTATATCAGCAAGCACAATAAAGAGAACGCCGGTTTTGCGCGGATGAATGCTTCGAATTTCGATGCCGAAAAAAACTGGCACCTCCTTGAGTACTTCATCAAAACCGGAAAAGTGCAATACATCTTCGTCGACTACGACCTGCAGAAGCTGCTCTACGAACAGGCTAAAAAGCAGGGCTATACCGATAGCCAGCTCAAGGGCATTATGCAGTACCCCAACGGCCGCAAAAGCTACCACGCGATCATCCGGCACGCCAAAGGGCATGCCGATCATTCGCATGTTCGTTTTGTCTGCGCCGGCACAGATGTGAATTGCCATTAGGCCTGTCAGAATATCGTCTGGGGTAATTGCTGGTTAGTGCTGATCCTCCAAAGGAGAAGGGGGAAGTATGTTTAAGGAGGGAGCATGAAGCCAACGTTTGAGTCGTATCTGGCAAGCGTGTTTGGTGACGATCTGGCATCTTTTCTGGGGCACGGGACATTGGGTGAGTTCATTCGTGTCAACCCTCACCGCACGACAATCGAGGCTGTCGAAACCGTACTGGGAGCCTATGGATTTGAAACACAGCGTGTGGAAGGCGTCAGCCAGGCGCTGCGTCTGCTGCGCATGCCCTATGATCCGACCCTTTGTCTGCACCATTTTGCCGGCTGGTACGTCAAGCAGAGTTTGAGTTCCCAGCTTCCCGTTCACTTCCTCGATCCCAGGCCTGGCGAAAACATCATCGATCTATGTGCCGCACCCGGCTCGAAAACGACACAGATTGCCACCGCCATGGGCCATAAGGGCTGCCTGTATGCCAACGATTTGGCGGGCAAGCGCATGACGCCGCTGGCTGCGCGTCTGGATGCCACCCACGTTTCTCACGCAGTGCTCTACAACCGGGCTGCCGAACGCCTGACGCATATCCTGCCCCCTATTTTCGACCGAGTTCTGGCCGATGTGCCATGCTCCGGGCTGGGCAATGTCATGGCGCTGCCCGAAAATCGCTCGCGCTACGAGCGTGCCAAAAACCCTTCTGCCATGTCCCATTTGCAGTATCGCATCCTTTTAACCGGCTGCCGCCTTCTGCGCGTGGGGGGGCGATTGGTGTACTCAACCTGCTCGCTCGATCCTCACGAAAACGAAGCGGTCATCCAGGAAGTGGTCAGCCGCCTGCCATTCAGGCTTCTTGAGCCCCCTGATGTTGCCGGCCTGTGCCTGCGAGAGGGGCTGACGTCCTGGCAAGGCGAAACCTACGACGCATCTCTTGCGCGCTGCCGGCGAGTAAGGCCGTGGGAAAATGACACACAGGGATTTTTTGTGGCTGTACTGGAAAAAACCGACGAGCTTATGCCCCGGCTTCGGCATCACGACCCAGAGGCCAATCGAATCCAAACGCTCGGCATCAACGCGCCCGAGGTCGCGGCCATCCTTGAGAACATTGAGCGCTACTATGGGGTTGAGCCCGAAGTTTTTGCACCTTTCCGATTCCTCGTCACCCCGCGCGCCATTCATTGCCTGGATCAGCACTGGGACAGCGTCATCGAAGGTTACCAGCGTGCCGGTACTTGCCTGGCCAAAAAAAGAGGCGGTATCTGGCGCATGAGCCACACGATGATTCAGCGCATGGGAAAAAACATCCGGCGAAACATGATTTGGCTCAATGACGCGCAGATGGCCGAGATTTGTGCCACGGGCGAGATCGATGTGGATACGCTGCCAGAATCGCCCTACCCGGTTCTCTGTTACGAGCCGCTTGGATGTCTTGCCAACACCTACGATCTGGGAAATCGCCGCATTTGCTGGAAACGCGCCTACCATTACCACTGCCTTCCAGGTCAGATGACTGCGGGTATCGCGCCCCATGACGGATATCGAAAGCGGGATATTTGACATCTGCTGCTGTTTGCGTTTAACTAGCAGATCAGCGCAGGGTTGCAGCAGACGGGCAGCCAGATTTTGGTGACAATTACCGATGATTCCAGGTGGGTAGCTCATGTCCTTCTTTAATTACACGACCAAAGAGATTGTTCTGAAAATTGTCTATTACGGACCGGGGTTGTGCGGCAAGACCACCAATGTCAAGCATATCTATTCGGCGACGAACGACGATACACGCGGCAAGCTCATCAGCCTCGAAACGCAGCAGGAACGTACGCTGTATTTCGACTTCCTGCCGATCGAGCTGCCCGAAATCCGAGGATTTAAGACACGTCTTCACCTCTATACGGTGCCCGGTCAGCTGTTCTATTCCAACAGCCGCCGTCTGATCATGAAGGGTGCAGATGGCGTGATTTTTGTTGCCGACAGCCAGGCAGAGCGTCTGGAGGCGAATCTCATCTCAATGGATGACCTGCTGGATAACCTGGCAGCGTATGGCTATGACATTGAGAAGATTCCCTTTGTAATTCAGTATAACAAGCGCGACTTGCCCAACGCACTTCCGATCGACAAGCTGCGCTCGGAGATTAACCGATGGTATCCGAAAGTGCCTGACTTTGAGGCAGTGGCTTCGGATGGCGCAGGTGTTTTTGAGTGTCTCAAGACCGTCGTCAAGATGATCCTCGTTGACCTGAAGAAAACAGGCAAGTAACGCGTTTTCATCATCGGCCCGGGGGGCAGACGTGGCCAAATCTGAAAGCATGTGGCATATCGGGCCATCGGATATTCTGTACGAAGATGATGCCGTCATCGTCGTCAACAAACCGAACGGCCTGCCTGCTCAGGCGACGCTGGATCCTGCTCGGGATCACTGTTTTGCATCGGTCATGCGCTACCTGAATGGCGGATATGCCGGGTTGCACCATCGATTGGATGCGGCAACTTCAGGTGCGATTTTACTGTCAAAATCTCAGGCAGCCAACGCTTCGCTGAGCCGCCAGTTTCAGACACACACCATCCGCAAAGGCTATGTAGCCATAGGCTGCGGCCAGGGAGTGGAGGCAATGTGCGTTGGTTCGCACAGGCGGCTGGAGAATGGCATCGGGGAAGGCGCGCGCATTCGCGGTGTACAGATGTTTTGCGTTGGGGGGAAAAAAGCCAGGCGCGCTGTGACGGATATTACCTGCGAATCTGCGTGGTACATGCGCGATGGTGTGGTGGGCTGTTTTTTGTGTCAGCCGCAAACGGGCAGGACACATCAGATTCGCGTTCACATGGCAAGCCTGGGGCTTGGCATTGTCGGTGATCCGCTGTACGGCGACGGCGGCCTGAGAAGTCTCCGTGCCATGGCACCCGGGAGATTGTGCCTGCATGCATCGTGGATAGCTTTTGAACACCCGCTGACGGGTGAACCTCTGCATGTTGCCTGTGAAACACCACCCGAGATGATCACGTTTATGAAAAAAATCGCACAGGCAGGCAAACCCATCGCAGCCTGCACACAAAACAAACCATGCTGAAACAGGTCAAAAATGCGGAACTGCCAATAACGGTTGACCGGATGGGCTTTCTTTTGGTAGGTTCCCACGTCGTTTTGCCTTGACAGAATTAGGATTTGTCGAGGCGCCATTACCCTAATGAAAGAATTGAGTCGAATATGCCTGAAACGTTCAGTATGCTTCTGCCATTTATCATTCTCATTGCCGTGTTTTGGCTCTTCTTTATTCGCCCACAGTCCAAGGCAGCAAAAACGCGCCAGGCAATGCTGAGCGCTTTAAAGGCTGGAGATAAGGTGGAGACTGTAAGCCGGGTCACCGGTGTTGTCGTTTCGGTTCAGGATCAGCACCTCGTTCTTAATATCGGGGAAGGGGAGCCGGTTCGTATTCGCATTCACCGAGACGGCGTAGCTCGCGTGATTGAGAACAAAACGTTGGAAACAGCCTAGCCTGTTTCAGCGCCATGGCTGCATCCCGGATTGCCCACAATGATGGGAAACCTTGAGGAGAGTATTGGCACCTGTTGAGTGTAGCGCAGCATTGCCTGTGCAAAAATATCGTTTCATTGGAATCGCCTCGATCGTATTCAGATGGGTGTGCCCCGCACAGGGACGAACGATGGGTACGCAAGGGGTTGGCGAACAGCTTAAGCAGTGTGAGGTTACGCGATGTCGCGAAGTTGGTGGCTTAAATCCGCCTTTTTGATTTTCATGGTTGTGGGGTCGCTCGTCGTTCTGACGCCGACGCTTATCGAAATGGTGCTTTATCCTGAATCCTCCGAGGACGCCGTCTCCGAAGACGGCGCCAGGGTTCCGCCTCTCCCGGAATGGTATGAGGCCATCCCTGGCTGGCTCAAGGCACCAACCCTCTCGCTGGGGCTAGACTTGCAGGGCGGCTTAATGCTTCGCTACTCCGTCGATATCGACTCGGCCATCAATGACAAGATGTCAGCCAATGCCGCCAGCATTCGCGGCCGCCTCATCGAAATGACACAACGAAGCATCGAATATCGCCTCGATCGGGCTCAGCACCAGGTGACCTTCACCTTCGACAAGGCCGAAGATGCCACAAAGCTGAACACCGACTTCCTCTACGACTATCCGATGCTTGCAATTGTGGGTTCTTCCGGAAATACGGTCACACTTGGCCTCAAAGCCGGTTTTTTGAGAGAATCCGAAGCATCGTCGGTTCAGCAGGCGGTAGAAATTATCCGCGAACGAATTGACGGCCTGGGCGTAGCTCAGCCAAGTGTTCGCGTCGAAAGCGGACGCAACATCGTCGTCGAACTCCCCGGCCTGTCGCGCACGCGCGTAGCAGCTGCCGAACGGCTCATCTCAACCACCGCAGTGCTGACCTTCAAACTCGTAGCAGATCGCAGCGAATCACTGTCGCTGTTCACCACGCTGAGCCAGCGCTCACCCGAACAGCACGGCATTCTGATTGCCAGCGGAACCCTGCGCGCAGATGATCGAATCGACCCAGATACCGGGCGCATCATCATGACCGGAAGAGACATTCTCAGGGCCTTCGTGCTGGAGCATGAAAATGAAATCCCGGCAGGGCGCCAGATCGTCTATGAGCGGATCGGCCTTCAGGAACGGAAACAGGAAGTCGCAGAAGGCATAGATGTCACCGCGCTCCCGGCGAGCTGGCGCCTGCGCCTGGTTCGCACAGACTTGCCCACCCTTACCGGTGAAAATGTCGAAACCGCTTACCCCGCAAGCAATCCAGATACCAACATGCCGTATGTCTCCCTCAAGCTCGACAGGAGCGGCGGAGACACATTCTACGAACTGACCAAGCAGCATGTAGGCGATCAGCTGGCCATCCTGATGGACGACACACTTGTGAGTGACCCCGTGATCCGAAGTGAAATCCCCGGTGGCAACGTATCCATCGAGATGGGACGCGGCAATCGCCATGATACGCTGCTTGAGGTCAACAATCTGGTCGTTTCACTGCGTTCCGGTGCTCTCCCCGCTCCCATTCGCCAGGAGTACAAAACACTGGTTGGCCCGTCTCTGGGCATGGATGCCATTGAATCGGGCGTAAAATCGCTGATCATTGGTTTTGCCCTCATCTTCCTGTTTTTCTCGATCTATTACAAAGCCTCGGGCATCATCGCCTCCATGGCGCTCATGCTGAACGTTCTCTTTGTCCTCGCAGGTATGGCAAGCATCGGCGCCGTCCTGACACTGCCGGGTATTGCAGGTATCATCCTGACGGTTGGTATGGCCAATGATGCCAACATCATTGTATATGAACGCATCCGGGAAGAGCTGCGGGCGGGAGAAACCGTCAGAAAGGCTGTTATCATCGGCTACGAAAAGGCACTCTGGACCGTTCTGGACGCCAACATTACGACAGCCATTGCCGCCGTCGTCCTGCTTAACTTCGGCTCCGGCCCAGTGAAAGGGTTTGCAGTCACTTTGCTCCTGGGTCTCATATCGACAGTCTATACGGCGTTCTATGTAACGCGCACCGTGTTCGAACTCCGCGTTCGCGTCAACAGCGAACAGATGTCGATCTAGGACAGCTCAGGGCACCCTGCCTGCCCTGAGCTCGCCACCCCTCCCGTCCCATGAAAGTTAGGAATGACATACGATGGCTCAGTTAAAACTCATCAAACCCAATACTAAGATTCCATTCATCAAGCATCACAAGCCATTCACATTCGCGATTCTGGCGCTGGCAATCCTGGGCGTCCTTATCAGCTTTGTGATCACGCCAAACTGGGGCACAAGCTTCCGGGGGGGGACAGCCATCACGATGAGCTTCCTGGCACCCGTTTCGCCCGAAGAAGTGCGAACCCTTTTCGAACAGGATCCGCGTTTCGAAAGTATCTCGGTTCAGCGCATCGGCAAAGAAGAAGAGAATCGCTATATCGTGCGTACACGAACCACGACGACGCTGAATTGTGCCCAACTCGCAGCAGTTCAAAACGCACTGCCAGGTCAGATTCAGAAACTGACCTCACAGACAGTATCGATCCCCGGTTGGCCAACATGCAACCCCGACATCGAAGATGGCATTCGCGGCGATTTCTTTATCACGCTCGCTCTGTCAGAGGAAGCAGCAGCAGGCGGCACGGCTGCCCCCGTCGAAATTGCCACCCTCGAAACTTCGCTCAGAGCAGCAGGATTAGACGCCCATGTTGCCTATGACGAAACGACGAAGCGCTACCTCGTTAAGCCTGTGGGGCTCCAGGCCGTGGTCATTGAGATGCTCAATACGACTTTTGGTCAGCGATTCAATGAAAACAAAGGCCTCGACGAAATCGTCACCGTCGGTGCTGATGTCGGCGACAAATTTCGAAACGATGCCATCCTGAGCGTCTTTCTCGCCCTTGGCATGATGCTCCTCTACATCGCCATTCGCTTTGATACCCGCTATGCACCGGCCGCCGTTATCTCATTCACGGCCACAGCGCTGATATCATTTGGCATTCTGGTCGTATTCCAAATGGAAATCACACTCGAAACCGTCGCCGCCATACTTTCAGTCGTGGGCTACAGTACCAACGATACCATCGTTAACTTCGATCGCATTCGCGAGAATCTGGCATCCAGTGACAAGGACACCACCCTGGCACAGGTCGTCAACCGCTCCATCAATGAATGTCTGAGCCGAACCATTATCACGAGCCTGACAACCATGATGGCCATCGCCCCCATGGCGATCCTCGCCACAGGCGCGACGCGCGACTTCGCCATCATCATGTGCATTGGCGTCGTTTGGGCCAGCATCAACTCTATCTTCATCAGCTGCCCCCTGCTTCTGTATCTCGATGAATGGTTCAAGCGCTACCAGAGCCGTGCCGAAGCACGCAAGACCATTGAACACGATCTGACGACAGGTCAATGACCATCCAACTCCAGTGTCACCGCGTGCGGCAGTCTCTTCATCGGACAATCGCACGTCGGTGGACACATTCTCAGGTAACAATGGCGCATGACAAAATCTGATGCGAAATACTGGAATCTTCGCGCTCTGGACAGTGAAGCAGTCGATTCCCTGGCAGTGGATCTCAACGAAACCCAGCTCCTGACAAGTGTATTGTATAATCGTGGCATCCGAACACCCAAAGATGCGGAAGCCTTCCTCCACCCCAGCATGCAGAATATCGCCGATTCCTTTCTGATGCTGAACATGTCCGCAGTGGTTGACAGCATCCTGGAAAGCCTGCTCGCCAACGAGACCATCCTGGTCTTTGGTGACAACGATGTCGACGGTGTCACCTCAACGACACTCGTCTACCAGTTCCTTACCCACCTCGGCGCCAACGCCCACTACTTCCTGCCACGGCGCAAGGAAGATGGTCACGGCTTCAATGACGACACCATCACAGCAGCCCTGAATTCATGCCAGCCAAATCTGGTTATCACTGTCGACTGCGGAACAAGCGGTGTGTCAGAGATCGCAGCGCTTCGCGCACAGGGTATCAAGGTCATCGTCGTCGATCACCACGCACCGCCTGAGGTCATGCCGGATACGCTCATCCTCAATCCAAAACAGCCGGGCGAAACCTTTCCCTATGACAACCTGGCAGCCGTCGGCGTTGCCTTTCACCTGGTCGCCGCCCTGGTTCAGACCTGCCGCGAGCGAAATCTTTGGCTGCACTTTGGCGTGAATGAACCCGATCTGCAGGACATGCTCGATTTGGTGTGCCTGGGCACCATCGCCGATGTGGTTCCCCTGCTGGGCGAAAACCGAACGTTCGTCTCCCTGGGCCTTGATGTCATACGAAAACGCAAGCGCAGCGGCATCGCAGCACTGCTCAGCGACGTAGGCGCCGATGACAAGTACATCACAGAGCGGACGATCTGCTATCGCCTCGTCCCCCGCATCAATGCCGCCGGCCGCGTCGGAGACCCCAACGAGTGCGTGGCACTGCTCACCGCCTACCGCTATACGACAGCCCAGGCCATCGCACGAAGCCTCGAAAATTATAACCACCAGCGACAGAATGCCGAAGCATCTATGATCAACGAGGCCATCGCCATCGCACAGCAACAGGTGCTCGAAGGTCGCCGCGTGCTCGTCGTCGCCCGTGAAAACTGGCACCAGGGCATTCTGGGTATCATCTCAAGCCGAATTCTGGACAAATTCTATAAACCCACCGTCGTCATCGCCATCAACGATGGCCGCGGCCGCGGATCCGCAAGAAGCCCGGAAGGATTCAGTATCCTCAACGCCTTTGCCAAGTGCAAAGAACTCATTGATGATTTTGGCGGCCACCACAGCGCCGCAGGCCTCAGCCTCCTCGCCGAAAATGTCGAAGCGTTCTCCAACAAAATCGAGCGCGTTGCAGGCGAACTCCTCGCCGGCGGATCCACCCCCATACGAAGCCTCGACATTGATGCCGAAGCAAACATCGCAGAGTTGCTCAGCCTCTGGCAAAATCAATACCTCGAATGGTTAGGCCCCTTCGGAACCGCCAACAAAGAACCGACATTTATCATCAAAGCCGTCCGCGTGATGCTCATCAAACGGCTCAATCACGCCTACGCCAGAGCCAAGGTCAGGCAAGACACAGCAACCCTGGCCCTGCACGTTCCCTCGGCATTGACCAGCGACATCAAGCAGGGTGACCTGCTGGATGTCGTCGTCACACCAAAATACGCCCCACACCGCGATTTTCCAGAATTCATTCTTCTCGCCGCGCAGCCCGCTTCCACAACCTCCGACACCAGCACCTGACTTCATCCGACGCCTCCGTTACCATTGCCGCTGCCAAAAGAAATCGCATGAGAAAACGTCGCCAGTACGCTTCATTGCGCTCCCAATCCAGATTGAGACTGCCAACCATCGTGATCATGACGCTCATTTTGCTTGGCATCCTCTTTTTTCGCAACGAAGTAAGCCAATGGATCGCCCAGGCCTTTGCCCCACAAACGCCCAGGATTGACGCCCATGCTGCTCCCACTTCCCCCGCTCCCACCACACACGACAGCCATGCCCCCCTCCCACCGCCAGCCCCTGCCCTGACCGGAACCGTTCTTTACCAGGCAAATAAAAACGCATCTCAACGAATCCTTCTCCTGCTCAGCCAAGGACGACAGCCATGACACCAATGAATCCAAATTGGCAAACTTACAAAACTGCCGAATTCGCCAACGACATCCCCGACGATGTCTTCCAATACCGCTCCGACGAAATCGACACCATCCTTGCCTGGCGCGACGCCAACCCCATCGACTACCCCATCGAAGTCGAAATCGGCTCAAACCGCGGACGATTCATCCTCGGTTTGGCACGCGCAAGACGCGATACCCACTTCCTGGGCATCGAACTCAAATCCTCACTATGCCGGCTCTCAGCCAACAAACTCGCACGCGAAGGCCTCACAAACGGAAAAATTCTAAACGCCGACGCCCGCCTGGCCATCCCCATCCTCTTCCAGCCCAACAGCCTCGGCGCCATCTACGTCCTCTTCCCCGATCCATGGTGGAAAAAACGACACGCCAGACGCCGCCTCCTCGACGACACCTTCTTCCAGCTCGCCCACAAATTCCTCCGCCCAAACGGCACCTTCGTCCTCAAAACCGACGTCCGCGACTATTTCGAAGCCGTTCGCAACCACCTCGCTGATTCCCCCCTGTTCAACCTCATCGACAATGCCGACATCCCACACCACGAGTCATGGGAACTCACCACGCGCGAGCGACACTGCGTGGCCGACAACACGCCTTACGACATGCTGGCCGCACAAAAAATCTAAAGGGGGCGTGGCCCCCTGCGCCGCTATCGGCACGTAGGGGCGAATAATCATTCGCCCAGGCGAACGCAGTTCGCCCCTACGTGCCGATACGCGTCTACCCCCAAGAGCGGGGCCTCAATCGCCGGCCCCGCAACGCCCCGCTTTTTTGTTTTTTTGTGGGGGAGCATTGCTCCCCCACACCCCCTGCAATGCTGCGCATTGCTTGTGGGTGAAGAGTAAAATGTTATTGTTTCTGGCAACATACCCTCGCCCTGCATACATTCGAATGCGCAACCATTTGGCTGATAAATGGAAAAATAATTTTCACAAAGTCTGCTTCTATGGCTATCAGACCGGCTCACCGGCACCATCCAAAGCCTCGGCAATGTTGAGCTTAAAGGTGATCGCTGTCACCGGGCGTCCCATGGCATCGAGCTTCTCCCATTGATTGCCGCGTGCATAGCGGCATTTCAGAAGACATCGCAGCGCCGGCACATTGTTGTCCGTCAGCGACACCGATATCCAGGTCACTGCCGGGTGAACCTCGCGCAAAAACTTTGGCAGCGTTTGTGTCAGGAAATGCGAACCGACACCCCTGCGATGGTATCCCTCATGCACCATGAACAGTGCCACACTTGCGGTTTTATGGTTTGGGAACCCCACAAAAGTATCGCACAGCGCCACAGGCTTTGGCGACAGCGTCGGCGCTTCAATGAGATGGAACCGGCGAAATACGCGTGATCCCTGAACCTGCGGCACCTCCACGTCGAGCGTACGCTCCGCAAGCCCTTCGGGCGAACGAAAAACGACGTTTTGGTGGTAGTGGCTATTGTGCACCAAAATGTCGCGCACACTCGCAAGATCAGTCGGCAAAACGGTGCGGCAACGCAGGCGGCCGTCGCTAAAATCGTTCGAAATCATAAAAAACTCCCTTTAGATGAAGACAATGCCAAAAACTTTGCTAGAGTGCGCCAACTCTTACGTCTTCGAGCGACGTAGCACCGTAAGGCAAGATTGTCGAGTATTGATAGGGGCGAGACTTGACGATGATTGTTCTGGGTGCTAAACAGTCTCGTCTGGATTTGCATAGGGCTGAGCTCATGAGCTCAAGGCCCATCGTTAAACAAATGGGTAGGATGACACTATGAAACAGAAGATGAGAATCTTTCAGAAATGGACGCTGGCTTCGATTTTGCTGACGGCGCTCCTCTTGCTCACAACAGGTACTGCACAGGCCGGAAACAATGACTTCCGACTTGAGCGCCTGTGTAATTATGAATCGGGGTGCTCTGGTGCCGAAGCCATTGCCGATTTCAAGTCGCTCTCAAGGGCATATGGCTCGTTGTTGGCGCCGATGCATTTCCAGCCCGCATCGACATTAGGGCAAGCGGGATTTGAGATTGCTGCCGAGGCAAAACTGGCTTTTGCTTTGGGCGATGACACTTTTTGGCGAGCCATCAACAAGAATACCGATGCCACGCCAGATGCCGATGGAAAATATAGCTCTCCTGACATGTTCTCCACGATTCAGCTGCACATGAGGAAGGGTTTGCCCTTCAGCCTCGAAGTCGAGGGCGTGTTTAACTGGCTGGCACAGTCTGAGATGTTCTATGTTGGCGCAGGCCTCCGCTGGGCCATCACAGAAGGCTGGTGGTTCCTGCCTGACCTCAGCGTCCGTGGTCATGTCGGCACCATCGTAGGTGCGTCGCAGCTTAGCCTGATCAACATCAATGTCGATTTTGCCCTGTCTTACACCTGGGGCTTGGGCGGCATTGCGAGCATCACCCCCTATGCCGGCTACAGCCTGCTTAACATTCATACCTCCAGCCGTCCTCTGGTCATCCAGGGTCAGGCCAGTGATGAGCCGTTCGAGGCCGTCTTTGGCGGTCAATGGCAGCATTTGTCCCGCGCTTTCCTGGGCGTCCAGCTCCAGGGTGACTTCTTTGTGTTCGCCGTCGAAGGCGAGTACGGAACAAACGTCGCGAGCGTCGGCGCCAAGATTGGTGCGACTTTCTAAGCAAAAGTGCTTCGAGATATGCTTTAGCCGCCCGCCTGGGCGGCTTTTTTTGTTTGGATTTTGGGGGTACATCTGCGCCCAGAGGGCAGACACGCAGGTCTGCCCCTACACGGTTTTTTTCGTGACGAAACGTTCCCCACACCCCCAATGCCGAAGCATTACTTCTGAGCAGGGTGGCGATGTGCAAGAATAGACATTTTTTTGATTTCCGTTTGTCATGAAAAGTTAGTTATGCGACGATGGAGTAGGAGATAATTGTTGTTCAATGGCAAGTAGCTTTGCGAGGTGCAGCGATGGAGAAAACAACAAAAACGGATCAAATTCTTGAGAGGAAGTCAGATAATACGGCAAGCACAAGCCTCTTAAAAACTGACGAAAAAAGCGCAGAAGAGGCGCCAAAATCCTTTGAAACAACACTGAGTGAGGCTCTTGGAACCAAAGACGGCGCTTTGGTACATCGTCTGCTCAAGGGAACTTCTGATGAGGCAGATGTTCGCTCCATTGCCACGAACTCGCTCATGATGAATACCCTGATGAAAACGCTCAAGGGTGATGTGCTCCATGAGTGCCTCAACACGCTGTACATATATGTTACCGATATTGGTGTTCTCGCAAGCTGCATCAAGGCACGCTTTGGTGTTAATTTAGGGGCCAAAACGCCAGAAGGCCAAAGACTCATAAGAGCCCTGAGCAGACCCGAAAAATCATGGACACTTGTCGGTGCCAAACGCGTCTACAAATGTCTTCTTCTGTTGCCGCCATCCCATGTGGCACAGGTAAAAGACATCACAACAACGAATACAACCCGTGGCACAAGCGGTGCAGCAGTAGCCAACCTTGGTGTCATTAATATAGACTATATCGACTCAGACCCAGACAGAATCGTAGGCACAACCTACTGTGATGATCCGAAAGACGCCCAATTTAATCTGCCTTTGCTGGATACGACCATTGTCCATGAGATCGGACACGTTGTCGATGCAGGCAAAAGTCCTCGATACTCAGAAGATCCTGGTTTTCGCAAAATTTCCGGCTGGAAAGATGAAGGTCAGGATGCAGTCAAGCTCGCCAAAGCAATCGAAGGGTGCGCCACAACGCCTTACGCCAATGTCAGCATCGTAGAAGAGCCCATTGCCAAAAAAGGCGCAGAGCTAATGCTCAAGGATGAGGTTGTTCGAGAAAGTGATATAGAAGACAGAGTTAAAAAAGCGTTCAAAGAGCTCAAGATGGACGAAGCAGGCAGCCCAAACCGCGGACTGCCGACTTACAATATCGGATGCCGCAGCGCCCAAGACCTGACAAAGGTGCTCGAAAAAAGTACGGTTTATCAGCACATCATCCGCTCCTGGGCATCTAAATCTCCATGGAAAAAAGGCTTGCAGGCAGACATGAAGCGCCAAATTCACCAAGGCTATAAGAATAGTTCTTGGTATTCCTTCGACAATGCGGCGTTTGTCGATAAAATCAGCCAATATCAGCTGCGCGACCCCGGTGAAGAGTTTGCCGAAGTCTATGCGACCTACCACGTCGCCAACCCAAAAGGCGATAAACTCAAAGCAGCCCATAAAGATGGGCTCAAAAAGATGGGCCTGGACACGGATCCGTCCTCTGCTGGAAAGAAAGGATCATAGTGACGATGGTCAGGCGAAAAATGATCCTCAAACACCTCGTGCCTTCGGGCTTAATCATGGCAGTATGTATGTCTTGCTCGCCCACATCTCCCTCACCCTCTCAGCCCCAAGAATCCGCTCAAACTGCCACGCCTGTCATTGAGGTTTCTGAAGCGGTATGGGGTGATGACATGAACCGTGGGAGTTTGTTTGATGAAGAAGCTGATACAAAACAAGCTATGGCTGTTGTCAATGCGACCCTGAGTTCCAGGCAAAGAGCCCATGCTCGCTACAGCATCGGCAACTTGGCTTTCGTCGAAGTTATCACCTCACCTGACCCAGAACTCATAGACGTCGATGCTACCAATCTGCACGTTGCTGTTGTTCTCGGTGACAAACCGCGCTTGGTGAGCCTTCCAGACAAAGCACTTTTTGCCCATTTTGCCAGAAACATCCGCCCCAATCCCGACAAGCTTGAGTTTAAACACCGTATTCGGACAGCCTTACTACTTGCAACGAATTCGGACTGGATTGCCGATGAGTCTGAACCAACATGGATCGATGAAAATGGGATACTCGTTATCCATTACCATAGATACGTTGATAGCGACAGCGGCACCCTGTCCATGCGACAGCCCCCACCAATATTGCAGGAGTGCACCCTCACTGTTGATGCCAATCAGGACTTTACGTTGGAATGCATTGACCGAGGGTATATGTAGCCAACCTTTGGCAGGCACCAGTGAATTTGCGTGAGGTGGCTTGGGATATTTCGAGTTCATCTCATGCCGGCGAGTGTAAACCTCCATACAAAATAACACCCGAGCGGGGCGTTGCGGGGCCGGCGATTGAGGCCCCGCTTTGGGGGTAGACGCGTATCGCGCTCGCCGAGGCGGTGCATTGTCGTCGTCAGCGGCGTCGTTGTGG
>Ga0209737_10000252_pt1 | contig 47416 bp, 59 predicted proteins | sample TergutCu122P3_FD_187284 | JGI IMG/M metagenome (GOLD analysis project Ga0209737, IMG submission 187284) | Cubitermes ugandensis P3 segment gut microbial communities from Kakamega Forest, Kenya - Cu122 P3 (SPAdes) (version 2) | ecosystem: Host-associated > Arthropoda: Insects > Digestive system...
TTAACAAACTTAGACGAATTTCGCCAAACGCTCAGCAATGGTCAGATGTTACCACTTGTGTACCGACGCACACAGTTAATGTTCTTAGCGCATCATTCCCGTGCCAAAACATTAGCGACAGCAACTATACGTGCACAGACGGAATTTACGGAACTCAAAGCAGTCTTTGGCGAGAAGCGCCACGAATTATTACTATTACACAGCCCAATTACGTGCTTATTGAGAATAGTGCCGCGCTCACAAGAAAAGGACTCGAAAAAGTGCTTTTTGACTTATCCGAAATCGGGTATGATGCGGAATGGCACTGTTTACAAGGTATCGACTTTGGTTTCCCGCAAAGGCGTGAACGTATCTTTATTATTGCCTACCCCAGTGGCAACCGATGCCGGTCGCTCGTATTCCGACCACTCGAAACTATTAGCGTATCTCGCTCGTGGACACCAACAGAGACTTACTTACATCTGCTCCGCTGCCGGACTGACAAATACCGAAATATTGGAGCTATACCAAAAAGTGCTTTCGTTCACAACTTCGGACGCGAAATACACGCATTTGGAAACGCAGTTATGCCTGTTATAGTAGAATATTTGTTTAAATGCGTTTTGGAAGATATAAAATTGCAATCACAATGAAAAAATCAAACAAAATAATCGTATGCCTATCGCCCAACGAAAGCGAACGCAGTACAATGATTGCCAAACTATTGGTACGATTAGGTTTTGCCCGCACCGCCGGCGATGCAAAAAAAATCATTGCATTTTCGGCGTTCGATGTTGATTTACCGGCGGCGTATTTTGTGGCGGCGCAATCATTCAACTTTCGCAGCAGCGCACACATTACCCAACGGCTGTACGAAATGGCTGTACGTGGCAACCTCGTAATAGTTGGCGTAAAGAAAATGCCGCCCGAAATGGAGTTTATGTGCGAAATATTCACAGTAACAGACATTATATAAATAAGAAAGCATGAAACGATTTAGCAAAAAATGGTTCAAACGCAATCCGCACAAGTGGGTTAATGTCGATATTCGCGCTCCATTTGCCGTAAAACGAAACTATATTGAAGATATTTTAGTTAAAGGAGACTATGATATTGACGAGATTGCTATTTGGGGCAAGCATGAAGCAGATGCCTACTCTTGCCATTATTATGGTATTAATTATTGGCGAAGAAAATAATCGTCCGGCAGGCACGAGCGTTTAGCGAGTTAGGAAATTTCTTCAAAGTCTTTTGAGTGCGTTTAGCATCAAAAGGCTTTACCATTTACAACAATCCCATTGCGGGCGTTTTTCCCCCGCACCCCCAAATTCGTTAAATAAAAAAAGTTGGACATTAGTACGGGCAAAAAAACCGAGCCGACACATATAATATCTTATTTATTTTTTATTTTCTCTCTTTTAAAAAATACCCTTGTAAAAAAAGATAAAATTTTCGTGCATTAGTACGAAAGCACTAAAAACAGCACGTAATTAACATAATGTCAACACATTATTAACCGCACGAATTTTGTACTTTTTTGTACTTTTTGAGAAAATCCGCACTTTTCAACAAAAAGTACGCAAAAAAAAATTAGTACGTTTGCCGGTGCAAAATTAGTACGCTCGTAACGTGCTGAATAATAGTGTTTTGTGAAATTGCGGTGCAATTAAAGTGCAAAAGCACGAATTTTTTTCTATGATTAGCGAGGGTGGTCATTCACTCCGCTGTGTTCGGCGTTTTTTTACCGGTTGTGAAATTGTGCTACAAGCAATATTCTTTTCCGCCGAAAAACCAAACTTAAAAGACACTATTTTTTGTCATTTTCACATCTGTTTTTATCTCAATATTCGTAAGTTATTCAAAATCAATAAATAACAAGAAAAATACTTTAAAAATTCTTTTTTAGAAATTCGTTATCAGTTAGTTATGTATTTCGGAAATTAGTGCCGTTAAAACCTTTAACAAAACGATAACAATCGTTTTCAAACGGTTAAAAAACGATAACAACGTGATAACAGGCATTAACAAAGTGTTATCGCGTGTTAACAGACTTGTTAAAATGCTAAATATCAATTGTTAATATTGAAAACCACTAAATAAAAGTAGGAAATGAATAAATCAAATTCCAACAATCAATCACAAACTCAAAAAGAAAAAGAGTATCGCCAACTAACAGACAACGCACGTAATGCTGTTGTTTTTATTCAAAAGGTTTTAACTGGTAAGAAAACAAAGGAAAATTTCAACATTCTTTTACCGAATTGGGTTAAACAGAAAGTTAAGTTAGCTGTAGGTTTTGAAATCAATTCTCACAAAATCAGTAAAAACGGAATAATACATGCTAAAAAAGGACACGGAATTGGCGGCACAAAGGTAACGCCACAATCGCCGGCATTAACCGATGCCGATTTTGAGTTATTCCCATATATTTTACAAAACCCCGATTATATAGAAAAAGGCACCATAAACAAAGGCAAGCAGTCGATTAGGTATGTTCGTTTATTGCCGGACGGGAAAATAGTTTATGTAGAAAGCGAAGCACACAATAGTAACGAAGATTTTGTTACAAAAACTGCTTGGAAAGAAAAAAGCACCGGATAACCGGTGCTTAAAATCTGTCTAACGCTATGTAATATATAAACCTCCATAAAACGCCCGAAACGCTATGCGTTAGCTTTAACAGATATTTTAGAGCGTGAACGATATTAAAATACCCCTCACGATTCATACCGCAAATATACAACCAAACAAACTGAAAAACAAATAATAACAATAAAATTTAAAAATATGAGTGAAAAATTCAAAGAAATCAACGGTGTTCATTGGGGTAAAAAATTAAAAATTGCCGAAAAAGAACATTTTACTTTTAATGAGGCAATAAAATCAATTCCAATCGGCAAATGTATGCCATCATATAACGATTTTGAAAGGCTACTTGATGAAGAAAAAGTAATGAGAAAAGAGCATAAACAATTTGGTGTTACCGGTATGTTATTTACCGATAAAACAAATAACAACAAACTATTTTTGCCGTATTCAGGCTACAAAGAAAGCAATAATACTTCTAAGAAAAATAACAATACAAATGGCTATTACTGGTGTTGTTATTTTGAAAACAATCTTGCGAGCAACTTAAATATCGGCTCAAAAACAAATATTTATAGAGATTTAAAGAGCCGTTGTTTTTCAGTAATTTACGTGAAAGATATAACCGTTAATGAATAAATTTTTTAATATGGAAACAGAACAAAAACCAAAAAATCACAACAATCGAGCACAATGCGGTTGTAAATTCAGCGAAATAATTCTTGCTGTATTCAATGAATTATCAGCAACTGAGTTTGCCGACAATCCTAATATAACCGACAAGGAAATAATTGAACACCTGTGTAAGTTTTACAAAACAAACAGTATTGAAAAAGCAAAATTGCAAGAAAAAGTAGAAGTGCTTGAAAATCAACTACAAGAGTTGCAAGTCGAAAATACCAACCTCGCCGATGCAGCGCAAAGCTCCGTAGATAATTCTGATGTTGAATTACAAAATTTGCGCACACAAGTAGAAGAACTTGAAGCGCGAGCCGGTATAGATGCCGAAACAATTTCAAAATTGACTAAGGAAAAAGAAGATGCGCAGCGAATGGCAAACACCAACGCCCAAGAACTTACAAAAATGACGCTTGCAAGTGAAAATCCTGAAAAAGGTAAATATTTGGTTGAATTTGGCGATGTGGCGCGTGAAATTATGGATTTAACACTTTCGCGATTACGCGAAAAACTTAACAAGCCCGAACTAACCGCAAATATACTTCTTACCGATTTGTTTGTAAAATATACCAAAACACGTAATCATTTCGGTTCGTTCCCCACGCAGGTAACAGGCGAAGAAATTAGAATGATAACAAAAAAATACGAGTAGTATGTTTGGATTAGACACAATTTTGAAAAGCAAAGCCGGTAAAAAACAAATTAAAAAATTGGTTGAAACCGAATTGTTACCAAATTTTATTCCGGCACTTGAAAGTTACGCTTTGGAGCAAATGCAGAAATTTGCCGAAGAAAACAAGTGCAATGTGGCATTTATGGCGTTTCAATCGAAAGAACACTTGTTTGTTGGCACGGCGTTTTTAGATGAAAACAAAACTATTATTCGCGTGGAAAATGTGCAACTGGTAACGGAATTTGTAAAAATAGTAATTGAAAAATATTTTGAATAATGGGATTTGACGAATTTATACCTGCCGAAGTATTAGATACCAAAGAGGCAGAATATGAATATACATTTGAAACCGGTAGCGCAAGCGATTATGCCGATACGCTTTTGAGTGAAATCAAAATCGAAAAACAACAGTATGACCAACCCGAAGATAACGGCGAAGATATTACCGATGCGCCAACAGGCGTGCGGGCGCGCATAAACGAAGCGGTAAACAAAACCACTGCCGAAATATTGGTAAAAAATGGCGACCGGCTTATAACATTCATTATGGGAATGATTATAAAAGAGGGCTACGAAGCTGCCGATGCCGACGAGCTAGACGAACTGATAAAAGCGTGGGCGCAATGCCTTCCCGATAATAAGCCGGTTCCGCCATGGGTTAATGCTGCTATTTCTACTGTATTTATTTATGGATTGAAAATCAGTAGTGCTGTGAAATACCAAAACACACAGCGCAAACTCGAAAATGAACAAACTAAAAATTACCAAATGCAATTGGAACTTGAAGGATTGCGTAAAAAAATGAAAGATAAAAATGAATAAGATAAAATTTAAGATTGCAGTTAAAACCCATGTACATGGTTCTGATGCTAATAATATATTTATAGTTGATAAAAATATGTCGAAAAAAGAGCTTAATTCACTTGTAAGAGAATTAGTTTTGGGCATGGTTGATTATAGTTGTGAAATAGTAAATGAATGGAATGAATAGAAAAACCAAAATAATACTCATTCTCGGCGTGCGCGGCTGTGGCAAAAGCACGTATGCCGAACATTTGGCGCACACAAACCCTCGTGCGCTTATGGTTGTACCAACATGGGACGATTGGGCTGATAAATTGCCGGAATGTAAGTGCAGAACTCGCAAAGATTTTGAATATACCGGTGTGCGCTGCCGAGTATACGAAAACGAGAATGATTTTGTTGCAATTGGCAAACACCTACACGACGCCGTACTCGTTTTAGATGACCCACGAGCGTACATTGGGAGTAACTTCGACCATTCGGCACTGAAAAAAATTATAATTGTGAGCCGCAAAATGATGCTTGATATTGTATTCGTGGCGCATGGATTTCGCGATATACCTCCGGTACTGTTTAGTTTTGTAACCGATTATGTGTTGTTCAATGTGTTTGACGAACCAAAAATACGCAAAGATAGAATACCGCCTAATATACTTGAAAAATTAGAAAAGATTGTTACCGAAGTACGCCAACAGGCAAAAACTAACCCATACGCAAAAAAACATATAGCAGTAGAATAATATGGTATTAATTGCAATCATAATATTATTTTTAATAGGCATATCCACAATAGTGCTATGTAAAGAAGCCGCAAAGAACAATGCTGAAAAATCCGCTATGATAGAAGAACTACATACTTGTATCGAAGAGTTTTCAAGAGAAATTACCGATTTACAAATACAAAAAAAGGAAACACCACTATGAAAACCCGCTACAAAAACAAAATAGCCCGTGCCATAGGAATAAGCACAGAAACACTTACCAATGAATTAAACTCGCCGCCATTGTTTGCAGCGATTCAAGAACTTGGGTATAAAAAAACACACAAACGACTGTCTGGAGCAGTACTCAAATACGTGTGTGTGCATTATGATATTTCGGAAAATGATTTTAATCAACATAAAAATCCACTGTAACAGGTGGATTTTTTTATTGATAAAAGCCGAAAAAGTAAGATAAAAGCCGGAAAAACAAAAAAAAGTCCGATAAAACCCGAAAAAGTCCGAATCGTCAAATCCACTTGTTGTAATCTTTGCCTTTCTCAAAAAAAACAATTTAAAAGATACAACAAATGAACTCAATCAAAACAGCAAACATTCTACTCATAGTATTGGTAGTATTTTTTGTAGGCTCTGCAATTTGGAACATAGCGCTCGTAAATGCAGTAGCAAAACAAGCAAGTAAAGCAACCGGCGGCGTAAAAGAATTTACCGGCAATCCTCACAAATTAGCGCAAGGACTTATTCCGCGATAATCAAATAAAAAATTAAAATAGTAAAAACAACTTAAAATTTATAAAAATGAGTAATAGACAAGAAACAAGACGCCTGATGGGCATTGTAAATTTCAACGGCGAAGGTGGTTCGGATTATCGTAACCCATTTTCGGGTCAAGACGTATCAATTGTGCTTGACAATACGCAAACGAGTACAGACCCTGGCGTATTACAAAGAGCAGTGCGTGTCGCAATCACAAGAGGTTGGTATTTTACTGCCGACCAAGTTAAAAACTTTCAAGGTCAACCATGCGATGGAATTGTTTCTGACGGTATTTTTATTCCGGCAACAAGTACAAGCACTGCGGTAATGGCAACCGGTCAAAATGGTACCGTAATCGACATTACTCAAATGATGACCGAAATGCCGGTACGTTTGAAAGGTATTCGTATAGCAACAAACAATGCCGACCAATTAGACGAAGAACTTCAAATTCTCGTATTAGACCCAAAAGGTCAGCGAGCATTAAAACGAATAACGCCAAGCGCGTATAAATCAGAAAGTGAATTGAACGAACGCCGCGTTTCTATTCCTCTGTTGAGCGAAAATATTGTAATGGGTAAAGACCGCACAATGGTGTACAACTTGAAAGCCGGAGCGCGAGTAACTATAACATTCTTCTTTGAAGACCGTGTGAGTAATACAGCTCAATTGACTGAAATGCTCGCAAGTGATACAATTTAAAAATCAAAGCTATGGAAAAAGAAACCTCATTACGAGGGTTGATTGAAACTGCAAGTAAAGCCGACCCTAAAAGTTGGCTTTTATTTTTCAGTAAATACGGCATTACTCCTCATAGTGCTACCCTCAAAACCGATTTACGCCGTGCATACAATCTCTACGGCAAAGATTTTATCAATGATTTAAACCGATTGTTTGCGTCATCGTTAAAATTAGCAGCCTTTACCGGCGAGGATTTGCGCAGCATTACCGACAGCATTTTCGACATTCTTAGCATAAGTAGCAGCGAAAGCAAGCAAACACCCGAAGAAAAAAAAGCCGCCGCCGAAGCTGCTGAAAAAGCAGCACGTGAAGAGGCTGAAAAAGCAGAAAAACGCAAAAAAACAATCATTCTTGGTTTCGTGGGTTTGGTAGCAATAGTAATAGCAATATTCGTAAGTTATTCAAAATCGTAAAAAAATAATATAATGAAAAAGAAAGGAATAATTATAGCGGCAGTAGTGGTAGTAATCATTATTGTATTGGTATTTGTATTTTCCGGCAAAGCCAATGCAGCGAATACCGGAAGCACAGGAAGCACAGGAAGCACAGGAAGCGCAAGTACAACCGGCTCGATTGCATCTAAATGGGATTTAACACAAGGAATATGGACGCTTGCCCAACGTGAAAAAGCGTTAGCAGATGTTGAAAAAACTGCCATGAATATGTCGAAAGGTGGTGTGTGGGAATCTTGGAAGGCACCCAACTTAGATGAAGCGATTAAAGGCGGCGCATATCAAATTTGGAATGAAGCCATAAATAAAGGAGGCGCAGCAGCATACCCAATAGATAAAAATTTCGGTGCCGTATTTTTTCCGGAATTGGAACGTAACGGCGTGATTGCTAATGCTAAAAATAATTTACAATCTAAATGGATAAAACCTTAAAATAATAAATCATGGCAAAATTAACAGCAAAACAGGAAGCAGCACTTGAAAAAGACAGACGCATAATGAAGCGTGCGCAACAAATTCAAAAAGAGGGCGGTAAAAAAGTCGTAAAGAAAACAGTATTTAAACGTAAAATGAGCACATGCCTTAAAGAGGCAGCCCATGAATCGAAACGCCGAAAAGCATAATGCGAAACTTTTCTTCCATACAAGAAGCTCATTGGATTAATGGACCGGCGGCTGTTGATTTAAAAACCGCCGTCCTCTACATCAATCCATTGGCGTTTCGTAAACTCAGCGAAACGGCTCAAAAGTTTGTGATATTACATGAGCTTGGACACTTAAATGTCGCCGAAGATAGCGAACAAGAAGCTGATAAGTGGGCATTTTTTAAAAGTATGAAACTTGGCGACGATAAAATACAAGTACTTAAAGATTTTTACAAATCACTTCCATTTTCGAGCAAAGAGCAAACCGAACGCAGTGAACAAATGTTGCGTTTGGTGTTTGAAGATGAAAGCAATGAAGCCTTGTCGCCAATAGCAAAGATGTTTAATAACTCTACAACGCGTCAAGGAAATTTGCGAGGTTGGATTCCGATTGTAATAGCAGCTGCGTCGGCAGCAGTGTCGATAACAAGCACCATTGTAAAAAATGTTAAAGACAATAAAGCAACAAAAGCAGCAACCGCCGCTAATGAAGCTGCCGAAAAAGAAATACAGCGAGGAGCGCAAGAAGCATTACTTACCTCAGAAGCCGAACTACAAATGCTCGCAAAATTGCAGGAAGAAAAAGAATTGAGAGAATCGGCAGAAGCGACAGAAAATAAAAATAATAACAAAACAATAATCATTACAGCAGTAATTGTAGCAGTTATAGCAATTTCCGCATGGTTGTTATTAAAAAAATAAATAGATATGTTTGATTGGATTGTACCGGCAATTGGAGCGGTTAGCTCAATAGCAAATACCACGCTAAGCGGAGTATCTGCAAATAATATAGCAAAAACACAAGCAGCTTCGGCAAAGCAAGTTGCCGAAACACAGGCAAAAACCGCAGAATTGCAAGCGCAACAAGCAGCATTGCTCGCAGGAATGGGCGCAGGCAGCACGCAAAAAAATGAGCAAAAAGGCAGCAATACCACCCTTATAATCGTAATTGTGATTGCAGCGCTCGCCATCGGCGGCGGGTTCTTGTATTTCAAAACAAAAAAATAAACTCAATGCCTATTATAATTTCAATCATTGCAACGGTTTCAAGCACTGTAATCAGTGGCGTTATTATCAGTAATATAGATGATAATAAAAAAAATAAACAAACACAACAGAATGAAGAAAAACAGCAAACTAACAAATTACTTATCATATTAATCGTAGTTACAGCACTTACCATCGGCGGCATACTACTGTATTCTAAAACAAAAAAATAACAACTAAAAATAACAACCATGTTTAAAAATTTAGACCCGCGATTGCAGAAAATCATATTGGTAGTAATAGTGATTATATTAGCATACTTAGCCTTTATTTTCGTAAAACCCAAAGTGCAAGATTGGATTGCTGACAGAAAACGCAGCAGTGAGCGCAAAAAGGATATTGATACAAGAGACCTTACGTATGACAAGACATGGTACACCGATATGGCTGCAAAGCTATTTACAGCAATGAACGGCGCAGGAACAGACTACAAAGCGATTTACGCGGTTGCGGAAAAATTGAAAACAAAATCAGATTGGCTGCAATTAGTTGAAGCATACGGCACAAGAACGCTTTCAAGCGGACTGTTTTTCATAAGCAACTTTACAGGACAATTGCCAGAATCCATTATAAGTGAATTGAGCAGTAGCGAACAAAAAACACTAAACAACATTTTAGCAGGTATAGGAGTGAGTATTTAAAACAATAAAACAATGAGCAAAACAACAAAGTACATAATCATAGCGGTAGTGATTGCAGCAATCATAGCAGCTATTATAATAGTAACCGGTAAAAAAGCAAACGCATCGCCTAACTCCGGTTCGGGAATTGGTGGTGGCAGTACCGGCAGTTCATCAGGCGGCAGTTCGGTAAAAGTATTCCCGCTCAAACAAGGTGTAAAAAGCGATGATGTAGCAGCACTGCAACGGCACTTAAACAGCAAGGGCGCTAATTTGACCGTTGACGGCATTTTCGGTCCTAAAACAGAAGCTGCATTGCAATTGCACTATGGCTTAAAAGAAATGTCCGAAGCGCAATTTAATCAGTTTGTAATGACGCCATCGTCGTTGAGTAATGCACAAATATTCCCATTAACAAAAGGAATATTGAAAAATGAAAATGTTTTAATGCTACAAAAAATATTAAATTCCAAAGGAGCCGCGCTCGACTTGGACGGTAGCTTTGGGCAAAAAACCGAAGATGCTCTTTATAAATATTACTTCATAAGAAGTCTCCCCCAATCGGTTTTTGAAGAAATGGTAAGACAATATAATAAATAATACAGATATGAACGATTTTTTTAACTCAAAGTTGGTAAGCGACTTAAAGGACGGCAAGCTGCCCGATGTTCCCGTTAAAATAGAAACGGAAAGTATTGTAATGCTTGCCGGCGCAATTTTGCTCGTAGGCGTGATTTTGATAGTTGGAAGCGCACTAATTAAAAAATAACAGAAATTCAGTTATTAACCATGAAAATACCGGCAGGCGAAAAACATATTATTATCACAGTCGTAGCGCTGTGCGCATGTTTGTTGTTACTGCTTGCTTGGACATTTCGTAAAAAATTAGCAGTTATGATATTTGATACTTACATAGTGGAAAATAAAGAGGCTTTTTTGCAAAAAGTAAAGCAGATAAGCCAAAATTTGGGCATACAGCCCGATTGGCTTATGGCGGTTATGGCGATTGAAAGCGGAATTAACCACAGGGCAGTAAACAAAACGAGCGGCGCAACCGGCTTAATCCAATTTATGCCAAGTACTGCGATTGGATTGGGAACAACCACCGATGCACTGCGAGCTATGAGCAACGTACAGCAATTGAGCTATGTAGAAAAATATCTTATGCCTTTTAAAGGCAAAATGAACCGATTTACCGATGTGTATCTTGCCGTGTTCTACCCAGCAGCTATGGGTAAACCCGATAGCTACGTAATAGGCGCTGCCGGAAGTAAAGTTGCCGAACAAAACAAGATATTTCAAGATGCACAGGGAGCTGTTACCGTAGGTTCGTTTAAAAATTATATTACCAATTGGGTTGCAAAAAAAGGTTTTACAATAATATAACAGCTAACCACTATGAACGAATATTCAAGTCAAATATTAGAAAATCTTGCAAAAGCACCGCTATCGGCACAGCAACAAACTCCGTATGGCGAAGTGTGGTATTTTGGATTTCCTAAAAACCAAGATGGAACAAGATGTCGCATAGAACGTATAATAAAATCAGTTTATTCACAAACTGCAACGACTATTTTTGTAACTGAGTGGGTTGGATTAGGATTTTATGAATTTGACTGGAATTTACGAGAAACATACAATTACACTCAAAAAACCGTATAGCTATGTCGAATTTTACAATAAATCCAATTACAATGCTGCCTGACATGATTGGCGACACTGTTGATTTAAGCAATATTTATGCGCGACTTTCTGCGCTCGAAGCTCGACAAGATATAGTAGTTCCAATTATTTCTGGCAATCCAAATCCGAATGAATTTGTGCCGCTTGCCGGATTTGAAGAAACTGTGAACGGCAAAAATGTTATAGTTCCGTATTCTATAAATTTTAATCCCGAAGTTCCATTTGTAACAAATGTTGCAACTTACACTAATGATTTGAGCGAAACTACGCCAACAATTACCTTTGAGTTCTCGTTGCTAATGACAAATACGCAAGTTGACAATTTAATTCCATTTAGAAATATTGCCGGCAATTTTGAAAATGTACAGGCGGCGTGGAATGGAAATAATACGGCGCTGACAATTACGATGCCAACTGTCGGCAATAACGTTCTTGTTGCCGGCGATACATTTGAGTTCGATTTAAGCAGTTTGCGCAGCATGGACATTCATAATTTACCGCTTGTGATTGGCGACCAAGTACAAACGATGACCGTTCCAACTTTAAGCTACTATACACGTGTTGGCAGTAATACCAAGTATTATTTTGATTTGCCGAACACTCCGTTGAGTGCATTTGCAAACACCGGTTATTCAACATCACAGGTAATAATAAATGGCTTGTATGTTGTTAAGCAAGAAATTGAAAATATTGTTTTTGGCAGTGGCTATAAAAATATAACAGGATTTGTGCCGAATCAATTTTATAATTATATGGGTTTGAAGAATGTTGATTTTTCTGTTTTTGCTAAAAATATTACAAATATTCCAAGTTGGGCATTTTATTATTGTAGTGCTTTAACTTCCCTTGATTTTAGTAGTTGCCCTCTTGAAAATATTGAAGAATATGCCTTTTTTAATTGCAGAGCTTTAACCACTATTAATTTTAACAATTGTCCACTTACAAGAATTGGGCTGCAAGCTTTTTGGTATTGCACATCTTTAACCTCTATTAATTTCAATGGCTGCCCAATTGCAAATATTGACAATCGTGCTTTTAACACTTGCATCTCATTAAAATCACTTGATTTCAACAATGCTTCGCTTAACGCTATTAATAGTGGCGTTTTTATTAGTTGTAGCTCCTTAGCTTCTATTAATTTTGGCAATTCTCAGATTGCGAGCATAGGAGGCGATGCCTTTTCATCTTGCCGTGCTTTTACTTCCCTTGATTTTAGTAGCCACCCAGTCGTAAGTATTGGTGCCGGCGCTTTTTATGATTGCCGTGCTTTAACCTCTATTAATTTTAACAATTGCCCACTTACAAGCATCGGAGATTATGCCTTTTTCGATTGCAATTCGCTAACATCACTTGATTTTAGCAGCAATCCACTCGTAAGTATCGGCACTCAAACATTTCAAGGTTCTACTTCTTTAATAGCTTTTAAAATAGGAAACAATGATTTTTCTACTATACAATCAACAAGCAGCTTCTCTGGGCTAAACCAAAACACACGCACAGTTTACGCAGCAACGCAACAACTTGGCGAAATATTTAAGCAAGTTACCGGTATGAGTAATTGGAATATTGTAGTTGCGTAAAATTAAAATAATTTAAAAATGGAAAATATTCTTACACACATAATTACTGCAATAGTTTCTGCAATCTGTACAGGTGGTTTGGGGTGGATTTTCTTTTTTAAATCCGAAAAGAAAACTAAATATGAAAGCGCAAATTCCGCAGAAATCGAAAATCTGCGCAAAATTATAGAGACTTTACAGCATAATTACGAATATATAAGTAAGCAACTTATAGAGTTACAGGCGATTGTGCTAAAAAAGAATGAAGAGAAAAAAGAGTTATTCAAAAAAATAGAACAATTAGAACACATTATACGAGCGCTCCATGATATAATTATAAATCATTCTTGCTCAACAGAATGTAAAATTTTTCAAGAGTACCAAAAATATAAAAATGAAGCAAAATGAAAGTAATCTACTCATACAATTCCTACGGCGGTAAAAATACACCCGGTATTTGGTGGCTTAAAATGGCAGAACTAAGCGTTCAGAGCATGAAAAATTGCGGTTATAAAGTGGAACTCTATGTTGATGCCGAAAGTGAAAAATATTTTACCGGCGAAACCTTTTTAGCAAAATTCGACAAGGTACACGTTGTAGATTTTATGCAGTTTCCACACGATGCGGCATATTGGAATTTTGGAAAACTCTATGTATATAGTTTGCAAACAGAACCGTTTTTGCATGTGGATTTTGATATATACTTTAAACCCAGATTTAAAATTCCCGAAGATGGCAATATTATAACCGAACAATTGCGAGATTACGGCTATGTGCAAGGGTTTAAAGATTCCAAAATTTTCGACAGCAATAAAATTCCCGCAAAATTGATTTGCTCCGGCTTGCTTGGCGGCGATTTTTATTTAGCATATCGTGATTTATTCAGTTTTGCAAAAGAATATTGTAAAAAACCGCCTAAAACTACCGAAACTATGTCGTATTTGGTTGGAGTTGAAGAATTTAATTTGAGCCAAATAGCCGACTTCTACGGTTTAAAAGTGGTAGAGTTACCGAAAGATAGTTTTAACCATTGGCAAGGAGCAAACAAACGTGAGCGCTACGGCAGCATTATTTGCGATTTGTATTACAGAACATTCGACAAGAATTTACACCGTTAAATTAACTATAAACTTAAAAATATGAAAAATTTATTTAGAACATTCAAAGTTACAAAGCCTACAACTGTGGCTTTTGACACTTACGCAGTTAGTGCATACATAAGTAATGCTATTACGACAGCCATTCCCGAAGGCTCAAAAATCTTTGGCGAAATGAAAACCAAAGGCGATAAAAAAGTATTAATCATTAACCCTGCCGAACAAAAGATTACAATTCTCGACAGCAAAAACAATAAGCCGGTAACGAGCTTGCTCGAAATTCCTTTCGAGAATGTGAAAAAGGTATATCCGTGGTGGTTACTTCTTGTGTTGCTTGCGCTTATTGGCGGCGGGATTTTTACTTATAAAAAACTTAAAAAGTAAGATTATGGCAACTGCAAAAACTACTACCAAGCGAAAAACACAAGACGCTGTAAAACGATACGGAGAGCAGGGGTATGCGCTGTTTGATAAGTCGGGGAAGCAAGTATCGCGTGCTTTGTTTAGTGAGATAAAATACCATGCCGGTAAAAAAACTGTTATTAGTAAAAATGGGAAAGAACACGCAATGCAAATGTTAGCTATTATGAAAAAACATAAAATAATAGGCGCAAATGAATTAGTTATAAATAAAGCTAAAACAATGTATGGCGGTTAATTGGTTTAAATACTTTCTAACATTCGTATTCGGCATTGTTCTAATGATGTGCGTTTTTCGCTTGTGTGCCCCAAAAAAACACAAGCGAAATTACTATCGTAACAACCATTGACACTGTGCGTATTACTGATACGGTATACGTTCCAAAATTCCGAACCGTGCGCACAATCGACACCGTAAAACTCGCAACAGCAGCCGATACGAATCGTATACTAAACGAGTATCGCGAATTGCGGGTGTATAATGACACCTTGCGCAATAGAAATTTTATTGTATTCTTGACCGACACCCTGTGCGCCAATCAAATTATTGCCCGCAGCTGGCACGGCGAAAGCTATGAGCGCACAACTACCATACGGGTACAGGAACCTGTAAAAAATAACCGTTGGCGGTACGGAGTTGGTGCCGGCGGTTTATACTCGCAGGGTGTGTATACTCCCGCAGTCGTAATTAGCACTGAATGCCGCCATTTTGGCGTTTTTGGAGTTATAAGGACAGCCGCCATCGGTGCCGGAGTTAGTATAAGATTTTAAACAGCTATTTATAAAACCCCTGCTGTGTGAATAGTGGGGATTTTTTGTTTTAAAAATCCGGCAGTAATTTATTTACTTTTTGCACAAGTCCGGTATCAATGTGTTTTGCGTATTTTGTAGTCATTTCAAGCGAATGGTGGTCGGCGTGCTGCATCACGGTAAGATTATCAACTCCACTTTTTAATAGGTCGGTAATACCGGTATCGCGCAGGCTGTATAGCTGCATTTCTTTGGGGAACTGCAAGCGCTCTTGTAGTTTCGCCCAATTTTTTCCAATTCTGCCGGTGCTTGATTTTATTTTGTGAGGAAGTAAACTTTGCTTATTGCTATTTCCGCCAAGCAAATAGTATTCTTTCGGTAATTTTTCAATGCCAAGTTTGCGCATCAGCTCTATTGTAGTGTCGCTCAAAGTTGCTTTGCGCTCATTGTGGTTTTTTGCCACATTTGCCGGAATCAAAATATATTTTTCGTCTAAAAATACGTTTTTTAGTTGTATCTCGTTTACTTCTTTTGGTCGCACAAGGCTTTGATATACCAAATTTAAAGCAATTTGCATACCTATATTGTTTTCTCGGCGCAAATGTTCTGTTATCATGTTGCGTACATCGGCAGTAACTAAAATACGCCGCTTCTGCTCCTTCCGTTTTGGCTTTATGTGTTCAAACGGATTTTCTTTCGCATAGCATTTTTCAACACACCAACTGAAAAATGCACTTACCATTTTTCGTGTGTTATTGTATGATGTGTTTGATGTTCCTTTTTCAGCAATAAAATCCATATATCGCACAGCAATATTTCGCGTGAATGTGGAAGCTGTTACTACCGGATAGTTTTCTTTTGCCCACTGCAACAGTTCGTTGCCTATCATACTGTTGTAGCTACGCATTGTGTTTGGTCTCAAATCACGCTGTTTTTCCTTTAAAAATTTTTCTATTACTGCCGGCATTCGCTCCAATAATCGACCATCTTCATGAACGAAAAACGGCGTCCAACCCTGCGATAGTTTTAAATTTAACCTACTTACCGCTACTCGCAGTAGTTTACGAGCTTCGCGCGTGCCGTATCGGGTTTTGTAACTTTGCACTTTTTCACGCTGGCGTATCAGTTCCTGTGTAACAGGGTGTTTTACATAATACTCAATACACCAATAGTCGGCATATTCTTTGAGGACGGCAGGCATATAACCAAACAGGTCGCTCACATTGTTGCTCTGGGGTAATTTTAATTTCGGACTGGGCATTTTTTTTATGTTGATTTTCAGCCGTAAGCTAAAACCAACATAAAAAAGATGTTTTTAAATAGTTCCGTTGCAGTTCCGTTGTTTTTATACAAAATCGCTGCAAATACCACCCGCTGTGGCTTGTGGAGCTGCGGGGAATCGAACCCCGGTCCGGACAAGCATTACCAATGCTTTCTACATGTGTAGCCGTGTTGTTGATTGTAGGGAAGTAACCGAAAACAGGCATTCTATTGCTTCCTTAGTTTGTAAATTTTACGCACAACGCCAAACAAATTGTGCGCTATTCCTTAATTACAGCACTCTGAACTCAAACGACTAAGGACGTGCCATTTGCAGAATGTCTCGCCGCTGTTCCTTGAACAGCGCAAAGCATAAAATCTACTATGATTCGATTATGCAGCAAGAGCGTAAGTATTTTCGCCAGTTATTGTTTCAAGATATGTTTTTACGGGACAAAATCTTGATTGCCCGACATGCTTACATCAATAATCAACTCCCCGTCAATTCCAGTCAACCCCGAATTGTTATTTTTGTGGGGACAAAGATACATTTTTTTTTAAATATGCCAATAAATTAATATGCAAATGTGCCAATAAAAAATAAATGCGCTTCGCTCATTGGCATATTATCACATTGGCATATTAAAGCCAATAAATTAATATGCAAATGTGCCAATAAAAAAAATAAATGCGCTTCGCTCATTGGCATATTAGCATATTAGCATATTATCACATTGGCATATTAAATTAAATTGTATTTTTGCACGATTAATTACCGAAATGAACAAATTCACAAATAATTTCCTGTCCGGCAAACGCTTGTACATCTGTCTTTTTGCATTGGCAGCCTTGTTTATTACAGCCAATATGATAGCAATTTATAACGACTCATGGCTGCTCAGCATTGCATCGTTAGCCCTGTTTTTGCTCTTTTTTTCATTGTTCAATCTCGATACGCTGCTTATTATTATCATGTTTTTTGTGCCTGTTTCGATAGAATTGAAGGTATTTTTTCCGCAGCCGCCCGTGAACATGAACTTACCAACCGAACCGTTGCTATTTTTAGCAATGTGCATATTTTTCGTAAAACTGCTGGTTGAAAAACGCTTTGATAAAGAAGTGCTCAAACACCCCGTTTCTATTACTATTTACGCTTATTTGGGCTGGTTGCTGTTTAGCAGCATTATGAGTGTCGATGTGGTGGTTTCGTTTAAAAAATTACTGATGCACACGTGGTTTATTGTATGTTTTTATTTTTTGATGACGCAATTAATAGCTACCGACAAAAAGAATATAACACGCTGTATTATAGCGTATTCGCTGGGAATGTTGATTACCATAGCCTACACTACCTACAATCACGCTTTGGCAGATTTTTCGCATCAATCGTCGTATAGGGCAATGTTCCCAATTTTTCGAGACCATACCTCGTATGGTGCAGCACTGGCAATGCTTTTGCCTGCCGTGTTTGTGTGTATGCGTTTTTCACGCAACGATTTCAATATCAAAACGTTATACATTGTGCTTTTATGCGTTCTCACAACTGCACTTATACTTTCGTATTCACGTGCAGCGTGGCTTGGCGTGGCAATTGCCGTATGCGTTTTAATACTTGTGAAATTGAAAATTTCATTCAAATCACTCAGTATTGTTGTTGCGTTTTTGGCAATTATTATTATTCCCATGCGCAACGAAATTTATTTTGCCCTGCAAAAAAACGAAACAGATTCGAGCCTCGACATGATGGAGCACGTAAAATCGGCATCGAACATTACAACCGACGAATCGAATGTGGAACGTATTAACCGGTGGAAATCGGCATTGCGAATGTTTCAAGCTGAGCCAATTTTTGGTATGGGATTGGGAACGTATACGTTTACCTATGCTCCGTTTCAAGTTTCGAGCGACCTCTCGAATGCCAGCACCAATGCCGGCAACAGAGGAAATGCGCACAGCGAATATTTGGGACTTTTAGCCGAAACCGGATTTATGGGTTTGGTGGGCTATTTAGCAATAATTATCACAACCATTGCAGCTGCCGTACGGGTTTTTAAACGCCACACATCTGCCTTTGCCCGACAAATGGCGCTCTTTTTAGTATTGTCATTATCAACCTATTATTTACACGGTTTTTTAAATAATTTCCTCGATATGGACAAAATTGCCTCGCTTTTTTGGGGTTTTATGGCTGTGATTGTGGTGCTTGATATTGAAACGAAGAAACAATGTGCCAATACGACAATAAGTCAATGTGCTAATGTAAAATTAAATAATTAACACATTTATTCATTACAAACATTGGCAAATTGGCATATTATCACATTGGCATATTTACTAATTTCTAAACTTTAACAATGAATCTCTCTCTCGAAACCTGCCTCAGCCCCGAATTATTCCCAATTTACAAAAATACCGATGCCATTGTAGTGGTGGTTGATATTTTGCGAGCTACAACTTCAATTTGCAGCGCATTTGAAAACGGTGTAAAAACAATCATTCCTGTGCGTAGCCGTGATGAAGCTCGTGCGTATAAAGAACAAGGCTATATGGTGGCTGCCGAGCGTAATGGCATAAAACTTGATTTTGCCGATTTTGGCAATTCGCCCGATAATTTTAAATCCGAAATTGTGCAGGGAAAAACAATTGTGTACAGCACCACCAACGGCACAAAAACCATACAAATGGCTGCCGATTGCAAAGCGGTTGTAATCGGTTCTTTTTCAAATGTGAGTGCCGTTGCCGATTATTTGATTGCACAAAAAGCTCCGGTAATTTTACTTTGCGCCGGTTGGAAAGGTCGCTACAATATAGAAGATACGGTATTTTGCGGTGCACTTGCCGAAAAATTGTTGCAATCACAGTTGTTTGAAAACAATTGCGATGCCACCAAAACAGCCGTAGAAATGTGGAACAATCACAAACATAATTTGCGAGCATTAATTAATACTTGCGCACAAAATGGTCGTTTGACTGCGAATAATTTACAGGGGTGTATTGATTTTTGTTTGACGCTTGATACAACGAAAAAAGTGCCGCTTTTTGTGGGTAGTGCAATTTGTTAATAATGCGTTACGAGTTGAAAAAAACTTGTACAGTTGAAAACAAAAACAAAAAATAGTTTTACATTCGCATAATTACCAAACAAAAAATGAGCATAAAAATTTTTGAACAAAAAAAAGTGCGTTCTGCGTGGGACGAGCACCAAGAGAAATGGTATTTCTCTGTGATAGATATAGTAGAAGTTTTGACGGATAGTCCAAGACCTCGAAAATATTGGAATGCGTTGAAAACCAAGTTAAAAGCAGAAGGAAGTGAGTTGTCCCAAGATTTGGGACAACTGAAATTACAATCGGAAGACGGTAAGTTTTACAAAACCGATGTAGCTGATACAGAACAAATTCTACGTTTAATACAATCTATACCAAGTAAAAAAGCCGAGCCGTTTAAACTATGGCTTGCCAAAGTGGGCAGTGAGCGTATTGACGAAACAATAGACCCCGAATTATCGATTGACCGCGCCATACAAAATTATCGCCGTTTGGGTTATAGCGAAAATTGGATAAACCAACGCATAAAATCAATTGAAGTGCGCAAAGCGTTGACCGATGAATGGGATAAAAGCGGCGTAAAACAAGGTAAAGAATATGCCGATTTGACCGATTTAATGAGTAAAACATGGAGTGGAATGAACACTCGTGAATACAAAAATTTCAAAGGATTGAAAAAAGAAAATCTGCGGGATAATATGACAAACACCGAACTGGTACTCAACATGTTGGCAGAAGTTGCCGCAACCGATATTTCGGTAGAACGCCAACCGGTAAATTTTGCCGAAAGCGCCCAAATAGCAACCGAAGGCGCAATGGCAGCACAAGTAGCCCGCAAGCAAATAGAAAAAAGCACCGGAAAACCGGCAATTTCTTCGTTAAATGCAAAATCGGGTATGTTAATAGGGAAAAAATAAATTATAATATTGAGAATTCAAAAAATAATTCTACTTTTGTCCTAATTCCAATAACTTAAAGAAGTTATGCATTGGAAATTTATTGAAGAAACGTAAAGCATTTAAATGTGCTCTCAAAACAGATGCAGTTGTGTTGTTATCAAAGATGCAGGCATAACACGGCGTATGTAAACAAAACTTTTGTAATCAATATTTTCGTGTACGGTATAAATTACAGCCATATTTTTGTAGTTTATGCGCCGAACTCTAAAACCAAATTGCCGATAAAATTCACTTGTTTCTATTGCATATATTTCGGCAAATAGTCGCAGTTCATTTATTTTGTTTTTCAAACCTTGTAAATAACGAAAAGCGGTTTGTGGCGATTGATATTCATATTTTATGGCAAACTCCAAGCTATCGAAATCCTTATTTGCTTGTTCGGAAATAAATATATCGTACATATAACTACTCTAATTTATAGTTAGTTCCGTAAAAATCATTGAGATTTTTTTCAAGGCGCGAAAATACCTCATCAACCGTATAAGCCTTTTCGACAACCCCATTTACAGCAATGTACTGTCCGTGAGTTTTATGACTGTTTTGAATATCGGAAACCCGATGAGATGTTCTTGGTTTTGTTGCTGTCAAAGTTTCCATAATGGTAATGTTTAAAAATTACCTCACAAAAATACAACATTCTTCCTGAAAATCAAAAAATGTTTGGTTTTTTGCAGTTTCTTTCTTGTCTGAACTATGATTTTAAATTGATTACAATGATTTCTGTGATTTTTTAAATGATTACCAGTGTCGTTACCTAAAAACTCCAAAGGAGTTTAATATGAATAACCCCCAATGAAGCGTTAGCGATTGGGGGTATGTAAGCGAAAAAGCCTCCACAACTCAAAGGGTTGAATTATTTAGATTAGATATTCAACTCTCCGAGTTGTGGCGTGTCGTTTGCATTTTAACCCCCAATCACTGCGTTTCATAGGGGGTTATTCATATTTAGTCCTACGGACAACGTTAATCACAAAACATTTTTGAATTAAATTTAAACAACCTCTTAGAGAATAGTGATTAGTTGTTAGAATTCCCTAATACCTATTCCCTAATCCCTACAACCCATCAATTATCTCCCGCTGCTTCATAAAAAATTCAATGCGGCTACGTTCGTCGGATTCCGAAATCAGTACCGCTGCCCTTTTCTTTGATTGCATCCAGTTTATGAAATTTTCTACCATTGCCTCGTCTCTCGACCAAATTTCGTTTTTCCCGAAGGCGTGAACGCAGCAAAATTTTATAATGTCCGAATGGTAGTAGCTGTAATTAGTGTCGATGCTTAAATGAGAAATATACAGGTTTACTTTATTGCCCGTTTCGGGCCAACAACCTTTGGCAGCTACTTCCGTCATATAATCCAGCGAGGCATATAAATCCTTTTTAATCAGTTCTTTTTCCTCATCGCTAATCAAATAGATAGAGTGAAAGTAGCGTATATCGGAAACCATTTCGTTGGTAACATTATGGTCTAAAATAAAACTTACAGTTCCCAAATTTTTTGAAACCATATAGTAGTTTTCCGAAAGTTGGGCAACTTCGTCGGGATACATGAGTTGGGAAAACGGCAAGGCTTCTTCGTTGCAATATTGATAATTCCATTTTAACAGATAAAATCGGCTTAAATACGGAAAACCGGTAATCACCATACGAGGCAATCTATTGGAAATTTCCATACATTCCATATTGGGGAAATTCCGTGTATATTCGCTGTCTTCGGAAAAAAACCGCATAGCATTCAATTCTTCGTCCGAAGGGTTGAGATAGTTCCATAATTGTGTTTTGAACACAATTTCACCGGTTCTGATTCCAACAATTTCATTCAAAGAAATATTCCATGTAAAAGCAATTTTTGCAATTTCGTGGGTGGGGAATACAATATCTTTACGCAACCGCCTGTACACCGACTCCCGCTCTATTGCCAATAAGTCCATTAACGCTTCGGTGAGTTGCGACTTTTTAGGGTACTTTTTATAGAGTGTCTCTAAAAAAGAATCATACCAATCATTCATAATTTATAAAGTGTTACGTTGACAACGTTCATTAGGACAAAATTACTATAAAGTTTAACATTTATGTCATTTTGTGAGGATTTTCCTTAAAAAAATCCTCGCAAAATGAATAATTCAAAGATTTAGTCTCATTTTCTTGTCAATATTTGAGACTTTTTTTTTGGTTTTACCACATATAAAGTCTTGTATAATACTTGTTTACACTTGTATATTTGCTGTGTTGATTAGAAGTAAAAAAAATGATGTCCAATTTTTCAATACATGTAAAGATATGAAAACAACAACAACGCAAAAAAACAATCACATGGGGCAAATGATAAAAAAAGCTGTGGAAGAACGAAAAATGCCGGTTAGTGATTTTGCCAAAGCCATACATTGCAGCCGCACAAATGTGTATAGTATTTTTGAGAGAGAATCAATACATATTGAACGGTTGACCCAAATAATCAATGTATTAAAACTTAACGTCTCGGATTTTATAATGACGGACAAAAACAAACCGCAAAAATGTGTTGCCATCATAGAAATAGATAGTGAAAATTTGGAACGGCTATCGAATGACTACGATTTGACTTACATAAAATCTTGGAATATAAAATAAAAAATATCAACCTGTTAAAAAAATGCACAACACTTCAATTTTTGCAGCTTTTCTTTTTAGAGAGAGAAAAAGAAATATAAACCTGCGGATTAGGATTGTTTTGGTGGTTATAACATTCTTAAAAGTTGTGTGTTTTTTTAACTTTTAATGTCAAGAAAGTTGACAAATGTATAGTAACAATTAAAAAAACAAACAGTATGAAACCAATTATTGTATTAGACACTTCTAAAAGTGCCGTTTCAGTTTTTTTCGATTCTTCTCATCAATCGCCGTTTACCAACTGTACAACGGTTGCTACGCGAAGTCGAAGTCATATTTTTAGAAACTGCCGACCGGGTAGCTTGAATATACTCCCAATTTATGAAGAAGAAAAAGAAAACAATTTTTCTCCATAGTTTCAAACCATGCAATAGAGTACTTCTAAAAATACTCAGCAGACATTTCGACAAGCTCAATGCACCGCATTTCGACAAACTCACCGACCGCAAGCCCAACGCCTGAAATCAATTTGCCAAGAACTCACAGCCTTTCCGGCGACTAAGCTTGCGGTCATTAAGCGAATGCTCCGCATTGTTACAATAATGTGTTGCTTTTTTAGAAGTTCCTAATATAAAATTAAGCCCTTTACAACAATAGTGTAGCTTTTTTAAAAAAAACTTAAACTTAATTTTATGAAAACAATATCATTTATTATTAGAAAAATGCTCATAGTAGCATTGCTGGGTTTGACAACAGTTGTCAATGCACAAGACAAAATTAATTTGGGCGCAATGAGCGCCGCTAACATCAATACCGAAATCCAAAACGCCGTCAACGGCGCATCGTCGGGCAATACGGTTACAGTTACCGGAACCAAGACAAATGAGGTTGCAGGGATTGAACTGAATATTCCGGTGGGAGTTACAGTGGTATGGAACGCCGTATCGGAAGGGTTGTCGTTTACTATTAACGGCGGCGGAACATTTGAGGTGGCTTACGGCGGAAAAATCGCGGTAAGCTGTAAAAACGCTATCGAAGTCGCTACCGGTAATGTAATTGTATCGGGCGGCGAGGTAGTATTAAAAACAGATGGTCGGGTTTCGGAGTTTCTTGCCCCTATCACTGTTACAAATGGCAATGTAACAGTATCGGACGGCGAGGTTTCGGCACTGCGAACAGACATCAATGATTGGTGGCATGTTTCGGCTATTCGTGTCATAAACGGCGATGTAACAGTAAGCGGCGGTAAGGTTTCAGCCTTCAGAAACTCTTCAACTATTTATCTCGACAAGGGCAATGTAAGAGTATCGGGCGGCGAGATTTCGGCTACGGGAGAAACAACCGTTGAAAACGGAATCCCTACCAATAATTGCTACGCTATCAGAATTGAAAATGACGGAACTGTAGCCGTAACAGGCGGTCTTGTTTCGGCTACCGGAGCTGTTACATGGAATTGCTCTATTATTATTGGCTATGGATTAGCTGCTTATTATGAAGGCACATGCGTTAGCGACGATTTTGATGTGTGGTATACAAATTATGGCATTATCGTGGAGGTTGATAAACTTGTGGTTCCAAATGAATACCACGGAACCACTAACGGACTGACTCGCATAGAAGGCGGAAATCTTAGCGATACACAGTGGGACACTTCCGGCGAGACTCCGCTCATCAAATTCTCGTATAACGGTTATTCATATTCGGTTCCATGGATGGGATTGGCTCCCGTAGAACCTGAAGAGTATGCCGTAAGACATAGAGAAACCGGCGACCTGTTCAAAACTATAAGCGAAGCGATTGCAGCGGTTAAGGCTGCCGGACATACTACCTTCACTCTGGAAGTTATTGGCGATGTAACAGAGACAAGTGATGTTATTATTGATACGGACGATGTAACAATCGTAGGCGCCGAGGGTGCGCACACCGTTACTATGGCATCTGCCCAACCGGCTCTCAAATTTTCGCTGCAAGGCGGCGGCACTCTTACCTTAGGTGAGGGCTCTACTGCAAATCCTTTGACGATTTTACATTCTGTGGACGTTACAAACGGGACAATCCACGTTAAAGACGGTATTATACTAAAAAGCTACAAAACACTGTTGCTAAGCGGACCAAATGTGAACGGCACAATCAGCGGCGGGCGTTTTGAAGGAAACACTACGGCTTTGGATATGAGCAAAGGGGCGAAGTTGCAGGAAATCAGCGGCGGTGTGTTTTACGGCACACAGGAAGCAGTTCATTTGAGCGATGCCGGCACAAGGATTGACAAAATTTCCGGTGGTAGTTTCTATCAGACAAATCCCGACGTTACACTTCACGGACAGGCTATTTTTGTGCAAAATGAGTCTCAAATAGGTGAAATTTCAGGCGGCTATTTTGAAGCTGTGCGCAGCAGCGCTTTGATAATAATTCGCGGCAGCCGGATTGATGAAATTTCGGGCGGTACGTTTACAGCAAGAAATACCTACGACACCGACGGCAACCGCAATGCAGTAGTTGCCATTAACTCCGATTGGTCGTATCCGGTAAAAGCAAGCATCGGAACTGTTTCCGGAGGGCATTTTTTCGGTGCTCACTTTGGTATGTTAAGCATTACCGGCTCTTCTATCGGTTCCGAAATAGATAAAATAACCGGCGGAATATTTGAAGCTACAGTTGCTCTGCAAAACGATGTGCGATGCGTTATTAACGAAATTTCAGGCGGAACATTTATTGGAAGCCAAGGGATGTTAAATGCGGGAACAATCGGAAATATTGGCGGACAAGCCGACTTTCTCGGTAAAACTTCGTATGCCATTTTCAATTATTCGGGTGGTACAATTAATGAAATCAGCGGCGGCAAATTTGTCTCTAACGGAAGCAATGGTATTGCAAACTCCGGTACAATCAAGCTGATTTCCGGCGGAACAATTATCGGGTTGTTCTCTGCAATCAACTGCGACGGGCTAAACAAAGGGAAACTTGAGAAAATCACTAACGGTGTTTTCTGGGGAAAAAATGATATTGCAATAAAGTTAGCATACAGCTTGTTGCTTGAACCGGAATTAGACGCTGAAATTGGATTTGGTCGTTACTGGGGAAAAGACGGAGTGATTTTTAACAATGAAGACTTGGTAGAATACCCTGGAAAATACTATATGAGTACCGAAACAAAGGCGGTAGAAGGCATTCAGGAAACAGAGTTTAAGTATTTGACATTACCTTGTGAAGACCGTTACTCTGCTGTGCTACATGCGCCAACTTGTAGCGAACAAGGTTACACAATGTATACTAATGAGTGTACCGGAGAGCAGCATAAAGCCGATTTTGTTGATGCTTTGGAAATTCCTACTGTAACGTTCGAGCAAATCGACACCGTGTGCGTATATGCTCCTGCAATTGATTTGACCGGATATGCAACTCCACAAGGTGGTACATTTACCGGCGCGGGCGTTACAGGTACCATGTTCAATCCCGAAGAAGCAGGAATTGGCAACTTTACCATTACTTACACCGTGGTAAATGCCGAAGGTTGCGAAGCAAGCGCATCAATCACAATTGTGGTAATAAATATGCCGAAAGACAGCTGCTACTGCGAACCGAAAGTATGTCTCGATATTGAAATCAACGCAACAAACTTCCCCGATGCGAATTTCAGAGCGTTTATTTCTGAAAAATACGACCTTAACAAAGACGGAATCCTTTCGTGCGAAGAGAGAATGCACATACAGACAATGGACGCTTCCGACCGCAAAATTGGCGATGTTACAGGTATCTGCTACTTCGAGAACTTGAAGGCAGTGTTTGTGCAGGACAATAACCTTACCGTGCTCAACCTGTCGTGCTTGGAACACCTTCAAACAGTGGAATACTGCAACAATCCGCTCGTGTGGATTAATATAGGCGTAGCTAAATGGGTTATAGATTGTGAAAACAGAGGTAGCGATAGCAACAGCGACAGCAATAGCAACAGCAATAGTAACAGCAACAGCAACAGCAATAGCAACGGCGACGGTAAAGACGATTGCAAATGTCCGGTTGACCCAAATCACACGCACAAATTCACAGTACGTGGCGCATTAATTAGCGCAGCAACGTGCGAAAGCCCTGCTGTTTACAAAGTAAAATGCAGCATTTGCGGTGTGGAACACGGAACAGCTACTATGTTCTACGGCGTATCGAACAACTGCTCTCCGGCTACCGAATGTGTGATTGCGGTAAACGCAACCAACTTCCCCGATGCTAATTTCAGAAACTTCATTCTGGATAACTACGACTTCGACAACGACGGCTTTATTACTTGCATTCAAGCGCACAATGTGAAAACGTTGGATTTGGCAGGGCTAAACATTGCCGACCTTACCGGTATCTGCTACTTTACCAACCTTCAAACGTTGAATGTTCCAAACAATAACCTCACTACGCTCAATGTAACTTGCTTGGCTCATCTTCAAACATTGAATTGCAGCAATAATCAGCTTATTTGGCTTAATGTGAATGGCTTAGGAAATCTTAAGTATTTGGATTGCACCAACAATCAACTTACTGCGAATACGATTAAATCAATCGGTGTGAGCCCTGATGAATTCTACAGCGACACACTAACCGGCATCAATTCGGCAGACGCTACCATCATCAGCGTTTATCCGAACCCAACTACCGACAAAGTGTATCTCTCAACCGCTGCCAACGCGCAACTGTACAACCAATTAGGTGAATTGTTATACAACGGTTACGGCAAAGAAGTAGACATGTCGAACTATCCGAAAGGTATTTATCTGTTGCAGATAAACGGAGACACTGTGGTAAAAGTGATAAAATTATAACCAATATCTGAATAAGCACCCCGTAGAGACGGATAACGGCGCAACCCTCAACGAAGTTAATTATCTGTCTCTACAAACACAAGGGCGAAAAATATCGCCCCTACAACAAACGCAAAAACGGCAAATCTGAAAATGGTTTGCCGTTTTTGTTTTCTACCCTTCAACCTTTTGCAACACAATGCACGTTTGCGAAGGCACATACAATTTCAATAGATGTTCAACATATCGTGAATCTTCGGTAATTGCAATTGTTGAATAATGTATGGTTTCGTCTATTCTATTCAAGCCGCCATATTTGGTATTGTCTACCGACAATACAATTTTATATTCGCCTTCGGGAACAAAAAATCCGTAATCGGGAAACGAGTGCGTTGGGTTGAATGAAAATACAAAATACAAGCCACTGCGCTCAAACATAAGTATTTGGTCTTGAATGTTTTCGTGAATAAATTCCGCTCGTTTTGCAAAAAAGTTTGGTGTGTTTTTTACCATTGCAAGCATATCGTTGTCGAAATCATTCAAGAATTTATAACGTAATTCTTCATTATTTTTCAAACTCCACAAGCGGCGTGCGTGTTTATACGACCAGCCGTTTCCTTCTCGTGGAAAATCAATCCATTCGGGGTGTCCGAATTCATTTCCCATAAAATTCAAGTAGCCGTTTTGCGCACAGGCAAGCGTTATCAAACGAATAATTTTGTGCAATGCCATTCCACGGTCTATTATCAAACTTGGGTAGGCAACGTGCATATTGAAATACATATCTTTGTCCATCAAGCGGAAGGCAATTGTTTTGTCGCCCACCAGCGCTTGGTCGTGCGATTCGGCGTAGGAAATCACTTTTTCGTCGAAACGGGCTTGGGTCAATTCATGGAAAATTAAGCCAACGTTCCAATCCTCATCGCATTTTTCTTTTATCATTTTAATCCAAAAATCGGGCACACCCATCGACAAACGGTAATCGAATCCGTAACCGCCATATTCTGTGGGCGAAGCCAATCCGGGCATTCCGCTCATATCTTCGGCTATGGTTATGGCTGTTGGTTTGGTAGCGTGAATTACTTTATTTGCCAGCATCAAATAGGTTATGGCGTCGCCGTCTTGTCCGCCGTCGAAATATTTATCGTAGGTAGTAAAAGCCCGTCCAAGTCCGTGGTCCCAATAAAGCATACTCGTAACGCCGTCGAAACGGAAACCGTCGAAATCAAATTCCGTAATCCAATATTTGCAGTTTGAAAGCAAAAAGTGAATTACTTCATTTTTGCCGTAATTAAAGCATTTTGAATCCCATGCATCGTGGTTACCTTTGTTGCCTTTGTGAAAAAATTGATAATCGGTGCCGTCGTATTTTCCAAGTCCTTCTTCTTCATTTTTCACTGCGTGCGAATGTACAATGTCCATAATCACGCGCAAACCCATACCGTGAGCGGTGTCAATCAATTCTTTCAAATCTTCGGGCGTGCCAAATCGTGATGAGGGCGCAAAAAAACTCGACACGTGATAGCCAAACGAGCCATAGTAGGGGTGCTCCTGAATAGCCATAAGCTGCACCGTGTTGTAGCCGTCTTTTTTAATTACGGGCAATATATTTTTGGTAAATTCCTTGTAGGTGCCCACTTTTTCTTCTTCGGTAGCCATGCCCACGTGCGCTTCGTAAATAAGCGGCGCTTCGTTGGTTTTTACAGCATTTTTATGTTTCCATTTGTATGGCTCGGGAGCCCAAATTTGCGCGCTGAAAATTTTCGTTTCCTCGTCCTGCACCACTCGCCACGCCCATGCCGGTACGCGGTAGGCATGCCCGCCTTTCCAATATACCGAAAGTTTGTAATGCTGCCCATGTTGAATATCATCAAGCGGCACACGAAGTTCCCAATAATTATCTTTTTCGTCGAACACAAAAGTTACCTGTTCTTCCCAATTGGAAAAATCGCCAACTAAACAAATATTAGTCGCATTAGGTGCCCATTCTCTAAAAATCCATTCCGTTTTGGTTTTATGACAGCCAAAAAATAAATGCCCGTTGGCAAAATCTACAAGATTCGCAGTCCCCGAACATAATTCTTTTTCACGAACATCGGTATATTCCAATCGACTAACAATTTCATTTTCAAAAGTTTGCAACCAAGGGTCATTCTTGATTAGTAGAGGTTTTTCCATACCGTACAATTTTATTTTGCAAAAGTACAAAAATTTAGTAAACAAGTGGGTTCCGCAAGCCAATTTTTAATTTCGCTTTCTTTCGGAATACAGCCCTGCGAAATTATTTTTCCGTCAATCACAACGGCTGGTGTCATCATTATGCTATAATTCATAATTTCCATTATGTCCTCCACTTTTGTAATTGTGGCGGTGGATTTGGTTTGTTCCACTGCTTTTTTTACTTGTTCGTACAAGTCGTTGCACCTTTTGCAGCCTGTGCCTAAAATTTCTATTTTCATGTTATTTGTTTTTGTTTGAACCTTGATTTTATTACCATTTATATTTTCTTTTCGGCTTAAAATCACTTACTAATGTAATTTTATGCACTTCAAAAATATCTTCGGAAAAAACTATAATATTTCCCTCCCTGCTAAAATTATATTTATGCGCCATATTCATTTGAATGGGTATTTTGTAAGTTGTATGAGATGGAATAATTATAAACTGCGTACCTCTAATATCACTAACATCATTCCAAGCTATCATTTCTTTTGTACACCAAATAGGTTTATCAGTTATATTTTTCACAGGGTAGTAAAAAGTGAATTGAATATTTTTAGGAAATTCTCTTGTTATTGTGTCATTATTATTGTCATCAATAAAAAAATTTGAAATGCTATCATTTAAAATGTGTAAAGGACTATATTCTATTAATTTGCTTTTCCCATAGGTATAGTTTAAAATTATTTTTTCGTAATATATTTCGCCCTCGTAATAAAAAGGAACATCAATAAATGCACTTGGCGGTCGTTCATTATATTTAAAGAAATTCTCTAATTTTAAAACAAGTACCGTTGTATCTTTAGGTTTTGTAATGCAGTAAGGTAATCTTTCGTGGAAATTTTTCGCATCTTGCAAATCAATAAATGTAACGTGTTCCCCAATATTAACAAATTTATATTTCAAATTTATTAAATGTGTAGCCGACATTCTACTGCCATAAGTTGTATCAACATTTATGGTACAGGTATTATTCAAAAACTTAATGGGCGATTTTTGTGCAAAAACTCCAAATAAATTTAGTAAAAATAACGCGAAAAATAGAATAAATGCTTTTCTCATATTTTAATCTTGTTAACAGCAAGATAACGCATCACCCTACCTGATTACCTGATTTAAAAAAGGCAGTCAGCGTAAAAGGGGCAAAAAATCAGGTAATCAGGTTGATAGTGAGGTGTTTCACGGTTACTGAGGTTGTTTTGTTAGAAAATCAGGTCAAAATTAGGTCTTTTTGTTATAAATTGTTTATTTCGAGTTCTTTAATTCACGATAATTGTTTTTGCAATATATTACAAGTTGTTTCTACACATTTAAAACAGATTTCGTGCAACATATTTTTTTCTTCAAATATTTTTTGCCCTTCTTCTGTCAATAAATTACAGCCTTGCAACAATTCCGAACAAATTATTGAGCCTTTTTCTTTTGTAAATTCGTCAATAAATTTTTGAACTTCGCTGTATGTTTTTTCTGTTTTACTTTCCGGGTCGTTATCTTTTCGTCCATATTTTGCGCCCAATATCATAACTGCACCCGAAACAGCTCCGCAAACTTCCTGTTTTCTGCTGAAACCCGCCCCAAATCCTGTTGATACGCTCATTAACATATTTTTGTCAATCTGTACATCGTCGGCAAAAGCGTAAGTAACCGATTGAGCGCAATGATAGCCTTCCCCAAATTTGTGTAACGCTATTTCTGCTTTTGTTTTTTTATCTATCATAATTTTTGTTTTTTATCTACAATGTCGTTTAGTTAAGTAATTTTTCAATCTTCGTGTCTTCATGTCTTCGTGTCTTCGTGTTCATTTTTTGCGCGCAAGCGCGTTTTTTTTAGAGTAAACACGAAGGCACGAAGACAGAAAGACACGAAGAATATTTTCTTAACTAAACGACATTGTTTTTATCTATCATATTTTTAACTTAAATAATGCCCTGCAATACTAATCAAAGTTCCCAAAATGGCAGCCATTGTTAGAATAATTGGTACGGCTTTTTTGTCTTGTATTGAAACAATGACTACAACAGGTAAAGCCAATGCTACGGAAATTAAACCACCCTGCAACCACCATACAATATGTGGCAAATCAATATTCACAATGATAATTGACACGAAAAAGTATTGTAAAAATGCAGAAATAGTAGCCCGCTTGTCTAATTTTTGAATTACCATTGGAATAATATCTATAATTCCTGCTCCAATTCCGATAAGTGCTGATAATAATAATGTGTCCATATTTTTTTAATTTTAAATAGTTAGAAGAAAATAAAACCCTAAAATGATTAATGTAATACCACAAATGTACAAATTGTTTTTTAATTCGCAACAATACGAATACTATATTTTGCCAAAATATTTTCATAAAAACACAAATAATATTTGCCAATAAAAAATAAACATCTATATTTGCAGCCCAAAGAATTAAAGTACAGAATTTTAAAAGTAATATAATGAAAAAAGGAATTCATCCAGAAGCGTATCGCTTGGTAGCGTTCAAAGATATGTCGAATGACCAAGTTTTTATTTCACGTTCGGCAGCTCCTGCAAAAGAAACAATTACAGTTGACGGCGTAGAGTATCCGGTAATCAAATTAGAGATTTCAAGTTATTCACACCCATTTTACACAGGCAAAATGAAATTTGTTGATACCGCAGGTCGTGTTGATAAATTCCGTAGTAAATACAAAGCTCATTTGGAAAAAAAATAATACTTTCAATGAGGTACAATTAAAAAGCTGTTCCGCTTATGGGGCGGCTTTTTTAATTAGGAGACGAGGAAATGAAATACAAAGCCTTGTTTCTTTGTACTTAAAACCTTGTCTCCTCGTACCTAAAACCTTGTATCTAAAAATATGAACTACATTCTTTTTGACACCCCCGATAGAGAGCAACTCAAACCGTTCACGTTCACTCGCCCCATAGCCGAATTGCGTTGCGGCATTTTACGAATTTCCGAAAAATGGAACCTACGTTTGCAAACCACCTGCTCGTGGAAAACACAGGATTATTTGCAACAAAAATTTCCACTTGTAACGGCTGCCGACAATGTTTTTATCAATGCAACAGTGTTGCCAACCGACGAATTGGTTACGGCTATTCAAAATTTGCAGGAAAATACTGCAATTGTAAAAAATGGTGAACTGATAGCTGCGCGTTGTAAAAAATATGAAAATGCCACACTTACCAGATTTGGAGGCGAATTGCAACACATTCGCCACCCATGGCATATATTTATGTATAATGGCAAGCAAATAAACGTTGATTTTGAATTACTTACAGCAGGACGAACATCGCAAAAATTAAGCAACACGAATACCGTTTTGGGCGAAGAAAATATTTTTGTAGAAGAAGGCGCCGAAGTGGAATGTGCAATACTCAACGCACGAAACGGCAAAATGTATATAGGCAAAAATGCCCACATTATGGAAGGTGCAATTATTCGTGCGCCGTTTGCACTGTGTGAACACGCCACAGTAAAAATTGCCGCAAAAATATATGAAGATTGCACAATTGGTCCGCATTGTAAAGTGGGTGGCGAATTGCAAAATTCGGTACTTTTGGGTTATTCCAATAAAGGGCATGATGGGTATTTGGGCAATTCCGTACTTGGCGAATGGTGCAATTTGGGAGCCGATACCAATAATTCCAATTTAAGAAATGATTATTCCGAAGTAAAAGTGTGGAACTATGCCACACAACGATTTATGAAAACCGGATTGCAATTTTGCGGTTTAATTATGGGCGACCACTCAAAATCGGCAATCAACACCATGTTCAACACCGGCACAGTGGTTGGCGTGAGCTGTAATGTATATGGTGCAGGGTTTCCACGCAATTTCTTTCCATCGTTTTCACGAGGCGGCGCCGAAGGAATGCAAGAATATGCCTTGAAACAAGCCTGCGACACCGCCGCACGAGTATTTGCCCGGCGAGGAAAAGAATTTGACGAAACCGAACAGAAAATTTTTGAGCATATTTTTAACGAAACACACAAATTTAGGAGATTTTAATTGGGAATTAGACATTAGACTTTTAGACACAAGACTTTTAGATACAAGAAAATTTAGATAAATATAGAATAAAACGCTCTGCTGATAAATGCCTGCGGCGATAAATTTTATCGTGCGTAGCACATTTATCAATGAATATCTATCGAATATCACTAACCATTAACCACTAACCACTATGAATTTTTCTTTTTCCCCCGAAGCTATGCTTATAAACTCAATGGACTCTGATATTGAGATTATTCCAATCTCTCTCGATAATAACGAAGCGGAAGCCTCAACAATTGAAATTCAAAAAACACTGCCAATACTGCCACTCAAAAATGCCATATTGTTTCCGGGCAACGTTATGCCAATTACCGTAAATCGTGAAAAATCTATACAATTGATACAAGAGTTTAGCAAAACTACAAAATTAATTGCAACGGCTACGCAAAAAAATCAAAGCGAAACAAATCCGCAAATGGCTGATTTATACGAAATTGGCACTGTTGCGCAAATTATGCGCATATTGGAAATGCCCAACGGAAATATTACCGTAATTTTACAAGGCGTTACACGTATAAAACTTGTGGAACAATTGGCAAATGAGCCATTTTTGCTATGCCGGGTTGAGGAACGCCCCGATATAAAACCTGCACTCAACGAAGAATATAAAGTGCTGCTGACTTCAATAAAAGATATGGCGTTGAAAATAATTCAACTTTCGTCGCACATGCCGAATGAAGCTGCATTTGCGGTGAAAAACATTAATTCGCCGGCGTTTTTGATAAGTTTTATAGCGTCGAATTCCGATATTTCCGTAGAACATAAAATTGAATTGCTTTCGATAGACAATTTGGAAGACCGTGCGCGGTTGCTCGTAAAATATTTGTCGGAACAAGTGCAATTGCTTGAAATAAAAAACGATATTCTCTCGAAAACCCGCAAAGATATTGACCAGCAGCAACGTGATTATTTTTTGCATCAGCAAATGAAGCAAATTCAACACGAATTGGGCGAAAAATCGTACGAACAGGAAATTACTTCACTGCGTGAAAAAGCACAGACGAAAAAATGGAATGAAACGGTAGCAGAGCATTTTAATAAAGAACTTGAAAAACTTGCCCGTATGCACCCTCGTGATGCCGAACGTACGGTAATGATGAATTATTTGCAAACACTGTTGGAATTGCCGTGGGGCGAATACAGCAGCGATAATTTTGATTTGGCTCATGCAAAAGAAATTTTAGATGCCGACCACTTTGGTTTGGAAAAAGTGAAAGAGCGAATTATAGAACATTTGGCGGTGCTGAAATTAAAAGGTGATTTTAAGTCGCCCATTATTTGCCTGTACGGACCTCCGGGAGTGGGAAAAACTTCGTTGGGAAAATCAATTGCACGAGCATTGAACCGCAAATTTTGCCGTATTTCACTTGGTGGTTTGCACGATGAAGCCGAAATCCGAGGACACCGCAAAACTTATATTGGCGCTATGCCCGGACGAATTATTCAGAATTTGAAAAAAGCGCAAACGTCCAATCCGGTGTTTGTGCTCGACGAAATTGATAAAGTAGGAAAAGATTTTAGAGGCGACCCCGAAGCTGCCCTGCTCGAAGTGCTCGACCCCGAACAAAACAACACGTTTTACGACAATTATTTGGAATTGGATTACGACCTTTCGAAAGTGATGTTTATTGCCACGGCAAATAATGTTGCAACCATTAGCCCTGCTTTGCGCGATAGAATGGAAATGATAGACGTGTCGAGCTATATTATTGAAGAAAAAATTGAAATTGCCAAACGGCATTTAATTCCTCAGCAAATAAAAAATCACGGATTGAAAGCCGATGATTTGCAATTTGCCACAAAAGTAATACAAGAAATTATTGCACAGTACACCAGAGAAGCCGGTGTGCGTGATTTGGACAAAAAAATTGCTCGCATTGTACGGTCGTATGCAAAAAAAATTGCCATAAACCAAACATACAACAAAGAAGTGAGTACCGACGATGTACACACAATTTTGGGCGCGCCGATTTTCACGCAAGATTTGTATGAAAATAATGATACAACCGGCGTTGTAACCGGTTTGGCGTGGACAGCCGTAGGCGGCGATATTTTATTTATAGAAACAAGCCTAAGCAAAGGAAAGGGCGTGCTGACCCTTACCGGAAATTTGGGAAATGTAATGAAAGAATCGGCTACGCTTGCCTTAGAATTTGTAAAAGCTCACGCCGAAGAATTTGCCATAGACCCCGAAATTTTTGAAACAACGAATGTACATATTCACGTTCCCGAAGGCGCAATTCCCAAAGACGGACCTTCGGCGGGGATTACCATGCTTACGTCAATCGTGAGTGCATTTACCAAACGAAAAGTAAAAAACCGCATTGCCATGACCGGTGAAATTACCCTACGGGGAAAAGTACTGCCAGTGGGCGGCATCAAAGAAAAAATTATTGCGGCAAAACGGGCAGGTATTCAACAAATTATATTGTGCGAATACAACCGCAAAGATGTGGAAGCAGTGGAAAAACAATATATTGATGGGTTGGAATTCATCTACGTGCACACCATGAACGAAGTAATAGAACGGGCATTGTTGAAATAGAAGATTGTCTTAAAAGTTTTTTTGCGTCATTTGCGTTCTAATTTTATCAGCGTAGCATTTTATCGCCGTAGACGTTTATCGCGAAGCATTTATCATTTTATCTAATCTCTAAACTCTCTTTCTTGAGATTTCCCACAACACCATACCAAACGTAACCGCAACATTAAACGAATGTTTGGTGCCAAATTGCGGAATTTCAATACAGGCATCACACAGAGCCATAACTTCGTTGCTTACGCCAAATACTTCGTTGCCCATAATGAGGGCAATTTTTTCGTTTGCTTGCAGTTTGAAATTTTGCAGCATAATACTTCCTTGCGCTTGTTCTACGGCAATAATCCGGTAGCCTTGTTGTCTTAATTCCTGTACTTGTTCCACGGTTGATTGTGCATAATTCCATGGAACTGAAAGTTGCGCGCCAAGTGCCGTTTTTTGAATATCTTTATTGGGCGGCGTGCAGGTAATGCCACACAAACACAATCGTTCAATTAAAAACGCATCGGAAGTGCGAAAAATAGAACCCACATTGTTGGCGCTACGCACATTGTCGAGCACCACAACGATAGGCATTTTCTGCGTTTCCTTGTATTCTTCAATAGATTTTCTGCCTAATTCTTCGCTTTCGAGTTTTTTTAGATTTGGTTGCATTGGTTGAGTGGATTATTTATTTTTTTGCAAAATTACATTATTATGGCGGAAATTCAGAAAATTAATTTATTTTACTATTGTGTATTTCAAAAATTAGTACATTTGTGCAATTATAAAACATAAAAACTAAAAACCAAGTGCCAACAAGCACTCTATGATACATATAAAATAGCATCTCGCTATATTCTGACGGCAGAAAATTAGGAACTTTCATAAAATCAGAAAAGAAGAATAAGAACTCGTGTGTTTACACGGGCTTACTTATTTTCTTTTATGGCTCTCCTAATGCCACTGTCGCGGATTAAAAGCGCAAGAATTTAGATAACAGATTGATTATAAGATAGAAAGACCGCCTTTTTCAAGTATGCAGTGACAAATGAGTAACAAAACATTCCCTACTGAGAATTATTAGAGATTTTTGTGCTGCAAAGATAATCATTCTTCAATTAATACAAAAACCAACTGCCCTAATTTTGATTTTTTACAGAATAATATTAAGAGTAATAACAGCCTCACAGGAAAAGACACACTGTTTTGGCGATGGAATTACAAATTGATTTGACAACCTATTTTAGGATGGGACAGTGTCCATTCAGTGTCTAATAGGTAGCTAATTGGTGTCTAATAGAAAATACTTGAAAGTATTCGGTAGCTAATAGGAATTATTCGGTGGTAAATAGGTGTCTAATAAGTGTCTAATTGGTGTCTGCTAAAAAATCCTATTAGACACTTGATTTTTGGTAATTGATACTTAAAAAATTCGGATTGTTTTGGTTTGATACGGAAAGAATTTTAATAGATACGGAAAAATTCCTATGGTAGTGTAAATTAAACTGTGTCAATTTTATTTTACTCTTCAACTTCGGTTTTTCTCCCTTTTTCAATGGTACAATGTGTCGCCATCGTTTTGTTGTCGAAGGCAAAGTTACAAAAAAAAATCATATTGAGCATAGCCAATAAAAATTAGTTGAATAATTTGAATCTATCAGAAAATATAATTGCCAGTTGCTGAGCCGTTTGTCCCCAATTTCGGACTGGCATTGTCCACTTCTTTTTTATGTTTCAATACGCCAAATAAACAAGTTTTTCCAAAGCCGTATCGTTGGTAAAAACGCCTTTGTTTTTGGTTACTTTGCGGATTTGCCGGTGGTATCCTTCGACCGTATTGGTGGTATAAATTATTCGCCGTATGGCATCGGTAAATTGAAAATAATTGCTCAGTTTATGCCAATTATCACGCCAAGATTTTATTACAATGGGATATTTGTTGCCCCATTTGAGTTCCAGATTATCAAGTTCAATTTCGGCTATTTCTTTATTAATAGTCTGATAAACCAATCTCAAATCTTTGAGAAACATCCTTTTTTCTTTGCTTGCAACATACTTCACTAAATTGCGAATTGTGATGTACAATGCAACTCTGTACTACGGTTTTAGGAAATACACTTTTAATAGCATCGGAAAAACCTCGTAGATTATCGGTGCAAGCAATCAGTATATCGTGTACACCACGAGTTTGCAAATCAGTCAGCACCGAAAGCCAAAAATTAGCTCCCTCGTTTTGGGAAATATACATTCCCAAAAGGTCTTTGTTGCCACTGTTGTCAATGGCTATCACATTATAGATGGCGCGAGTAACGGGGCGGTTCCTCTCGTCCATTACCCTATAATGTATCGCATCCATCCAAACAATGGGATAAACTGAATCCAACGGACGACTGCGCCACGATTGAATTTCGGGTAAAACACGGTCGGTTATCGAACTGATTGTGTCTGCCGAAATACGATTGCCCAAATGTTCCTCCATCCAGTCGCTTATCGCGCGAGTGCTATTGCCCAAAGCATACAAACCGATAATACGGTCGGCAACTCCTTCTGCTAAAATACGCTCTCGCTTTTTGATAAACTCAGGCTCAAAACGTGCATCGCGGTCGCGAGGCGTGTGAACCGTTACTTCCCCAAGTTGGGTCTGTACCTGCTTGGGTGTGTAGCCGTTACGGCGATTACCCAGAGAACGCTCCTCAATGTCCATATGTGCGCCCATCTCGCCTTCTAGTGCGGCGTTTAAAATGTTTTCTAACAAGGGTGCAAATGCACCACCTTTGCCCAGTAATGGCTTACCGGATTTTACCTGTTCAAGAACTTGCGCTTGAAAGGCTTTGTAATCGAATTCTTCCATAAAAATATAATGTGTCAAAATTAAAATTATTTTTTTCTTTTGACACAGTTTAATTTACAGCCTCTAAAAAGCGATTAATATTTAAGCAAATATACTCAATTTTTTTGTTTATTTGAATAAGTCATCTGTATTTTTCTTCTTTTCTAAATATTCTTTTTGTGCATTTTCGTTTTGCTTTATTTTCTCTTTTGCTAATTTCATTGCTTCAATTAAAGTGTCTATTTGACCTACGCTATTAAACCACAATGCTCCTCCTGTTAAAAGCACATATTCGAATTTAGGTGGAAATGGTTTTTTTTGAAGTGATTTCAAACCCATTGCTGATATAAATATATTATATGTTATAATACCTTTATTTGATGTAGAAGAAAACTTTATTTTTACTTCATTGTCTGATGTATATTCTATTCCTTCACTTTTAATTGTTATTGAACCTATTCCTGTTGCAATATCAATATTTTTATCAATATTAGTAACATTATTTTCTATTGCCACTTTCGACCATTCTTCTAATTTTTCTTTCATAAACTCCAATGATTTTATGAAAGTATCTATATTATAGATGCTTAAAATTATTGTATCATTATCATTGTATGGTGGGATTTCTACATTTGAAAATTTGTAAAATACTTTCACATCATTTTCCCCTTTTGAGTGATTATATTTTGCAACAACAACTTCTTTAAAGTGTTCTTACGCATTAGCAAACAACACTAACGACAATAGAAGTATAAACCTTTTTCATAGCGGTAAAATTAAAAGATTAATAAAGCACAAATATACACTATATTTTTATTAAATCACACTTTGTAACTCTTCCGGCAATGAAATTTTTATTTTGCAATTGATTCCACCACGCCATCAACAAAATAAGTACGCAAAGTTTCATGCGCCTGCACATCGTGCGCCGAACGAAGGCGTTTGCCTTCGGCATTGGTTGTAAGCGTAAATCCTTTTGAAAGAATTGTGTCAATATTGTTTGCAGCAATTTTTGTTTCGTATAGTTGGAGCGTTTGTTTGTGTTTGAGTAACAGTTGTTGAGGCGCAGTTTTTAGTTGTTTTTTGTAATTATCTAAGTATTGCATATTGCGGCTTAGGCTTATTTTTACGGCATTTGTCAATTGATTGTGAGTGAATTGTAAACGTAATTTTTCGTTTTCCACACGGTGCTTGCCATGAATTTCGAGTTTGCGATTGTGTTCCGTTAAAACCGATTTTTGTTTTTCAACAATTGCAGCGCAACTCACTGTTAATCGTTGCTGCAATTCCTGCCACTGTTGCAACACGTTGCTCATTTTGTCAATCAAAAATTCGGCAACAGCCGTAGGAGTTTTAAGAGTTGTGTGTGCCACAAGGTCGGCAATTGAGCTGTCTTTATCGTGCCCTATTCCGGTAATTACCGGTAGTGGAAATTGTGCAATATGCGCTGCTATGCTGTAATTATCGAACCAACGTAAATCGGTTTTTGCGCCGCCGCCACGAATAATTACCACTACATCGAAATTGTGCTCTTGCTCAAAAATACGTTCAAGCGCTGAAACTACCGATTGTTCTACTTCTATGCCTTGCATAGCAGCATTGAAAAGTGTGGTTGCAAATGGCAATTGCGCACGATTGTTGTTCAAACTCTGCATAAAATCTTGATAGCCGGCAGCCGTTTCCGACGAAATAACGGCAATGCGCTGTATGAGCGTTGGTAATTCCAACGATTTATTCATATCAATTACACCTTCGGTTTGTAGGCGTTCAATAATTTCACGGCGTTGTTTTTCTTCTTCGCCAAGCGTGTACACGGGGTCAATATTGGTAATATTCAAACTCATGCCATACAAAGCATGAAATTCTACCGAACATTGCACCAAAACTTTCAATCCGGTTTGCAACGGAATACCGGTTTCGGCTTTGAAATAACTGTTGATTACATTATAGGAATACGACCAAATTGTAGCTCGTTGTTTTGCCGTGATTTGCGTAGTATTTTCATTTTTTTCAATCAATTCCAAGTAACAATGTCCTTTGAAATTAACCGAAATTTCGTTGATTTCGGCAATAACCCACAGTGATTTTGGCAGCGATTGCTTCAAACTCTGCTCAATGCGAGACTGTAATTCCGAAAGTTTTATATGAGAATGTTCCATAAAATATATCAACTAAAATCCTTGTCTCCTCGTTTCTTGTTTCCTTGTCTCCTAAAATGCCTCCGAAATAGTTAAATACAAACCCGAATCGCCGAAACGCGCCCAGCCGTAATCTATGCGCAGATTGATTTTTTCGTGTTTACTTGCCTGTAAACGCCCGCCCACACCATACACATATTTTATAACAGTTTCATGCAGTTCGCTGAAATTATCGAAAGCATTGCCAACACCGCCAAACACCACCATTGAAAACCGTCCAAACAAATGACGGCGCAGTTCGGCTTGGGTAAAATACACATATTTGTCGATATACATATATTTATTGGAAATTCCACGCATACGTTCGGCACCGCCCAATTGATATAATTTATAAAAAGGTTGGTCGCCTTCGCTTGCTCCGGCAAATAGTTGAAGAGCAAGCACTTGTTTTTCAAAAATAGAAATATAAGTACGAGCATCAAGCATATAATTATAAAATCCGTAGGAATGTTCGTTGTATTTGGGGTACAAAAACAATCCGGCGGTTATGTATTTCCCGCGAGTGGGAAAATTCATATCGTTGCGGCTATCGTAAGCTATGTAGGGACCAACACCAAATAAAAGATTATTTTTTTGTTCGGGCAGCCTATTTTCGGGCAAAATATCGTCATTGATTTCAATGTTGTAAATATTGGCATAAGACACATCGTAGGTCAAACCGGCAAAAAAATCATTAAAAAAGAATGAATGTGAGGCGTTGCCGAAAACCTGTAAGTACTTGATTTCAAACCTTTGCGGATTGTGGTTACGAGTGCGTTGCCCTATGCCGTAAAATTTATCGGGCGACTGCTGAAATTGCACACGGGTATTGATAGCCCAACCGCCGCGAGTGTGCATACTAAACGTTGAGCGCAGATTTATCCAATTGTTGGTAGAATATGAAAAATAATTAATAAGCGTGGTATTGCGCCGGTATTCCGAAGTATCACGACTCGGAAAACTGATAGTTTGCATAATACCAAAGGTAAAAGCACTTGCAGGGTCGTAGCCCAGCGAAGGATAGGTGTTGATAGTAGTACCGCCCCACTGCCACTCAAAAAGCGCAAGTGCGCGGTCTATTGCTTTGTTGAAAAATGACGATTGCGCAGTGTCGAGAGTTGCATTAGAAGGTAAACTATCGGTATTTTGCGAAAAAGCAATGTGCGGTGCGAGTAGTACACTGCAAAAAAATAGCATAACGACATTTTTTTTCATCGAGGTATAAATTGGGGATTTGCGATTCTCGATTTACCCCCCACCCCCTGAAGGGGCTTTGAGAGAGCGGTTAATTCCGTTGTTTTGTTCTTTAATTATTTATCGTTTGCCGAGCTTTACAAAGTCCCCCTTGAGGGGGATTTAGGGGGCTTTACTATTTCCGTTTTCCACCCGGTTTCACTCGTTTTCCAAACGTCTCACGAGTTTTTTCCTGTTGTTTTTCGGCTTGTTTTTGTCTTTTTTCGGCTTTTCGAGCTTGTGGATTCTTCGCTTTCTGCTTCATTTTTTTCGTTGAAGCTTTCAATTTGGATTGGTGCGAGTTTTTTTCCGATTTTTTCATACGCTTAACGGTTTTTTGGCTGTTAAGTTTCGCACGACGTTCGTCATAGCGTTTTTGTCTATCTTTCTCGTTTTTCTTCGCTACTCTTGCCTGTTCTTTTTTGCTCAAATGCGTACTTTTATTCGCACCTTTTTTGAAAGAATCTTTACTTTTGCTACCGTCTTGTGTCTTTCCGCCTCCCGATTCTTGTTTGGGCGCTCTAAATTTTTCTTTGCGAACACCTCCGCCACCCGAACTATTATCGTCATCATACTGTGCATACAATGCGTTGTTTACCAAAAACAATGCACTGAATAGTAGTAAAACTCTAAAAATTTTCATATACTCTTTGTTAAAAAATAAGGCAAAGATACAAATTAATTTTATTTTTTTTGCTGTTGTTGATAAGTCGTTGAAATTTTGAATAATTGAATAACAGAATAACTGGTAAGCGAAAAAAGTGGGGGAATTTATTGTGGGGTTGACATTATTCCGTCAATTTTTCCGTCAAATTTACAGCTATTGTATTTCCTATTGCGTTAAATGCCTCACGTGCCGCATTTTCGTAAGTAGTATGTCCGCCTTTTTGCGACAATTCCTCTTGGTAGAGCGTTTTGCCGCTTTGCGTTTTTACGAGCGCAACTTCCACATCGGCATAGCAAAATACTATATCGCCCGGCGTGCCGTGTTTACGTGCCGAGGCTTTTAGTTTTACCACATAATCGGCTTGCGTAATATCGTTGGTAAAACTGCAACCTTTTTTACTCAATTCGCTTTTCACTTTATTGCTAATGAGCGTCGAAGTTTTTCCAAACATATCTTCGCTGCTTTCAACAAAGACATACACGCCTTGTTTCAATCGTGCCAAAGCCTGCTCTATGGTATTATAGTGTACTGTGGTTTTTTCAATATGCGTAGCGGCATTGGCATCAAGAGCTACAAGCACATTTTGCGCCAATTCTACTTTTGCGTGCAGTGCTTCGGCGGTTTCGTATTGCGCACGCGCTTTTGATTTTTCGCCCGATTGCTCCAATTGTTGGGCTGTTGCAAGCATACTTTCCAACTGTTGCAAATTCATATTCAGCGAAGCCGAATAATACCCTATCAATTCATATTTATTCACATAAGCAAAGGCGTAAAGCAATCCATTTTCACTGTAACTGTCGGTTTTTACGTTGGTAAGTTCAAGGTCTGTTTCTGTGATTATTTTCGATATAAACGTATCTTTAATTATCTCTTTTTCGCCATTTTCGCCTTGCGTTTTGGTGCGCTCTGTATCTAAGTTTTTTTTGCTACGCACTCGCACCAGAATTTTTTCAGTCAGTTCTGCTTGTGCATCTTTGAGCAAGCGTGCTTGTGCGGTGGCTTGTGTTTCGCCGTTACGCATATTGCCGGTTTGAAAACCGTAAAAAAATGTTGAACTTGGGTAATTTTGTTCGCGGTCTTGGGTTTTTAGCCAATTGGGTTGGGCTTGTGCGCTCAATGCTGCAAAGAGCGCAACGATAAAAATTGATAGATGTTTTTTCATAATTATTTTATAAAATTAATAGGAACTTCTAAAAATAGCCCGTCATTCCTGCGAAAGCAGGAATCTCCTCATGGTCAGCACTATTTTTAAGAGATTCCTGCCTTCGCAGGAATGACGGACTTTTGAGAAACTAATCACTAACCATTAACCACTAAAATTAATTCATTCCCACACTCTCCACAAAATTCAAAGCATTATTAAACGTCGCTTGAAACGTACCAAAATCGGGTAATGCCGATTGCAATTCCGGCACTTGCTGCAAATTCTCGAAAATTGGTTTCAACACTTTTGCTTCGTCCACTTCCAAAGTTACAAAGGCTCGAAATTTCTTGCCTTGTTCGTCTTGTTGGTATTCCTCGCACACTACGCGATAGCCGCGTATAGTTTGATTTACTGTTATGTCAATTTTTCGATTAAACGTTGTTTGCAAGTTTTCGTCTAAATTAGTTTTGGTTTGATTAATAAAATACTGTGTAGTACTTTTTACCGTAACTTCAATTTTCGATGCCAATTCTTCCAAAGCAATCGTATTTGCTACACTTTTGGCAATTTGCGGGTCAATACTTGTTTCCATACCACGGGCGCGAATTACGCCCTCTGCCGAAGTTGCCGAAGGTTGGCACGGAAAAGGGGGCAGGGTAATCCAAGTAGGTTTTGGCAATATCGGCACCGGCGGTGTCGTTGTTTCAGAAATTACTGCCGTATCTACGCTTGGCACAGTTATGCCTTGTGCTTTAAGTTGCGAAACCATATCGGTAGGCAAAACGCCCGAATTGCTTATCAAAGCTGCCATAGTAGCCAAAGTGCCTTCTTGTTTTGCCTCTAAATTTTCGCGGCTAAATTCATTTTTCACTGTTTGCAATTTCACACATATTTGATACTGTATGTTATCAAGCATTTGCAGTTGGCCTAAATTCTGCGTGAATTTTGAAAAACTTGTTCCCAAAATCATATCGGAAGCCGAGCCAAGAACTTTTATTATAATAGCTCCGGTTTTTACTGTTTTGGTTTGTTGATTAAGATATTTGTCGCAATCTTGTGCGAAGGTTGTGCCTACTGTTACTACCAGCAATGTGGCGACTAATGTGATTTTTTTGTTCATTTTGTTTGTTATTTTAAATTTATACTATTTCGTTTTTTTACATGAAAAAAACCAGTACATTTCATATTGAATTGTACCGGTTAGGAATTGAGGGGGTGTAAGGAAGTCTATTGAATTTCCTCTTTAAACTGTGGGAATTTCATTTTTTTCAACTTATTGCCCGGCGTGGGCGTGGCAAGAACTGTTTTGTCTCTCGAAACTAAATATTTTGCTTTGCCCTGTATAGCAAGGTCAAAAAGGAAATTATCTTTCGGGTCAAGGCAATCTTTGAATGTTGTTTGTGTTTCTATGTATTCGGTAATGGTGGTGTACGTTGTGAGCGTTTGTTTTACATTCAATCCATATTTTTTAAATTTACTGTACGATAAAACCCTTTTGATTTCTTCAATAGACGGAACGGAACGCAAGAACACCACTTTGTTATGTTCAATTAAATCAAACAATTCGCTCAATCGACGGCTAATAATAAAGTCAACCCAAATATTGGTATCTAACACCGTTCTATTTTCCATTGCGACACTCTTCAATTATTGCATCTATTTCGGCAGATGTTATTTTTAGCCCTTGGGGGTTATTCATTTTATCGGTTTTTTCTACGAGCGCACGCATTTCTTCCATACTCATTTTTTTTTCTACTGTTTTCGCTCTTACCGGCGTAGCTACCCACTCAAACGCCTTTGTCAATTTATCAAATGTTTTTAAATCCATCGATGGGACAAAAACATTAAACTGATGTGCTGCTATTGCTGTTGCCATAACTGTAACTGTTAATTATTTTCGCAAATATATAACCATTTTTACAAAATACAACCTTTTCGGTAAAATTCAATATGTCAATGAACTCGGTATTGTTTTTGTTTTATTTTGTCTGAACACTTCGGCTACGCTCAGTGCATCGCCTTGATTTTTTTCAAGATTAACTTCGTTGAGCTCCGCTTCGCTACGGTTAAAAAATCCTGTAAATCTTCTTAACCTTGAAAAAATCGTGGCACTGCACTGAGTTTAGTCGAAGTGTTCAGACAAAAACAAAAAAACAAAACCAAGCAAAAATTTACTCGGTTTTGATTAAAGAATAACCATAAGTTACATTTCATTAAATGAGAAAATTGAAAAATACTTTACCCTTCACTTGGTAAATAAAACCAATTGGTTTATTTTTGCTACATGAAAGAAAAAACGACATACAGTAAATCCGAAAAAACAAGGCAATTCATTATCGAAAAATCTGCTCCTATTTTTAACAAAAAAGGCTATATCGGCACTTCGCTTTCCGACATTATTGATGCCACAGGATTGAGCAAAGGGTGTATTTACGGCAATTTTAAAAACAAAACCGAAATAGCGGGCGAGGCATTCAAATATAATTTGTCGATGAGCGCTTACGGCTTTTCTTTGGGAACTTTGGGAAGCAAACTTACTCCTCTTGCAAAACTTCATAAGTTGATAGTGGAATTTGGAGAGGGGTATGAAAATACGGTTTCGATAGGCGGATGTCCGATTATCAATACAGCATCGGAAGCCGACGATACGCATCCGCTACTCAAAAAAATGGCGCAAGATGTTACTTTACAGGTAGAAAAAGGATTTATAGCTGTGATTGAAGAAG
>Ga0209737_10000253_pt1 | contig 47402 bp, 43 predicted proteins | sample TergutCu122P3_FD_187284 | JGI IMG/M metagenome (GOLD analysis project Ga0209737, IMG submission 187284) | Cubitermes ugandensis P3 segment gut microbial communities from Kakamega Forest, Kenya - Cu122 P3 (SPAdes) (version 2) | ecosystem: Host-associated > Arthropoda: Insects > Digestive system...
CCAACATAAAAGCCTCGTCGAAAAACTCTCGGGCGGCCAGCAACAGCGCGTCGCCTTGGCCCGCGCCTTCATCAACGCCCCCGCTGTCCTTATTGCGGATGAGCCTACCGCCCACCTGGACACAGCCTTGACGGAGTCCTTCATTCAATTGCTCGCCAAACTCAAAGCCCAGGGCACCACCTTGTTGCTCAGCAGCCACGACAAACGCCTGCTGGACTCTCCCCTCGTCGACAGGCATGTCGTGCTCGAAGACGGCCGCGTGGTGCAAAGCTGATGGTGTTTCAAACGGCAAACCTCGCCCTGTTGCTGCTCAACACCCTGAGTGTTGTTGCGCTTTCGGGCGCTGCCATATTGGCATGCTCTACGCTTTTGCATTGGGACTTGCACAGCAGTGCTCCGCTTCAACTGAAGTTGGAGCAACGCAGCTATTTGCTGGCGACATGGGTGGCCTTGGCTCTGAGCCTGCAAATGCTGAGCTTGCCCTTCTTCCTCTGGAATGCCGACAACATGAGCGCTTCTTTTGTCGGAGCCATGTGCGCCGTGGGCGTCTTGCAGGCCAACCCCTGGGGGTTTTGGGCTTTGCTTTTGCAACTTGGCGTCGCCTTGGCCTCTAGCCAGTGGTTGCTTCTCAACCATTTGAGCAACCAAGGCCGCGACTTCCCGTGGATGCGTCTCAAAAACGCCCTGCTGCTGGGCCTGCTGCCTTTGTTCGCAACCAACCTCTTTGTGCTGTGGCGCTATTTCAACAACCTGCAGCCAGAAATTGTCACCTCTTGCTGCGGAAGCTTGTTTTCTGCAGGCGCCTCCCGTTTGCCTTCTCACTTGGCTGCCCTTCCACCCAAGCTTGGCATGTTGGTTTTCTTCACCGGCCTGGCCTTGGCCTTGCTCGCCACCGCCTTTTGCGCCTTTTGCACCAAAGCCCCCCCATGGGCTGCTGCTGCGGCGGCCCTCTTCAGTGCCCTCGCCTTCGCCTCCAGTCTGCTGGGGGTGGTTTCTTTTCTCTCTCTCTACATTTATGAGCATCCGCTCCACCACTGCCCTTTTTGCGTTTTGAAACCCGAGCACCATTTCGTGGGCTATGCCCTCTATGTACCGTTGCTGCTGGGCACGCTCAGCGGCCTAGGCGTAGGCCTCGTACAAGCCTTCGGGCAAAGGCCAAGCCTCCAAAACGTTGCGCCGCGCCTGAGGCAAAAGCTGGCAGCCATCGCCCTCGCCGCTTTCGCCTTCTTCTTCGTTTTGTCTTTGGCCCTCTTTTTCTCCTCCAACCTTAACCTCGAATAGCGCGCCCACCCATAGCCCTCAAGCCGCCAAAGGCAGAAAGCAACCCGTCGTTCAGCTGAGCTCTTTAGACCGGTTTAGAGATCGAGCTTGGAGAGGAGCTCTGTTGAAACCTCATGAAACTGGAGGAGGCGCCGTCCTTTGTGGTCTTTCATAAACTCGCGGGCTTCGGCTTCGGTGGCGAAGGGGACAAGCTCGTGTCCCATGGGGCCAAGCACGGTGGAGCCGATGACATACCAGGCGGAGCGGGCGTCAATGGTACGCAGGAGGTAATAGTCGGTGACATGCAAGGTGGCCTTCGAGAGCTCCAAGGGGGCCTTGCTGTATTTGGAGGTATTGAGGAGAAATTTGAACATGTCCTTGGCCCCATCAAAATAGAAGACAGGGCCCTGGGCAACAGCAACCACCGCCACCCAGTTGGGGTATTTCGAAACCAACATGCCACATACCGGGCACAAGCTTTTGGGGCCAGGCTTCAAAGCCACAGGAGCGGCGGCCCCAGGCGGCAGCGGGGTCGTCGGTGTCGCCCAGGCACAAAAAGCGCCCAAGCAGACAAGAAGGTGGGCAAGTTTCCTCACTTGGACGCAGCCTTCTCGCGGCGCTCTTTGCGGCGCTTGCGAATGTTGGTGACGTCTTTGGACATGTCGACATAGGAGGCCAGCAGGGCCGCCTCAAAGTCGACTTTCTTGCCACCATGGGTTTTTTGAGCCGCCTGCAGCGTTTTGAGCGAAGCAAAAGCGTGCTTGCTGTTGTGCGTCATTGCATGCGACAGCTTGGCGCCCAAGAGAAAGTGCAGCTTGTCGACTTCTATGAGGGGCCGAGGCTCTTCGGTGGCGCCATAGTCAGCGCCCCAAATGGCTTGAGGCTCTCTGTCAATGTTGATGGCGAGACTCAAAGAGAGGCAGTGGATGGAGCATACGCCGTCCACCAAGTCGTCGGAATAGTGCACCAGCATGCGCGAGACATGGTGCTCTTTGCGGCACATATTGCAATAGGGGCAGCGCGGGTATTTTTCCAATTCTCTTTCCAAAGGTTGGGAGTCTTTGGGTGTCTTCGGAATAAATTGCGCCGGGGTGCCGTCATCAGCACACACCGAAGCAACGGCAGGGGTTTTCGCCAAAGCGTTTGCAGCCAGGGCGGTACCGCCCAGCACTGCACCGTGAAGAAAGTTGCGTCGATTCATGCCTAAGCTTTAGTATGCGCCCTGTGAAGTCGCCAACATTTCTGCTCCCGCCTGAGGCCACCCCCGGGAGAGCACTTTGAGTCGCCCTTCTTCCTGGGGCTTGGCCTTGGCCGGACTGGGCCTTTTGGGCGTGGCTTTCTGCTTTGCCGACAGCTTTCGCCTGCAGACGCAGCGCGCGCCCATACGCCAGGCCAACCGGCAACTGGCACGCACACTGGGGCTGGTGGACTTGGCTCTCATGACAGAGGCTGTGCATACGCGCCACCTCTCGCTGAGTGGGCCCTCCTCCGCATTCCTGGCCCACCCCCTGGCTTTGGATTCTTCACCGACGACTTCCTGGGTACCTCCTCCGTGAAAATATGGCTCGCCAGACAACGCTGCTTCATGGACTTTGGCCTGGGTGCCCTGCGCCGCCGCAAAGCGCAAACCCTGGGCCTTGTACTCTGTTATGCGCTGGTTGTTTTTGTGTTGGCTTCAGGCCTGTTGTTTGTGGAGGCCATGCATGCCGAAGTCAAACAGGTGCTGGCCCAAGCGCCTGAGTTGGTGGTGCAAAAACTCGTGGCCGGCCGCCCAAGCTTGGTTTCTCCGGACATTCTCGAAAAGCTGCAGCCTCTACGCGGTGTCCAGAGGCAGGAGCCGCGGCTGTGGGGTTATTTTTATGACGCAGCGGTGAAGGCCAACTATACTTTTTGGGTGCCGCCTGCGGACGCTCCGCTGCAGGTGGAGCCGCATACCCTCCTCATTGGCCCCGCCATGGCCCGCTTGCGTGGCTTGGCTCCCGGGGACAACATTTCATTTCGCAACTATGCGGGCCAAGCCACCGTTTTTCGCATTGCAAAGGTGCTTCCTCAGGAAAGCGAGCTGGCCAGCGCTGACTTGGTGCTGCTGAGTGAAGCGGACTTTCGCGCTTTTTTCAATTTCCCCGAAGGGCATTATGCCGACATCGCTTTCTATGTCGCCAACTCCAACGAGGTGCCCACCGTCGCGGCCAAACTCGTCGAGGCTTTTCCGGAGCTGCGCCCCATTTCCAGAGACGAAATGCTGCGCACCTATGCCGCCTTGTTCCACTGGCGCTCGAGTTTTTGGCTGGCGTTGACGGGGTTGGCGCTCCTGGCTTTGGTGCTGGTGGCCTGGGACAGGGCTTCAGGGCTTTCTGCCAGGGAGCGGCGGGACATGCACATTCTCAAAGCCATGGGGTGGAGCACGGCAGATCTCCTCACCATGAAACTCTGGGAGGGAGCGCTAACCTCGGTGGTGGCTTGCTGCCTGGGCTATGTGGCGGCTTATTTGCATGTCTTCTATGCTCAGGCCGCCCTCTTTCGGCCCGTGTTGCAAGGCTGGGCAAGCCTCTATCCGCGCTTTCAGCTTTCTCCTTCTGGGGGGGGAGTGCCGCTGCTTGTGGTGCTGGCTTTTATAGCTGCCCCCTACGCCCTTGCCCTCATTCTTCCCTCCTGGCGCGCCTCCCGTCCTGAAGGGGTTTTTTGAGCTCAGCTAAGCGGTGGGGCGGCAATAGAATTGACACTTCAATGCACTGATTTTGCAGCGAATTTTAAAGTGTCATTTTTGTGATACCAACAAAAATGCCAGCAATTTTTTGTGCTGCCTTAGGGACTTTTGAACGGATTCGAACCTGCACACCTCTTTTGCCTACCAGGCTTTTATCAGCAACGGTCAGCCTTGGCAATGTGCACATGGTCGTATGTAGCTTAATAGGAGCGTCTTGAGCATTTGACAGCCACATTCATACCACCCAACTACAGTCATGCAACTCTTCGCTGAGCACACAACACGTCTGTAACCGATTAGTTGCTCTCTAGGTGTTCAATTCAGGCACATCGACGTCGCACAATTGAATCCGTTGAAGCTCTTTAAACGGTCCACCTTCATAAACTCGCTCCAACGGTTGGAGAAGATCTGGGCGCATCAGCAGGTCGCAGCCGATTGTCATGTACCCTTCCGTTCTGGAGCCTCTTTCGCGCACGCGCCAAGCTCTGAGCACGATGGCGGGCTTGCCATTACAGTCATACCATCGCAGAGGTGCACCGTATGCTGGGGGCTGCAGTTGCGCCCAATGCCGCAAAGCCAGTGGTGGTATCAGCACAACGTTTTCGCCTAGCCAGCCACTCATTCCAGCAATCTGAACAAGCTGAGCCCTGCGCGAGTCAACCATCGCCTCCTGAGTTGATATGTCGCGCAAACACGAACCAATGTCACCCAACGGCAGTGGAATCGCCTGTGTCGACACTGTCCCATCCAACTTGGTGCGAACAACCGCGGCAAACACCTCCGGATAGTCTCGGCTTCCAGAGCGGAAAAACTGCCGCTCGTAAAGGGCCAATCGCACCCAGCGGCTATAAGTCGAGTCTTCATCGGGCACTCGAATGATGTCTCCAAGCTGATTTTGAGCTTCGTTTGCAGGTGGCCAATCTGGCCGTGGAACGCGGCTGGCGCTCAGAGCCAGGTGAAAGCGAAGATTGGGAAGGAGACGATCGGCAACCTGTTCTTCAAGCTCCGGCTTCCAGACTCCATGTTTCCATAGGTATTCGTACAAGCCCATAAGGGCTTCATCAAGAACAGCAATGAACACTTCAGTTGGCCAGGAAACAACTGCAGTAGGTGGGCTCCAACGCAACCTTCCAAAAGCAAGTTTCGCTCTCTCTTTGTCGTAGTGCTTGAAGTGCTCACTTTCGACAAACAAACTCATGCGTCGAGCCACGATTGTCGGCAAATCAGGCCAAAGGCTCTGAAGGTCATCCAGCACATTATCGACATCCGCATACGCGGTAGCAGCCAGAGCCTCTTTTGTGGGGACAGCCACCGCTATATTCGGGCAATTTCGCGTCGCTTTGAACGGCCGTCCGGCGCGCACAAGCAGCCTCTTAGCAAGCCATGAGAGAGTCCAAGCGTTTCCACTCGCATACGCCTTCAAAACCGGCTCTAATGCTACAATGGTTTCTCTGACATCTACTGGCGTTTCGAGCAGAATCTGCAGAACTATTTGTACAGTTAAAACCGTTGCATCTCTGGTGAGCAGCCACTCGAGGGGCGCATGGAATAACTTCGGCCGTTCTTGCAGCAAACGAGCAAATCCAGACAAGGCAGAGATCTTTCTCGGAAGCGAAGCGTTCCCGATGCGAGACAACAGCAAAGTTGCCAGTGCCTCATCGACCGACCAAGCAACCGTGTCATTTGGATTAAAAGGCTCAAGCACAGTCTGAGCTCCAGGCAGTGGCAACCGGCTCGCGAAGACAGCAAAGGCTTCTTCCCATGCCTGTGCAGCCATTTCATGGTCTCCCCAGTCTGAAATCTGCTCAATCAGGTGTCTGGTAACACCGTCAAAGCCACCCGAGCGCACTTTGCGAGCGGTCTCTTCCGCCAAGATTTGCAGCGCCAGATCTCTGTTAAGCTGCATGGCCCTCTTCAATGCAGATGCCTGCTCTTTTCCTCCGAAACTTAGGTAACCTCCCCCTCGAGATGAAGTGAAGGCAAGCGTAAGTGCCAATGCAGCAAGGCGTGCGTGGCCAGCATTGTCCACGCTTTGTGCAAGGAGAGCGATGGGGTGCTCTCGCTCAAATGACCAAGATGGAATCTCGTGGGCTAGGAAATAAAGCAAACGCTGTGCTTGGTCTTCATCGCCTCGTTCAACCATCTCTGCAATCAGGTAGCTCAGCGGCAGTGAGACGGCTTCTGCCGGAATACCGTGTGGCCACTGTTGCTGCGAAATTCTTCTTATGGTCGTCAGTATGTCTATGAAGCGTGGCGACGGTGGAAATACTGGCTGCCGATCTTGCGACAAGGACGAAGGAACTCCGCAAAAATCTTGTCCTTGGGATGGGTGCCTATCTCGCCTTTCGTTTACTGCTGACGTCCAAGGAACAGCCAACCCGTGCTTTTGCGCAAATGATTGAAGTCTCGCAACAGCATCGTCGCGGTGCTGATGAGCGTCATTGAAGACTTCGGCGCAAAGGCGAACAAAGCGCTCCTTGGCGTATTCGGCATGCTCAGCCATGAGGCGCTCAAGCGGGTAAAGGCGCTGGTCCGCAACTTTAGTGCCCTCATTTTCGTACTCGATCTCGAACAACAACGTCTCCCAAAGCAAATCTAAGAGCATTGGGTCGGCAAGATCACGAAGTTCGCGTAGAACATTCTTCAGAGCCCCCTCAGCCATCCATGACATTTGGCCCAACTCACGGCCGAATTCGCGACAAAGGAGTTCAATGGCTCGCACGGGACTGACTTCGAGCAGTGCTCCAAACCAAGCGTTCGGGGCGCCCCTAGTTATGCGTTTGTCAGTGTGGCGTAGGATTGCACTCACAAGTGGCTGGAGATGTTCGAGAGCCCTGAGCGCAGTTTGTTCAGATCGCGGCAACAGTGCTGGTGCGGTGCCGATGATGTCAAAGAGTGCAGCATCCTTTCGAAAACCGTAACCCAACAGGAAGGTGCTCGCTGTGCACCAGTGATCCCAGGCCCGAGTTTGATTCGAGACCTGCGCGTGAAGCCTTGCAAGTCTCAGCCGGTATTCGGCATGGGTGCTGTAATACGTGCCCAGCTCTTCTTCAAACAGCAGCTCTTGTTCCAACGTTTCAATAATCAACGTGGATGCAACAGGCGCCGAAGCATGCTCCCCAAGCAATGAAAAATAATCCCTGGTCCTGATGAGCCCACAGTCTACTCCGTCTAAACGAATCGCGGTCTCGAAGCGAGCATTTGAGAGTATTCTGATTGCGTGTTGCCATTCGTCGGTGGTGCGCAGTAATCGCAAAGTCCGCTGAAGACTCTGCATCATGAGTCCCTGTATCTCGTAGGGGAAATAACACTCTCTTGGTGAACTGGTGAATGGTCCTTTATCGACCACGAGTTCGGAGAACACAGCATGAATGTCATAGGGCATACTTTGTGCAGCAGCGGACTCTGCCTGCGCAGCTGCAAGGACAAAGCGCAACCAGCACCTGTACCAACTAGTCCCCTCGAGACGCTTGCGTTCATCTATGAGAACACCTTCGAAATTTGTGCACCTTGAGAACAAACGAACAGAGGAAACCCACTCTCTCACGGAGGGCGCATTGACCATGGCACGTTCACCGAAAACTGCAATGTCAATTGAAGCTAGCGGTCGTGCATGAACGCAAGCGCGATCTACAGGAGCACCGCTTTCGACGCACCACATCGCTTCCTCTGGAGATGTTGCATGCACCAAGGCTGCAGTTGCATGAGCAGTCGCCAGCGCAGCGTCACCGGCTTCTGCAGCCACGTCGGCCAGGCCCAATAGCAAGGCGCACTCGAGTCTGTCCTTCAGGACATGGCGCTTAGAAAAGACAAAGCCAACTCGCTTTATCAGCCGTTCTAGAAACCGCAGTGAAATTTCTGCTGAAAGCAACTTCGCAAGCCTGCGCAAAAACAGCGAAGAAATGCTAGCATTGGGAGACAGCAAATGCGCATGTTTTTTGAGGATAGGGAAAAACAACTGTCCGAGTCTCAACCCACCGCGAATGATGGCAAGCAAGAGTTGTTCTTCCTCTGACATGCTCTCCTTCACCAGAATGGTCAACTCGGGAACGTATTCTTCTTCCGACATCTCCTCCAAAAAGTCGGGCGTAGGAGCATACCTGTCGTCACTGCTTAGAGGCGCTAAAGCCAAATATTCCTTCCAAGGAGCAACAACACCGGCGACGTCAACGCGCTCGCAAGCCAGCAAGCCCTCTTTCCAGGAACGTGTTGGCCGCCCATCGAACAAGAGCCGGTCAGCGAGTGCTTCAGCGCCGAAGATTGCCTCGTAGGTTTCCCAGTATTCCTGCCAGTCATTTGTGCCTTCGTCAAAGCACATCTCGAGTCCTCGCGAAAGCTCCGTACACCGCACCAAGGCAGGCCAGTCCAAGGTTTGCGCAGCAACGTCGGAAGCCAATTCAAGGTTGCGCTTAATGGCCTCGTGTGAATGGCCATGCTGTAAGCTGCGTTGCACAAAGTCGGTTGAGACTCGCTGAAGAATTTCCGGCTCTTTCCCAGCTTGTCGCATGAGTGGAAGCATGAAGCGAAAGCATTTCGCGTCGTCGAAGAAGTCTCGATGTTTCAACCACTGAATGACAGGCGACAAGACTTCGGAAAGGTGTCTGCCTTGTTGTTGCAACTCTTGAAGCATAAAGCGTCGAAAACTTTCATGAAAAATCCGCAGGCCACCTTGTGCAGTTGCCTTTGAAAGAATCGGCGACATGACGCGCAGAGCTTCATCCACCCAGCCCGAGAGGGCTCCACCGCCAATCTCTCGAAGTTCCTCCTTAGTGACGGAAAATTCAAGGACGCCGACAATGTCGGCAATAGCTTTGGCCTCCTTTCTAATCAACTCGTATAGGTATTTATAATAGCGAGCAATATCGCCAGAAATGGTCGGCACAGCATTCATCCATTCCAGGGGATTTTCGATGACGCCTTCATTGAGCCCTTCGACAAGTCCGCAACTGAGATAGCGAACATAGAGGGGGTTGCCCTCGGACCTGTCAAATAAGCGCTCAAGGATGGAACCTCTCTGCTCAAGCAGGTGTGCAGACTCAAGGGCAGCATCAACCCCATGACTTTGCGCAAGCTTCAGCACCTCAGCTTTGGGCCAGGGCTCAACGCTGTGCTCCTTAATGCGGCCACGGAACCCCTCTCGCAGGGGCTGAAGGTGTTCGCCTGGCTGAGAGCCGATGATCAAAGCCGTGTTCTTCGGCAGATGGAGTGTCGCCAGTCGCTCAACAATGTCTGTTTCGTTAGCGCTCAGAATTTTGGACGCATCACGCACACGAGCGATATGGTCAACCCCATCGACGATAATGACAACACTTTGCCCGGCGTTGGCAGCAGTTTTAAGGAAGGTTTCGAGCTCTTCAAGGCCGGCAGCGAATACCTGCGGAGGCATAAGAGAGCACGCATTGAATGTATCCCGGAGTCCCCCAAGCAGATTCCCGAAAAAAATGTTAGTGTTGACTCGCCGTTCTTTATCTTTGTCAGTGGGCTCGAGGAAACAATAATGACGCGTCACGAGCAGACCTTCTTGCGCGAGCTCTTCAGCGAGTTGCGTTAGTGCCCAGGATTTGCCCGAGCCCGGTCCAGCGACGACGAGGAGCACCCCTCCATGGAGGATAGAAGCGCGCAGGCTTTGTCGCAGCGAAAGGCGCTCCTGGAGCACGGCTGCGTCGAGAGGGAAACACTGTGCAATCCGACCGAAGTCGGTGCGTAAGCCAAGCTTCGATTCAACGTCCGAAGGATACAAAGTGGCTCCGGCCGTCCTGGCCATTGAGGCGAGGTTGATGGCCCGCGCAGCGACATCTTCTATGCTCCGGCCGTCGTTTGGATATCGACCAACACCTACGCTGTCGGACAACAATGCCAGCAACAGGCACTCAAGTGAGCCTGGTACGTTGAGGTCAAGCGAGGCAGGCGGCAGAGACACTTCTATGACGAAGCGTTCACAAAAACGAACGACTGCTTCGCGCCGTAGGGTTTTCGCTTGCTGCAGTGGGCTGAACACAGGTTTGCCGCCTTGAGGCCATACTCTGTTCACATCCAGCCGGAAAGTCCTGGTGGCAAACCCGTCGAATGTGCCCACGTCGGGGCTTGAGATGATGAGGCCAGCAAGTTTATCTGTCGGAACGGGCGGATGCCGAGTCGCTGACAGCCTATATTCATCGGCAGCTTTCTTTCCCTCACCAATGAAAGTGTTCACCAAACGATCAAAGCGTAACGGCGAATTTTTTCTGTTGAAATCCGAAAAACTCAGCGCGACAGAAACGTTTTCACTGAATTTCAGTTGCCTCCGAGTTCGGATACCCGCGGCGTTGATCTCGATGTCGTCAAAACAATCATCGTCAACAACTTTGCGATCAACAACCATGGATTCGAATCTTTCAACGAGGCTGCGCACTAACAGATATGCAGCAGCGATATCTTGATATGCATAGCCTTTATGTGCAGCACTCAGCGAGCTTCCCCGGGAAGCTGTTCGAGTGAAAAACCTGTCCTCAATGTTTCTGCCGTCCACTCCTATCCAATCCGTATCAAGAGTTGTTTGATGATATCATCGAGCTCGTGCTTCAAAGAAACGTCGATTTTCGTTGCTCAGTGAATCCATTTCCACCATCAGCAATCGTCCTGGAAAATACGTCCACGGGTGATTCAACTCCATACAAGCCCTCCCGCACGACAGCTCTATGCCTGGCGCCAAGCAGAGAGTGTTCTGGTCTAGGTGTTCAGTCCCATCGCCCTTTAAAAGCTGGCGACTGCCAGAGCTCTTCTGCCGCAGTGTCCAAATAAAGAGGTTTCCAGCTTCGCGTAAAGCCTGCGAATGCGAACACCCAACCACCACGGCCCTCGCCCAAGAAGACGGCAGATCTGACAAAAATGTCGCGGTGCTTGCTCCTGTAGGCGAAAAGAAACCCATCAAGTGTTTTCCAGAGAGGGAAGTCACTCAGCACAATGTCCGGGTGTTTGCCGAGACTATCAGCAGCTTTGGTGCCCAGGTGTTTGGCCACCAGTTTGCGCATGGCATCCTTGGCCTTTTCTCGCTCCGCCTCCGGGACAATAAGTGGCTGAATGTTTGAAACAGTCTTGCCCTCCAGGTAGAGCGCCTCTTTCTCGAAATGAATGCCCCTTATGGCTTTGTCCTCTCCCAGAGACACAATCGCGGGGCTAAACTGCGTCAACAACTCAAAATCTCTCAGCCGGTATGCTTGTATTCTCTACGTGCAGGCCTACTAGCTCAGCCCACCAACACTGCACAGCTCGGCCTTAGCTTGTCTTTCCATCCGCTGAGTTCCGGGCTTGCCAAACAACCGCTGTTCTCAGTGAGAATTGGCATCATTTAAAAATGAGACGACACAACTTTCTTCAAGATAGTTTGTCTGTTGTAGATAGATCATGACACTGCGAATTTTCATCTCATCCCAGAACATTGATGGGCCGGAAGCGGCACCATTCATTGAGAACCTTCAAAGAAACGGATTTATTGTTGAAACATCTCCCAGGAGTCCACACTATGGCTATGATCTCAAGTGGAAAGACTGGTATGGGAAAGGGCTTGCTGCGGCATTAGATCGCTCTGATGTATTTATCTTCGTTGTCGATCGTGGTTGGGACTCGTCCACCTGGATGTGGCAAGAAGCGGGGAGTGCTTTTCTGCGAAAAAAAAGTGGGAAACTGCGTGCTTATTATTGTTACAACCCCACGTCCATCACTGCCTTTGCTCTTGGAATGTATCGCTATTTGTCGGAAGCAGAGCCTATAAGTTTCTCGAACGCTGTAATGGTGCTCAAAAACATCAACCTCTCAACTGATCCACCAGAAACTCAACGTCAACGCATGGAAGAATCGTTTCGCCAAGTTAGGCGAGACCACCCACGGATATCTGATCTAAACTTCCGTTTTCTCTCCCCCAGAGAAGTTCTCGAATTGCGGAGACTTGTTGAACAGTCTGCCTCTGAATCTGAGATAAATAACTTTATTCGTGGAGAACCCAATTTGCTTTCTTCACTGCTGCATTTCGCTGACACAGGGCATCATGGAGGCAAAGTATATCCCCAGCAGGTTATTAGACCTAGCGTCAAGGGCGAACCCAAAGGGCTCATCCCAGACTACCTCATGAGTGGTGAAAACTCAGAAGGCACAAGTTGGTGGGTACTTGAACTTAAAGGCCCAGGTGAAAAAATATTTTCTGGTGTGGGTGAAAATATTCGCCTTAGCAAGGTTGCGAACGAAGGCCTTCTCCAAATTCACAAGTACGTTGACTTCTGCAAGGAACATCAGTCGTCGATGCGCGAGGCATTGAAGCTAAAAAACTTTTCTGTGCCTACGGGAATTCTCCTGATGGGTCGGGAAATAGAACTCAGCGATCCGCACCGAAAAGCAATGAAGAAGGCACTTGGAGGCGCACACGCTCCAGTACGAATTCGAACCTGGGATTCTCTCCTTCGTTCGCTGGAACACAAACTGGCATTTTGTGGACATACCAAACATGATCCGTTAGCTGGCAAGCAATTGGAAGATTGGGCGGATGAAGAAAATACCTAACCTCTTATTTTTCAAAACTTGCGCGAAAAGCCGCACAGGGCAGCGAATTCAAGCGTTAGGGCACTCTATGTTCGCCATCAAAAACCTTTAACCCATCAAAAAATTTACAATAATTCTGACCAGTCCACTCTTCTCCGCCGCACACGTGTTAAACAGCGCCATGGGAGCCATTCAAGATCAAATCCTCGTTACAACCAAAAACCCCCAGCCCTCAAGTGAATGAAAGCGAGGATAGGTCCACACGACGGTGGTTTTTAACCGGTCTTCTAGCTCGTTTGGCGGCTCAGTACGTGGGGGACACTTGGAAAAAGCCTAATGCCATAGCGGGCGGTGTAGAAACGGGCGTGCTTTGGCGCGCCCGAGTTGAGCACAATGCCAGGCACAAAGCTAATGGCCCTTCGCTCGCTCTGCCTCCCCCATCTCCAACGCATTCGCAAGCAAAATACTATCTCGACGTCCAGAGGGCAAAACCCTAAACAGAGCGGCCAGCATGGCATGGCGCCAGTGTCCGTGTGACTTGACATAACGGCCAAGGTGGGCCAGGGCCGCGTGGGCGGCCGCCTGCGGCGTAATGGTAATGGCCGCGGGCTCCGTACCGGTGGCCATCGCCGTGGACATGACGGTGGGCTGAAAAGACAGCACGTCCAGTTGTTCGCGGTATTCGAATGCCAGAGGAACAGTCAGGTGGTCGACAAAAGCCTTGCATGCGCCATAAAGCTGCGTGCCTGGCCAATAGAAGCGGCCCACAATGGAGCCGACATTGAGCAAGGCACAGCGCCGGCCACTCGTCGCGGCGTAGCGCAGCAACAATGGCAGCATGCTATGCGTAACAGTGGCGGTGGTGCTGACGTTAAGGGAGAGCAGGTGGCGAACAGTGGCGGAAGGCACATCGGCATAAAGCCTATGGACAGTAACGCCAACACAGTTGATGACAATGGAGAGCTCAACATCCCTCGCCGCATCGGCAATAAGCGAGCAGGTGTGCTCGGATGAATCCGACAAGTCGACGCACACAGTCCGAGCTTGGATGCCGAGGGACTCAAGCTCCGTTTGCAAGCGGCTCAACTTTTCTTGGGTGCGCGAAACGAGGAGCAGGTTAAATCCACAGCGCGCGAGCTCCTGCGCAAAGGCCTTTCCCAGCCCATCGCTGGCGCCCGTAATGAGCACCCAACTCCCGCGGCCGTAGCGCTTAGCCAAACGGGTACCTTGCGCTTGCCGCGGCAGCCACAGGTACTTCCACAGCCACCGGACAATACTCACCGCGGCGAGGACAAGCAGAAGGGCGCCAAGGACTTGAAGCAAGAGGAGCGTCATAGAAAAATTCCCGTCGCCACCATTTTGCCAAGCCCCAATAAATGCAGCGGTTTGTTTCTCCATAACGTGTTCCTCCATTTGTTGCGCAGTTGTGTTCCTGTACAAAAAATAGGGTGGAATGTGGCGCCCATACAAGTCGGGTTCAAAACCATGCCATTGGCTAAAGAGGCCTTTCAAACTTGCAGATTTTGCTTCTGTTATTCGAAAGGTGGCGGCGAGGGGAACCAAGTATTCCGAAGGCTATTCGGATTTGGGGGTGGACTCGACGCGTTTGGGCTGGACCGCTTTCAATTTGACATGAGGTCGAGGCGGACGAGCCAGTATTTCTGGAAATACAGTCGCGATGGGAGCGCACTTGAGTGCGTGACCTGAGCGGAACCGGAGTCCAACGAAGAGATCATGTCAAAGTGGAAGCGGTCCGGAAGCGTCACGGACATAGCTTTGCACCAGGCGCGCAAGCTCCACCTCCAGGGTTTGTGGGCTTAAGCGGTCGCCACCTTCCATCGCCCAAGCGCGCAGAGCACCCACCACTGCCCGCATGAGTACATAGAGTTGCTCGGGGGGCAAGCTGCCCAAATTCTCTTCGGCAACCCCTCTGTCTGGCCGATGAAGAAATTTGACAACCCTCTCAATGGGCGTGGTGAGCTCCGAAAAGTGTCCTTCTGAGATCATTGCCACAATCAGCGCGCCGCGCAGGCGCTGCCGCCCGCTGAACCCGCGAATGAGCGCACGCACCACCCTCTGCGTAACGGAGCTTTCGCCCTCTCCATCGGCGTCCGCCTGCGTCAACGAGCTTTGGATGGCTTCCACCACCTTGTCGAGCTCTTGGCGCGCCATGGCAATGAGGATGGCGTGCTTGTTTGGAAAATATTCATAGAGCGTGCCGACGCCATAACCGGCTTGTTCGGCAATGCGTGCGGTTGTCAGTCCCTGCAGGCCGTGAATTTCCACCAGTCTGGCCGTCGCTTCGAGGATGGTTTTGACGGCCTGGAGGGAGCGCTGCTGTCGGGGAGTCCGCCGCATGGAGGGAGGCGTCCGTTTCCTTGCAATGGAGGGCCTTAAACGAGCTGCGGCTGCAGAGGACTTTCCTGCTGCGGAAGAAGCAACTTGTTTGGGGCGTTTCGTCATTGTTCTTTCTCGCTGCACTCCAAAAGCTCCCCTTCCCTCCTCCACACACCCAGCTTTTATCACTTATAGGCAGCATAGCAATGTGCACATGGGCACGCAGGCTTCAACTTGCCGTGTTTGCCAAAAGCGCCTTCGCCAACTCCAGCGCATCCACCGGCCAGAAGTACTCTGGACGAGGGCGACGTACGCCCTCCGCTCCCGCCTTTGGGCGGCAGTTAAGGACGGCCTCCACCCACCGCTTCGGAATGGCGTCAATGCCATGTACCGCCCCCAACAGCGCCCCGCAAATCGCCGCGTTGGTGTCCGTGTCTCCCCCGCGCATAACCGTGTCTACAATGCCTTCTTCTGCATTGGGCGCATGCAAGAGCTGCCACAGGGCATTTTGGAAAGCTATCAGCACCCAGCCCTGCTGCGTGCAAAAGTCATGTGGCGGGTGCGTTGCTGCATCCGCTACGGCCGCAAACAATGCTTGTTCCACTTCCATGGACTTTGCCCATGCGGCTATTTTTTCATAAAGCTCCCGCGGGGCAATGCCAGTGTCGATGGCGTGGGCAATCGCCATTGCATAGAGCGCGTTGGCTTGCTGGCAAACCGCGTGCGGGTGTGTCAGCGCCGCGTCCTGCTTGGCCCATTGTGCGACGTCGGCAAGCGCGTGCCTTGCGCCAAAAATTCCCAAGGGGCTGATGCGCATGAGAGCGCCGTTGGCTTGACTGTCTGGGTTGAGTCGACCGCCCAAAGCAGACGCTATCGTCATGCCACAGTCAAAAGGGTCCGACTTTATCCAGGAGACATAGGCTTTCATGGCTTGGTCGGGAGAATAATGGCCGTGTTCCACCAGTGTGCGTGCAAGCGCAAGAGCCATTTCTGAGTCGTCGGTGGGTTGCCCCGCCAAAATATTCCATGGGCCACCGTTGGCCAGCTCCCTCACTCCCTGGGGGTAGAGGTGTTTTATTTTTTCGGGCCGCATAAATTCAACCAGCGCGCCCAGAGAGTCCCCCGCAAGCTGGCCAAGGAGGCAACCTTGGGCGCGCTTTATTCGCATGTCTGTTTCAAACATAGACATTTCAACCTCCTTGGGAAGTTTCGCATGTTGCATGCAAGGTTAGCAGCGAAAATAGGTAGCAAGAAAAGGAGAGGACGTGCTCCTCGTATGGAGCAAAAACCCCCGCCTCCAAATGAATGGAGGCGAGGGCAGGTCCACACAGTGGTGGTTTTTCCGGTTGACTAACTCGTTTGGCGGCTCAGTGAGCGTGGGGCACTTGGAAGAAGCCTATCCATTGGGGTGGCCTCCCTTCTACATCTAATCATGGGTTCTGAAGCCCAACCACGCTCTTGTGCGCAGCAGGCGAAGTGTTTTTGTAGTGGTTGTTCAATTTTGGAGTTAGGCAGTTCAACCATGAGCACACCAATCTCCGACTTGGCTCGAAAGTTTCACACTCTGGTGGCCGGACTCGACATGGAGCCGCACTATAAGCATTTCCACACAACGCCACAACACGATGGTTCGCCTCATGTGGAGGTTGTGGATGGAAAGTTTTCGTTTGTAGTCACCGAGCGTGGCTCGGAGCTTGAGAGAATTGACAATCTCTGTGCCGACGATCTTCTCTTCCTCCTATTCGACGGCATTACCCAGCATATGGCTACGACATACGAGCTCCAAAACCGAATACCCGAAACAGATGGAAGAGCCGTTTGGTTTCCTTATCAAGAAAGTTTGATGGAAAACCTAAATCCCTCATGGGGTGAGCGGCTCAGAAAACAACATCAGCGCATACTCGCTGCTCACCCATTGCAAACGATGAAGCCGTCTTTGCCTCGTTAGCAAAGGACGTTTGAGTGCTCGTTCGCGGCTCATTTGATCCTAGCACGAAAGAGCGCGACTGTTTCCGGAAGCTGAACATCACTGAATCTGGCTCTTGCGAGAGTATCGTCCAACCACACGGGCTTGAAAAAATCGTCCTCGCCTCAGGCTCCCCATCCTTGTGGAGGCGTCTAAATCTGGCCCACTTTGCACAAAGGAGAAAACACAAATTCTTTTGTACTTCCTTGGAATTAAATTTTGGGGTGGGGGTTGTTTTGGCGCTCATGTTGGTTATGTTGTGCTGGAAATTTTTCACTAACTGGAGATAACCGTGGCAACAACCATGTACTTTCAAGAAACCGTCCGCGACCAAGGCGGCGAGACGTCGATGGAGATAGAGCTTGGTCGCTCCTCCTTCTACCCGGAGGACAGCATCTATCTAACCGTAGATGGCAAGCTCGTAATTATGGATCACGCAACTGCGGAGAAATTTGTAACCGCTGTTGTTGAGGTCGGCCACTACCACGGTTTTGTAGATTAGGCGCCCTATGATCAGCATAATAGTTCATTCAAACCGACGCCCGCAAGTGGGGGTGCCTGATTTCAAGCGTTAGCTCTCATGCCAAGTCTGGACATCTTCCTTCGCCAAGTCCGTAGCCGCTCGCTCGAACATCAGCGAGCGATGAAGCTCCTGGCAAATGTCAACCTTGCGGGGCAAATGGTTTCCGTTCTGCGGCAGGAATTGGACTCAATGGTTCGCGTGATTTATTTGCTCACGCAAAGTCCGGAACGCAGGGAACTACTCATCGACGCTTCAGTTCGCGGAGAGAGATGGTCGCAAGAAGCTTCACGCGCAAAGGTCACCGACAAAGAGATGGTTGAATTCGCCCAAACACTTCAAGGCTGGACACAGTCCGTCTACAAGCTTGGGTGTGCATTCATCCATCTCTCTGGCCTTCACGACTACAACGACCGCGATCCGCTTTCACAGCTACCCGCCAAGATGCGCAGGGATATCTTGGAGTACTGCCGTTATTATCACGGCGGCCCTGCCCCTGATGACGAACGCTTTGAAAATCTTGTTCCGTATCTGCCTAGCGTATTGGAGAAAATCGCGGGGAACCTTGAGTACTACCTTGAGGCCTTGAAAAGCGGCGAGGTGCTCAATGCCAACGAGGTCTAACAAATCATTGTCTTCAGCCTCCGTTGAACTCAATCGCTAGGAAGTAGCATGTCCGCTGGGTACGTCTACATACTCATCAACACATCAATGCCGGGGCTCATTAAAGTTGGGCGGACATTTCGAGATTCCAAGGTCAGGGCGCGTGAATTGCGCTCAACCGGTGTCCCAACACCGTTCGAGGTAGCGTTTGAACTGTTCTCCGAAGAGCATGAAAGCCTTGAACAAAGGTTTCACGAACAGATCACTGAATTTAGAGTTTCTGAAGACCGCGAATTTTTTCGCTATCCATTGCGGCTGGCTATTCAGCAACTGCAAGAACTTTCTGCACCCCCGAAGGAATCATCGTCTGTTTACTGCGCGGAAAGCATATTTCGCGAGTTGACGTCGAAATACAAAGCATGGCTTAAGCCAACCATCGTCGACGTTCGGATTGTCCAAACACAGGAGCGGGTCTGGTTGGAGATTACCGAGGAGGAAGAAGTTGCCGGCCATCTCGTTGATCAAACCATTAAACGCACTGATCTAGCCTTCTGTTCTGGCAACGACTCCAAAGGTAGATACTTCAGTCCGAACGATCCGGTTTCTATGAATGCGGCCAGGTTCGTTGAGGCGTGGGAACCGTACTCCATTGTTATGACAACGGATCTATTTCACCATGACGCATGCGTGGAAATCGACAATGACCCGAAGTTTAATCCTCATCGCTGTGGTTTCTAACCTTTCGTTCGAAAAAGCTCGCCTTCTAAAATATTGAGCCCATGCGCTCGGTTCCTGCTAGTCTTGCGATATAAATGTTGTGAGGAGAAATGTTTGTGGCTACCAGCTTAACTGAAAAAAAAGCCATCGGGGTTTTGAAACAAGTCTTGTTGGATACAGGCAGGATTGATCCGCATATTCTTGAAGATAGCACGAAAATTTCGTGGGATGGCGAATTGCATATTTACGACAGCAAGGAGAAGTGCGGCAATAAGGCTCATCTCATCGGACGCATCCCTGTTCAGGTAAAAGGCACAGAACATCCGGAAATAGAAAATGGGAGGTTAAAACATTCGGCATCACTTATAGACTTAGAAATCTATAAAAAGGATGGTGGCTGCATCTATTTTGTTGTCGACCTATCTCCACAAAAATCCTTAATCTATTACGATCTTTTGTTGCCCTATGACTTAGAGAAAATCCTTTCTGAAAAGAACAACAAAAAAACAACAACGAGATTTCTGGAACAATTCCCTTCAAAAGAAGACGCTATTTTTAATCTGATGCGTTTATTTTTGTCTGAACGAGAAAAGCAATTCAGTACAGCCAAATTTACATCTAATCCTGACGAAAAAACAAAAGAGCTTATATCAGAGCACCTTCAAAAAGGCATTCCAGCGCATTCAATTACTTTTCTAAGAACGCCAGAAAATCTATTTGCAAGCTGTTTTGACATCCCCACATACGTTTATCTGAACATTGCGCGTGGATTCAAAATACCCATTCAGCGTGTTCGGATAAATTCTGTTTCAATGAATAATCTGCGCTATGCTATTTCAATAAATGGGACTCAATATTATGATTCTGTACGTCTAACAAAAGATAAAGACAAAGAAGTCCTGACTTTTGGAAAAAGCACAACAATTGAACTCCCAGATTCAGAATTGCCTACAGATTGTAAAGTTTGTTTTTCAGAAATTGGAACCCTCTCTGAAAGAATACATGATCACGAATTTTGGCTTGCTCTTTGTTCAAACGATCAGAATAGGCTCATCTGCAAAAGTATTGATGACGGCGATATTATCCTTACCTTTGATGGCAACAACAACACAAATTGCTCCGGAAATAATATAATTCTTTATGAAAATCGGTTAAACGACCTAAAGAGCATTCAAAAAGCTTTAGAGTTTTTCGGGGTCTCTGATGATTTGGACATGGATGCACTTTCTGAAAAAGATGAGGAGTATCTTCATATTTTAATGCTTGCAAGCCGCGGCGAAGAATTGGCAATTACGATTGAAAACTTTGTTCCTGGAACAGTCGCTGTCGCTGTATCAAACATTGCCAATTTGCATATTGCAGTATTTCTGCAAGCATTAGAAAACGGCAAGTACAAAATTCAAAATTTTTTTGACATGCCAAATTCTACTTGTGAATTTCTCTGTAATGACGAATTTTTTGAAGCAAGTCCTTATTTGAAGATGGGAAAGCAAGACTTTTTAAAGTGCTCTAACATAGACTATGATGTAATATATAACTCAATTGCATCGAAGCCTTTTGTTCCATATTACAATGCTAAAGCAACTGAGTTTTTACTCGAAGCAATCTCTGCTTATGATGAGAAACCATCAGAAAATTTAATGCTGTTTGTTGACAAATTCTCTGCATGGCTTTTAGAAAAAGATGCCACTGAACCACAACAGTTGAACCGTTTACAAGTGTTAAAACGTCAACGCAAACTTATAGAAGAAGAACAAGAACACCTTCGAAGCATCTCCTGTGGGAATAAAGACACAATATTTAAAATAGGAGCCTGCATTCTTCTTGAGAGTTTCTTAGAAGCAAGGACTCTTTGGGATAGCCTGTCAGAGCAAGAAATCGAAAATGTGAAAGCATTGCCTTGTTTTCCAATCTTAAATTTATGGACCCATCACAAACCTGATATTTAAGGCAAGCATGGACCGCCTCCAGACAAAGGATACTCCACGACCAGCCCAAGAAGATTCGGCATCTAAATCGGCTGGTGAGGTTGATGTTCTCATGCCTGATTATACACCGAAAAAAACAGCTATCTGGACTCCAGCTCGATTCGCAGGCGATATATGTGTTTGCACGGTAATCGTCTGACGAAATAATCCCGACAAGTGCAGGAATTTTCGGTGGTTTCATAAGGCATTTTCCCAGAACCAGAAAACACAGCAAATTTTGCATCATAGTCAATTTGCAAGGGCTTGTACTTTGCTCCCATGGCGCTCTTCTGGCGTTTTATCTGTTCAGGATGCGCATCCACATTCTCGCTGCCGGAAATCTCTTTGAGAATGTCAGCATCATATCCATTGTGTCCGCTGTATCCGCTTCGTTTGATAATTTCTATAATCCCCAACTCAACAGCAAGTCTATATATGTGCTTACATGGCAGTTGTCTTTCTTGAAAATCGAAGCAATCACATTTGGCCAATGTCGTATCGTAATGCGGAAGAGCAGAGGTGCTAGAAAAACGGGCTGCCCTGCGCTTCACATTTACAACAAACGTAAACGGATAGAGCATTGCGCGTCCTTGACGCGCTATCTGTGCCTCTGCTTCATGTATCGTCTCGGGCCAATCCGTCCATCTTCGAAAAAAACTGCATCGACCATGCAATTTTTCTTGTTGTTTTGCCTTTTGCGCCATTGGAACCTCCAAATAAGCTTTAACTTTCTTGCGAAAATTGGGTTTGTACAAGTCTGCGGGAGGTGAATATTGATAACGGTGCGACTATTGGCCTCGCTGCTTTCAATCTCTCACGCTGCACCCGGTCAGTGCGAAAAACAACTCATGCTTCTTCTTCCTCTATCACCCTGACAACGCGCTCTTTTTTGAGTTGCTGGGAGAGCCATTCCTTTTCCATTTCCGGGTTCTCCAGCATCTGTTGCTCGAGTCGTTGCGTCTCGCGGAATTGAACTGCTTCGGCAGTCATTGTCCAGTGTGCGGCCACACCGAGCTCTTCAATTTCCTTGCGGATGTCCCCAAGGTTTGTCCGGAAAAACTCTTTTCGCGGGTTGACTTTGTTAACCTGTTTGCGCAGGAAATTTTGATGAAGGGTGTTTTCGAGTGTCGGGGCGTCCTCGCTGAAAATCATCGCATGAATGTCAAACTCGAAAGGGACAGAGGCATCGCCCAATTCGCGAACCCGGTCTTTTGGCTCCAGGCGGCGAGTCATGCCAATTTTGAAAACATCCTCACCAAAGGAGCCGATATTGGAAATGACATAAACATGCCCAGTGCGTGTCTGCTGCGCCATTGAGAGAGCGCGCTGGTTCTTTTCCTCGGCATGAAGCAATTTGGCTTCGAGCTCACGCAGCTTTTCTTCGTATTCCGCACGCTGCGCTTCGCTTGCCATCGCTGCCTGCTGTTGCATTTTTTCCATTGTTTTTCGGATTGTTTCTTCCTCTTTTGCGGCTTCCTTGACTGCGCGCTCATATTCGCGCCGCGCTTTTTCTTCTTCCCTCATTTGTTCCCGTAGCTGCCGCTGCTCTTCGCGCTCCCGCTCTTTGAGCGCATGTGCCGAGGCCGCCCATTTGAGCTCGTCAAGGCGGGCGGAGAGATAGAGCTCGCTGATTCTGGCGTTGCGGAAGGCGCTTCCATTGTGGTTGACCAGGGCAAAGGCGTCCCGGATTTCCTGTTCGAGTTTTCCGTGGTTGTCCGACTTGCTGCGCGAAAGCAGCGAATCCACTTTGCCGTTGAATGCATCAACAACAAAGCGAATGGCGGTTTCCTTGCGGTTGGATTCCACATAATCGCAGGTGGCGGCCAGGCCGGATTTGACCAGACGGCGGCTGTTTTCTCTGGCTTCTTTCAGCTTCTGACCCGCTTCCGTGAAGCCGAATTCTTCGGCCAAGTCATCCAACAGCTGATAGCTCGGCACGATGTAGGCATCACCATATCCTTCAATGATGTTTTTCATCGCACGCACAATTTCAGAGAATTCCTTTGCGCGACCTTGGGCGGCATAAGCGTCACCGGCTATTTGCTCTGCCTGCTGCTTTGCCTCGTTGAGCAGCTTCTCGGCAGACACTTTCGCGTCTTCCCGTTTCCGATTGGCCTCCAGCTCGCTCTGTTGCGCTTTGGCCTGGGCTCCCGCAACGACTTCTTTTGCCTTGGTTTTCGCTTCAAACGCAATCTGCTCTGCTTGTTGCTTTGCCTCGTTAATCAGCTTTTCGGTAGATACTTTCGCGTCTTCCCATTTCTGATTGGCCTCTTCTTCGAGCTGTCGAGCTTTTGCCTCCACGTCAAGAATGGGTTCGTATTTCGCCAACGCGGAAATCCGACGTTCCAGGTATTCTGCTTTTTCCGCATGGGAGCGGGCTTGCGCTTCGCTTTCTTCCTTCCGTTTTTTTTCTGATTTTCTGCTCTTGAAATAGAAAAAAAGGGCGAGCGCGGCAAAAAGGACTACAAGAAATTCCATCGTGTCTCCTCGAATGAGGCTTCAGTTACAACGCCTTGATTTAAATGGATAATCCAGAGACAACTTCTTTGTGTTCCCCGGCCCCCACTCTATTTCGAGTTGCCTTAAATTTCTGCTATCCACTTTATCACCCCCCATCGGTCTGGGCAATGTGCATAAAAAGCCCCAACGGAGCCAACAGTCGCGCGGAACGCGTTTAAGCGCTTCTGCTGCTGCGGCTGCTCTTCCATCTAGAAGAAGAGAAAAGCACATGAATTTCCATATATTACAAAGAAGCGAACACATAAATTGCGTAAAAACACTTTTTTTGTGTACATCGAAACGCATTTGTCATAAAAGCCTCATTGCTTCGATTTAAAACGGAAGCAAGCAGGCGTTGTGAATTTCGGAATGGGTGAATTGAAGCCATGTGAGACGCAGTGCGCAAAATAGCAAAGCTTTGCGCCAATAGCGTTAAGTAATTCTGTTGCGGTTTTTAGGTGAGGGGTTCAGTGGTTCCCCATTGGCTTGAGTGAGGCAGACCGGGTGTCCACGGTGATGTTAAACATCAACCTCATGACTCTCTCTCCCTGGCTCACAATATCTACATTAAACAATCGCATGCTTGTAATCAATGTTTTGAAAGTCAAACGCATTCAATTGCTTGACGAGAATGCCAGCAATCCTGATGATGACTGGGAGCTTGATTGGGATAGCTATCAAGGATATCCGCCAGAAATTTATCGAGCCCTGGCCAATTGGGCTCTTGGCGATATTGAAATTGCATCCGAAAGCTATTCACAAGAATTTAACAAGGCTATCAAAGACATCATTGAAACAGAGAAATTAGATGCGGATTCTATAGAAAACAAAATCATCAACACAATGGTTCATTATTGTGACGGCTCTTTGCAATCCATACATGTCCAGGAAGAATGTTTATGGTCTATTGTTTCTAACCTCGGCTATGACGAACCGCATGTTTTTAATCTATCCAATGCAGACATGGAATTGGAACGATTTATTCCTGCCAATGCAATCTGCATGATTGATATGCCTCTTTATCAAGTCATGGATGCAGCCAAACTGGAGTTGAGAAAACAATGAAGTGATGAGGAATTGTCGGCAAATAGTCTGGTTTCGACATGACTCAACTGTCTCCCACAACAACAGTCTCAGTCCTCAGCTTCTCTATGCCCAGCAGCAGAGCACTCAGCTCTGAAAATCATTCCAAAAGCTTTAACGGCCTTTCTCCCCGAGGAGGGGCTAACTCCCTTCCTTGAGCTTTTCGCCGGGCTTCAGCGCTTTCACCTGAATGTCTGTCAGCATGAATTTGCGAGCCATGGCACCTCACAGCGTCGGCTACAAAACAGGTAAGAAGCTTTCTCGTGCTTGAAAACAGGTAAGGGCTTACCTGAAAAAAGGTGCGCTGTAAAGACAGGCCATGACAGCCCAAGACACAAAAAACCCCGGAAACCTCATTTTTATTGAGTGCTTCCGGGGTTTTCGTGAGGGCTTGTGAAACTTTATGAAAGCTTAAAACGACAACGGCCTTGCCCAGGGCGGGACTCGAACCCGCACGCCTTTCGACACCACCCCCTCAAGATGGCGTGTCTACCAATTCCACCACCTGGGCTTGGAGAATGCACTACTACCATGAAGCCTCTGCTTCTCCAGCAAAAAATTAAGGCGAAGCTTCCGCCCGCGCTTCTTCTGCTGGAGCTTCTGCTGCTTCCGCTGGCTCCGCTTCCTCCATGGGGACAATGGTCTCCGGGGGCGCCACCAAAACGTCCACGGGGGCCGTCGCCGCGGGGGGAGGCGCCTTGTGGCTTGCAACCACGGAGCGCTGGTAGCCGATGAAGGAAAGCAACAGCGAAGTGATGAAGAAGGCAACGGCACAACCCGCCGTCACTTTGCTTAAAAATGTCGTCGCCCCCTGGCCGCCGAAGGCTGACGTCGCCGCACCACCGCCAAAGGCTCCGCCCATGCCGCCTTCCCTGCCCGGTTGGAGCAAAATGACGAGGATCATAAAAAGACAAAGCGCTACATGCAAAAACGACAGAAAAATATCCATGGCTTCAGGCACGCCATTAAACACAAGCGGACAATCTCTACAACCTTTAAGCGACGCTTTTATTTCTTGGCTTGCTTCGCGGCCTCCACAATGGCTGAAAATTCCTCAAACTGCAGGCTCGCTCCACCCACCAAGGCCCCATCTATGTCGGGCTGGGCCATCAGCTGGGCGGCATTGTCGGCCTTCACGGAGCCGCCATAGAGTATCCTCACCTGCTGGGCAACTTCTCCCCACAGCGGCTTTAGCCACTCCCTTATATGCGCGTGTACCTCTTGGGCCTCTTGCGTCGTCGCTGTCTTCCCTGTCCCTATCGCCCATACGGGCTCATAGGCTATTACCAGTTGGGCCCCCTCCTCTCGCCTTAGCCCTGCGAGGCTCGCCTGCAGCTGCCCCAACACCCGCTCCAGCGTTTTGCCCCCTTCGCGCTCCTCAAGCGTTTCACCTACGCACAAAATGGGGGCCATGCCGGCTGCCAAAACTGCCTTCACCTTCCTAGCAACAAAGTCGTCCGCCTCGCCCAACAACTGGCGACGCTCTGAGTGGCCCACAATAACGTAGCGGCACCCCAAGTCCGCCAGCATGGGGGCTGACACTTCCCCCGTGTAGGCCCCCGAGGAAGCAGCATGGCAATTTTGCGCCGCCAAAGCCACACCCCTGGGGCAAAGCACCTGCCCCACCGGAAACAAAGCCACAAAGGCTGGCGCCACCGCTACCTCCACCGCCGGGTGGCTCGCCAACGTCGCCAACTGTTCCGCAAACGGCAAAGCTTGCGACAGCGTCATATTCATCTTCCAATTGGCTGCTACGAGACAGCGGCGTGCCATGGGCTTCGCTCCTTTTCAAATTCGGCTCCCTTCACCCTCCGCTACGTCGTCTCGAGTGCCTTTATTCCGGGCAAGCCCTTGCCCTCGAGAAACTCCAGGGAAGCACCGCCGCCGGTGGAAATGTGGCTTATGCTGGCACTCACACCAAACATGTTGACGGCGGCGGCACTGTCGCCTCCGCCGACAACTGTGCAGGCGGCTGCATCCGCCATGGCCAAAGCCACCGCCTTGCTTCCTCCAGCGAAAGGCTCCCTTTCAAACAAGCCCATGGGCCCATTCCATAAAACGGTTTTGGCAGAAAGAATGTGTTGGCGATAGAGCGCCTGCGTCTTCTTGCCAATGTCCAAGCCCATGAGGTTTTCGGGAATGGCCTGCGTGGCAACTTCCACAGGCTGGGCGTCCATGGAGGCGGCGCACAGGTGGTCCACCGGCAATACCAACTCAACGCCCAGGCGTTGGGCGGAGTGGAGCAGCTGGCTTGCAAAGCCAAGCTTGTCTTCTTCGACGCGGCTTTTTCCAATGTCTATGCCCTGGGCTTTCAAAAAAGTGTAGGCCATGGCGCCGCCCACCAGAAGCTTCTCAATGCGCGGCAGCAGGTTTTCGAGTACCTTTATTTTGTCAGAAACCTTGGCACCACCCAAAATGGCGACGAAGGGCTTTTCGGGGGAAGCCACCAGCGGCCCCAAAAACTGCAACTCCTTGCGAAGGAGAAAGCCCGCCGCCTTCTCTTTGACGAAGGGCACCATGCCTGCCGTCGAGGCGTGGGCGCGGTGGGCGGCGCCGAAGGCGTCGTTAACATAAACGTCGCACAGCAAAGCCAGCTGCTTTGCAAAGGCTGTGTCGTTGGCTTCCTCTTCGGGGTGGAAGCGCAGGTTCTCCAGCATGAGCACCTGCCCCGGCCCCAAGTCGCCGGCCATCTTCAACACCCCGTCGCCTATGCAGTCGTCTGCGTGTAAAACTTCTGCGCTGCCCTCCAGCAGCTCCGTCAAACGCCTGGCCACCGGCTCCAGGGAAAACTTCGGCTCCGGCCCCTTCTTCGGCCTGCCTAAATGCGAAGCCAAAATCAACTTCGCCTTCTTCTCGAGTGCATATCGAATGGTCGGCAAAGCCTCGCGTATGCGTGTATCGTCGGTGACGCGGCCGTTGTCCAAAGGCGCGTTAAAGTCTACGCGGATGAAGAGGCGTTTGCCGGTCAGCTCAAGCTCGTCAATATAGCGGATCATAAACCCTTCGCAATAATGTATTGGGTGACGTCAATAATCCGGTTGGAGTAGCCCCACTCGTTGTCATACCAGGCGAGCACCTTGAGCAGGTTTCCGTCCATAATGCTGGTGTCCAGCGCATTAAAAATGCTCGAGTGCGGATTGCCGTTATAGTCAATGGAAACGGTGGGCTCATCGCAGTATTCCAAAATGCCGCGAAGCTCTCCTGCTGCCGCCGCTTTGAAGGCCGCATTCACTTCCTCCACCGTCGTCGGCTTTTTCACCAGCACCGTCAAGTCTACCAAAGAAACGTTGGGCGTTGGCACCCTCACGGAAATGCCGTGCAGCTTGCCTTTCAATTCAGGCATAACGTCGCCCATTGCCTTGGCTGCCCCTGTGGTGCTTGGAATCATTGAAAGCGCCCCCGCCCTCGCCCTGCGCAAGTCCTTGTGCACCAAGTCGAGAATGCGTTGGTCGTTGGTGTAGCTGTGGATGGTGGTCATCAACCCCTTTTCAACACCCACAAGCCCGTGCAACACTTTTACGACGGGGGCCAGGCAGTTGGTGGTGCAGGAGGCATTGGAAATGACGTGGTGCGCCTTGGCGTCATAAACGGTGTGGTTGACGCCATAAACCAATGTCGCGTCCACGCCTTTGCCCGGGGCGGAAATGAGGACTTTCTTCGCGCCCGCTTTCAGGTGGGCGGAGCATGCCTCTTTGTCTCTGAAGCGCCCGGTGCATTCGAAGACAATGTCGACGCCCAGGGACTTCCAGGGCAGCTTGGAAGGCTCCTTCTCGGCGCTGAGGTATATCTCCTTGCCGTCCACCACCATGCCTTTGTCGGTGGCTTTCACTTCCCCGGGGAATACGCCGTGGACAGAGTCGTATTTGAAGAGGTGTGCCAAAGCTTTGGGCTCATCCAAGTCGTTAATGGCGACGACTTCAAAAGCCATTCCTTGCCTCGAAAGTGCTGCGCGCAAAACACAACGGCCAATGCGGCCAAAACCATTGATGGCAACTTTAATAGCCATAAAACCTCCTGAGGGGCTTGTGGGGGAAAAACCTTTGACTTAAACCATAGCCTAAATACGGCGCTGCCCCCCTCCAGTCAATGAATTCAAAACCCTTCTCGGAAGATAAGAATAAGAAAATGAGTTGCCGCCTTCCCTCTCGGTTTCTCGCCTCCTTGGGTTATGCCCTGCAAGGATGGAACAGCGCGCTGTCTACCCAGCGCAACATGCGCATCCATGTAGGCATCGCCCTTGGCCTGTCGGTGCTGTGTACACCTCTTCGCCTGGAGGCTGTGGAAACCGCCCTGCTGCTTCTGCTGGTGGGCCTGGTCTTCTCCGCTGAGCTTTTCAACAGCGCCCTCGAGGCCTGCGTGGACTTGGGCTCCCCCAACCTGCACCCTCTGGCGAAACGGGCCAAGGACACCGCCGCCGCCGCCGTCCTGGTTTTGGCCCTTGCCGCCCTCGCCCTCTTCTTTGTGCTTTTCGCACGCCAATGGCCCTGGTTGCACCAGCATTGGCCAATTTGGGCAGCGCCCATGGCTTGGCTCAGCTGCAGCTGGGGGCTGGCCACCGCGGAAGGGGCCTGGTTTCGACACAGCCGGGCGGCGCTCCCATGCAGGCTTGTGGCCATTCTCCTGTGGCTGGCCTGCTGGCCTGCTGTCCACAACCTGGCTTTCTGGGGGCTGGGGTTGTTTCTCCTGGCCTTGAGTGACTACCCAAAAAAAGCTATACGCCAGGAATGAAATATCGTGTCCGCACGCCGGAGGGTGAGTTGAGTTTCTCGTCCATATTGGAGCTGACGAAGGCCTACCTCGTGGGGCTGGTGGCGCCCGAGGACGAGGTGCAACGCGAGGGGGACACCCGCTGGCGCAAGGCCGCCTCCCTCCCTCAGCTGGCTCAGGCCAAAAAACCGCCGCGCCACTTCCTGGCGGACTTGCATATGCGCTGGGCACTCATTCTGGCAGCCATTGGAAGCATAGCGGCCTTCTCATTCCTCTATGGCTCCAAACACATAGGCGCGCTTTTGGTGCTGGCCTTTGCCGTCATCGGCCTCCAATGGTTTACGCGTTGGCAGCGAAAAAAAACGCGCAGGCACTAACGCCTCTGCACCGCCCGGCGAACGGCCATAATAACGTCCGGAGCTGCTGTCTGGTTGGCTTTGTTGACTATCCGAGCAGGCAAAGCCCCTCCCGGGTTTGTCAGCACATAATAAGTCACCCATGTGGCTTTTCCCTCCTCTCTGGGCTCCAACAGCCAATGGCCCTCGTTTAAATACAAACGCACCAAGCCAGGCCTGGGGGGAACTCGCTGGTCTGCATCCTCTGCCACACTCCAGCTGAGCTTTAAAAAACCTTCTCCTTCGTGCCACTCGGAAACATCCCTCAACTTGAGGACATAATCGCGCCTGGAAACGAAGGGAACGTTCAAAACCGTATAAAAATAAAACGTTTTCTCATCCTCTTCACGCCCAAGGCTGCGTGCAACCTCTGTGTAGGGCATGTGTCGCGGATAGTTGTCCAAATCAACCAATATTTTCCACACTTCTTCGGGAGGCGCCTGAATCAACCCAACCGCTTTCACTTCTGCAATATTTTCACCTTCCGCTTTTCTCATAAAGACAGTAATTCCTTCTTTATGCGTGGCAACCTTCCACTGCAGTTCAGCCGCAAGTCCTTGTCCCGCAGCAAAGCAGAGCAAGCAGCATAGCAACACGAAAAATGAAATACGCATACAACCCCCCATTTGGCATAGGTGCGACGTGAGTCAAACGGAAGCAACAATAACTTCAGAGCCTACTACAAAACAAGTCGAGCGCGTCCATAAAGTGTATGTTCGTGACTTGAGTCTTCAACAAAAAATCCACACCGTTTTTCGTGTGGCCAAAAAATTTCGACATGTGGCTCGCAGTGGCAAAGCGTTTCTCGCGCTTTCCCTGGTGGACAAAACAGGGGAAATTCCGGGGCGCATTTTTGACAACGTCGAAACGGCGGATGCTGCCTTCGAGGAAAATGACTATCTGCTCCTCAAAGGGACGGTCATCCATTTCAGAGGCAAACAACAAGTGGTTGTTGAGCAGCTGGAGCGCTTGGCGCCGGAGCCGATGGATGTCGGTGAATTCACACCACCAACACCACCTGACGCGGAAGAAAAGCCAACACCCGCCTCCAAAAGCAAACCACCCAAAGCCCCCAAAACACCCAAAGCCAGCAAAGCACACCCTGCGCCTTCTCCCAATGTTGCCCAGGCTTTGGAAATGCTGGCTTCTGCCATTGAAGCCCTCATTCAAGAAAAAATAGACCAGCAACTGGCCCACCTGCCTGTGGCCATGCCTTCTGCAATGCCTTCCGCCCATAAGCCTCTTGCGCCCTCAAAAGCAGAAACCAAAACAGAGCCAAAAACCGAAACCTCTCCAGGGCGAGGGCTTCCAAAAGAATTCGCCTTCAAACCCTTTGACGTGCTGACTTCCGAAGAAAATGCCTCCCAAGCCCCCTCGGAAGACATGGCTCCTCCTGTTGAGGCTCCAGAAAAACCGTCGAGCTGAGCCCTTATGGATGACATGTTTCACCAAGAGTCGGTGCAAACCAAGCCCATCAACCATGCAGCCTATTTTGCTGCGCAAAAATGCCCCTACGAGATGGGGGCCCCTCTCGAAGACGGCCTTGTTGTGCCTACGGCAAGTCGCTTCAGGCACATCCTCAAACCTCGACAACTCGCCTTCTCCTCTGAACGCGAAAGGCTATCCTCCATGCGCTTGACGGAAGTCATCCGACAACTCGTCGTCCAATTGGAACAAAACCGTCCAGGTGTCCTTCGAGACCACTCTCCTCTCGTGGAGCGCCTGGCCATCCACATGGGGGAGGCCATGGGCATGAATGTGCGCGAAATAGCTCACCTCCAATTGGCCTGCCTTCTCCATGAGCTTGACCACCCGGGGGGCCCTCATTTGACACTGGCCTCCCTGGGGGCTGACCCGGGCTATGTACCTCATATAAAGCCACAACTTGAAAACGGACTCCTCAAAACAGGCATTTTGCTGCCTCCTGCTTCAACCGCTATTCTCCAACAACGCTTTGAAGCTTTTGACGGCAGCGGCTTTCCCAGAAAACTCAAGTCCGAAGGCATTCAGCTTGGCGCACGCATTTTGGCAGCCGTGGACACTTATGTGGACTTTCGGCGCAACCTGCGCAACCCGGTGGGGCGAATTTTGTCCAAAAAGGATGCTGTCGCCAAACTCCAGGAAAGCAGTGGAAAACTCTTTGACGAGCGTGTGCTGGAAATATTCCACACCCTACTCAACGCACCCTACCTCCGCAAAGCACTCGCTCAAGACGGCCGCTGGTTGTTGTTTGTCTCCCCGCATGTGGAGCGCATCCAAGCCTTGCGAGCAACGGCCAACTCCATGGCGTGGAACAGCCACAGCAGCGCTACCTTGGATGATGTTTTGGATGTCCTCCAAAACAGCGGCGCCGCCGCGCTTTGTGTCGACTTAGAGCTTGGGTATGAAGACATTCGAGCTTTGGTTGAATATATACGTCTCCACCCAACAAGCGCCGCGCTGCCTGTTTTGCTGATAGGTGAGCCTCCCAACAAAAGCATTGCCGAAAACCTGAAACGCGCTGGCGTGGATGTTTTTCTGCCGCTGCCATTGGACACCCTAGAGACTCAAAAAACCATTCGCGCACAGGTTGAGCACCATATTTCCACAGGGGCACTCGGGCAAACCGTCTATGGAAGCTATGAGGAGCTGGAGGCGACGGAGCTTTTTGACATGCTTTCTCAACACAAAAAATCAGGCGCCCTATGGGTGCGCACTGCCAAACTGCAAGGCAATGCTTTTTTTGAGCAAGGCAACCTCGTCTTTGCCAGCTGGGAAAACAAAACAGGACAGCAGGCTACTAGGACGATGATGTCGCTGGTGCATGCCGAATTCAAATTTGTCCCCAACGCTATGTGGTTGCCCTAAAAAAGCGGAGGGTGTTGGCGGTGCACAATTCAGCCAGCCGCTCAGCGTCTGTTCCGCGGATTTTTGCAACTGCCTTGGCTGTGTATGCAACAAAAGCAGGCTCGTTCTGTTTTCCTCGCATGGGCACGGGGGCCAAATAGGGGCTGTCGGTTTCCAACAAAAGTCTGTCGTCCGGAATGCCTTGCACCGCTTCACGCAACGCTTCGGCATTGGCATAGGTGACAATGCCGGAAATGGACAGGCAACAACCCAGCTGGAGATAGTCTTCTGCTTGTTGGCTGTCTCCGGTAAAACAATGAATGACGGCCTGGCTCCCCACCTCCTCCTCTTGGAGAATGCGCACGCAATCCTCGTGCGCATCCCTCATGTGCACCACCAAGGGCTTTTCCAAATGCTTTGCCAGCCGACAATGCCTTCGAAAAGCCTCCTGCTGCTGCAAAGGCTCCGAGTGCTTATAAAAATAGTCCAAACCCGTCTCGCCTAGGGCATGCACCTCTTCGCGCGCGCACAGCGCTTCCCAAAGCTTCCAGTCTTCCTCCAAAACCCCTCCCGCCTCGTGAGGGTGGATGCCCATGGTTGCAACCAACACCTCCGGAAACCGCTCTCGCAGGTGGAGTGTTGTTCCAAAATCTCCCTCCCGCCTCCATTGGCCTATCGCCACCACCTTGGCTACCCCTGAGGCTTTGGCTCTCTCCAAAATAGCCTCCGCTAACTCGATGGAGCCTCTCGCCAATGTGTCCAAATGACAGTGCGCATCTATCAGCTGCATGGCTTTTCTTTTGCCTCAGACTGTTTCACTCTATTGGACTTCCGGGAAGTGCGCCTTCGACTTCCAGCAAGCTCAGCTTGCCTGAGGCATTCTGCGCTGTCAGCAACATGCCGCAAGAGACAAGCCCTCTTATTTTTCTTGGCTTTAAGTTTTTCACCAGCACCACATGCTTGCCCACCAAGCTTTCAGGCAAAAAGCTTTCGGCAATGCCTGAAACAATGCAACGCGGCTCTTCCTCGCCAATGTCCACTGACAGCTGCAAAAGTTTGCTGGCCCCCTCCACGGGCTTGGCTTGCAAAATTTTCCCTACCACCAGCTTCAGCTTTGCAAATGCCTCAAACTCCACCTCCGGGCTTTCTGGAGGTGCCGCCGGCTTGTCCGGAGCAGGAGGCTGCACCATCGCCTCCAGCGCGGACTCTTCCATGCGGGAGATCAATGCAGAAACCGCCCCCAGGGGCCGCGCTCTGTCCAACAGAGGGTAGCTCGCCTTCAACAAGTGTTGAAACGTCGGCACCTCCACATTCAACTGCGCGGCAAGCTTCGTCGCAAGCTTGGGGACTACTGGCCACAACAAGCCGCTCAAAATAAAAATCACCTCCGCCACCTCAGACAACACTGCCCTCGCCGCTTCAGGGTTCTCCTTCACCAGCTTCCAGGGCGCTTGTTGCGTCAAATAAATGTTGGCCTCCTGCCCTATCTCCAAAATCAGCTTCACCGCCTGGCGAAAGTCTATGCTTTCAAAAGCACGTTGTATCTGCGCAAGTTTTTCCAAAGCCGCCTCCACCATGGCCCGCCCCTCTGCATTCTCATGTGAGGGAGCCAGTTTGCCCTGCAGCACAGGCGAGGACAGCAAAGACAAGGTGCGTTGGGCGAGGTTGCCTAAGTTGTTCACCAGCTCCGCATTGGTGCGCTGGCGAAATTCCTTTAAGCTGAAGTCCAAGTCCTCATGTCCGGAGCCCAGCAAGGAAGCCAAATAAAAACGCAAATAGCTGGGGTCTGCATGCGCGAGGTATTTTCTGGCCTCAATGAAGGTGCCTCGCGTCTTGGACATTTTCTCGCCATTCACCGTCAAAAAGCCGTGTACATGGACACGCTCCGGCAATTTGAGTCCGGCCGCATGCAAAATGGCCGGCCAGAAGAGGCAGTGGAAATAGACAATGTCTTTGCCAATAAAGTGGAGGATGCGTGTGTCCCCTTCCGCGCTCCAAAGCGCCTTGGCGCTGGAGGCTGGACGCTTTTGCTTCGCCCAAACATCCGTCGTGGAAATATAGCCGATGGGGGCGTCCAGCCATACGTAGAAAAATTTGTTGTCCTCTCCTGGAATTGGAAAGCCAAAATAGGGCCCATCACGGCTAATGTCCCAGTCGGCAAGCCCCTTCTCAAAAAATTGCTGAAGCTGCAGGGCAATGCCTTCTGAAACAAAGCCGGGAGAGGACAACAGCTCCTTGAGGAAGGCCTCATATTTTGGAAGCTCAAAAAACAAATGCTCTGAGGACTTCCAGACGCAGGGCTTTTGCGTCAGCGCGGAGCGCGCATCTATCATCTCCTTGGGGCGGTAAATAGCGCCACATTTTTCGCAAACGTCTCCATATTGGTTTTCTGCTTTGCAGCGTGGGCATGTCCCTTTGACAAACCTGTCGGGCAAAAACCGGTTGGCATGCTCGTCAAAAGCCTGCTCAATGTCGCGGCGGGCAATGAGTCCTTTTTTCTTAAGTCGCTCATAAATTTCATTCGACCAGAATTGGTTTTCAGGGCTGTGCGTTGAGCCAAACGCGTCATGGCTAATGTCAAACTCGGCAAAGTCCCTTTGGTGCTCCTCAAAAAAACGCTGCACAAACACTTCCGGCGTCTGGCCTTCTTCAAGCGCTTTCAACTCTATGGGCGTCCCATGGGTGTCGTCCGCACACAAAAAAATAACTTCATGGCCCATGGAGCGCCAAAACCGCACAAAAATATCCGCTTGAATATGCTCCACCATATGGCCCAAATGCAAAGGGCCATTCGCATAAGGCAGTGCACACGTTATCAGCGTCAACTTCGACATTTTGCTCCTCACAAACTCTTTTAAAAAACCATTTTCACTGCGCACAGGGCATGCATGTTTATTCTCAAAGCCTCATGGGAAAACATGCCCATATTCTTTCCAGCACATATGTCTCACCAGCGTCTCAACAGCAAACTGGCTCCGGCCGGACTTACAATCCAAGTCTGCCTGAGCGCACAAAACCAACAAGCGCTTTAACGCGTCCAAAGAAAAATGTGCAGCGGCTGACATGCCCATAAACACGGCATAGGGGTGAGGCAATTTTTCCTCCCCGGCCTGCGCTTCCAGTTTTGGCCAAACCCTCTTTTGGAATTCGCCATAACTCTTCGGGAAGGCGCCCTTCTCTCCCAGTGCATTCAGCCTCTCCCTATTCAACAACAAGCTGCGCACCACAGAGGCAATGGACGCCACCAACATAATGGGAGAGGCACCCTGCAACAAAGCTTCGCTGACATGCGACAGGGCCTTCGCATAATTCTTTTGCTGCAAAGCTTCAGACAACTCTAAAAATTCTTCCTCTCGGGCGTTTGCCACCAAAAGCTCAACATCCCCCACTTCAATGCGTTTGCCATCCGCAAACAACGCAAGCTTTTCTAACTCCTGCGCCCAAAGGCGCAAATGGCTTCCCAGTCGCATTTTAAGCAAAGCCTTCGCTTCCGAAGAAAGCGTCTTCCCAAAGGGCTCCAGGCAACGCTTCACCAACGCATCCACATCCAAGTCTTTCAGCTTGGAAGCAACGGCATATTTCTCAAATACCGCGTTGGCCTTTAGCCACTTTTCAAACTCAGGCGGAATGTCCAACTCCGCTTGTGTCAACAGCACATGGTTTCCTTCCGGAAGTCCTTCTTGGAAAAGGCGCAACAAGGCGTTTCCCGGCTCGGCAACTTTGGCCGCCTCCTTGGAAACTTTTTTTCTCTTCTTCTCCGGTTTTGGGGCCCCCTCTTTTGTCCATTGCACGTCTTTGGCCCATACATATTTCTTCTCTCCCAGGAGGCTCCAGGTGCGCAACTCCGCTTCCAACTCCGCTTCTGTTGCTTTGTTTAACACCCTCAACTCTACATGCGCATTCTCCTGCGTCTCCTGCGCCCAGGTTTTTGCGGCTTGCTCCACCAAAAACTCGTCTCCATAAAAAAAGGAAATTTGGGGCATATAAAACTCTCAAACACCTGCGGGCTCTAAAAACATCTCCAACAACATCGCCTCCATCTGCAAACGCGGCGCACCATTGCGCTGGACAATGGCCACCTTGGCACCCTCCGCACGCTCATACCCTTGCAGCCAGCGCAGCACCTGCCGCCTGTTGCTTTCGCCTCCCTCTTTTGCAAGGGCCTTCACCTTCCGGGCCAATGCCACCAACAAAGCATCCAAACACTGCTCCGCCGCCGCTCGGCTGCTTCCATGCTTCTGTGCAAAAGCCAACAGTCCGCCAACAGCCTTCGCTTCCAATGAAAAAAATTCCGCCTCTGTCTCTTCTTGAAACTCAAGCCAGCCTTCGCCCATACGCTGTGCCCGCCCTAAACTTCCTTCTGCTGCCTCCGCCAAACGTGCAGCTTGCTTAGGCTCGCTTATTCCACTGGCAACCAGGCGCTCTGCAATAAACGCCGAAGGCAAGGGCTTAAAACCCAAAGCCTGGCAACGGCTGCGGACGGTGGGGAGCAACAACTCTTTTTTGTGCGTGCACAACAACAACACCGTTTTTGCAGGCGGCTCCTCCAGCGTCTTCAAAAGCGCATTCTGCGCCGGAATGTTCATCTCATGCGCATGGAGAATGACGGCCACTTTATATCCGCCCTCCAATGCCCGTATGTGCAGGCGCTCTTGCAACTGCCGAATCTGCTCAATATGAATTTCCTGAGAGGGCTGCTTGCTTGACGTCTTCAGCTCTTCCCAGCCGCGTTCAACCTGGACGCGCTCAGAGGACAGCCATGCCACATCCGCATGTGTTCGCTGATGGATTCGACGACATGTCATGCAATGCCCGCAGCCTTCACCTGGGCTTTCCATGCAAAGCAATGCCTCGCAAGCACCCAAAGCTGCCAGGCTTTTTCCTGTCCCTTCCGGGCCAAACAAAAGCCAGGCATGGGCGAACCTGTTTTCGCGAATGCTTTGCCTTAAACATTCGACAGCAGCTTCTTGAAACTGGATATTGGCAAGCGGCATGAGTAGGCTTTTCTCTATCGGGCAGCAGAAGTCAACTCAACTTGTTTAACTTTAGAAAAGGGCGTAAGTGAGCGTTGTGTCTCTTTTGAATTTTGCGAAAGACAACCTTTCGCTGCCTGTCGGCTTTTTGTTGTTGATTTTAACGTTTTTCGTCGGTCGCTTCATCCGCGAGGAGCAGCTGCGTTCGGAGCTTCGGCCCATCGCCAACGCCCTCTGGGCTTTTCTGGCCATCAAAATTGTCTACATCGTTTTGAGCCTCGTCTTCTCTCTGCCTGAAAAGCAAAGTTGGATATTGGGCCTCCTGGGAGCAACCGCCATGTTGCTCCTCGCCTTTGTCTTCGTCCGCCTTGCTGTCAGCACCAGCTTCTGGGCCATCCGCCACTTTCGCCAAAAGCCTACCACCAAAATCATGAAGGACTTGCTCACGGGAAGCTTGCTCCTTCTGGCTGTCTTTCCCATCCTTCAAACACAGTTTAACCTGAATGTGACTTCCCTCTTGGCGCCCTCCGCCATCCTCTCGGTTGTCCTCGGCCTTGCCTTGCAAGACACTCTGGGCAACCTCTTCTCGGGTTTGGCCCTGCGCTTGGAGCAGCCTTTTGAAGTCGGCGATGTCGTCGACTTGGGAAGCTATTCTGGCCAAAAAGACCATATCGGCCAAGTCGTTCAAATCGGCTGGCGCTCCATCCACATTCAAACCTTCAGGAACGAAATCCTCACCTTGCCCAATGCCATCATCAGCAAAGGCATTGTCAAAAACCTCTCTCAACAAGGACTCAACATCGGCGTCGAAACCGAATTCCTCATCTCCTATGACATGCCTCCCAACAAAGTCCGCGCAGAAGTCATGGAAGCCATCGACGAAATCCCCTCCATCGTCAAAGAGCCTCCTCCTTTTTGCCGCGTGAAGGCTTTTGATGAATCGGCCATCCGCTATCTGGTGCGTGTTTTTACGACCAGCATTGAGCGCTATATGCTGGTGAGGGATGAGTTGCTGACGCGCCTTTGGTACCGCTTTGAGCGTAACGGCATCGAGTTTGGAATCCCCCGCCGCATCATCCATAACGCGCTGGCCCCTCAAGAAGAGACGGCGCCTCCCTCGCAGTCTCTTTTGGATAATGTCGATCTCCTGGCCCCCTTCTCTCCTCAAGAGCGTGCCAAACTCGCTACCTCAGCACGAGAGCGCCGCTTCGGCCGCGGGGAAGAAATTATCAGCGCGGGCGAAGAAGGGCATACGTTTTATCTGGTCGTCTCAGGGCGCGTCTCTGTGCGCATGCGCACCGGCGTGGAGGTGGCGAAACTTTCCAAGGGCCAATATTTTGGCGAAATGTCCTTGCTGACAGGGGAGCCAAGGACAACTACCGTCGTGGCCGAGGAAGACGCCGTCTTGCTTGAGTTTGGACGAGAATGCTTTGTGGAGCACTTCGCCAACAACCCTCAACTCACCGAAAGCCTCTCCAAGCTGTTGGCCGCCCGGCGTACCGCCCTTGCCAAAGCCAGCACCGCCTCAGAAACACCCTCGGCCTCAGCACAACAATCCGAAGCCAACCGGATTTTTACGCGCCTTCGCCAAATTTTTGGCTTAAGGCAGCATTAGACCGGTTTTGGGCAGCAACAAAACCGCAACCCAACACCACCCATGCCGCCCATGCCGCCAAAGGACAAGCAAAGCTTTCAGGGGCCCAACTCCCGGACAATGTGTCCAAGCTCCGGCAAAATCAGCCCCCTCATCGCCAAATCCACCGCCGCCTTGGAGCCAGGCATCGCAAAAACAAACTTGCCGCCTATGCTGCCTGCCATGGCCCGAGACAACATGGCCGCACTCTTTATCTGCTCATAGGAAAGCATCCGAAACAACTCTCCAAAACCCGGCAAGGGCTTTTCCAACATGGGCTCCACCACCTGCACCGTTGCGTCCCTTCGGCCTATGCCTGTCCCACCTGTCACCAATAGGACGCGTACAGCCGGCATGGCCAAAGCTGACTCAAGCGCTTGTTGAATATGTATGGGCTCGTCCGCAACCAGCGCATAGCCACAAACCTCATGGCCTGCCTCGTGGAGCAGCTGCTGAATATGCTGGCCGCTCAAGTCCTCTTTGGCACTCCGAGAATCCGAGCAGCATACAACAAAACACCCAACGGATTTGGGGGCCTGCTGACGGTGCTGCAAAACCACAGCCTCTTTGGAGCTCATGCAGGCTTTCTTTGCCCATTTGGCACTTGCTTGCAATATCTCCATGAAGGTTTTTTAAATGAGCAAGAAGCCTTCCTCGCCCTTAAAAAACAAAGAGTAACCAAAAATCTCCTATGGAAAAAACGAGTTCCCCACCGTGCCCCTTTTGTGGCAACGCACATCCAACAATGGAGCCTTGCGCCGCTTCGCTCAAAACCCACTGTGCACCCGACAAGCCTTCGCACAACCCGCAGGGGGCTTCTTTCGTCGGCCAACACTTCGGGAGTTTCCGTGCCGTACGGCTCATCGGCGAAGGAGGCATGGGCGCCGTCTATTTGGGAGAGCACTCGCTGATAGGCAGCAAAGTCGCCATCAAAATCCTCCATGAGCATTTGGCTGCCAACCCCCAGCTTATCCAACGCTTCTATGCAGAAGCCAAAGCCGTCAACCTCATTGGACATGCCAATATCATTAATATTTTCGATATGAATCTCATCCCTCCCAGGCTCTATTATCTCATTATGGAATATCTGGAGGGCTATCCTCTCAATCACTTGCTCACCCAGCCCATGGAATGTATCGTAGCCTTGGGAATTTTGGAGCAAGTGGGTGATGCTTTGGATGCAGCGCATGCGCATGGGGTTATTCATAGGGACTTAAAACCCGAAAATATTTTCATCACCAAATCAGGGCGCAATGAGCGTTTTGCAAAAGTTTTGGATTTTGGAATTGCCAAATTGTTCTCTGAAAACACTTCAACCAAAACAGCCGCAGGAATGATTGTTGGGACGCCCGAGTATATGGCGCCAGAACAAATTTCCGGGCTCCCCGTCAGCGCCCAAACCGATATTTATTCCCTGGGCGTCGTCGCCTATGCCATGTCCACCGCCAGGCTCCCCTTCGGCGGAAGCTTGACGGACTTGTTGGTGGCCCACCGGGAGCGCTTGCCTACGCCGCCCCACAGGCTGAATTCAAAACTCCCCAAAGCCTGGTCGGACGCTGTCTTAAAAGCCCTCAGCAAAAACCCTGAAGACCGCTACAAAACAGCAGCTGCTTTTTCTGAAGCCTTGTCTTCTGCCCTCAAACCCTCTGCCCCTCTGGCTTCAAAAACATCTCCTGCCTCAACCCAAAACCCTTCGGCGACACCCCCAAGGCCTCCTTCTGCTTTGCCTGGCTTGGAAATATGGGACGAAACCCAACAAAGCTGGTCTCCTCAAAAACTTGTCGAATGGAATAAAAGCGGGTGCTTCATCGCCGCTGCCCGCCTTCCTCCCTTGTTTTCGCGCCTTAAGCTGCGCATCGCCCACCAGCTGGTGCTGGAGGCAGAGGTTGTTCAACACGTCCGCGCAGCACACTCTCAAAAATGGAATCTCCCCGAAGGGTATGGCGTTCAGTTTGCCCCAACAGACGCCTCCACCAAACAAATGTTGGCAGCCATTCAGCTTCGCAAGGGCTTTCAGGAGCCACACCTATGACGGTTCGCAGCTATTTGCTCTCTACACTTCAGTTTCGCTTCGGAAAGGGCCCCATCGAAAGCCTTCTCAAAGAGCACCACGGTTGCTGGCTGGTTTGGGAGCCGGGAAGCTGGCAGAAGCGTGGCTCAAAAACATTGACGCTGGAAAGCACCATCGCTCCAGACAATGCCATTGTCGTATCCCCTACGGGCTCCACCAAAGACGCTTTGGCCCTGGCTTTGCGGCTGCGCGACGGCCAAAGGCAATTGACGCTTGGCCGGGGGGACCATTGCGACGTCATCATCAACGAAGGCACTTTGTCTCAACTGCACCTGGTCTTCATGCATGCCGAAAACCAATGGACGGTGCGTGATGCAGCCTCCAAAAATGGCTCCTCTCTCAACAAACACCCCCTCACCCCCGGGCGTCCTTCTGGCTTGCGTGGAGGGGACATCCTCGCCGCAGGCAAAGCCTTATTCACATTTCTTGAGCCATCTGGCATGCATCAGAGGTTGCAAAAACACTTCTAGACCGCTTTCACTTTGACATGATCTCTTCGTTGGGCTCCGGTTCCGCTCAGGTCATGCACTTGAGTGCACTCCCATCGCGAGCTCGTTGCCCGCATCGAGCTCATGTCAAATTGAAACCGGTCTGTAAAATCGAATCAATTCAACGTAGAAACAGTCTAATCCATGCCTTCTCCTCTTCGCATTTCACCCCTCACAGAGGCGCTCTTTTTTTGGGCCTTCTCCTTCCTGTTGCTGGTGGCCTCCTCTCTCCTCTTTGGCCAGGGGGTTTTTACCAAACTCGTTGCTGTCCTCTCTTTTCTCCTCTTGCCTCGCGTGGCTTCCAGGTTTTGCACCTCCAACACCCCCGCCCAGCGCGTTGAGTTTGGACTCCACTTCCAAGCCTGGAAAGCAGACTTCCGCGCCTTCTTTCTTTTTTTCCTCCCCATCCTCCTCTTCTTCCCGCTGCTGTATGCCGCCTGGCTTGAATTCCAACACCACCTGGCTTTCCTCCCCTTTCTCTCTCATGCCATTGGGGATGTGCCCCTCCCTTGGGCATTTCGCTTTCAACTCCCTGAGCGCTTTCCAGAGTGGGTTGTCGATCATTACCTGGTGGTGGCCCTCAGCGAAGAATATTTCTACCGAGGCTACCTCCAGTCGCGTTTCAACGAGCTTTGGCCCAAAAAAACAAACCTGTGGAAACCTGGAGTGTGGCTGACAGCACTGCTGTTTGCCTTGGGACACCTGGCTACTTTCAATGTTTTGCAGCTGTCGGTTTTCTTTCCAGCCCTCCTCTTTGGGTGGGCCCGAGAAAAAACCCAAGGGCTTTTGTGCCCTATTTTGTTGCACGGCAGCTGCAACCTGCTGCTCATGGTTTTGCAGGCCAGTTTTGTGCAAGGCTAAAACGGGCCTTGACAGCTCCCCCAAAAACCGAAACAAGGCCCTGTGAGTTTGGATATGTGGAGCCTCATGGCGGTTGCCGTCTTTGCCCTCCTGGGGCTTTGGCGCGGCGCCGCCCGGCAAATAGCAAGCCTCGTCGCACTCGTCTGCGCCTCTATCGCCAGCCGTCCGCTGTCCGAAGTCGTCGGGCCATGGTTGGCACAAAAACAACCTGAGCTTGCGCTCTCCACAGCCATGCTCCTTGGCTTTGCCATTTCCTTTGCCTTCGTCAGCTTGACGGCATATGTCCTGGTTTTTTTGAGCATCCGCCCCCGGCGCGAAGAGCCCCAAGCGCAAAGCCTTCCCTTCTTCCGCCTGAGCATTTTTTGGGACAAAAGCCTGGGGCTTTTCCTGGGCACCCTCAAGGGAGGCTTGTTGGTATGGCTGCTGCTTTCGGTAACAACGCTGCTTGGGCAAGAGTTGAATTGGCTCCCCTTCCGCTTGCCTTGGAATCTCGAAGAGTCCCGCGTTTATGCCTTTGTCAAAAAATACAACGCCCTCAACGAGGAGCAATGGATAAAACTTCTGGCCTTGGAAAAGCTCGCCGAGCTTCCTCCCCACGCCGCCCAACTGTTGCCCATGGGAAACCCAAGCCAACTGCCCAAGCCCCTTGCTCAAGAGCTTGAGAAACTTCAAAAGCTTTTTGAAAAACTCGAGCCTGGAAAAGCCCTCGACAAAAAACAGTTGAAGACACTTCTCAAAGACAAAGAGCTCGACCAGCTGATGACCAATGACTCCTTCTTGAAGGCCTTGGAAGAGTTTCGAAATTTTTCAAAAATAACCATGCCCCCGGCAAAGCCGCCGGCGGACAAAAACAATTGAGGGACAACCCTCATTCCTTGTTGCTTTGTTCGCTTGCAAGCACTTAAGTCCTCCTTCACATAACTTACCTAACGCTCTCTTTTTCCACTTTTGATTGGTTTTTGAATTCAATGCCCACAAGCCCCTCCCCTCATTGGACCATTGCAGACTCTCTTGAAACGTATTCCATTCGCCAATGGGGCGCTGACTATTTCGGCATCAACGACAAAGGACATGTCTGCGTTCACCCCGGGGGAGAAGGCACACCCTGTTTCGACTTGAAAGAGCTTGTCGATGAGGTGCGTAGGCGCGGCATCGGCTTGCCTTTGCTCATCCGCTTCACAGACGTCCTTCGCCACCGCGTCATCCATCTGAATGAAGTCTTTCACAAAGCCATTAAAGAGTTCGGCTACCAAGGCAGCTACAAGGGCGTCTACCCCGTCAAAGTCAACCAACACCGCCATGTCGTCGAAACCCTTGTCGAGGCAGGCCAGCCCTATAACTATGGCTTGGAAGCCGGCTCTAAGCCTGAGTTGTTGGCCATTATGGCCTTGCTGGACAACCCCGAGGCCCTCATTATCTGCAACGGCTATAAAGACGAAGAATATGTTGAAACAGCACTGTTCGCATCCAAACTTGGACGGCATGTGGTGTTAATTGTTGAAAAACCCACGGAGCTGGAGCTCATTGCGGAAGTGGCTCGCAGAGTGAATATTTCTCCTCGCCTGGGCATCCGCGTTCGCCTCTCTTCACGCGGCGCAGGCCGTTGGGAAGCCTCCGGTGGAGACCGCAGCAAATTTGGTTTGTCTTCTTCCGAGTTGCTCTCCTCCATTGCCTTCATGCGTGAAGCTGACTTGCTCAACAACTTTGAGTTGCTGCACTTTCACCTGGGCAGTCAAATCTCCAACATCCGCAACATCAAAAACGCTTTGCGCGAGTTGTCGCGCTTCTATGTCGAGGTGGTGCGCATGGGAGCCCCCCTCAAATATTTGGACGTCGGCGGCGGCCTGGGGGTGGACTATGACGGTTCTCGCACCAATTTCGCCTCCTCCATGAATTATACGGCGGAAGAGTATGCCAATGACGTCGTCTACTCCGTCATGGAAACCTGCGACTTGGCCCAGGTGCCCCACCCCATTTTGGTTTCTGAATCCGGCCGCGCCGTTGTCGCCCACCATGCCATGCTTGTCACCGAAGTTTTGGGAAGCACAGATTTTGACTTTCGTCACGCACCCGAAAAAATCTCCAAAGACGCACCCCTCCTCATCCAAAATTTGCATTCGACGCTGCGCGACTTAACCAACAAAAATTTGCTCGAATCCTTCCACGACATTTGTGAGTACAAAGAAGAGAGCCTCACCTTGTTTTCTTTGGGCCACCTCTCCTTGCCCCAGCGTGTGCTTGCTGAAAACCTCTACTGGTCAGCCTGTCAGAAGATTATGCGCCTAGCGCGTGAGCACAACGACGTTCCCGAGGAATTGCTCGTTTTAGAAAAACAGCTCGCCGACACTTATTTTTGCAACTTCTCCGTTTTTCAGTCTCTGCCGGACTCCTGGGCGATTGATCAGCTTTTCCCGGTCATGCCCATTCACAAGCTCAATGAAAGGCCCACGCGCCGCGCAATATTGGCAGACATCACCTGTGACTCTGACGGAAAAATCAACCGCTTCATTGACAAACGTGAAGTCAAAGACTTTTTGGCGCTGCACGCTTTGAATGATGAGGATGAATATTATATCGGCATTTTCCTCGTGGGCGCCTATCAGGAAATTCTCGGGGACTTGCATAACCTCTTTGGTGACACCAATGCGGTGCAAGTCTCTCTGGCTTCCGGAGGAGGCTATTGGATCGATCATGTCGTTGAAGGAGACACTGTTACGGAGGTCCTCAACTATGTCAGCTACCAACGTGACGATCTCATCGCCAAAATGCGCCGCCTGACGGAGGCTGCCCTTCGCGACAACCGAATAACCTTGGATGAGTCCAGAAAAATATTGCAAATTTATGAAGCGGGGCTTGCGGGCTATACCTACCTAGAGCGCGAAGTGGATGCCAAAACCTTCCGCATCTCCAACCACCTTCTGTTAAACGGTGGCTCCAAAAACCCTCTGCCTGCCATTGAGTAAGCAGAAAGCTTCAATGCTTTAATTCAAAACGGCAGCGCTGAGCCTCTTCCAAAATTTCTGTCTGCTCAGCTCGCAACTCTTCTGTGAATTTTTCGCTGAGGCTGTGCACCATATCCAACGGCTCCCAGGAATAGGGCTCCCCCTTGAGGTGGACTTTCTTTTCCACCAAAGCTTGCGTCGCCACAAGCAATGGCCATGGCTTCAAATCCCGGAGCAAAGCCAGAAAACGCCCTTGGCGCTTGGCCTCGGCAAACTGGCAAAACCGCTTGGCTACATAGGCCATGTGGTACCACGAGGGCTTAAATGCAACCCCCTCCAAGTGGCGCTCCTTGGCCAGCAATGACAAAAAATGCGCCGTCTCTGTCATCAACCCCAAACCAGGCACATCCTGCCCAGGCAGCTGCGGACGATGCTTGCAAAACTCGGCCATGGGGTGGCGCAAACTCAGCCAGTTAATATAAAGCACCGGGCGCTCCCTCACGCGTCCTATCCCCAGCTCGCATTCTGCCAACAACACCACGCCAAGCGCGCATTGCCCCAAAATTCGAACTTTGTCCCACTCGTTTTTCCTGGAAAGCTCCACGCGAAACTCAGAATAGCCCAGCCGTCGGACAACATGAAAAAACTGAAATTTCTCCAGCGCAAACTCAATGGCCTCAGAGCTGTATACCCCTAAAAGCTTCGGTGAGCCTTGCCGCCAAAACCCCACATCCGAGTCAACCAGCTGAATGCTTTCTTTGAGCGTGCTGTGCTTGCGCTTCTCCGGCTGCGAGAGATGTCGAAAACGCTCCGCCATCGGATCAAAATTCTCAGGAATGGGTTGGGTGCTGCCATACGCCAAAGCCAACCCTGCTCCCGCAAACACCTTCCATGCGTTGGGGCCATAGCCGCCAGACGGCAACCAGACGCTGGAGCGCTTGCTTAACTTGGCGGCCACCATCAACTCCCTCTCTCTCGCTCCGGCAAGAGACAAGGCCAGCTGCCCCAACTTGTCGTCCGCCAATACATCTCCGCCGGCCAAAACGAAATTCAACTCCGCCGACGGCATACGCTCCAACAAACCTCTCAAGGCCTCCATATAGGTTTTGTCGTCACAACCCTCGGGCAATACAGTCTCATCCACCCCGGGCATTTCATTCCAACGCGAGGCGGACAGGGAGCCCACCCACACACTCCCCAAAAGCTTCATGCACTCTGCCGTCCCATCCGGAGGGTGTGCATCCAAATCCAAAATATTCACAGGACCTTCAAAACCCTGCGCTCGAAGCTTTGCTATGGCAACGGCTACATCGTTGAAAATGCAAAACCCCGCTCCCCTCGAGGGGGCCGCGTGGTGAAAACCTCCCAATAAATTGAGTGCAGGCAACTTGGTTTTGAGGGACCATTGCGCCGCTTCCACAGTGCCTGCGCAGGCCAAACGCAAGCTGTGCAACAACTCAGCCTCCATTAACTCATTGGAGTCAACGGCAAAAATGCGGCAGAGTGCTCCAGGTTGGCTCAGAGAGTGGAGATAGTCGCTCTCATGTATATGGGCCAAACTCGCATAGCTGATGGGCTTGGGGGCGCGGACTTCACCGGAGGAGACAATTTTGTGCCTCAAAAAAAAATAAAGCACCTCTTCCGGACGTCGGATGCTGACTTCGTTGGGAGTCGCACATGGCAACCGGTAGGCCGCATGAAACCAGACGCCCACAGCTTTGCGCCTTCGCAACCAACGCTTAAACATGGTGCCTCAGGTACTCAACATATTTAAAACCACAACACCTTGCTGGGGCATCTTCTCTTGCTCGGAATCTCCCTGCTTGTCTCGAGGCACCTCCTCTTCAGGAAAACGCGGCAAGTCCACCGTCGGGCGCTGACGCTCCCGCTTCTCTTGCTCGCGTCGTTTGAGCTCCTCAATAATAAATGCATCCAACATAGTTCCTCACCTGTGCAGACATATACCTGCAACACCCCTCTCTTTGGAAATACTCTCTTCAAAGCCTTCTGCGGCGCAAGCCTCTTTCTTTAAGCTTAACCCATTGTTCACCCTTGTAAACAAAGCCTGGCCTTCTTTTTGGGCCAAAGCCTCTCCTCTCGGCAAATGACTGAAAATGCTTGGAAACATGTCGCTTCAAGCTTTTCAAAAACAGAGGCTTTCAAACACAGCAGCGCCTGTAAGCCGAGGCTGCGTTGCTGCCCTTAGGAATAGCCGGGGGGTTTGGACTCAAAGCGGTGGGTGGCGGAAATGTAGCGCACGGTGCCCGTCTTGGAGCGCATGACGATGGAGTTGGTTTCGCACCCTCCGCCATAGAAGCGCACCCCTTTGAGGAATT
>Ga0209737_10000254_pt1 | contig 47302 bp, 36 predicted proteins | sample TergutCu122P3_FD_187284 | JGI IMG/M metagenome (GOLD analysis project Ga0209737, IMG submission 187284) | Cubitermes ugandensis P3 segment gut microbial communities from Kakamega Forest, Kenya - Cu122 P3 (SPAdes) (version 2) | ecosystem: Host-associated > Arthropoda: Insects > Digestive system...
GTCGCGCAGGTGGCGCCGGTGATTGCAACGGCACCTATGAACACGACACCATCGTGACGCTGGAAGCCACGCCGGATGCGAATTACCGCTTCGTTAGCTGGACGGGTGCGGGCTGCACGGTTCCCGACGCTGCTGAGCCGCTCAAACTGGCCGCCGACATGACTGCGAATCGCACCTGCACCGCGACCTTCGCATTGGTGCCGCGAGCGCTGACCGTCACTGTCGTTGGTGGAGGCAGCGTCAGCGAAACTTTGCCTGGCAATCAGATCAATGACTGCCGCACCGCCACTGGTGACTGCACCGGCACCTACAGCCACGGCACCACCGTGACGTTGGAGGCTACACCGGATACGAATTGGTACTTCGTTGGTTGGACGGGCACGGGTTGCACGGTTCCCGACGCTGCTGAGCCGCTCAAACTGGCCGCCGACATGACTGCGAATCGCACCTGCACCGCGACCTTCGCATTGGTGCCGCGAACGCTGACCGTCACTGTCGTTGGTGGAGGCAGCGTCAGCGAAACTTTGCCTGGCAATCAGATCAATGACTGCCGCACCGCCACTGGTGACTGCACCGGCACCTACAGCCACGGCACCACCGTGACGTTGGAGGCTACACCGGATACGAATTGGTACTTCGTTGGCTGGACGGGCACGGGTTGCACGGTTCCCGACGCTGCTGAGCCGCTCAAACTGGCCGCCGACATGACTGCGAATCGCACCTGCACCGCGACCTTCGCATTGGTGCCGCGAGCGCTGACCGTCACTGTCGTTGGTGGAGGCAGCGTCAGCGAAACTTTGCCTGGCAATCAGATCAATGACTGCCGCACCGCCACTGGTGACTGCACCGGCACCTACAGCCACGGCACCACCGTGGCGCTGGAGGCGACCCCGGACCTGAATTACTACTTCATTAGCTGGACAGGTACGGGTTGCACCATTCCTGATCCCGTCAACGCGCCGCATGTACTAAGCGTTGCGATGACTGCGGATCGCATCTGCACCGCGACCTTTGCGCTGTTGCCGCGTGATCTCACCGTTGTCGTTGTGGGTGGAGGCAGCGTTAGCGAAACCTCGCCCGGCAACCAGATTGATGACTGTCGCGCAGGTGGCGCCGGTGATTGCAACGGCACTTATGAACACGGTACCACCGTGACGCTGGAAGCCACGCCGGATGCGAATTACCGCTTCGTTAGCTGGACGGGCACGGGTTGCACCATTCCTGATCCCCTCAACGCGCCGCATGTACTGAGCGTTGCGATGACTGCGGATCGCACCTGCACCGCGACCTTTGCACTGTTGCCGCGTGATCTCACCGTTGTCGTTGTGGGTGGAGGCAGCGTTAGCGAAACCTCGCCCGGCAACCAGATTGATGACTGTCGCGCAGGACCTACCGGCGTCTGCACTGGCACCTACGACCACGGCACCACCGTGACGCTGGAAGCGACGCCGGATGCGAATTACCGCTTCGTTAGCTGGACGGGCACGGGTTGCGCCATCCCTGATCCCGTCAACGCGCCACATGTACTGAGCGTTGCGATGACCGCGGATCGCACCTGCACCGCGACCTTCGCATTGGTGCCGCGAACGCTGACCGTCACTGTCGTTGGTGGAGGCAGCGTTAGCGAAACCGCGCCCGGCACACAGATTGACGACTGCCGCACTGCCACCGGTGACTGCACCGGCACCTACAGCCACGGCACCACCGTGACGTTGGAGGCTACACCGGATACGAATTGGTACTTCGTTGGTTGGACGGGCACGGGTTGCACGGTTCCCGACGCTGCTGAGCCGCTCAAACTGGCCGCCGACATGACTGCGAATCGCACCTGCACCGCGACCTTTACACTGGTGCCGCGTGATCTCACCGTTGTCGTTGTGGGTGGCGGCAGCGTCAGCGAAACCTCGCCCGGCAACCAAATTGATGACTGCCGCGCCGCCACTGGTGATTGCACCGGCACCTACAGCCACGGCACCACCGTGACACTGGTTGCGACACCGGACGCGAACTGGACATTCACTGGCTGGAGCAGTACGACGGGTCTTATTGGTTGCACCGGCAACAACCCGACCATCACCGTTACGATGGACGCTGACCACACGTGCGTTGCGACCTTCATGCTGGAGCCTCGCTACCTTAACGTCACCGTGAATGGTCAAGGTAGCGTCAGCGAAACCTTGCCTGGTGATCAGATTGATAGTTGCCGCGCAGGTGGCGCCGGTGATTGCAACGGCACCTATGAACACGACACCATCGTGACGCTGGAAGCTACGCCGGATGCCTACCACGTAGTGACATGGGGTGGCGCTTGCGCCGCTGCGGGCAACTCGCTGACAGCGACCGTCACGATGGATGCTGACAAGACCTGCACCGCGACATTCGCAGACAGGGGATACCGCGAAATCATCGTGACCAAAGAAGTGGACGACGTGACAAGCAACGGATACAACATCGGCGGCGCTTCAAGCGGTCGGTTTAATATCACCGTGACTTGTGGTGGCGTGCCGCATCTCTTGCAACTGGCCGATGGCGAGGACAACGCAGCCAGTCCCATACAGGTGTCGGTGAACGCTCACTGTACGGTGGTAGAAGCCGTTCCCGCGGATGTGATCAACGCGGGCTACACCAACTTCGCAGCGATTTCGCCGTCGAACTTCATTGCGGCGGGAGATCAGGAAGTCTTGGTGACCAACCGGATCGAAGGAGGGGCACCCGCCAAAGCGATGATTGAAGTGACCAAGTTCGTGACCGGCGAGCTTAATGCTCACGATCCGGAGGAACCGTTTATCATCACTGTCGCTTGTGGAAACGACCCTCTGAACATGAGGATTGAGCATCTCGAGCTGAAAGGGGGCCAAAGCGGAACCGTGGAAGGCGTGGTAGGGGAGCGGTGCGTGATCGACGAAGCCTATATACCGCCGACACGAGATCCGGCTAACTACCAGTACGTGTGGGCTATCTGGCCGATGGAGACGACGCTGCGTGCGGGCGAGATTATTGAGGTGACCGTTGATAACAAGGTGGTGCCGCTCGACCCCAGGGGGTTTAACACCGTGACCCTGAGGAATGAAGTTTCCGGCTCGAACCCGACTGCGTTTGATCCCAACGGACGCTTCGTGCTGGAGCTGAACTGCGGCGCACACTACACTTGGATGACCGGGCCGATGCGTGTGGGAGAAACGGCGGGTTACAGCGTGCCGGACGGTATAAGCTGTACGGCGAGCGTGGTGAGCAGGCCGAACCCGATCAGCGGCTACCGATGGAGCGGCGAGACCTACAGCCTGGGCAAGACGTTTACGACCAGAGCCAGAGGCACGGATGATAACGAAATAGTGACGCACAGCCTCCAACGGATGGACGCCAATGTGCCGATTCCAACGCTTGATCCGAAGGCGCTGCTGCTGTTGATCGGGTTGTTGTCAGGGTTTGCATTCTGGCAACAGAGAAGGCAACGCCGTCATTGGCAGGGATGAGGCGTAGCGTAATCCTGATGTTGTAGTTGTAGGGGCGGGTTTCAAACCCGCCCTTTTTGTTAACCACGAAAAACACGAAAGCGTGTAGCCCGGATAAGCGAAGCGCCGTCCGGGGATCAGGAATCAGAGGTCAGGAATCAGGGATCAGAAAAACATCATCTCACGCGGAGGCGCGGAGTGCGCGGAGAAGAAAGCCCCTTCCCCCGCAAGCGGGGGAAGGCTGGGATGGGGGGCAGGCGCGTAGGGGCGCGATTTATCGCGCCCTGTTTTGTGGATTCTGCGACTCCGCTTCGCTACGCGCAGAATGACGATGAGCATTATTCTTGCTGTCTTGACGTAAAAATGGAATAGCTCCGTCATCCCCGCGAAAGCGGGGATCCAGGCATTCAAACCTCAAACTTCCAAACCACTACATTGGAAAAACGTGCGTTTTCCATCTTTGCGAAGTTGCTTTTCTGGATTCCCGCCCCCCGCGGGAATGACGGCACATTTGCGTAGCGCGTTCGCCTTCTTCGCGCCTTCGCGTGAGGCGCTTTTTGTGGATTCTGCGACTTCGCGCAGAATGACGCGCTTCGCTTGTCCAGGCTACACGGTGGATTGCGCCGCTACGCGGCTTATCCACCCTACGCCCTGATACCTGCCAACCCCCTTTCCCCTGCCCCTCTCCCGCAAGCGGGAGAGGGGAGAATTGGTGAAGGGGAAGGGACTTGGGTTCTTCGCGGCTTCGCGCCTTCGCGTGAGATCATTTTTCGTTTTTTTCGTACCTTTTCGTGGTTAAAAGAAGCGCGCAGGGGTTTCTTACAAAATATAATCCGACAAGGCCTGATCGCGGACGATGCCGTCCAATGTCGTGTTGACGAACGCGGCGTCGATCATGATTTCCTTGCTTTGCCATTTGCTTGCGTGGAACGATGTTTCTTCGAGCAGTCGCTCCATCACGGTGTAAAGGCGGCGTGCGCCGATATTTTCCTGTCGCTCGTTGACATCAAACGCGATTTCGGCGAGCCGCTTGACGCCATCGGCGGCAAAAACGAGTTTGACGTTCTCGGTTCCAAGCAACGCTTCGTATTGCCGTGTCAAACAAGCGTCGGTCGCCGTCAGAATCTGTTCGAAATCGGCGACCGACAGCGACGCCAACTCCACACGAATCGGAAAACGTCCCTGCAATTCGGGAATGAGATCCGACGGTTTTGACAGATGAAACGCGCCGGAAGCGATGAACAGAATGTGATCGGTGCGGATCATGCCGTACTTGGTGGAAACGGTGGTGCCTTCCACCAGCGGCAGCAAATCGCGCTGCACGCCCTGACGCGAAACATCGGGGCCATGCGACTCCGAACGCGCGGCGATTTTGTCGATTTCGTCGATGAACACGATGCCGTTTTGTTCGACGGCGGTCAGCGCCCGCGATTTCAATTCATCTTCGTTGAGCAGTTTGGCGGCTTCTTCGTCGGTCAACACTTTGAGCGCATCGACGACTTTCATTTTCTTTGTGGCGCGACGACCGCCGCTGGCGTTCTGAAACATGCCTTGCAGTTGCGACGCCAGTTCTTCCATGCCGGGCGGCGCCATGATTTCCATGTTGGGCGGCAACGTCGAAACTTCAATCTCGACATCCTTGTCGTTGAGCGAACCTTCGCGCAGCATTTTGCGGAACCGCTGGCGGGTGTGCGTGTCGGCGGGCTGCATGTCGTGAAAATTCACTTCGCGCGGCGGCGGCAACAACACATCGAGCAAACGTTCTTCGGCGGCGTCCATCGCCCGATCGCGCACCTTGCGCGTTTCGGCTTCGCGCGTTTGCTTGATCGCCGTTTCCGTCAGATCGCGGATGATCGAATCGACATCACGACCCACGTAACCGACCTCGGTAAATTTGGTGGCTTCGACTTTGATGAACGGCGCTTGCGCGAGACGAGCGAGACGACGGGCGATTTCGGTTTTGCCGACGCCGGTCGGGCCGATCATCAGAATGTTTTTAGGCGTGATTTCCTGGCGCAACGGTTCGGCGACTTGCTGCCGCCGCCAGCGATTGCGCAGGGCGATGGCAACGGCGCGCTTGGCGTCGTTCTGGCCGATCACATGTTTATCGAGTTCGTGAACGATTTCTTCGGGGGTCATTGACATGGTGGTATCAGGGGTCGGGTATCAGGTATCAGAGGTCAGGGATCAGAAGTCAGTTGTATCCGCTCCCCTCGCCCCTCGCGGGAGAGGGGTTGGGGGAGAGGGGGCGACCATCATATCAGAAAGTTTTAATCGGTACGCCGATTTGCTTTGCTGCCGCGATCAGCTTCTTGTCGAGCGTCGCAATGGGTAAATCAAGCCTTACGGCCAGCGCCAGATAGCAAGCGTCGTAAACCGTCAGGTCGTGCGTTCGTGCCAAACTTGACACAAGCGGAATCTCGAAGCCGATAGGCGAATGGTCACGCCTTATCGGCAGGTCGTTGATTGAAGCCAGCGCCCGCTCCGCTTCCAGACTCGAAATGCTGCCTCTTTTTTCAAATGTCCGAAAGACATTGTTTATTTCCAGGCAGCACAGCGGCGGCGTAATCGCCATTTCTTTGCCGAGGCAGCCTAAAATATCGTCTGCATAGGAGTTTTCTTCTTCCGGGTTGTACCAGGCAAGGATGACAGAAGCGTCAATCACAAACGAGGGCATCATCTTCTGCCCTCTTCGATGAGCTTCTTAACGCTCGTTCCTTTAAAAGCAGCGGCAAATTTTTTACGCGAGGCTCGGATGGCCGCGATGGTTTCATGGACATTGGTCGCGGGGCTTTCGGCAGGGCTGATGGTGGCGATGGGAACGCCGTGCCTTGTGATGGTAAAAGAATCCCCCTCACAAACGTGGTCTAAAATAGCCGCCAGTTTCGTTTTGGCTTCATACACTCCGACCGTTTGCATTGGCATGGCTCCTTTCTGATTAAGACCAGTATAAGACTAGTCTTAATCATGCGCAGCGTCAAGTATTTTCCCTCCCTGCCTTCGCGCGGGCTGTTTTTTTCCGGGATGATGGGCAAGATGCCGAGGCTCAAGCCCGTAGAAGAAGGCTTGCCTGGGATGAAAAAATGGAAAAAAGCACAAATTTACCCATGAATAAAATGTTGTTCAATCACAAAAGTCCTTGTATGTTTTGTGATTTTGCGGCATGATAATGTTCTCGTACACTTTGGATGACATGTCATGTACCGCGCAGCGATGGAAGAATTATTCAAGTGGAAAGAAAAAAAAGACCCAAAACCTTTGGTTATCCGAGGGGCGCGGCAGGTCGGCAAGACTTGGCTGATGAAAGAATTCGGCGCAACCGCCTATAAAAATTGCGTTTACATCAGCTTTGATAACAACCGGCGCATGCGAGCGCTTTTTTCGGCGGATATGGAGGTGAGCCGTCTGGTCACGGGTATTGAGCTTTATGCGGGACACAAGATTGACCCGGCGAACACGCTCATCATCTTTGACGAGGTTCAGGAAGTACCGCAAGCGCTGGCATCGCTGAAATATTTTAATGAGGACGCGCCGCAATACCAGATACTTTGTGCGGGCTCGCTTCTTGGCGTTGCGCTTCATCGAGGCACCTCTTTTCCCGTGGGCAAGGTGGCCTTTTTGGATTTGTATCCGTTGTCTTTCGCGGAGTTCATGCGGGCAATGGGCAAAGCGTCTTTCGTTTCGCTGTTGGAACAGGGCGATTTTGCGATGGCGACCACATTCAGGCAGGAGTATATCGACCTTCTGAAACAGTATTACTATGTTGGCGGTATGCCGGAGGCGGTTTTTTCCTTCACAAGAAACCGTGATTTCAACGAAGCAAAGGAGATACAACAACGCATCCTGACCGCTTACGAACAAGATTTTTCCAAGCACGCGCCGAAAGAGATTGTTCCCCGAATCCGCATGTTGTGGAACAGCATACCGTCGCAACTCGCAAGAGAAAACAAGAAATTCATCTACGGCCTAGTCAAAGAAGGCGCTCGCGCTCGAGAATATGAGTACGCCTTGATGTGGTTGGCCGATTGCGGTCTGGTTCATAAGGTGCATCGTGCGACGGCGCCCCATTTGCCTCTGAAAGCCCATGAGGACGCAAAAGCATTCAAGTTATTTGCCGTTGATGTTGGGCTTTTGTCTTGTATGACGCGGCTTAGGCAGGATGTTTTGTTGGATGGGAACGATTTGTTTAAAGAGTTCAAAGGCGCTTTGACAGAGCAATATGTTTTGCAACAGCTAAAGACACTCCGCGGCATAGAAGCGTTTTATTGGACGAACGATCGAGGCACCGCAGAGGTGGACTTTCTGCTGGATACAGGGAACAAGGTTATTCCGCTCGAAGTCAAGGCCGAAATCAACTTGCAAAGCAAGAGCCTGAAAGCGTTTGCTGAGAAATACAAGCCGGCTTTGTCGGTTCGTTCGTCCATGTCGGACTACAAACACGAGGGCTGGCTGTTGAATCTGCCGCTGTATGCGATGGGGAGCGCTTCATGGATGGAAAACAGTCCCTTGTGTCGCTTTACGGCGACAAAAATAACGTAAAAGGACAAGCTGCTCGCTCAATGTCTTTGCACGACAGGCAAGCCCCGTTGAGGCCATAAAAAAACGGATGGCGCACCATCCGTTTTTTGGAAGTCAAGGGAAGATCGGGGTTAGAAGCGATAGCCGACCGCGATGCCCCATACGATCGGATCTATTTTGACTTTGCCTTCTTTAACGCCTTCAATCTTGACATCGCTTCTCATCTGAATCCAGCGGGCGTCGAGCGTCATCAGCCAGTTTTTGTTGAAGTTGAAATCGACGCCGACGTGCGCAGCAAGCCCGAAGGAATTTTTAACGTCGAGCTTGTAGTTGCGGATCGCCCCCATCGTTTTTTCTTTGTAGATGAACGTGTAGTTGAGACCAGCGCCGACGAACGGCGATACAACGTTATCCGGCAGGAAATGGTATTGCAAGCTGACGGTCGGCGGCAAGACGTCAACACGAGCCAACTTGGCGCCATTGAGCTTGATATCGTTGCGGAACGGCCAGGCGCCCAGCACTTCGATGCCGATGTTCGGCGTGACCATGTACTCGAACGTGATCGACGGACGGACACTGTTACCGACATCGGTTTTAAAAAGGCCGTTGGCAAGATAACCGTTGTCAGATTTGGGCACGACGCCTGCGACGCCCAGTTTGACGACGTATTTGGAATCGGCGGCTTGGGCAACGCCGACCGCGCCCAACGCCAGAGCGGCGATGGCAAGGGTGGAGGTTAGGGCTTTCATTTTCATAAACAGTTCTCCCAACGAAATTCACTTGTGAATAAAAACCGCGCCATCGCGCAGTCGAGTTTAACAGCGGTCAGAAAAGCGCCGCGACAACGCTTATTTAAACACGCGGCTATTGTCGTATGCAAGCGACGGTGGGGGTTTATCGGCGCAATTCAGCGGATCTGATGTTTTGTGGAAAGCCATGCGACACATTGTTTACATTTCATGCGCGACCAGTAGATGGACTTCCTTCGGGCAAAAAAAACGGATGGCGAACCATCCGTTTTCTATGCTGTTAGAGCTAGAGACTAAAGGTCAGTCGGTATTAGAAACGGTAGCCGACGGCTGCGCCCAATACCCACGGATCAACTTTGACTTTGCCGAGCTTAAAGTAGCCGACATCGTCGATGCCCAGGTTGACCTTGTTTCTCATCTGGATCCAGCGTACATCAACGCCGACGACCCAGTTCTTGTTGATGTTGAAATCAACACCGGCGGTCGCTGCAAGACCAAACGAGTTTTTAACTTGAAGATTGGTGCCTGCAATAGCGCCTGCCGTCTTTGCTCTGTACATGAAGGTGTAGTTGAGGCCAAGACCGACAAACGGCGACGCGACGCTGTCCGGCATGAAGTGGTACTTCACGCTGACGGTCGGCGGCAGTACATCAACACTACCGATCTTGCCGACACCCTTGTTGAACTTGATGTCGTTGCGGAACGGCCAGGCGCCCAGTACTTCAACGCCGATGTTCGGCGTGATCAGGTATTCGAGCGTGATCGACGGACGAACGCTGTTGCGGACATCGGTATCAAAGACGCCCAACGGTGTATCCAGCTTGCCGTTGTTGGACTTGGGCACGACGCCTGCAATGCCGACCTTGACGAGGAATTTGGAATCAGCGGCCTGGGCAACACCCGTAGCGCCCAGCGCCAAAGCGGCGATAGCGAGGGCAGAAGCTAGAGCTTTCATTTTCATAAATATCTCTCCAAACGAGGTTTGACTTGTGGAAAAAAACCGCGCTCATCGCGCAGTCGGTTGTAACTGCGGCAAAGAAAACGCCGCGAATGCAACTACGTTATTGGAACATGTGATCATTCCTTCACGCAAGCGACGATAAGAATTTTGCCGCTTGGCATGGGGCATGTGTCGCGCGCCGCACACACTGTCACGGCGAAAGAAGCCCAAGTGGCGACATATATGCCTACGCACGTATTTTTTTGGGATATGGCCATGCTTTTTCCATGCGTTTTTCCAACTATACCACGTGATTTCGGGAAAGAGTGCGGAGGGTAGTGCTTTTTCTGTTTGGGTTCGCACACTTCCGCGTTGTGTCGCTTTGTTCCCTCACCTTCAAGGCATAGGTATCTACACAAGTATGGCGACATTTGCCCGACTCCTCTCGCGTACCTCAAAAAGCGCCGCAGGCGCGTCACGTGAGTAACCGTCGGTGGAGCGCGAACGCAGTGAGCGCGAAACCGGCGGAGACAGACAGCATCGTCGTCCAGCCCTGCAAGGGCTGAACAGACATTATTCAGCCCTTGCAGGGCTGGGGGAATGTTGGATGTTCGCTTTCCGCCGGTTTCGCTCGCGATGCTCGCTCCACCGACGGTTACTCATATCACGCCCCTTCGGGGCTGCTTTCCTACTTATGTAGATACCTATGCTTCAAGGGTTGGGGTGTGGTTGTTGCTGTGCATGTTTAACCCCAATTTTTCCGCAACGAAAAACAACGCGCAAAAACGATAACGCGCCGGCGATGATAACGAACGCGCTTTGAATGTTTTGAAAAAAGGAACAGCGTTTTCCACAAAAAGTTTTCCTGCTTTTTCATGTTAGCTTCACTGTGTCCCTATGAAGTTCAGGGAAAAAACGATGGCGGCACACGATGAAGATGCCGCTCAATAATAAGTTTTAACGGAGGGGTTTTATCATGAAGCGCAGAAAAATCAACGCCGGCAAGGCGTTTTTGTTTTTATTGGTCGGAGCGGGTTTGATGTCGTCGGCGCTGGCGCAAACAGCGAACGTGACATTGTACGGAACGCTGAATATGAGTTTGGACGCGGTGAGCAGCAGCGACAGCAGCGCGCTCAAGACGCATCGCGTGACCTCATGGGGTGGCTCGATGTTCGGCTTTCGCGGAACGGAGTCGCTGGGCAACGGAACGAACGCCATTTTCCAGATCGAATCGGGCATTTCCGGCGACCAGGGAAACACGGCATTGGCGGGACGCACGACGTATCTCGGTCTGCAAGGAAATTGGGGAACGGTCAAGCTGGGGCGGGCGACCATCGCTATCGACGATCTCTATTTCATCTTCGCCGACAACACTTGGCGCAATCCCGTGTTGACGAACGCGGCGCTGTGGGCGCAAGGAGGGCTGAACGCCAAGAACGGAAGTTTTGACGACACGTTGCCGAACGTGATCCGCTATGAAACGCCGACATGGAATGGCCTGCGCGGCGCGGTCGGGTATTCGATGGGAGAGGACAAAAACAGAGCGTACAATCTGAGCGGTTCGCTGATTTATAAAAACGACAAGCTGCGAGCGGGCGTTGCTTATACCTACCAGCACGATTACCGCCATGCGCTCGGTGATGCTGCCGCATCGGGCAATAACGATTGGGCGACATCGTTCGCCGTCGGCTATGATTTCGGTTTCGTCACGCTGTCCGGTTTATACGAGCATCTGGAATACGAGTTAAATAACGGCAACGACAAATTGAAGCGCGATCTCTACGGCGTGACGGCGACAGTACCGATCGGTTCGTTCAAGGTCTTCGGCTATTACGGTTACGCCGACAACGCGAAAGGCAAAGAATCGTTGCGGGTTGGCGACATCCGTGGCGGCAAAGACACGGGCGCTCAACAGTTCACGTTATCTGTCAGTTACCCGCTTTCAAAGCGAACTGTTGCCTACGCCGGGTATATGTACCTGAAAAACGGCGCGCGCGCCAATTACACCTACTTCCGCGACGGAAATCGCTCGACGCCGTTCGGCCCCAGCAATGTCGCGCTGGGAACACATCAACAAGGAGCGGCACTGGGGATGCACCATTTCTTTTGACGGTTAAAGCTGACCGCAAAGAACGCATGGGTTGGCGCAAAAAAGAATTCTCACGCGAAGGCGCAATCAGGAATCAGAGGCCAGAGGTCAGGTATCAGAGCGTAGGGGCGCGATTTATCGCGCCCTGTTTGGCCTCACGCGAAGGCGCGAAGCCGCGAAGGAACGGCAAGCCGCCACCTTTTCAAAGGGGGTGTCGGCGAAGCCGACGGGGGTTTGCGGGGCGCCTACCGAAGGCGGGTGGGGGTATTTCATACATAAAAAGGGCGGGTTTGAAACCCGCCCCTACGGATGGTGGATTGCGCCGCTGCGCGGCTTATCCACCCTACGTGCGCTGACGATTCTTTCTTTGCGCTCTATGCGTTCTTTGCGGTTAAATTGTTTTTCAATCGCGTTTCAACTGCGACAAAAAATCCCGAACCAGAAGAAGGCTCTCCTCGATGCTTGACGTTTTTTGTTCAATCCGCACACGGTGAGGCCCCGCGAAACGAACCCGTCCGTCGCGTTGTATCAGCAGGATCAGATGGCCGGGATCGAACGCCGGTTTTTCGGTGAAGGTGAAAACGGCGCGTTCGGCGTCGATGTCGAGCCGCGTGATGCCGTAAGGGCGCGTCATCAAGCGAAGGCGGTGGCAGGCGATCAATGTTTGTCCTTCGACAGGCAACAGGCCGAAACGGTCGATCAATTCTTCGTACAGCGCGTCGAGCGCCTCAAATGTGGAGGTGTTCGCCAGCCGTTTGTAGAGCACGAGCCGCTCATGCACGTCGGGGCAATACGATTCCGGCAACAACGCGGGACGGTGCAGATGGATTTCGGTGGCGATTCGTAAAGGTTCGTTCAAATCCGGTTCGCGTCCAGCCTTCAGCGCTTCCACAGCGTGCGTCAGCATGTCGGTGTAGAGTTGAAAGCCGACTTCGGCAATTTCGCCCGACTGCTCTTCTCCCAACACTTCGCCTGCGCCGCGAATTTCGAGATCGTGCATGGCGAGGTAAAAGCCGGCACCGAGTTGTTCCATGTGCTGAATGGCCTCCAGCCGTTTTTTCGCCTGCGCGGTCATGGCTTCTTCCGGCGGGGTCAGCAAATAGGCGTATGCCTGATGGTGCGAACGACCGACGCGACCGCGCAATTGATGCAACTGCGCCAGTCCGAAACGGTCGGCGCGTTCGATCAAAATGGTGTTTGCGTTCGGCACGTCGATGCCGGTTTCGATGATGGTCGAACACACCAACACATTGGCGCGTTGTTGGTAAAAGTCGCGCATGACGTGTTCGAGTTCGCGCTCCGGCATCTGGCCGTGCGCGACAACGACACGCGCTTCAGGAACCATCTCGGCGATTCGCGCCGCTTTGTCGGCCAGCGTGTGAATTTCGTTGTGTAAAAAATACACCTGACCGCCGCGTTTGAGTTCGCGCACCATCGCTTCGCGGATGACGCCCGCCGAATAAGGAGACACGAATGTTTTGATCGCCAACCGTTTTTGCGGCGCGGTGGCGATCACCGAAAAATCGCGCAAGCCTTCGAGCGACATCGCCAGCGTACGCGGAATCGGCGTGGCGGTCAGCGTCAACACATCGACCTCGGCGCGCAACTTTTTGAGTTGTTCTTTTTGGCGCACGCCGAAACGGTGTTCCTCGTCGATGATGACCAGCCCCAGATTTTTGAAGTGAATGTCGGGCTGAATCAGTTTGTGCGTACCGATCACCAGATCAATGCTGCCGTTGGCGAGACCGTCGAGCGCCGCTTTGATTTCTTTCGTCGAACGAAAACGCGATAGCTCGGCGAGGCGCACCGGCCATTCGGCGAAGCGGTCGGAGAAAACCTGAAAATGCTGTTCCGCCAGAAGCGTCGTCGGCACCAGCAACGCGACCTGTTTTCCGTCGGCGATGGCAACGAACGCGGCGCGCAGCGCCACTTCGGTTTTGCCGAAACCGACATCGCCGCAGACGAGACGATCCATCGGTTTCCCGGACGTGAGATCGGCGATGACGGCGTTGATCGTCGCCTGCTGGTCGGCGGTTTCCTCGAAAGCGAAACCCTCGGCGAAGCGTTCGTAATCGTGTTCATCGAACGCGAAGCGGTGTCCCTGACGGGCGGCGCGTTGCGCGTACAGGTTGAGCAGATCGGCGGCGGTGTCGAACGCTTTTTTGGCGGCGCGTCGTCGCGCTTTTTCCCATTGTCCGCTGCCCAGTTCGTTCAATACGGCAGACTCCGGCGAAACACCGCTGTAGCGCGAAATCAGGAAGAGATCGGAGACCGGAACGTACAGCGTTGCGTCATTGGCGTATTGCAAATGCAGAAATTCGGCGGAACCGTCATCGAGCGCAAGCGTGACGAGACCGAGGTAACGACCGATGCCGTGCTGCTCGTGAACCACCGGATCGCCGAGCCGCATTTCGGCGAGGTTGCGGATCAGCGCATCGACATCGGAGGCGTAACGCGCGCGTTCGCGCCGACGTCGTGCGACAGTGCGGTTTGCCGAATCGCGGTACAAATCGTATTCGGTGAAAAGCGTCAGATGGTGCTCTTGCCAGAAAAAACCGGCGGCGAGCGGAGCAACGGCAAACGCGCAGGGTGGTGACACGGCATCGGCCAACCAGGCATCAACGTCGTCGATAGAAGCAAACACAAGCCCGCCATCGCGCAACATGTGCTGCATCGTCTCGCGCCGTCCGGCGCTTTCGGCGACCAACAGTACGCGCGCTTTTGTCTTGGCTCCCCTCTCCCCTTGTGGGAGAGAGGAGGGAAATGCCTCCCCTCTCCCGCTTTCCGCGGGAGAGGGGCTGGGGGAGAGGGATGGAAGGGGAGGGTGCTGCTTCGCTTTAACGCTCGTTGATTCAAGCCACTGTCGCAATGCCGCGAGCGGGTCTTTGGCGCGGCGGTCGATGGTGACCGGCGGCAGCGGTTGTATGGGGGTATCACATGCTGCGCCCCTCTCCCCTTGCGGGAGAGGGGCGGGAAATGCCTCCCCTCTCCCGCTTTCCGCGGGAGAGGGGCTGGGGGAGAGGGTTGAAAGGGGAGGGCTTCCAGTAGGTTCAGTAGGCAAAACAACACGCGGCAACGTTTTGACAGCGCCGAACAAAACATCGGTTGACGCAAATAAGGTTTCCGGCGGCAACGGCGGGCGCTGCGGATCACCGCGCAGCAGTCGGTAACGTTGCTGTGTGTCTGTCCAGAACGTTTCGCAGGCTTTCACGGCGTCGCCGTGCAACGCCAAAACGGTGTTTTCGGGAAGATAATCGGTGAACAACGCTGTCTGTTCAAAAAACAACGGCAGGTAGTATTCGAGGCCGCCCGGCATCAAGCCGTTTGAAACATCTTTGTAAAGCAATGAACGCGACGGATCGCCTTCGAAGGATTCGCGGAACGCCTGCCGGAATCGTGTGCGCGCCGCGTCGTCAAACGGGAACTCGCGGGCGGGCAGCATCCGAATTTCGTGGACGGTGTCGAGCGAACGTTGATTGTCAACGTCGAAGGTTTTGATGCTTTCCAATTCGTCGCCGAACAAATCGAGACGGTACGGTTGCGGCGCGCCCATCGGGAACAAGTCGATCAGGCTGCCGCGAACGGCGAACTCGCCGGGCGCGACGACTTGCGTGACGGCGCTGTAACCGGCGAGGATCAGTTGCGCGCGCAAGGCGTTGGCGTCGAGGCGGTCGCTCGTTTTCAGAAGAAAGGTGTGCGCCGCCAGATACGATGGCGGCGGCAAACGCTGCAACGCCGTCGCTGCGGCGACCAGCACGATATCGACATCGCCGCGCTGCATCCGGTAAAGCGTGGCGATGCGTTCCGAAATCAAATCCTGATGCGGCGAGAAAGGGTCGTAAGGCAGAGTTTCCCCGTCGGGGAATACCACAATGCGCGTTTGCGGGAGTTTTGCCTGCGTCAGCCACCAGCGCATTTCCTCTTCGAGGCGCTGGACATGAGCAGAATCTTCGCAAATCACCAGAAGCGCGGATTTTTGGTGGAGACACGCGATGGCCGTCTGCGTGAGCGCCAGCGCATCGCCGGAACCGGCCATCGTCGGCAACGTGATTTTTTGTCCGGCGGCGGGCAGCGTTGTCAGAGAGCGGGAAAACATGTTAATCGCAAAGTCTTTTTTAACCACGTAGGTCACGAAAAAACAACTGTCGTTCTGCGCACATCTCCCTGCGCGAAGTCGCAGGACGCAGAATCTATCCGCTTTCTGGATTGCTTCGTCACTTCGTTCCTCGCAATGACGGCAGAGATTGCTTCACGCGAAGACGCGAAGGAGAATCTCCCCTCTCCCGCTTGCGGGAGAGGGGAGGGGGAGAGGGAAAAAACAGAGAAGCGGAGAACCCCATCCCCACCCCAGCCCTCCCCTTGAAGGGGAGGGAGCTTCTTCTTCGCGGCTTCGCGTGAGATTTTGTAGATTCCGCGACTCGCTTCACGCAGAACAGCACCCATTTTTTTCGTGTTTTTCGTGGTCAAAAAGATTTTTTACGCACGACCATACGAGTCATCAAAACGCTCAATATCATCCTCACCGAAATAGCTGCCGCACTGCACTTCGATAAGCAAGAGAGGGATTTCTCCCGGGTTTTCGAGACGGTGTTTGACGCCCGCCGGGATGAACGCCGATTCGTTATGTTGTATCGTGAAACTTTCTTCGCCGCGCGTGACTTTGGCGGTTCCCTGCGTGACGACCCAGTGTTCGCTGCGGCGTTGATGGCGTTGCAGCGACAGCGCCTCTCCCGGCGCGACTTCGATTTCTTTGACTTTGACGTTGGCGCTTTCGTGCAGCACGGTGTAGCGCCCCCAGGGGCAAGGGACGGTGTTCGGAAGTTGACAGCGGACATCGCCGCGCCTGGCGAGTTGCGTGGTGACGGCGCGCACTTCCTGCACGTGGTCGCGGCGTGCGACCAGTACGGCGTCGGCGGTTTCGGCGACGATCAGGTCGTCAACGCCGACGGTCGCCACCAATCGGGTTTCGGCATAGACCCGCGTGTTGCGGCTCGCGTGCGCGATCACGTCGCCGTGCAGGCGGTTGCCGTCGCGGTCTTCGGCGACGAGGTTCGTCCACTCTGTCCAGGAGCCGATGTCGTTCCAGTCAAACGCGCCGCAAACGACAGCGCCATCGCCGGTTTTTTCCATGATCGCGCGATCGAAAACAGCTTTCGGAACCTGCGAAAACGAAGCGTGTTCCAGCGCCCAGACATCGGGTTGCGACGTGTGCACTTTCTGCCAGGCGTGTTGCGTTGCGTCCCACAATGTTGTGGCGTGTTGCGCGAAGGCTTCGCAAACGTCACCGACGCGGAAACAAAACATTCCGGCGTTCCAAAAGACGCGGCCTTGCGCGATCAGTTGACGCGCTTCTTCTTCCGGCGGCTTTTCGATGAAACGGGCGATGTCGTAAGAGGGCAGTGCAGCGGCAGAACCGTTTTCCTGCAAAGGCCGACCGGCTTCGATATAGCCGAAGCCGGTTTCGATGCGCGTCGGCGACACGCCGAAGGTAACGAGTTTCTTTTGCACAGCACAGGCAACCGCCGTCTGGACGGCAGCGGCAAACGCTTCCTGATTTTCGATCAAATGATCGGCAGGCAGCACCAGCAAAACCGCATCGTTTCCATGTTCGCCGTAATGTTGACGCGCCCACAACGCCGCCAGGGCGATGGACGCAGCGGTGCCGCGACCGACAGGTTCGGTGAGAAACAGAATTTTATGGTCTGCGCCCGATAAGGCTTCTTCGGCCAGCGAATGGCTCATGGCCCAAAGCGGTTCGGCGGTGACGGTCAGAATCGTTTCGACACCAGGCAATGCGGCGGCGCGGGAAACGGTTTTTCCGAACAGCGTACCGCCCTGCGGCAACGGCAGAAACGGTTTGGGATGCTCGGTGCGCGACAGCGGCCACAAGCGTTGACCGCTGCCGCCGGCAAGAATGACCGGAATGAGAAAGGGGTTCATAAGTCGCTATTATAGATCAGGGATTCAGATGTCAGATGTCAGAGGTCAGATGTCAGATGTCAGATGTCAGGGATCAGAAGGCTCCCTCCCCTTCAAGGGGAGGGTTGGGGTGGGGATGGGGTTTTCAGGTGTCAAAGGTCATGGTTTTCTGACCTCTGACTGCGCCAGCAGCTTCCGTGCCGTTTCCTCATCAAGGTTGTTGCGTGCGGCAAAATCGCGCAACTGGTCGTCGCCGATGGCGCCGACGGCGAAATAGCGCGCTTCGGGGTGCGCCAGATAAAAGCCGCAGATCGACGACGCAGGCAGCATCATGAAACTTTCGGTCATGGACATGCCGATTTCGGAAGCGTTCAGCCAGTCGAGCAGCGTGGCCTTGACGCTGTGTTCGGGGCAGGCCGGATAACCGGGCGCCGGGCGGATGCCCTGGTATTGCTCCTTCAACAACGCCGCGACATCCACCGATGCGGTCGCTTTTTCGTAACCCCAGTAATGAACGCGCACTTCCCGATGCAGCCATTCGGCCAGTGCCTCGGTGAGCCGGTCGGCCAGCGCCTTCAACATCAGCGCCGAATAATCGTCGCCCTCTTGCTGGAAGCGTTCGAGTTGCGGTTCCATATCGAGACCGGCGGTGAGCGCAAACGCACCGACGTAATCGCGCCCTTCTTTCTGGCTGCGCACAAAATCGGCGAGGCCATAATTGGGTTTGCCTTCGGGGCGCTGTTGTTGTTGCCGCAGCAACGGCCAGCGCAAGGGTTGTGCGCCGTCGTCGAGCACAATATCGTCGCTGTCGCGATAAGCAGGCCATACACCGAACACGGCAGCGGCACGTAGCCAGCGAACTGAGCAATGCCCCTCGACGATTTTCTTCAGCATCGTCTGCGCGTCGGCGAAAACCTGTCTCGCTTGTTCGCCGACGGTGGCGTCGTCGAGAATCGCGGGATAGGAGCCAGGCAAATCCCATGTCTGAAAAAACGGCGACCAGTCGATATAAGGAACGAGTTGTTCCAACGGTACGTCGGCAAGAAGTTGTCGTCCTGGTTTTTGTGGCACGACGGGTGTGTAGGCAATTGATGGTTTGAACGCATTGGCGCGCGCCTGTTCCAGCGGAATCAGCGCGGCGCCTTTTTTCTGCGCGTGCTGTTCGCGGATTTTGGCGTAGTCGGCGGCGATCTCGGCGGCAAAAGCATCGCGCTGTGTTTCCGACAGCAAACGGGAAACGACGCTGACGCTGCGCGACGCATCCGGCACATAGACGGTGACGCCTTGATAGTGCGGCGCGATTTTGACGGCGGTGTGGACACGCGACGTGGTCGCGCCGCCGATCAAAAGCGGGCAACGCAAACCGGCGCGCTGCATCTCGGCGGCGACATGCGCCATCTCTTCGAGCGACGGCGTGATGAGACCGGAGAGGCCGATGGCGTCGGCGTTGACGGCGATGGCGGTGTCGATGATTTTTTGCGCCGGCACCATCACGCCGAGATCGATCACTTCGAAGTTGTTGCATTGCAGTACGACGGAGACAATATTTTTACCGATGTCGTGAACGTCGCCCTTGACGGTGGCGAACACGATGCGCCCTTTGCTTTGCGCTTTGCCGCCTTTTTCCTGCTCGATGAACGGCACCAGCCAGGCGACCGCTTCTTTCATCACCCGTGCGCTTTTGACGACTTGCGGAAGAAACATCTTGCCTTCGCCGAAGCGGTCGCCGACAACGTTCATCCCCTGCATCAACGGACCTTCGATCACTTCGAGGGTTTTGCCGCCGCGTGCGATGGTTTCATTGCGAACCGTCTCGAGGTCTTCGGTCAAGCGGGAAGCGTTGCCGCGCACCAGCGCGTGAATGACGCGCTCCTCCGCCGTGGCAGGCCATTCATCGCGCGCGGTTTCGGCTTGCTTGCCTTGCGAGCGGTAACGTTCGGCGAGGGTGATGAGATGTTCGGTGGCATTTCCATGTTTTGACTCACGGTTGAGCACAACATCTTCCACCGCTTCGCGCAACGCCGGGTCAAGCTCATCGTAAACGCCAAGCTGTCCGGCGTTGACAATGCCCATCGTCAAGCCGTTACGAATGGCGTGGTAAAGGAACACGGTGTGAATCGCTTCGCGCACTGTGTCGTTGCCGCGAAAACTGAAGCTGACGTTTGAAATCCCGCCGGAGATTTTGGCGTGCGGAAGGTTCTCGCGTATCCAGCGCGTTGCCCGAATGAAATCCAGCGCGTAATCGGCGTGCTCGTCGATACCGGTGGCGATGGCGAACACGTTGGGATCGAAAACAATGTCCTCCGGCGCGAATCCGGCTTTCTGCGTGAGCACATCGTAAGCGCGTTGACAGATCGCAATGCGGCGCTCGAAAGAATCGGCTTGTCCTTGTTCGTCGAACGCCATCACGACAGCCGCCGCGCCGTAACGTTTAACCAAGCGGGCGCGGTGCAAAAATTCCGCTTCGCCTTCCTTCAGCGACAGCGAATTGACCAGTGCGCGCCCTTGCACACATTTCAAACCGGCTTCAATAACGTCCCAGCGCGACGAGTCGATCATCACCGGCACACGGGCGATGTCCGGCTCGGTGGCGATGATGTTCAGAAAGCGCGTCATCGCGGCGACCGAATCGAGCATCGCTTCATCCATGTTCACGTCGATGATCTGCGCGCCGTTTTCGACCTGATTTCGCGCGACCTCGACCGCTGCCGCAAAATCACCGGCCAGAATCAGCCGTGCAAATGCCTTTGAGCCGGTGACGTTGGTGCGCTCGCCGACATTGACGAACAACGAATCATCGCCGATGTTCAGCGGCTCCAGACCGGAGAGACGGAGGGGGCGGGTATCAGGCATCAGAAGTCAGGTATCAGGGATCAGAAAAGCATCTCACGCGAAGGCGCGAAGACGAACGTTCCCCTCTCCCCTTGCGGGAGAGGGGTCAGGGGAGAGGGGGAAAGATAAATTCTCAGCCATTTAATCTTCCTCAAAATAGTCCGAATCAATGCGTTTGATCTCGTATGAAGAAACAGTAGAAACGCCCACATTGAAATCTATCATAAGGTTTGCAAGATGTTTTCCGTCAATAAGGACAACCTTTGTGTCTATTTGTGAAACGTATTCGTGCGCTTCATTGGAAAATGAAGAGGTAGTAATGAAAACGCCTTTTCTTGCGCGTTGTCCCTGAAGCGCCCCAACGAATTTTTGAATTTCCGGGCGACCGACGGTGCCATCTTCCCAGCGCTTTGCCTGAATGTAGATGACGTCCAATCCCAAGCGGTCTTCGTTGATAACTCCATCAATACCGCCATCTCCGCTTTTCCCACGATGTTTTCCGGCATCTTGGTGCGAGCCGCCATAACCCATTTTGACAAGTAGTTTGATGACCAACCTTTCAAAGAAGGCGGAGTCGCGTGAGAGGACACGGCTCAAAAGATCATCGGCGAGAGTGTTACGGAGTTCTTGATAAGCGGTTCCAAGCGCCTCTTCTGGTGTCTGTTCTGCTGAAGAAGACGAGGACTCTGAAGGCGTTGATTTCTCGCTATTTCTTGATCGCGAGAAAGACCCCGAACGCCATTCAACAAATCCGGGAAATTGTCTGAGAAGCTCGAAATCAATAGCGGGCGGGTTCTTTTTGAGAACGTCTTTTCCGTGTGTCGTAATGCGCATTACACCGCGACGAGGTGATTCCAGAAGGCCTGCTTTTATTAACCCTGTCCTTGCCCAGCCGACACGATTGTCAATCACAGTTTGCTGGCCGCTGGGGAGGAGTTCCCCACGTTCAGCATCAGTAAGTTGGAAATGATCGGAAAGAGCTTCGATAACATCACGCCGGAAGTGTTCTTTATCATCCGCAACAAGGCGAAGTAGGGGAAGCAACAAATCAACGAATGTAGGGATAGCCATAAGAACCTCTCAACAAAATATTATTCGGTAGATAGCAGCATGGGTCGTTGTTCGACATTGTTCGGTGGGCACGCTTCGCTTTGCCCACCCTGCGAGAGATGATGATGCGCGCGGGCGGCAGGTTGCCGCCCCTACGTTCCAGGCGATGCTTGTTGCCCCCTCTCCCCCGACCCCTCTCCCGCGAGGGGAGAGGGGAGGGTACCCCATCCCCACCCAAACCCTCCCCTTGAAGGGGAGGGTTTCAAACCCGAGCCTCCGCGTGAGATTTTTTTTGCGTTCTTTGCGTTCTTTGCGGTTAAATGATTTTTGCTGCGCGTTCATGAGAGCGCTCCTTTCCCCGCACGCGGCTTAATACTTTTCACCGCCTCCGCCATCGCCTGTATATGCGCAGGCGTGGTGCCGCAGCAGCCGCCGAGGATGTTCACCCAGCTTTGTTCGGCGAATTCACGGACGAGGCGTGCGGTGGTTTCCGGGGTTTCGTCGTAGCCGGTGTCGGACATCGGGTTGGGCAGTCCGGCGTTCGGGTAGCACAGGACGAAGGTATCGGCGACGTGCGCGAGCGCTTCGATGTGCGGTCGCATCAGTTCTGCCCCGAGTGCGCAGTTCAAGCCGACGGCGAGCGGCGCGTAGGGGCGCACGGAATTCCAGAAGGCTTCGGGCGTTTGTCCGGACAGGGTGCGACCGGAGGCGTCGGTGATGGTGCCGGAGACCATGATCGGCAGCCGTTGTCCGGCATCGTCGAAGAAGGCTTCGGCGGCGAACAGGGCGGCTTTGGCGTTCAATGTGTCGAAGACGGTTTCGATGAGCAGGATGTCGGCGCCGCCTTCGGCCAGCCCTTCGATCGCTTCGCGGTAGGCGGCGACGAGTTCGTCAAAGCTGACGTTGCGTGCGGCGGGATCGGAAACGTCGGGGGAGATCGACGCGGTGCGGTTGGTCGGGCCGAGTGCGCCAGCGACGAAGCGCGGTTTGTCCGGGGTTTTCGCGGCGGCGCGGTCGGCGCATTGCCGCGCCAGTGCGGCGGCGACGCGGTTCATCTCTCGCGCGCGGTCTTGTAGTTGGTAATCGGCTTGGGCGATGCGCGATGCGCCGAAGGTGTTGGTTTCGATGATGTCGGCGTCGGCGTCGAGGTAGGCGTCGTGGATGGCGGCGATGATGTCGGGTCGGGTCAGCACGAGTACGTCGTTGTTGCCTTTCAGTTCGGTCTGCGGAGGTTTGTGCAGACAGCCGCATGCGCCGCCGCGAAAATCATCTTCGGTAAGACGGTGTTGCTGGATCATGGTGCCCATCGCGCCGTCCAGAATCAGGATGCGTTGACGAAGCAGTTTGACGAGTTCGGCGGTGCGGTCGGGTTGCATGGGGCGGAAACGAAGAGGATCAGTTGGATTGCGGCGACGGGCAGGCAATGCTTTGAACGGCGCTGTCAACGAAGCGGGGCATCAGTTCACGCAGATGTTGTTCGAGCGCCGGTGTGGCGTTGGAGACGACGAAGAAAATGGAAACAACGCCGCCGCGCGGCGTGACTTTGACGTTGTTGATCTTTTTCTCGTTGAGCGCCGCCAGGCGCGATTGCGCGCCCTGTTCGCTGCTGAACACGCCGAGCGACAGCGCGTAGGTTGAGCCGGACTCCGGCGGTTCCAGCACGGAAACATCGTTGATGCCCTGACGGCGCAATTCGTTGGCGCGGTTGATGGCGGCGTTGCGGTTGTTGAAGCCGTCGATGCTCACCAGCCAGGATCGCGCCGGCCCCTGCTGGCGGGTTTCCTGATAAGCGCCGATGTCGGGAACGCGGCTGAGTGCGGCGCGGGCGCTGTCGAGCAGCACGTCGGCGACCGGCCCCCATTGGAGGCAGGCGGTGGCCGGTGCGGAAGGCGGTGGGGACGCTGCGGGCGCTGCGGGTGCTGCGGCTGGCACGGGTTCGTTCTCGTCCAGCGACTTGATCAGCACGATTTTGTCGTCGGCAAACGGCGGCGGCGACGGCGCAGGCGGCGCGTCCTCACCGCGCACGTACAGGAACAGAGCGAGGTTGGCGATCAGGAGGAAGATCAATAAAAAGCGCATGTGCGGTGGGTGCTTGTTTTATAGGTTGATTCCCGAAATGTTATCCCTCTCCCGCAGGCGGGAGAGGGGAAAAGCATACAGAAGCTGTTTTCGTCATTTAGGCAGGTATTCCGGCGCCGCCAGCGCCAAAACGCCTTCCAGCACGAGATTATCCACGATCGTCACGGGTTCTGTCAGGTGGGGCAGAAAAGTGGGAGCGTCGCCGCCCGCTGCGAGAAGCATGACATCGGAAGCGCTGATTCCATGTTGTGCGGCAAGCAGCGCCCGCATTTCGGCGATGGCGCCGCGGATCGCCTGCACGGCGCCGGAGAAAATCGCGTCTTCGGTGGAGGTGGGGAAATCGGCGTAAACGCCTTTGGCGATTCTCAGCGGCAATCCCGCTGTGTTGGCGGCGAGAGCGTTACGCATCAGCGAGAAACCGGGCAGGATGAGACCGCCCAGAAAAGTTCCGTCGGCGGCCAGCGCGTCGATGGTGGTGGCGGTGCCGAGACCGACGACCAGACAAGGCCGCGCCATGTTGATGGCGTTGGCATCGGCAGCGCGGCGTTGCCGCCAGCGGGCGGCCGCCAAAGCCGCCCAGCGGTCGGCGCCCAGCCGGGACGGATCGGCATAGCTGTTTTTGACGCCTGCGGCCTCCGCCTGCGGCGCCAGCCATTCGATGCGAACGCGCCAGCGCACCATCTGCATTTCGAGTTTGTGCTGCATCGCTTTACCGGCGACATTGACGCCGATAACGCGCATCGGCTGCCCGATGCTTTGCCAGTGAGTGAGCGCCAACACGCCGACGTTGGCATTGGCGATGGAACCCGACACCGACCAACCGTAGCGGTTGGCGAGCGCCCATTTCAAACGGGCGTTACCGGCATCGATAACCAGAATGTGGCTCATGTCGGTCTGGCTCTTCGGGGTTGCTGTTCTAGGTCCGGCGCAGCGAGATTTCGCCTGCGGTGTAGCGGCCACGGCGGCTGTCTTTGCCGATGGCGGAACTTTCGGCCAGCACCAGCGCGCCACTGGCGTCAACGCCGACGACATCGCCGCGAACCGTTTGGCCGTCCGGCAGCAGCAGCTTGACCGGCTTGTTCTGGTACGCATGCCGCCGCTGCCATTCCGGCGCGAAGGCGACGAAGCCGCGTTGCGCGTAATCGGCGAGCGCCGTCGCCATCTCCAGCAGGCAACGCGCCAGCAGCGCCTCGCGCGAAGGCAGGTCTTTTTTGATCGACGCCAAGTCGGACACCGCTTGCGGAATGTCGCCGCGCGCCGTCTTGGGTAGTGTGAGGTTCAGGCCGACGCCGATCACTGCCTGCGACGGGCCCAGCGCGTCGCCGTTCAGCTCCACCAGAATGCCGCCCAGCTTGTGGTAATGGTGAATCAAATCGTTAGGCCATTTGAGTTCGATACCGGCGAAGCCTTCTTTTTCCAGCGCCCGCGCGATGGCGACGCTCATCGCCAGCGACAATCCGGCCAGAAAACCCGCGCCCTGTTCAAAGCGCCAGCCCAGCGAAAACATCAAACTGTTGCCGGGCAGCCCCAGCCAGGGGCGGCCACGACGACCGCGCCCGTCGCTCTGCCATTCGGTCGTCAGCGCGAGACCGTGAATGTCATGGCGCGAAATCCGGCGCATCAATTCGCTCGACGTTGAATCGATCTGTTCGACCCATTCGAGACTGAGCGCCTGCGGCGCGTGGCCGTTCTCCGTGCCGACGACAGAGGGGTGCAGCACTGTTTGCAGCCGCGGTTTTTTCTTGACCTCGATGGGCAGGGACGCGCCCAGCGCCAGGCAGGCATCGCGCCAGACGGCAAGGTCCAGCCGCCGGAAGGGAACGGCGAGTTGATAACCGCGGCCGCCGATACGGGCGATGTCGATACCGGCCGCCTCGAGCTCCCGAATCAGTGCCGGAATGCGCCCTTTGGGAATCTCCAGTTGCGCGGCGAGCGCCGGCCCGGCGCTGGGCGCTTCGGCGTTGAGCAGGCGTAGCAGAGCAAAGCTTTCAGAGGTCAGCACAGTCACACGTTTTCAACAGTCGTCGGAGAAACCCGATGGATAGGCGTTGACTATAGCAGAAGCGTTCGCCAAGCTACAGCGATTTATGCTTTAGAAGTTTCCCAATCGTCGAATTGCGGCGCATCGGGAACATGCGACAAGTCCGGCGGGCACCAGGCCGCTTCCAGATGCGCCAGCAGCGTCGTTGCCTGATCGCTGTTGATGTCCTCGCCGAGCTTGATCCGGGCGGGCGTTTCGCCGGTGATCAGATGACGCCGCCGCCGCCGCAGGGTTTTGGCGATTTCGTTGAGATCGGCGACGCGCAACGACGGATCCGACGAAGGCTTGACCCGCGCCCGCAGCACCCCGCCCTGGTTGCTGTCGAGATGCGTTTCCAGAAACAGCCCGATCTGCGGCGCCGACGTATCGACAGGCTGCGCCTTGCGCGCCAGCCGCGGCAGCCAGCGGTCCATCCACAGGATTTGCTGCGACGACAAAACCGGCAGATTGGCGAGATCGATCAGCAGCGTATGGACGTAAGTCGAGTAACAACAAACCCGATTCTCGGAAGTCAGCAACTTGTCGGTGACGTTTTCGAGTGCGCACTGCAAAAGCTCGGAAAAACGGTAATAAGCGTGGATTTCCTTCCACAGCTTCTCCGGGAACGGCCGATGAGAAAGCGCGTGAATCAGCCGCAACTGCTTGCCGATAAACAACGACTGCTGCATGAAAAAAGCCTTGTGCGGCGTCAATTCGGGGTCGCCGTCGAGCAAGGTGCGCAGACTGAGCGAATAATGCGACCACAGCGCCTGCCACAGCGCGACATCCGATGCAAACGCCATTTCTTCCTTGTGAGACAAACGACACCAGCGATTGTGCAAGCCCATCACCAGCACCCGGCAAACCTCCGTCAGGCGGAAACGCTCGAAAGCGGACATCGGCGCGTCGAGCGCGCGCTCCATCTCGGTGCGCAACTGGGCGCTGGCCTGCGGCAACTCGGCAGCAAAAAGCTGCGTTGCCCAGCCTTTCTGCATCAGCCGGTGTGAAGCTGCCGATGAGGCCGCCGAGGAGGCCGCCGATGAGGCTGAAGAAACGTCATTCATGATAATTTCCTCTCTGACACAGCGGGCGAATCTAAAGCGCCCGCCAGATGTGTCTCCAGGGATTCGGCGAAAAGAGGCGGCAACATCCGGGGGGCGCCGGGCCGTTGGCGCGCGCCCCAAACGGGTTGCGGGAAATGAGAGTCATCGGCAAAACGCGGGATGACATGCCAATGCAAATGCGGCGTTAGATTGCCCAGAGAAGCCAGATTCACCTTGTCCGGCGTCAACAGCGCGCGCAACGCCGACTCCACCGCCGCGACGACCGTCATACAGTGCTGGCGATCGGCAGGGGCGAGATCGGTGAACTCCGCCACATGCGCATTCCAGACCACCCGGCAAAAGCCGGGGAACGGCTCGTCGGTCAGCACCACGCGGCACCGTACATCGCGGTAAACCACAAGGCCGCTGTCGCCGAGACAGAGCGGGCAGTCGGAAGCGGAATGATTCATAAAGATAACTATACCACTGACGGGAATCGGAGGTCAGGGATCAGATGTCAGATGTCAGATGTCAGAGGTCAGAGGTCAGAGGTCAGAGGTCAGAATACGTTGTCATTGCGATCGTGGGCATAGGTTGGTGGTGAGCGGCCTTTAGCCGCGAGCGAAGCGTGGCGGGAACCCCAACATTTTGCCTTACGCGGAGGCGCGGAGAAGAGAAAAAAGGAGCGCGGGCCGATTTGCTCACTTCTCGCCCGCAATTTTGCCTCACGCGAAGCCGCGAAGCCGCGCGGGACGCGAGTTCCTTCCCCTTCAAGGGGAAGGTTAGGATGGGGATGGGGTTGCGTAGCCTGGACAAGCGAGGCGTAGTTCTGGAAGGGCGTAGGGGCGCGATTTATCGCGCCCTTTTTGTCCTCACGCGGAGGCGCGGAGGAGGGCGCGTCAAAGCCCTCCCGTTCACTATTCTCTCCTCTCCCGCTTGCGGGAAGGGGTAGGGGAGAGGGCGGTGGGGATGGGGTTGTTTTATTGCCCGCTGAAGGCGGGCGGGGGGTTGAAGCCCCTTCCCCCGCTTGCGGGGGAAGGCCGGGATGGGGGGGGGGGGGGGGGGGGGGGGGGGGGGGGGGAAAGAAGGTAGGCTGGCGATGAGCGGCCTTTAGCCGCGAGCGAAGCGTGGCGGGAATCCCAGCAACAGGAATCAGCAAGTGTTTGGATAAGCTACGGAGCGTTTTCTCTCACCCCGGCAACTCAATCCCCTTCAACCGCCGGTACAGTGTGATCGCGTAAGAGTCGGTCATGCCGCAAACGAAATCGACGATTTTCAACAAACGCAGATAAGGGTCGGCGTCGGGAGCATTGCCGTCGCCGAGAAATTGCGGCGGCAGCAACGGTATCAGAACGCGGCTGCGGATCGGCGCGCTTTCGCGGGTCGGCGCGTTGAAGCGCTCCGAGACGGCGGTGAAGAAAAGGTCAAGCAAACCGGAAAGCACTTCGCAACCCGCCGCTTCGATTTCCATGGCGGATCGCGCGATGTAGATTTTTTCGTGCGACAGTTTTTCGATGTGTTCCAGTGTTGCGGCGACCTTCGATTCACTGAGCAGCTCTTCATCGTAATCGCCGTTGACAATGGCGGTTTCGTGGCTCAGGAAAATCTCGGCGACTTCTTCGACCAGTCGCCCGATCGCTTTGGCGCGCAGGTATTCGATACGTTCTTTCGGCTCGACGATGTTGTTGAGCCGCGTCGCGCGTGTTTCTCCGCCGGCGACGGTCAGCAACAGCGCTTCAACGTCTTTCGCCGGAACAACGCCGATGCGCGCCGCGTCTTCGAGATCGACGATACGGTAACAGATATCGTCGGCGGCCTCGACCAGAAACGCCAACGGGTGTCGCCGCCAGGCTTCGGCTGTTCGCGCCACCATGCCGACCGCTGTTGCCGCCTCATGGAAAAGCGCGGCCTCGCTCTGGAAATAGCCGAATTTTTTGGTGGATCGGCCATCGAGCGGCGCCTCCGTCTTTGAGGCGCACGGGTATTTGGCGAACGCCATCAGCGTTGCCGCCGTCAACTGCAAGCCGCCAGGGTTTGAAGGGCTTTGCAACGCCGTCAACACGCGGAATCCCTGCGCGTTGCCTTCGTAACGCGCGAAGTCGGCGCGTTGTGCGCCGGTCAGTTGCAAACGGTCAAGCGCCCCGTTCGGCTGCGCGCACCATTCGCGGATCGCATCCTCGCCCGCATGGCCGAACGGCGGATTGCCGATGTCGTGCGCCAGACACGCCGCCGCGACCACCGCGCCGAAATCCGACGCATGCAATACATCTTCCAGACGATGACGCGCGACCAGCACCCGTCCGACGGTGGTTCCCAGCGAACGCCCGACACACGACGCTTCCAGACTGTGCGTCAAACGGTTGCGCACATAATCGCTTTGCGCCAGCGGAAACACCTGCGTTTTGTCTTTGAGCCGCCGGAACGCCGAACAAAAAACGATACGGTCGTAGTCCTGCTGAAACACACTGCGATCCGGCGCCGGCGCGACATGCTCCGTCGCGCCGATCCGGCGCGGCGAGAGAAAGCGACGCCAGCGTTCTGCCAGCGCGGTTGAATCTTCGTTTGGTGTCAAGGTTTCCATGAAGCTCCTTGTTGTTTCGTTATGTGCGGCGCGCTCTCCGCTTCGAGATCAAACCATGATTGTAGCTGCGGTCGTGCTTTCAGATGTCCGACGTATTCGAGCGCGCGCGTTGCTTTGAATGACGGTACGTCGCCTTCGCGCATGTGCATGATGTCGTCGGGGCTGATCCAGTGCGAAGCGGCATCCGTGAGCGGCAATTCGGCCTCGCGGAAAATTTCGAGAACGAACTGGGAGCAAAACATTCCTTCCGGATCGAGTGGCGGCATTTGGATGACTCCAAGCGCGTGATAGCAGCCGTGACGCACTTGGCCGGGAAACACGGGTGTTTCGCAGAGGCGGCGCGTCAGCATGAATGGTGCTTGCAATGCAACGCCGACGAGGTTGTAACGGTCACCGACGCGCAAAAGTGCGAGACGACGCAATGTTTCGCGTTGCATATTGTCGAGGTTCGGATAGCGGTAAACGGCGATCACGCTTTGTTCGTCGCGCATGTCGGCGACGGTACGCAAGAGAACGCCGGGTCGAACGGCTTCGACGACACCTCCGTTGCCGGTATAGATGGCCGCGTGACTGACGGGCGACAGGCTGACCAGACGGATGCCCGCCGAAATCAGGTCGTTGTCGTCGGCGCTCAACAGGATGTCGCCTGTTTGCAGTTCTCCTTCTTCGATATCGCGCGGCCCCCCTTTGGGAGTTAGTGAGCGTTGTTGAAATTGGAGCCGCAACCGCGGGTTTTCGTCTTCAACAGCAACGTCTTGCACCGCGCAACCGCTGAGGAGCAAGAAACTCAATGCAGGCAACCAAAAAAACAGTCCTGATGACAGGAATCGTATTCTGTTTGCCATTATGGATTTTCCGCACACAAGGCTTCCACTTCCGCTACGCTTTTCGGCGCGGTAGCGGTGAGAATGTCGATGCCGTCTTTCGTGATCAACACATCGTCTTCGATGCGCACGCCGATGTTGTGGAACGCGGCGGGGATGTCCTCGTCGGCGCGAATGTAGCATCCGGGTTCGACGGTGAGCGTCATGCCCGGTTCGAGCAACGTCGGCGTTTCACCCCGTTCGCCGCGTCGGTAATGTCCGGCGTCGTGTACGTCCAGCCCGAGCCAGTGACCGGCGCGGTGCATGTAAAAACGTTTGAAGCTGCCGGTTTCGAGCGCCGCGTCGAGCGGACCTTTGATCAGTTTCAGGTCGATCATTCCCTGCGCCAGCACACGTTCTGCCGCCTCGTGGAAAGCGTGGAACGGTGCGCCCGGTTTCAGCGCGTCAAAGCAGGCGCGTTGCGCGGCCAGCACCAGTTCGTAGATGTCTTTTTGCGCGGCGCTGAAACGGCGACCGACGGGAAAGGTGCGGGTGACATCGGCGGCGTAATTTTGGTATTCGCAACCGGCGTCGATCAGCAGCAAATCGCCGGCGTTGATTCGCCGACGGTTGCTGACATAGTGTAAAACACAAGCGTTTTCTCCACTGGCGACGACGGACGGATACGCCGCTTGTGTGCCGTGCATCAGAAATTCGTGCTGCAACTCGGCTTCAATCTGGTATTCAAAATGATCGGGCTTCGCAAAACGCATCGCCCGAACATGCGCTTGCGCGGTGATGGCGGCGGCGTGACGCATCAATGCAATCTCGTGTTCGTCCTTGAACATTCGCATCGGATCGAGCGCATCGCGCACATCGACGATGCACGCGGGCGGCGCGTTGCCTGCCCGCGCTTGTGCGCGGAGGCTGCCCATCCGCTGGGTGATCGTGCGATCCCAGTCGGGGTACAGACCCAGCGGCGTGAGCAGCGCCGGTTGGTTCATCGCCAGTGTCGGCCATTGTTCTTCCAACGCCGAAATCGGAAAAGCTTCATCGAAAGAAAACATTTCGCGGGCGGCGTCGGGGCCGAAACGAAAGCCGTCCCAGGTTTCGCGCTCCAGGTTTTTCTCGCGGCAAAAGAGGATGTGGCGCGTTTCTCCCGCGCGGTCGCACGACAACGCCAGCACGGCTTCGGGTTCGGGAAAACCGGAAAGGTAGTGAAAGCAGCTTTCCGACCGGTAAGGGTAAAGCGTGTCGCGGTTGCGAAACAACTCCGGCGCCGTCGGCATCAGCACCAGCCCGCCGCCGTAGGTTTCGTGCATCGTCTGCAACAAGCGTTCGCGGCGCGCCCGATAATGAAGGCCGTCGGGAGTTTTGGGCGCGCGGGCGTGTTTCATGAAAAAACCGTTTTCGATAAAGAGAAAGCCTCATTATAATGCGCTTGTTGCTTATTGAAACTTTCGCCATGCCCGATTCGTTGCCCTTCAGTGCGCCGCTCTCCGAGACGCAACGCGCCAAGCAGGAAATCCGCCGCCGTGTGCTGGCATTGCGCGACGGCTTGTCGGCGGACGAACGCGCGGCGCATTCGCAGCGAATCGCGCAACGGATCATGGTATTGCCGTCGTTCCTGGCGGCTCGTACGGTGCTGCTGTTTCATCCGTTTGGCAGCGAATGGGAGGCGACGCTTCTGGTGCAGGAAGCGTTGCAGAACGGGAAAACGGTGGTGTTGCCACGGGTGCTGTCGAATCAGGGAACTTCGCGGCGGATGGTGTTGCAAACGATCGAGGACATCGCCCGCGACACGGCGCCCGGGATGCGGGGAATTTTCGAACCCTTGCCGGAGCGTCCCGTCGTTTCTCCGGGAGCGATCGACTGGGTGCTGGTTCCCGGCGTTGCGTTCACGCCGCGCGGCGACCGGCTGGGATACGGCGGCGGGTTTTACGATCAGTTGTTGCCGCAGATGACGGCGCGTGTGCTTCGGCATGTGCCACGCCATGTACCACATATCGCGGGCGCGTTCGACGTGCAGATTGTCGATGCGTTGCCGACGGATCCTCACGACTGTCCGATGGACGCCATTTATACGGAGCGCCGCGTGCTTCACTGCGCGAGGGAATAAGCTCCGAGCGCCCTGGTGTGGCGCGGTTGTTGCTTTGAGACGGAGATGCTGCGTACAATCCATTCCTATGATTCCCATTTACCGTCCTGATAACCCCGTCGATCTCGCGCTGGCGGAAAGCCTTCTGACCGCAGAGGACATCCCGTATTTTGTGCATAACAAGCATTTAGGAGGATTGTTTCCCGGCGTGCAGATCGAATTGCTCAACGCCAGAACGGTCATGGTGCCGGAAACGGAGGCATCTCGCGCTCGCGAAGTTTTGGCGGATTTGATGACGGTTGAACAGGAGCCGCCGCCGACATCTCCGCGCCCGCGTCTTTCTCTGGGGCAAATTTTTCGCATGCTGTTTGAAGTCGTCGTTTTCGGCTGGTTCTTTCCCGCGAAGCGGCGACGGAAGGACAATGACGATACGAACCTTCCTCCTGACGCCCCCTGATTTTTATGAACACGCCCGATCACAGCCCGCTCGGCAAAAGCAGCGCCTATACCGAACATTACGATGCTTCGTTGCTCTTTCCGATCCCGCGCGCGCCCGGTCGCGCCGAACTCGGGATAAGCTCCGGCGCGCCGTTGCCGTTTTACGGCGTCGATGTCTGGAACGCTTTTGAATTGTCCTGGCTGGAACCGGGAGGCAAACCGTGCGTCGCGTTGGCGCGCCTTACCGTTCCGGCAGCATCGCCGAACATCGTCGAATCGAAATCGCTCAAGCTGTATTTGAACAGTTTCAACCAAACGGCGTTTTCTTCGGCGGACGAAGTGCGTGATTGCCTGAGCCGCGATCTTTCGGTGACGGCGGGTGCGACCGTGGAGGTCGAACTTGTTTTGCCGCAGCAATTTTCAGCGCAGCGTATCGCGTCACTGGCGGGGTTTTGCCTGGATGCGCTGCCGGTGAACACCGACACCTACACGCCGCGCCCTGAATTTTTGTTGGCGCGCACTGATGCGCCGACCATCACCGAAACGCTGACCTCGCATCTGCTGAAATCGAATTGTCCGGTGACGGGACAACCCGATTGGGGCAGTCTGCAAATCGCTTATACCGGACACCCGATCCATCACGAAGGCTTGCTCAAATACATCGTTTCGCTGCGCCGTCACAACGGGTTTCATGAGTCGTGCGTCGAACGCATCTTCATCGAGCTGATGCAACGCTGCTCACCGTTGCGCTTGTCGGTGTACGCCCGTTATACCCGTCGCGGCGGCATCGACATCAATCCGTTTCGCGCCAGTCACGCCGATATGCCGTTGCCGGAGAACGAGCGGTTGGCGAGGCAATGAATTAACCGCAAAGAAAAGCGTTTAACCACGAAAGGCACGAAAAACACGAAAGCGCAAACCCCTTCCCCCGCGTGCGGGGGAAGGCTGGGATGGGGGTGTCAGGTATCAGAGGTCAGGGATCAGGAATCAGAAAGGCGTCATTGCGAGCGCAGCGAAGCAATCCAGAAAATATGTGCAACGAAAAAACGCTGGATTGCTTCGCTGCGCTCGCAATGACGAGATCTTCTTCGCGGCTTCGCGCCTTCGCGTGAGACTTTGCCGTTAAAAAAAGGACGGCATCGCCGTCCTTTTCTGTGCGCAGGAGCTTTCGCAGCGCCTGCTTGTCGTCGCGCCGTTTGATCTTGTGCGCCTTGTCGTGCGCTCCCGCATGGCGTTGCCGCGCCGCCAGCGCGAACGGATTGCGCGGCGCCAACATTTGTCCTTTCTTTTTCATGAAGTCTCCTTTTATCGGACGCTCCGTATCAGCCTACTGCGCTGGTAAACGCCTTTAAACAGAGGCAGTGTTAATTCGCGCTTTTGCAGCCCTTTGCGTCCATTGCAGTAAGCACAGCCTCTCTTTCGCCGCGCACATTAGCAAGCTCACTGGCTTCAATACCATCACCTTGGCCGTAGCCATACCAAAAAGCTTGAGTTTCACTCGTTTTAATTCTCTGGTTTTGTGCGGTTACCAACTGATTCTCACGCCGGGAAAGAGATGCCAACTCAGCGGATAATTGCGGACATCCGAAACTCTCATACTTGAGAGGAGAAACATAAGCTCCAGTAATCTGGGCTGTGGGCGTAGGCATGTTCATGCAACCAGAGAGAGCGATGCCACCGACGATTGCGATAAAGCCCCAATTTTTACAAATCACAATTTCCTCCTCCTGAAAATGAAAACTAACAGCGTATAGACAAATTGTCTTGAGAAAACAGTATCGTCTAACTTGTAGATGTCGTCAATAGTAGCCGGGATGGAACGAAGTGGAATCCCCGCGAATAAAACCCCATCCCCTCCGTCCCTCTCCCCCGACCCCTCTCCCGCAAGCGGGAGAGGGGAGATTCTTCTTAGCGGCTTCGCGCCTTCGCGTGAGAATTTTCTTTGTGCTCTATGCGTTCTTTGCGGTTAAACTGTTTTCGCTGGGATTGCGCTGCGCTTCATCCCAGCCTACTTTCCCGGCTCCTGCCCCTTCGGCCACAGTAACCACAGTCTCCCCGTTTCCCGCATTTTCCCTGCAAGTTCGCCCGCTTCTTTGCCGGTGCCGCAAAAGAAGTCGGCGCGGATCGCGCCGCGAATGGCGCCGCCGGTGTCTTGCGCCATCGTCAGGCGTTGTATCGGTGCGCGGCTGTCGGGGTCGATGGCGTCGAGGAAGAAGGGCGCGCCGAGCGGCAGGAGTGTTCGGTCGATGGCGATGGTGCGTTTCGCCAGCAACGGCACGCCCAATGAACCGATCGGGCCGTCGATGCGGGCGTCGAGTGAACCGGGTTCCGGCGGCGGCACTTCGCGGAAGAAAACGTAGCTCGGGTTTTCGTCGAGCAGCGCGGGCAGCGCATTCGGGTTTGCCTGCCCCCAGGCTTTGATCGTCTGCATGGAGAGGTTTTCGCGGGCGATGTCGCCGCGTTGCGCAAGGACGCCGCCGATGGCGCGGTAGGGATGACCGTTCTGGTCGGCGTAGCCGAGGCGGACGATGTGACCATCGGGCAGTTGCAAGCGCCCCGATCCTTGAATGTGCAGAAAGAAGGCATCCATGGCGTCATCGACGTAGAACAGGGGCGTCGCTTTGAGCGCGGGATGGGCGCGGTCGATCTCGGCGCGGGAGAAGTACGGCAGTACTTTGTTGCCGACCAGACGTCCGCGCACGCGCTTGCCTTCCAGTTCGGGATAGAGTGAGGCGAGTTCGACGGTCAGCAAATCGTCGGGACGCGGGTACAGCGGATAGCGGTAGCGCGTGTCCGGTGTACGACTGCCGGAAAGCAGCGGTTCATAATAGCCGGTGATCAGGCCGCGATCGGTTGCCGTGCCATCAGCACTGTCAGTGAGAATCTGCCAAGCCTGAAAATGCGCCTCGAAAAAAGCGCGAACGGCGTCCGGGCGGTGGGGATCGACGGCTTCGGCGGCCTGACACGGCGCTGTCCAGATGGCGCGCTCGGCTTCTTTCTTGAGCAGGGCGCGGCAACTCATTTGCCAGGCCGGCCATGCGTCGGCAAGTGTGTCCTGCGACCATCCCGGCAGCGCCGACCAGGCGACGGGCTGATAGCGCAGCGGCGGCGGCGCGGATATGGGTGTTGTTGATGGCGTCGGCGTTGTCACGCAGCCGCTCAAACCGGCGGCCAGCATGATGACGCTCGTCAGGAGCAGGAAAAACCGCTGAAAAAAACGCAAAAATCGCTTCACAAACCACCTTTTTCACACTAACCATTGCCGTGCGTCGAAGTATAAGCGAAGATAGCGCTGTGTTGAGCCAGCCTGTGCGGCTTTCGGAGCATGAATAATTACGTTTTTCTTTACAACTCGACCACCTTCTCTCCCACCCAAGCCCCCTTTTCAAAGGGGGTGTCGGCGAAGCCGACGGGGGTTTGTCTTCCGCTAGAGGGAGAAGGGAGATGTTGATGGAGAGGGCTGTAAAATCACCTTCGACAACTGTTTGACCTTTTTATTGACTTTTTCATTGACCCATCCATTGCCACATTCCATGAAATACCGGATCGCTCCTTCTCTTCTCTCCGCCGATTTTGCCCGTCTGGGCGAAGAAGTGCGCAACGTCATCGCCGCCGGCGCGGACATCATCCACTTCGACGTGATGGACAATCATTATGTGCCGAACCTGACGGTCGGCCCGCTGGTGTGTCAGGCGATCAAGCCGTATGCGACGGTGCCGATCGACGTGCATTTGATGGTGCAGCCGGTCGATGCGCTGGTCGGCGAATTCGCCAAAGCGGGCGCGACTTACATCAGCTTTCACCCCGAAGCGTCGCGGCATGTGGATCGCACGATTGCGCTGATTCGGGAATGCGGTTGCAAGCCGGGGCTGGCGCTGAATCCGGCAACGCCGCTGGATTGTCTCGACTGGGCGCTCGAGCAGATCGATCTGGTGCTGCTGATGTCGGTCAATCCCGGTTTCGGCGGACAGGCGTTCATTCCGCACACGCTCGACAAGCTGCGGCAGGCGCGGGCGCGGATCGACGCGGCGCAACAACGCACGGGGCGCGAGATTTTGCTGGAAGTCGATGGCGGCGTGAAGGCGGACAACATCGCCGCCATTGCCAAAGCGGGCGCGGACACCTTTGTCGCAGGCAGCGCCGTTTTTTCCGGCGGGGATTATGTGAAGACGATTGGAGCATTGCGCAGTCAGTTATCAGGGAAATCTTTTTAACCACGAAAGACACGAAAAAACACGAAAACGTTGTCGCGCTGAAAGGGAAAAATTTTTTCGTGACTTTCGTGTTTTTCGTGGTTCATACACACTATGTCTATTGAGTCTTCACCGTTTACCGCCCTGAACGCGCTCGCTGCGTCGCATCGCTGGCCGGTGCTTTTCATTCATCACGGTTGGGGCGGCGGCATCGCCCGTCACATCAAAGACCTCGAGCGCTTGTTGAGCGAGCATTGCGACATCGTGCATCTGACGCCGGAAAAGCCGGGGACGTTCAGTCCGCGGGTTCGACTCAGTTGGCAACACGGCGGCCACCGCCTTGACGGTGTTTTTACGCTGCCGCAGGAGATGCCGCAGCTTGTCGAGGCGCTCAAGACGATAGGCATTGTCCGCGTCCATCTGCATCACATTCACGCGCTGCCGCTCGACGTGCTGACTTTGCCGCAGGCGCTGGCGGCGCCGCTCGATGTGACGCTGCACGATTATTTTGTTCTCGGCAGTCAGTACCATCTTGCCGATCATCGTGGTCGCTTTTGCGGGGAGCCGCAAGCGGAAAGCGCTCCCCTTCCACCCCTCTCCCCCTGCCCCTCTCCCGCGGAAAGCGGGAGAGGGGAGGCATTTCCCTCCTCTCTTCCTTTGGGGAGAGAGGTCGGGAGAGAGGGCAGGGAGGGGGGAGACGAAACAAACCCCCGTCCGCCTTCGGCGGACACCCCCTTTGAAAAGGGGGCGAAGCGCAGTCATGCGCAGCAGGCAGACGAGAACACCGAATGGCGGGCACGGTTCGGCGAGGTGTTGCGTCGCGCCGATCGGGTTTCGGCGAGGTGTTGCGTCGCGCCGATCGGGTCATTGCGCCGTCGCGCGACATCGCCGAGCGCATTCGTCGGGCGTTTTCGGCTCAGGTGTTGCCAACATTCACGCCGAAAATCTGGCCGCACCCCGAAGCGTTGACGCTGATGTCGCCGCGTTTGCGCGTGGCGATACTCGGCGCGCTGTCGCCTGAAAAAGGGCTTGGTCTCGTTTATGCGTGCGCCCGTGATGCGGAGGAGCGTGGCTTGCCGCTATCGTTCCGCATTCTCGGCACGACGGCGCAGCCGCTACCGGATGTGCCGCTATCGCGCTTGTCGATGAGCGGCGAGTACGACGAAACCGATTTGCCCGCGCTGCTTGCCGCCGAAAAACCGGACGTGTTTTTCTTTCCGGCGCAGGTTCCCGAATCGTTTTGCTACGCGCTGACGCCGACGCTGTTGAGCGGCAAGCCGGTGGTGGCGTCGGCGCTGGGGGCGCTGGCGGAACGTTTACAGGACGTTCCGCAAACCGTGTTGTTGCCCTGGGACAGCCGTATTGCCGAGTGGAACGCGGCGCTGTGCCGCTTCGCTCCTGAGGTTTCCGCAACGCCCGCATCGTGCAACACGGAGGAAACGTACCGCCAGCAGTATCTCGAAGCCTTGCCGTCGGGCGCGCGACCGGCGCGGGAGGTGGTGGTCAATGCGAACCTCTGGCCGCAAACGTCAACAAGTGAAAGCGATGATGACCCGCGCGCCGAGGCTTTGTCGCTGTTCGAGCTGTACCATGCCGGTGTTGGTTGCGGTCGCAGGGCGGCGCGAGAGGAATTGCAGCGCCGTCTGAAAGCCTTGCGCGATACGCCGCCTCCATCGCCGCCGGACTGGTGGCTTGCCTGGCGGGAGCAAAAAGAAAAAGGGCGGCAAAAAATATTACGCGCGACGCGGTTGGTGCGTACTGCGCATTCGATTTACAGGACAGCCGGTTTGCGGGCGCTGGTCACGCGCAGCTATGAAAAAATTTTCCGTCGTCGCGCTGCTCTGATGTTGCCGTTCGAGCCGAAAGCGCAGGAAACCCGGGTGACGCCGTTGGTCGTTGCGGCATCGGAAACGCCACGGGTGTCGATCCTGATTCCCGCGTATGGCGAGCCGCTGGCGACCTTCAGTTGCATCAAAAGCGTTCACGAACACACGCGCGACATCGCTTACGAAGTGCTGGTGCTCGACGACGCTTCGCCGGAGCCGTTGCAGACGCAGCTTGCCGGTGTCGAGGGGGTGCGCTTCATTCGCCAGCCGCACAATCTCGGCTTTCTCAGGAATTGCAACGTGGGCGCGAAAGAAGCGCGCGGCGAGATTCTCGTTTTTCTCAACAACGATACGCTGGTGACCGACGGCTGGCTGACCGCACTGGTTGAAACGCTTGACCAGACGCCCGACGCCGGACTGGTCGGCGCGCAACTGTGTTACCCCGACGGGCGTTTGCAGGAAGCGGGCGGCATCGTTTTTTGCGACGGCTCGGCTTGGAATGTCGGGCGAAACAGCGACCCGAACCATCCCGAATTTCATTACCGGCGCGATGTCGATTACTGTTCGGGCGCCAGCATCGCGCTTCCCCGAACGCTGTGGGAACAACTGGGCGGCTTTGACGAGCGTTTCGCGCCCGCGTACTACGAAGACACCGATCTGGCTTTTCAGGTGCGCGCCGTCGGCAAGCGCGTGCTGGTTCAGCCGCAATCGCGGGTGATTCACTTCGAGGGGCAGACATCGGGCACCGATGAGACGCAGGGCGTCAAGCGTTATCAGGTCATCAATCAGGCGGCGTTCTTCGACAAATGGCGCGCCGTGCTGGCGCGGCATCCCGAACGTTACAGCGATATTCGCCGCGCCGCCGAGCGAGGCGTCCACACCCGCATTCTGGTGCTCGACGCCTGCATGCTGACGCCCGACCGCGATTCGGGATCGCTGCGCATGTGGCATCTTCTGCATCTGCTCGCGCAGCCCGGACGCAAAGTGACGTTTGCCGCCGCGTCGCTCGAATACCGCGAACCTTACGTCGGGCAGTTGCAGGCGGACGGTATCGAAGTGCTTCACCTGCCGTATTTCAACGCGATCGAGGCGCTTTTGCGGGCGCGTGGCGGCGAATACGACGTGATCGTGCTGTCGCGCCTCGACGTGGCGGCGCAATGGCTGGCGACGGTGCGCAAGTGGGCGCCGCAGGCGTTCGTGGTTTACGACACCGTGGATTTGCACTTCCTGCGCTCCGCGCGCGAGGCCGAAGTGCAAAACAGCGCGACCTCCCGCGCACAGGCGGAAGCCCAGAAGAAAGAAGAATTGCGCCTGATCCGCGCCGCCGACCGCGCCTGGGTGGTGTCGCCGGTCGAGCAAGCGTTGCTGACGCCGCTGGTTCCCGACGCAAAAATCGCCGTGTTGTCCAACATCCACGAAAACGAACCCGTCGGTCGCGGATTCGACGAACGCGCCGGATTGCTGTTCATCGGCAGCTTCCGTCACCCGCCCAACGTCGATGCGATGCTGTGGTACGGGCGCGACGTGCTGCCGCATGTGCGTCGGCTGTTGCCCGGCGTCGTCACCACCATCATCGGCGGCGACCTGCCGGCATCGGTGAAAGCGCTGGCGGCGGACGACGTGAACGTCACCGGCTACATCGAGGACATCAAGCCGTATTTCGCCGAAACCCGCGTGTCGATCGCGCCGCTGCGCTACGGCGCGGGCGTCAAGGGTAAAGTCAATCAGGCGATGACTTACGGCGTGCCGGTCGTGGTGACGCCGATGGCCGCCGAAGGCATGCACCTGACCGACGGGCGCGATGCGCTGATCGCCGACGATGCCTGCGCGTTCGCCGAGGCGATCGCGCGCGTTTATCGGGACGAGACACTGTGGCGGCAACTCTCGTCGGCGGGACGCGCCAACGTCGAGGCGCACTTTTCGCGCGATGTCGCGGCGCAAGAACTGGAAAAAACGCTGGAACTGGCGCGGAGGGTGTCAGGGGTCAGGAATTAGGTTGGCGGTGAGCGAAGCGAACCCCAACATTCGAGGAGCGGGTTTCAAACCCGCCCTTTGGGTCTCACGCGAAGACGCGAAGCCGCGAAGAAGAAAAGCCCCCTCTCCCCTTGCGGGTGAGAAGGGGGGTGGGGATGGGGTTTGTAGCGTGTAGCCTGGACAAGCGAAGCGCAGTCCGGGAATGACCTCACGCGAAGGCGCGAAGCCGCGAAGGAACGAATCTCCCCTCTCCCCTTGCGGGAGAGGGGTCGGGGGAGAGGGGTGGAGTTGTCAGGTATCAGATTCCGTAGGAGCGGGTTCCAATCCCTCTTCGCTCTTTAAACCACGAAAAAGCGGTCTGATCCCTGATTCCTGACCTCTGATTCCTGTTCACGCGAAGCGCCGATTTTCACCCCCGCCACAGAAAGAAAAACACTCTTTACGGCGGTAAACCCCCTTTGAAAGCAGACATTTCCCCCTATGGGAACGCCCCGTTTTTTTCTCTTTCTTGCAACACTGTGCGTTTCTCTATGAAAAAACCAGCACCAATTGCTTTTTTTCTCTCGAAAATGCGGTATAGTCGCCGCGATGAGATGGGGAAAACCCATAGACAGGAGGGGCCATCTCAGAACGATCGATTTATCGACTATAAAGGAAGGAAAACCCATGGCTAAAGCCGCCAAGAAACCGGCCGCGAAGAAAGCGGTCAAGAAAGCAGCAAAGAAAGTCGTCAAGAAAGCCGCAGTGAAAAAAGTCGCCAAGAAAGTTGTCAAAAAAGCGGCTGTGAAGAAAGTTGCGAAGAAGGCTGTCAAGAAAGTCGCGGCGAAGAAAGTCGCCAAGAAAGCCGTCAAGAAAGTCGCAGCGAAGAAAGTCGCCAAAAAGGCGGTCAAGAAAGTCGCCAAAAAAGCCGTGAAGAAACCTGCGGTGAAGCGTAAACCCAACCCGGCGTTCATGCGTCCGTTGACCCCGTCGGCTGCTCTGGCCGCCGTTGTCGGTGCGGCTCCGCTGCCGCGCACGGAAGTCACCAAGAAAGTTTGGGATTACATCAAGAAGAACAAACTGCAAGACGCTGCCAACAAGCGGATGATCAATGCCGATGATAAGTTGAAAGGCGTCTTTGGCGGCAAGACCAAAGTGTCGATGTTCGAAATGACCAAGTTGATTTCGAACAACCTGAAATAAGTACTTTGATGTTGCCACAAAAAGGCCGGCGAATGCCGGCCTTTTTTATCAGGAATCAAAGGTCATAGGTCGCTGGTGAGCGCAGCGAACCGCGACGTTTTTGCCTCACGCGAAGGCGCGAAGCCGCGAAGAAGAAAAGCCCCCTTTTCAAAGGAGGTGCCCGCCGAGAGCGGGCGGGGGTTTGCTGAAAACGATTAACCGCAAAGAACACAAAGCAAGCGTAGCCCGGATAAGCGAAGCGCCATCCGGGAACCAAAAACACGATTAACCGCAAAGAACACAAAGAAACGCATAGAGCGCAAAAAAGGTGGCGTCATTGCGAGCGAAGCGAAGCAATCCAGAAAATGTGCGCAACGAAAAAATCGCTGGATTGCTTCGCTTCGCTCGCAATGACGAGTTCTTCTTCGCGCCTTCGCGTGAGATAACAAAAAGGGCGGGTTTGAAACCCGCCCCTACACGCGCAGAATGACAATTTACCCTTCGCGTTTTCCGCGTGAAACTTTCTTTGTGCCCTATGCGTTTCTTTGCGTTCTTTGCGGTTAAATTGTTTTGCGCTTTCGTGTCTTTCGTGCTTTTCGTGGTTAAAAGGTTTTTCTGATTCCTGATCTCTGATCGCTGACTTCTGATCCCAGTTCACGCAACACGTCGAGCACCATGCCTTTTTGCAGCAATTCCGGCAGCAGGCGCGGCGGTTTTCCGGGACGGTAGAATACGTAAACGGGTACGCCGCTGCGGCCAAGCGCGGTGAGGGCTTCGGTGATGGCCGGGTCGTAGCGTGTCCAGTCGGCGCGCATCAGGGCGATGCCGTGACGCGCGAAGGCTTGTTGCACGTCGTCGGTGTCGAGCACCCATTTTTTGTTGGCCTGACAGGTCACACACCAGGCCGCGGTGAAATCGACGAACACGGTTTTTCCGGCGGCGTTTTCCTGCGCGACGGCGGCGGCGCTGTACGGTTGCCAGACTTCCGCCTGTTCCAATGTGGACGCTTGTCCGATACGCCCCGAGGTCATGGAGAACACCGGCGAAATCAACCAGCCCGCGATCACGACGCCGATCACCGCCGTCGCTATCCAACTGATTTTGACGCGATCACCGGCGCCGAACGCCATCCGGTAGCCGTGCCAGGCCCACAACGCCAACGCTACGGCCACCAGCGCCAGCAGCAGGCGCAATTCGATGTCGCCGCTCGTTTGCGCGCCGAGTACCCAGGCCAGCCAGGCGACGGTTGCGTAGAGTGGGAACGCCAGCAGTTGTTTCAAGCGCAGCATCCAGGCGCCGGACTTCGGTAAAAACCGCTGCCAGGCCGGGAAAATCGCCAGCAGTGCATACGGCAGCGCCATGCCTAACCCCAGCATCGCAAAGATGACGAGCGTCGTCAGCGCGTCCTGCGTCAACGCATAGCCCAGCGCCGCGCCCATGAACGGCGCCGTACACGGCGAGGCGACGACCACGGCGAGCAAGCCGGAGCCGAACGCATCGAGTGTGCGGTTTCGCGCGGTCCAGCCCAGCCATTCCGAGGGCGCCAACGCGCCGAATTCGAAGACGCCGGAAAAGTTCAGCGCCATCACGAAAAAGAGCAGCGCCAGTCCGGTAATCACGAGCGGCGACTGCAACTGGAAGCCCCAGCCCAACTGTTCGCCCGCCGCTCGCAGCACCAGCAGCGCGCCGGCCAGCAGCAGGAAGGTTAATATCACGCCGGCGCTGAACGCCAATGCTTCGTGCCGCAATGTTTTGCGGTCGTCGCCGTGTTTGACGAAGCCCAGCACTTTCAACGAAATGATCGGGAACACGCAAGGCATCAGGTTCAGTATCACGCCGCCCAGCAGTGCGAAGAGGGCGGCCAGCGCCAGTGAAAGATTTTTGCCACCGCTTTTACCGCTGCCTTCGGTGGTCGCCATTCCCGGCGGTCGCGCTGTCGGCGGCGCATCGAAGGTCGGCACCGGCCCCGGCGACACCGCGCCCTGAATCGGCACGTCGATCATCACCGCCGTAGCGTTTTCATCGCCGGTGTTCCAGGGCTGCGCCGAACGCAGAACACCGCGCAAGCGCGACAAGCTGCCTTCCAGTTGGTGCGACACCGGCAAAGTCAGCACGAGCGCGTCACCGTCGCGTTGCAACGGTTGCGCGAACGACGGCTCGATCTGTCGGGATTCATCGGCGAAGAAATACAACGCGCCGGGATCGGGTGCTTCTGCGTGAGCAGGCGTCAGGCGCAGCTTCACCGTTGCGCCATCGCCTTGCGCGGCAGCCGTCCAACCGGTGAGCGGTTTCGGCAAGAGGTCTCGCGTCGCAGTGATAGCTGAGACATTGGCAGCGGCAGGTTGCGTCGTCGCGGTCACCGGCAGCGTCAAGGTCAGATCGGCGCCGTCTGGAACGCAGACTTCCTTGCACATCAGCCAATCGGCGCGCGCCTGAATCTTGAGCGACGGCGGAACGATATTCGTTGTTTTGAATTCGGTGAGCAGCAACACCTCATCTTCAAAACCGTAATTGACGAACGGCCCATACAGTTGCGCTTGCGGCGCCGGCCATTGCAATGCGCCCGCCGTCACGCCGTCCGGCAGTGTCCAGGTGATCGTTGTCGGCAAGCCGGTGTCGCCCGGATTTTTCCAGTAAACGTGCCAACCGTGCTCCATGTTGAGTTGCAGCGCGACGGTGAACACTGCCCCCGGCGCGATGCTGTGTACGTCGCTGATTAGCACCGCTTTCACGGGCGGCGGCGTTTTCGCGCTGACCGGCATGGCGACCTGCACGGCGAACGCGAACACCAACAACGAAGCGAGCAGGTAAAGAGGGAATTTCATATTTAATGGGAACCTTTTCAACAACACCGTGTTTGGCAAACTATATGCAATTAATTATTGAATGTTTCCCTCTCCCGGCCTTCGGCCACCCTCTCCCGCAAGCGGGAGAGGGAAAAGGCTCAGCCTTTCGCGCCAAGTTCCCCTCTCCCACTTGTGGGAGAGGGGTGGGGGAGAGGGAGTAAACCTTTTCTCACGTCCGAATCTGCCCGCTGCCCAGCACGATCCATTTCTGCGTCGTCAAACCTTCAAGCCCGACCGGGCCGCGAGCATGCAGTTTGTTCGTCGAGATGCCGATTTCCGCGCCCAGCCCGTATTCGAAGCCGTCGGAAAAACGGGTCGAAGCGTTGACCACAACCGAACTCGAATCGACCTCACGCAAAAAACGCATCGCCGCCGTATGATTTTCGGTGACGATGGCGTCGGTGTGCTGCGAGCTGTAACGGGCAATGTGTTCGATGGCCTGATCGAGCGAATCGACGACGCGAATCGACAGAATCGGCAACAGGTATTCGGTGTGCCAATCTTCTTCGGTGGCGTCAAGCATCGCCGGAACGATCGCACGCGCCCGTGCGCAACCACGCAATTCGACGCCCTTGTCTTGGTAAATCTTGCACAGCGGCGGCAAAATCGTTTCGGCGATGGCGCGATGCACCAGCAAGGTCTCCAGCGTGTTGCATACCGCGTAACGCTGCGTTTTGGCGTTGTCGGCAATACGAATGGCCTTCTCGGCATCGGCGTCGGCATCGAGGTACACATGGCAGATACCGTCCAGGTGTTTGATGACCGGCACCCGCGCTTCGTGCGCGATGCGTTCGATCAGGCTCTTGCCGCCGCGCGGCACGATCACATCGACGTGCGCTTCGTCACGAACCAGATGGCCGACGGCCTCGCGGTCAGGCGTCGCCACGATTTGCACCGCCGCTTCCGGTAATCCGGCGGCGCGCAAACCTTCGTGAACACAGGCGGCAATCGCCAGATTGCTTCGCAACGCTTCCGAACCGCCGCGCAGAATCACCGCGTTCCCCGCTTTCAGACACAAACCCGCTGCGTCGGCGGTGACGTTGGGACGCGCTTCATAGACAATGCCGATCACACCGAGCGGCACGCGCATTTTGCCGACCTGAATCCCCGATGGCCGCGACGTCAAATCGGTGATCGCGCCGACCGGATCAGGCAACGCGACCATTTGCGTCAACCCTTCGGCCATCGTTTCGACCGTTGCGGGTTTCAATGTCAGCCGGTCGATGAATGCCGCGTCGAACTGCTTGGCGCGCGCGGCCTCCACATCCTGCGCGTTCGCTTCCAGCAATGCCGCTGCTTGACGCCGAATGGCGTCCGCCATCACCGTCAGCGCCTTGTTTTTGGTGGCGGTGTCGGCGCGCGCCAGGTCGGTGGCCGCTTGTCGCGCCGCGCTGCCGACGGCGTTCATGTATGCAGCGATGGATTCGAAATCAGAAGGTTTCATGGTTTGTTTTCCGTCAAAAGGAACCCGGCGTCAGCGTTCGCACACCGTCTTTTTCGCCGAGCAGAATCACATCGGCGCCGCGCTGCGCAAAAATGCCGACCGTCACCACACCGGGAATCTGGTTGAGCTTCGTTTCCATTTCGACCGGATTCAACAAACTCCAGCCGTGGACATCGAGAATCACATTGCCGTTATCAGTCGTGAAGCCGCTGCGCCATTCCGGAAATCCGCCGAGGCGCACGATAGTGCGCGCCACGAAACTGCGCGCCATCGGAATCACCTCGATGGGCACCGGAAATTCGCCGAGCACCGGCCTGAGCTTCGAGCTGTCAGCAATGCACACGAATTTGCGTGAAGCAGCCGCGACGATTTTTTCGCGGGTCAATGCGCCGCCGCCGCCCTTGATCATCGCGCCGTGTTCGGTGACCTCATCGGCGCCGTCGATGTACACCGACAAATCGCCGGCATTGTTCAGCTCTTCAACCTCGATGCCGTGTTTTTTGAGCAGCTTCGTCGTGCGCTCCGAACTCGACGCCGCACCCTTGATGAAGTTTTTGCGTTTTTCGGCCAGCGCCGCAATGAAAAAATCCACCGTGCTGCCGGTGCCGACGCCTAGCCAGGCGCCGTCCTCGACATACTTGAGCGCCGCTTCCGCCGCCGCTCGCTTCAAATCGTCTTGTGTCATCGTGTTCTCTTAGCGCCTTTCCTGTTTGGCTGCGCATAATTTCGCATTGCGCTGCTTTGTTCCCTCCCCTTCACCATTCGCCCCTCTCCCGCTTGCGGGAGAGGGGCGGGGGAGAGGGCAGTGGGGATGGAGTTGTTTGCCGTGCATCGTTAAACCAAAATCGCTCCAGGAGAGGAGACCGTTCGGAAAACGGCATTATCGCATTACCCAGGGAAAACGTGCGTCAGTGATCAGGAATCAGAGGCCAGAATACCGTCATGGGTCGTTGGTGAACGCAGCGAACCGCGACGTTTGGCTTCACGCGGAGACGCGAAGGAACGAAGCTCCCTCCCCTTGAAGGCATAGGTATCTACACAAGTATGGGAGTAGCCCCGAAGGGGCTTAATATGAGTAACCGTCGGTGGAGCGAGCATCGCGAGCGAAACCGGCGGAAAGCGAACATCCAACACTCTCCCAGCCCTGCAAGGGCTGAATAATGTCTGTTCAGCCCTTGCAGGGCTGGACGATGGTGCTGTCTGTCTCCGCCGGTTCCGCGTTCGCTACGCTCACGCTCCACCGACGG